>Ga0208180_1000043_pt1 | contig 162916 bp, 148 predicted proteins | sample MalvireepMed_s16_FD_184241 | JGI IMG/M metagenome (GOLD analysis project Ga0208180, IMG submission 184241) | Marine viral communities from the Global Malaspina Expedition - Malaspina viral metaG DeepMed_s16 (SPAdes) (version 2) | ecosystem: Environmental > Aquatic > Marine > Oceanic | place...
CTGCCCCCGCAACCAAATCAATATCAATACGCACAATCAGCAAAGCGCCCACAGGGGCGCTTTTTTGCGTTCAGCATAACTCGCGAGACAAATCCGATGAAGCGCATACAGGGAAACAAGATTGGGGCAAAAAAAAATTCCATGGCTCGGTGTTCACCACCAGTCCTCGCAGCCCAGCCATGGAATCCGGGGTTCGGGCAGGTCTGTTCATGGCTAGAAAGCAACAGATCAGTACTCCCAATCCTCCTGCAGACATTGGAATGCCGGTTTCCGTACCCTTCAACATGCGAGCAAAGCGAGGTCCTCAAACATGAAGGCCTGGTGACTGGTTCAGGAGCAACTCAATTACTTCACGGGCAGACAGCGTAGGTTTCCTCGCCCAGTTGCGCCGGTCCCGCGGGAGGTGGCGGTACTTGCCGGGGCATTGTCCGGATTGCCGGGTGAGGAAATGGTTGAAATAGGCTGGGTCCACATAGCCGAGGTGAAATGCGATCTGGCTTACCGGCAGGCCGGTGTTGGCAAGCAATTCACAGGCATCGCGCCTGATCCTGCGGTGTAGATAGGCTTGCGGCGACAGTCCAGTGGCCCGGCTCACCGCCACACGCAGCCCGGTTCCTCCTCGTGCCCAGTATGCCGGTGGTGGCGAATTGTTGCTGATACTCAATGTTGCACCAGCTCGAATATTACTGGTTCTCTCCATTCGCTTCCAAACCACTGGTAAGGACCGAGCAGGATTCACCCACGCGCAGCCTGGGCTTCACCCTGAGTATGCTCCTTGGCATGTCCGTGTCTTCAATCCTTGCCAGGAGACGATCGACTGCGGTGTTGCTGATTGTTTCAGTGTCTTGCACCAGGCAGGTTATGACAGGTTTCCAACCTTCGGTAGGGTTGAAGCCGTCAAAGCTGATCACCGAAACGTCTTCCGGAACCTGCAGTCCCAAATTCTTCAGGCCTGCCATGGTGCCTCGCACCTGGGGATTGGAAATGCAGATGATGGCTGTCGGCCGTTCCGGCAGGGACATGATTTCCTGCACTTCCGTATATGCGCCCTCGACCGTGAATACCGAGTGGCGCACATGTCTGGGGTCGAGCGGGTGGCCTGCGCGGCCGAAAGCGTTCTCGACGGCAAGGTGCCGCTCTGACGAAGCCGAAATACCGGGTCGGCCTACCAGAAAGGCGACGCGCCGGTGGCCGAGCCGCAACAGGTATTCCGCGATCAGGGTGCCGCCCAGTTCATTGTCGTCGGCAACGGCGTCGAACTGGTCGGGCGCGACCACGCGGTCTACCAAAACCGCGGGGCAGGAGATCGCCGTGACAAAGCGGTCGGCATAGTGTTCACCAAGGCTTGTTGGTGCGATGACGAGGCCCGCCACGCGGTGAGAGGTCATCAATGTAATGTCGCGGAACTCGCGGTCGGGATCGTCCTCGTTGCTGGCGAGCAGCATATTGTAGCCCCTGTCGGCCAGTGAATGCTGGATCGCCTTGGCGAGATGGGATGCCCAGGGTGTCGCGATGTCGGGAACGATGAAGCCCACCGTGGTGGATATGCCCCGGCGGAGATTCTGCGCTCGCGGGTCTGGACGATAATTGGCTTGCTTAACCGCCGCCCAGACACGTTCCTTCAATTCATCGCTGACGGGGGCCGAGCCGCTGAGCGTCGCCGATACGGTGGTAACGGACACCCTTGCCAGTCTGGCCACGTCCCTGATTGTCGCCATGGTGAATTCCCGTTCTGTCCATTTTCGCGAAACGTTACGTGCCCGAATGCGAAAGGGAACGCAAGGCTTCGTCGGGTTTGTGCACCGTTGAGGTGTAGGTGCCTGTTGCAATCTGATTTGAAATTCATATGATACGTATCGTTTCGTGTTATATAGTCAGATAGTCTCAAGGCATATTGAATTTCCTTGGATTGATTGGTGCGAAACGATACGTATCTGTGTTCTGGGAGGAATGAATAAAATGTTGCGCCAACTATTTCGAGCCGGAGCGGTAGCGGCGATGCTTGCTGCTGCCTTCCCTGCGATGGCGGAAGAGACGCTGCGGCTGCGCCTGAATGGCGACGTGAACGTGCTCGACCCGATTGCGACGACCAATTTCACGATCCGCAATGCATCCTACCTGATGTATGACACCCTGTTCACGCTGGACGCGGACTACAAGGTTCAGCCGCAGATGGCCGAAGGTTACGAGGTGTCGGATGACGGCCTCACCTATACGATCACGCTGAGGGATGGACTGAAGTTCCACGATGGCTCTGACGTTACCTCCGAAGATGCGGTTGCTTCGATCAAGCGGTGGGGCACGGTGGATGGGCTCGGCAAGATCCTGTTCTCGAAGATCGATACGATCGAGGCCAGAGATGGCAAGACGATGATACTTACTCTCGATGAGCCTTGGGGGCTGGTGATCGATGCACTCGGCAAGATCTCTTCAAACGTTCCCGTGATCATGCCGAAGGCGATGGCGGAAACGCCGTCCAGCGAGCCGGTCAAGGACCCGATCGGATCCGGCCCCTACATGCTTGTTCCGGATGAGTGGGTGCCGGGGAGCGTCGTGGTCTTCAAGAAGTTCGAGGATTACGTACCCCGCAGCGAGCCTGCAAGCATGGCAAGCGGCGGCAAGGTGGCCCATTTCGACCGCGTCGAGCTGCAATATATTCCGGACACGACCACGGCGATAAGCGCGCTGATCGCCGGCGAAATCGACTGGATCGAAGAAGTTCCGGCAGACATGCTGCAGTTCTTTGAGGGGGTGGACTCGGCCAAGACAGTCGCCGCCCGCCAATCCGGCAATTCGATGCAGTTGGTCATCAATCACCTGAACCCGCCGTTCGACAATCCGAAGATTCGTCAGGCGCTGCAGTTCGCCGTCGAACAGAAGCCCTTTCTGCAGGCAGCCTATGGAGACGAGGCCGACCGTTATCTCGAGTGTGCGGCCGTGTTCTTTTGCGATACGCCCTATGCCTCGGACATCAATACCGACCGGGTGTTGAAACGCGATCCGGCGGCTGCCCAGAAACTACTGGAAGAGGCAGGCTATGACGGTACCCCCGTCGTCCTGCTTCACGTCTCGGACATCCAGACCCATGACGTCTACTATTCTCTGTTGAAGCAGATGATGGAAAACGCTGGATTCGTTGTTGGCGACCAGCCGTCCGACTGGGCCACGGTTGCCACTCGTCGCGCCAGCAAGGAGCCGGTGGCAAATGGAGGCTGGAACGTTTTCTTCACCGGCTGGGGCTTCGTCGATCAGTCCAATCCGATGACCAACGTCTACGTGGCTGGAGATTGCGAGAACGGCTGGTTCGGCTGGGCCTGCGACGAGCGCCTGCAGGAACTGCGCAAGCAGTTCGCCGTGGCCAGCAACGACGCCGACCGCAAGGAACTTGCCAAGGAAATGCAGGATATCACTCACGAAATAGTCAGCTACATCCCAATGGGACAGGCTTTCCCGTCCATTGGCATCGCTGCAAACCTCGAGGGCTACATCGAAGGTCCGGTTCCATTCTTCTGGAACCTGCACCGCGTAGAGAAGTAGGCTGTCTCCGGGCCGCTGCCATCAGAGGCGGCCCGGAACATTCGATGAGGTTCTGTCATGCTCAGTTATGTCGCCGCGCGGATACTCGCCGGCATTCCCACCCTTCTACTCGTTTCGATTTTCATCTTCTCGCTGGTGCATATGACGCCCGGAGATCCGGCTATTCTGCTGGCCGGCGATAATGCTACCCCGGCGCAGGTTGAGGCCATCCGCGCCCGGCTTCACCTCGACCTTCCCATCTGGGAGCAGTTCGCGCTCTGGTTTGGCGACGCGGTGCAACTTGATCTCGGCGATTCCGTCTATTCAGGCAAGCCGGTGACGGAACTGATCGCCCAGCGCATCGAACCGACGCTGGTGCTCAGTCTGTTCACGCTGCTCCTCACTGTCGCCATTGCGATCCCGCTCGGCGCGATCTCTGCCTGGAAGGCCAACAGCCTGGTTGACCGCCTTGCCATGGGGTTTGCCACGCTCGGTTTCTCCATCCCCGTCTTCGCCATCGCCTATATCATGGTCTATCTCTTCGCGGTCGAATGGCGCTTGTTCCCGGTACAGGGCTACAAGCCGCTTTCCGGCGGTATTCTGACCACACTGCACAGTGTTACATTGCCATCCATTGCACTGGCGCTTGTCTTCTCGGCGTTGATCGCCCGCGTCACCCGCGCCTCGGTGCTCGATGCGCTTGGTGAGAACTACATCCGAACTGCCCGCGCCAAGGGTCTCGGTGCGCCGCGCATTCTCTTTATTCATGCGCTCAAGAGCGTTGGAGTCCCGGTCATCACCGTCGTCGGCATTGGTCTGGCGACGCTCATTGGTGGAGTGGTGGTGACGGAATCCGTCTTCAACATACCGGGGATCGGTCGCCTGACCGTCGATGCGATCACACGGCGAGACTATCCGGTCATCCAGGGCGTGATCCTGTTCTTCTCTGCCTCGCTCATCTTCATCAACCTGATCGTCGACCTAAGCTATGCGCTGATCGACCCGAGGGTGAGAGGATGACAGTGGCAAGCCTTACCGCACCCACTCCGGCGACGGTTCGCCGCCGCCCGGTCATCGAGGCGTTGCGCCACACGGCGCGCGATCCCTGGACCGTCGTCTGCGCCCTGATCCTGTGTCTGTTCACTGCGATCGCAATCCTCGCGCCGTGGTTTACGGGCGATCCGTTGCTGATCCAGCCGGCGCTCAGGCTGAAGCCACCCAGCGAAACGGCATGGTGGGGTACCGACCACCTGGGTCGCGACGTCTTCGCCCGCGCCATGCATGGTACCCGCATGTCACTGATTGTTGGCTTCTCCGTGGCCGTGATTGCGGTGATCCCCGGCGTGGCGATCGGCATCCTCGCCGGCATGAGCCGTATCGGCGGTGCGATCGTGATGCGTATCATTGACGCCATGATGGCCATTCCCGCCGTGCTGCTGGCGATCGCGCTTGCCGCGCTGCTGCAGCCTGGCCTGACGACAGTCATCATCGCCATCGCCGTGCCGGAAATTCCGCGCATGGTCCGTCTGGTTCGCTCGGTCGTGCTGTCGGTGCGCCAGCAGCCCTATGTCGATGCCGCGATCTCTGTCGGCACCCATGGCCCGAAGCTGATCTGGCTTCACATCCTGCCCAACACGATTGCCCCGGTCATCGTTCAGGCCACCTATGCGGCCGCCTCTGCGATCATCGCCTCGGCCGTGTTGAGTTTTCTCGGCGTCGGGACCCCGACCGATATTCCAAGTTGGGGTGGCATGATGGCGGATGCCCGCAAGTTCTTCCAATTCCACCCGATGCTGATGGCCTATCCGGGCGTGATGCTGTCGATGCTCGTGCTTGCCACAAATGTTCTCGGTGACCGCCTTTCCGACGCGCTTGATCCGCGAAAAGTAATGAAGAGGGGGTGACGATGACAATTGACCAACAGGCCGCCCTGACCATAGAGGATCTGAGCGTCAGCTTCGGTCCGGCCGACAGTGCACTTCAGGCACTCGACCAGGTGAGCCTTACCGCCGCCAAGGGCGAGATCCTTGCGCTTGCCGGCGAATCCGGCTGCGGCAAGAGCGTCACGATGATGGCGGTGCTCGGTCTGCTGCCGAAGCACAGTGCCAGGGTGAACGCGAAAAGCATCAAGCTCGGCGACACCGACCTGATCGGCGCGCGTGAACGCGAGCTCCGCACCATCCGCGGCAACCGCATAGGCATGATTTTCCAGGACCCGATGACATCGCTCAACCCCGTCCACACGGTCGGTTTCCAGATCGCAGAGGTGTTGCGCGAACATCGTGGCCTGAGTCGGCGCCAGGCCCGCGCGCGGGCGATGGAACTGATCGACCTCGTCCGCATCCCGGACCCGCGCCGAAGGCTCGATGCCTATCCGCACGAGCTCTCCGGCGGCATGCGCCAGCGCGTGATGATTGCCATGGCGCTTGCCTGCGAACCCGAGCTGCTGATTGCCGACGAACCGACAACTGCGCTGGATGTCACCGTTCAGGCGCAGATCATGGCCTTGATCGACGACCTTCGCCGCGAATTCGGCATGAGCGTGGTGCTCATCACTCACGATCTTGGCGTTGTTGCTTCTGTCGCCGATCGGCTGGCGGTCATGTATGCGGGCCGGATTGTCGAGGAAGGCCCCATAGAAGCCGTTCTCAAGAGCCCGTCGCACGGTTACACCGCCGGCCTGTTGCGCTCGCTTCCTTCCGAAGGAAGGTCGCACCAGCACCGGCTGAGGGAAATCCCGGGGAGTGTTCCGCGGCTTGGCCGGACGGCGACCAATTGTGCCTTCTCGCCGCGCTGCGCGTTTGCCGGTGCCGGCTGCGCAGAGGCCGTTCCCGATGTCATCGATCTGGGCAGCGGTCACCGTGTTCGCTGCTTCCACCATGACGCAGTCGCGGCTGAAATGGCCGGCAACCCAATCGTGAGGGCGTGGCAATGAGCGGCAATCTCCTTGAAGCCCGAGGCGTTTCCCGGACCTTCGGCGTCGGCCGTACCCTGCTCGGCCATGCCCGGCACCATGTCCGCGCGCTCGATCAGGTCGATCTCCACCTGGTTAAGGGTGAGACGCTTGGCCTCGTCGGCGAATCCGGCTGCGGAAAGTCGACGCTTGCCCGCATCCTTCTTGCGCTTGAAAAACCGACAGCAGGATCGGTGTCGTTCTGCGGTGAGAATCTCTCGTCGCTTTCCGCGCCTGAGTTGCGCAAGCGCCGCCGTCATCTGCAGATGATCTTCCAGGATCCCTATGCCTCGCTCAACCCGCGCCGGGTTGTCCGCGACAGTGTCGCCGAGCCGCTGCACAATTTCACGGATCTTGGCGCTGAAGCGATTGCGGCCAGGGTCGATGCGGCCGCCGCCAATGTGGGTCTCAGTCCCCATCATCTGGACCGGTTCCCGCATGAACTCTCGGGTGGCCAGTGCCAGCGCGTGGGCCTTGCCCGCGCCATCGCGCCAGAGCCGGACCTCATCATTGCCGATGAGCCTGTCTCCGCGCTCGATGTATCCATCCAGGCCCAGAACCTCAACCTGATGATGGACATCAAGGCCCGTATGGGGCTGGCGATGATCTTCGTCTCGCACGACCTCTCCATCGTTGCCCATGTCTCTGACCGGGTCGCCGTCATGTATCTCGGCCGCATCATCGAGACAGGTCCGACGCCAGCGGTCTTCGCCGCGCCGCGCCATCCCTACACGCAGATGCTGCTCGGCTCGGCGCCGCATCCGCTGCCCCAGTCGCGGAAACGGCGTTCGCAGGTAACCGGCGAACTGCCAAGCCCGATCTCGCCTCCGTCGGGTTGTCATTTCCGTACTCGCTGTCCGCTCGCCTCCGCTCAATGTGCCTCCGAACAGCCGTCCCTCAAGGAACATTTTCCAAATCACATGGTCGCCTGTCATCGTGTTCCTGTAACAGCGCAGCCGGCCGGAGAGCGTTTGCCGCATGAGTGAATCAGTCGTTCTCATCCCTGGTCTGCAATCCGATGGCACCTCCTGGCTCAGCCTTTATCGAAGGCTCGCCCGGCGTCATCCGGTAACGATTCCCATGGGGCACCAGCAGGCGCCAAGCATCGAGGAGATGGGGCGGAAGATCATCGAGCAATGCCCGCAGCGCTTCCATCTCGTCGGCTGGTCCATGGGCGGCTACATCGCCTTCGAGCTGCTCCGCCGCTATCCGGAAAGACTTCTAAGCCTGACACTGATAGCCACCACCGCCGAACCGGAATCGGAGACCTCCAGGCTTCGCCGCGAAGAGGCGCTGACGCTGGCGCGCCAGGAAAGCGTGCGCGTCTATCAGACCCGCAATCTCGAAAATTGCCTCTTCGACCCTGCCTCGGTCGATCCGGGCGTGCTGGAGGCGATTTTGCAATCTTCCGAAGCACTGGGGATCTTCGCGCTCGAACAGCAGACCGCTGCGATCATTGACAGGCCGGATTCCCGGCCCGACCTGGCTCTCTGCCCATGCCCTGTACTGATCGTCGCCGGCCAGAATGATGCGGTGATACCCGCCGTAAAATCTCGGGACATGCATGCGCTGCTGCCGGGCTCGACCTATGTCGAGATCGAGCGCTGCGGCCATTGCCCGCCGCTGGAACAGCCCGACGAGCTGTTTGGCGTTCTGGGCGACTGGTTCTCGCGAACCGAGAACAGGACGCCGAAGCCCGGTGCTGCCGCGCTGGAAGGAAATGCTCCATGAGCTGTCTTACCGGCATCGATGCCGGTACGGACAGCAAATGGACCTATTTCGGATATCGCGGAGGCTCGGTGGCTGGTGCAGGAGCCAGCCAGAAACCTCACGGCCAGGCAGCGTAGCTGTCGTCGCCCTGGTTGCGCCGGTGACGCAGGACGTGGCGGTACTTTCCGGGGCTTTGTCCTGATTGCCGGGTGAAGAAGCGGTTGAAATAGGCCGGGTCCACATAGCCGAGGCGAAATGCGATCTGGCTTACCGGCAGGCCGGTGTTGGCAAGCAGTTCACAGGCATCGCGCATGATCTCTCGGTGAAGATAGGCTTGCGGCGACAGGCCGGTGGCCCGGCTCACCGCCACACGCAGCCGGTCTCTCCTGGTGCCCAGTTTGCTGGCGTAGTCTTCGACCGTCCAGTGCTGATGCTTGTGCGCACCGGCAAGGATGAGGAAGCGTTCGGCCAGCCCTTCCGGCGACCGCTGGTGCGAGATCATGTTTGCCCCAAGCAGCCGCCACAGATGCAGCAGGGTCAGCCCGATATAGTGTTCCAGCGCTTCCACGCTGCCGGGCCCTGCCGTTTGCTTTTCCGCCGCGATCTCGTCCACAAGCCTGACAATCTGATCGTCTGAACCGAGCACCAGCGAGAGGCTCTGTTTGAGAATGATCCTCATCTGGTCGGCAAGAACGCTGGCCGGCAGCGCCCGGAAGAGGGTCTGCCGCGAGATCAGCATGATGCTGCCTCTGGAGCCGGCCTCGACCGTCAGGTCGAAAGCCTCGTCGTCGGGGATCCAGACCAGCCGCGGCGCTTCGAAGAGCTGCGTCTCCTCCAGGCCGTCCGATACAGGCACCCTGGTGATCGCGCCGGCGAACATCAGCACCAGGCAAGCGGAGCCTGCCGGCACGCTGTAGCCGGCACGTGTCTGGGGACTCTTGATGGGCAACAGGGTCAGAAGCGATCGACCATCGCCAGTGAGCAAGCCGATATTCGTCATGGCTGGCATTATCCGGCAGACGCTTCAAAAAGCAATCAAAAGTACAATTCTTTATCTCAAAAGTGCATATTCTTGCGCGGGGCCCTGAACGATACTGACTTCAAGCCGTGAACGGGAGTCCGGCTGAAACAAGGCAATTTCGAGTTCAGGCATCCGCCTGTTCCGGGATGAGCCGGTAATATGGGAGGATTTTTCATGACCATTACCCGACGCAACACCCTTCGCGCGCTGACATCAGGCGTGGCGATGACCCTGCTATTGGGCGCAAACCTGGCCTACGCAGCCGATGAAACCGTCAAGATCGGCTATGCGGTGGCCAAGACCGGACCGAACGCAACCGGCGCCGGCATCACCACGATTCCGAACTATGAATTGTGGGTGAAGGACGTCAACGCAGCCGGCGGACTGACGATGCCCGACGGTTCACAGCGCAAGATCGAGGTCATCGAATATGATGACCGTTCGTCGAACGAAGACCTGGTCCGGGCCATCGAGCGGCTTGCCACCAAGGACGAAGTCGACCTGATTCTGCCACCCTGGGGCACCGGTTCCAACCTCGCGATCGCACCGCTGATGGACCGTTTCGGCTATCCGCAGCTCGGCGTCACCGCCGTGACCGACAAGGCCCCCGACTTTGCCGCCCGCTGGAAGCGTAGCTACTGGATGCTTGGTGGCGGGCATGACTATGCCGTAGGCCTCGCCGACGTCCTCAAGGCGGCGGTTGCAGACGGCAAGATCAACAACAAGATCGCCATGGTTTCAGTCGCCGACGGTTTCGGCATCGACCTCGTCAAGGGCGCTCGCCCGGCTTTCGAGGAAGCCGGGCTGGAAATCGCCTACGACAAGACCTACCCGCTGGGAACCTCGGATTTCGCCGCACTGATGGCGGAAGCGCGAGACACCGGGGCTGACAGCTTCGTGGCCTTCTCCTATCCGCCGGACAGTTTCGGCATGACCAAGACCGCCCAGTCGATGGGGTACAATCCGAAGGTCTTTTATGTCGGTGTCGGCGGTGCCTTCCCGATCTATGGCAAGATTGCCGACGGGAAGCAGGAAGGCGTGATGTCGATCGGCGGCGTTGATGCTGCTTCGCCGGCGATCAAGGACTATTTTGCCCGGCACACGGACAGCGCCGGCGCTCCGCCCGACAGCTGGGCTTCGGCGATCACCTATGCATCGCTCGAGATGCTGGCACAGTCGATCGAGCGCGTCGGTCTCGACCACGCCAAGCTTGCGGAAGAGCTGTCCAACGGCACGTTCAGCACCATCATCGGTGACGTCAAGCTGGAGGACAACCAGTTGCGCGACCTCTGGTGGGTCGGGCAGTGGCAGAATGGTACCTTCGTGGCGGTGAACCCGTCCGACAAGGACGGCGCTGTTGCCCCCGTCATACCGAAGCCTGACTGGTAACAGGTCTCACCGGATGGGCAGCCAGAGTCGGCTGCCCTCCTTTTTCCGGCCCTGAAGCCGGTAACCAGAAGAATCGGAACACTGCAATGACGACGCTCGTGCTCGGCCTCGTGCTGGGCGGCACCTATGCGCTTCTGGCGCTCGGGCTGACGCTGCAATACGGCATCGCCCGGATCATGAACCTTGCCTATGGTGAAGTGACATTGCTGGCCGCCTTCGTGCTGGTCTTCCTGTTCCAGTCGGCCGGCCTGCCGCCACTGATCTCGATCCTGCTGATCGGCCCTTCAGGCTATCTCGCGGGCTGGCTGCTCTACACCGTGATGATGCGGCCGCTGGTGCAACGAGCTCAGGGCAATGCCGGCAAGCTGGAAGTGGATTCCATACTGGCGACATTCGGGCTGCTGTTCGTGCTGCAAGGCATCATGCTGGTGCTGTTCGGCGCCAACTTTACCTCGATTTCCTATCTCGACCAGGGCATCGACGTGTTTGGCGTCTCAGTGGCGCTGAACCGGCTGATCGCCTTTGCCATCTGTCTTGTTGCGGGTCTTTCGCTGGTGGTGCTGCTTGCCCGCAGCCGCTGGGGACTGATCCTGCGTGCGGTGGCGCTGACGCCCGGCTCGGCGCCGCTGGTCGGTATCGATGTCAACAAGGTAAGCCGGCAGGGCTTTGCTCTCGGCACTGCGCTGGCCTCTGTCGGCGGCGCCAGCGTCGCCACGTACCAGACGTTTTCGGCCAATGACGGCGTCGTGTTCACCATGAAGGCGCTCATCATCGTGATCATGGGTGGCGTCGGCAACGTGGCCGGCGCGCTCGCTGCAGGCTTTGCACTGGGACTGGTTGAAACCTTCGTGGCCACCACCTTCGATCCCGGCCTGACATTGGCCGCAACCTTCACCATCTTTCTTGCCGTCCTGATATGGCGTCCGCAAGGCCTGTTCGGGAGGCGTCAATGATCCGTCTGGCAATCGCACTCGCAGCGCTCGCGGCACTGGCCGTGGCGCCGATGTTCGTCTCCGAATACGAGCTCGGCCTGATGATCGGCATGGCCAGCTACGTGGCCCTGGCCTCGGCATGGGCGCTGTTTTCAGGCCACACCCGCTACATCTCGCTGGCCACCGTGGCGTTTTACGGAACCGGGGCCTACACCGTGGCGGTGCTCAACGAGACCCTGCCTTACCCGGTGGTGATCCTGTGCGCGGGCCTTATCGGGGCGGCGATGGCGCTGCTGGTCGGACTTTCGACGCTGCGCCTCTCGGGCATCTATTTCGTGATCTTCACCTTCGGCCTGGCCGAACTGGTCCGCCAGCTGATCACCTGGTACGAAGTGACGGTTACCGGCACGCTGGGCCGCTATATCTTTCTCGATCTTACCGCACGCGATATCTACTGGCAGATGCTGGCGCTAGTCGCGATCGCCATAGGTCTCACCGCCTGGATCAACCGTTCGCGGCTGGGACTGGCGCTCAGGGCGATCGGCGATGACGAGGTGGTGGCCGCGCATTCGGGCATTCACCTGGCGCGGACCAAACTGTTTGCCTTCACCATCTCGGCAACGCTGATCACGCTGGTCGGCGCGGTCGCATCGCCAAGATGGGTCTATGTCGAGCCGCTGATCGTGTTCAATCCTACCGTCAGCTTCCTCACCGTCATCATGGCGCTCTTGGGCGGGGCCAACCGTCTGTGGGGGCCGCTTGTCGGGGCCATTCCGCTGTTCCTGTTGTTTGAATGGCTGTCGGTGAATTTCCCCGACACCTATCCGATCTTCCTCGGCCTGATGTTCATTGCCGTCGTCTTCGTGCTGCCCAACGGCCTGCTCGCCGGCTTCGATGATCTGCGCGCAAGGTTTGGAAGGACAAAGCCATGAGCCTTTTGCATGTTGACAAGGCGGCACGGAATTTTGGCGGACTGAAAGCGGTCGACCAGGTTTCGTTTGAAATGGAAAGCGGCACCATCATGGGGCTGCTCGGCCCCAACGGGTCCGGCAAGACAACGCTTTTGAACCTGATCTCGGGTTTTCTGGCGCCCTCCTCGGGCAGGATCGTCTTCAATGGCCAGAACCTCGCCGGTGCCCGCGTCGACAAAATCGCCCGCGCCGGCATCGCCCGGACATTCCAGCTGGTGCGGATCCTGCCGTCGCTGACCCTGCTGGAAAATGTCATGCTGCCGGCGGTTTTCGGCCACCGGGCGCATTGGGGCAAGGAAGCCGACCGGGTGGCGCGTGAAGCGCTTGAGAAGACCGGGCTCGGCGACCGCGCCGGCGCCCATGCCGGGGATCTGAACTATATCGACCAGAAGCGGCTGGAGCTGGCCCGGGCGCTTGCCGCCGAGCCCGAACTGCTGCTGCTTGACGAGTGGCTGGCGGGCCTCAACCCGACCGAACTGCAGGAGGGCATCCGCCTGATCAGCTCGTTGTCGGGATCCGGAATCACCATCATCATGGTCGAACACATCATGGAAGCGGTGCGGGCGCTGTGTCCGCGCTGCGCGGTGATGAATGCCGGCAAGCTGATCGCCGATGGCGAGACATCGCAAGTGCTGTCCGACCCTTCCGTGATTGCGGCCTATCTGGGAGATGCCGAAGATGCTTGAGATCAAAGATATCAGCGTCGTCTACGGAAAACATGTCGCCATCGACCAGATTTCGCTCGGCGTCAGCAAGGGCGAGATGGTGGCCATTCTCGGGGCCAATGGCGCAGGCAAGTCCTCGCTGCTCGGGGCCATCGGCGGGCGGATCAAGCCCTCCGGCGGCGAGGTGACCTACAACGGGCGCGACATTCTCGCACTCAAGCCGCACGAGGTGGTCGAGCACGGGATCGTCATCGTGCCGGAGGGGCGCGGCATCTTCCCGCAACTTACCGTAGCGGAAAACCTCAGGCTCGGTGCGCTGCCCGAACGCGCACACAAGGACAGGGCGAAGAACCTGGAACTGGTTCACGCGCTGTTTCCGCGGCTTGCCGAACGCGGCAGCCAACTGGCCGGCACCATGTCGGGCGGCGAGCAGCAGATGGTGGCGATCGGGCGGGCGCTGATGTCTGCGCCGGATCTGCTGCTGCTTGACGAGCCTTCGCTCGGACTGGCGCCGATCGTTGCGCAGGAAGTCTTTGCGGCGCTCGCCAAGATCCGTGAGACCGGGCTGACAATCGTGATTGTCGAACAGAATGCCCGTGCCACACTTGCATTGGCCGATCGGGCCTACCTGATTGAAACAGGCTCCATTACCGGTTCCGGCACCGCTGCCGACCTGCGCAGCGACCCGGCCGTCATTCGCGCCTTCCTGGGCGGAACCCAACACTCCACAACGAGGAACAGCAGCATGGATAATCTCGGTCACTACATTGGCGGACAGTATGTCGCCGCTTCCAACAATGCGACGTTCGAGCGCAAGAACCCTGTTACCGGTGAAACCGTCACAGTCGCAGCCGCTGCAACGCTTGAAGACGCGGCAAAGGCCGTTGATGCGGCGGCCAAGGCATTTCCGGCCTGGTCGGAAACCGGCCCGGCTGAGCGGCGCAAGATCCTGCTTGCCGCTGCCGCCTCCCTGACCGATCGCGCCGACGACATCGTCAAGGCGATGGGAGAGGAAATCGGCGCGACCGAAGGCTGGGCCCGCTTCAACGTCATGCTGGCGTCGAACATGCTGATCGAGGCCGCCTCTCTGACCACGCAGATCAAGGGCGAAATCGTGCCGTCAAACCGGCCCGGCTCGATGGCAATGGCTGTGCGGCAGCCGGCTGGCGTGATCCTGGCGATGGCGCCCTGGAACGCGCCGGTCATCCTCGGTGTCCGCTCCGTGGCCACTCCCCTGGCCTGCGGCAACACCGTGGTGATGAAGACATCCGAGCTCTGCCCACGGACACATGCGCTGATGATCGAGGCGCTGGCCCAGGGTGGCCTGCCCGACGGGGTGCTGAACGCAATTTCGAATGCGCCGGAAGACGCCCCGGCGCTGGTGGAGGAAATGATCGCAAATCCGGCAATCCGGCGGATCAACTTCACCGGATCGACCCGGGTTGGCAAGGTGATCGGCGAACTGGCAGGGCGCTATCTGAAGCCGGCATTGCTGGAACTCGGCGGCAAGGCGCCGATGATCGTGCTCGAGGACGCCGATGTCGATGCGGCAGTCGCCGCAGCCGGGTTCGGCGCCTACATGAACCAGGGCCAGATCTGCATGTCGACGGAACGCATCATCGTGGTCGGCTCGGTCGGCGACAAGTTCGTCGAGGCCTTTTCGAAGAAAGTGGCTGGGCTCACCGCCGGAGATCCACGCGAAGGTTCGTCGCCGCTTGGCTCGCTTGTCACCAGCAGTGCGGCCGAACGGATTCAGGAGCTCATCGAGGACGGCGTTGCCAAGGGCGCCAAACTGATTGCCGGCGGCGGCAATGGCACAATCCTGAACGCCGCGGCACTGGATCATGTGACCCCCGACATGCGGCTTTACACCGAGGAGAGTTTCGGACCGGTCGTCAGCATCATTCGCGCAGGCTCGGTCGATGAAGCCGTACGGATTGCCAATGACACCGAATTCGGGCTGTCTTCCGCTGTGTTCTCCAGGGACGTGATGCAGGCGATGGCCGTTGCCAAGCGGATCGAAAGCGGCATCTGCCACATCAATGGCCCAACGGTCCACGACGAGGCGCAGATGCCCTTCGGCGGCGTCAAGGCATCCGGCTATGGACGCTTTGGCGGAAACTGGGGCATTGCCGAATTCACAGAACTGAGGTGGATCACCATCCAGGACGGCACCCCGCATTATCCGATCTGAAGCATTCCCGGGGAAACACACCCGGACCCCGAAGAAGCCACCGGCAAAACTGCCGGTGGTCCACTGGCACCCTTCGTTGAAAACGTGGGCGCCGGTTTGATTCCCGATGAGGGGCGGTTGGGGATGGTCCGAATTTGAATGCTCAATACCGGCCATGCATGAAAGCAGCGGCGCCGGTTCGGGGCTCCGCCTCCGCCTCACCGGTCCCAAGGGAGCGGCGATCCCGGGCGCCCCGCTTTAGCGAAAACCGATCAGCTGTCTACTGCCATGCTGCGCGCGGCTTCCCTCGGCGCGGCCACCATGCAGTTCGGGTGATTCACTCGCCTGGGGTCCGAACGTCGTAACCTCGAAGTCCCGGATATCGGCTGATGGAGATGGCACGCGGCCCACCGCTCCGCTATGCTCTCTCGATTGTTGCCTTTGACTGAATTTCCTGGAGGAGTTTTCGATGTCGCCGTTTGTTTTCAACACCACCAAGAGCATTCAGTTCGGGGCAGGGGCGCTTGCAAGGCTCGGCAAGCTTGCCCTGAGTACAATGGGAAACCACGTGTTTCTCGTCACCGATGCTGGAATGGTTGCGACAGGGATCGTTGACCAGGCTCGGTCCCACCTCAAGACCGCCGGTGTCGAGGTGACGGTGTTTACCGATGTCCAGGCTGACCCTCCGGAGGCAGTGATCCTGGCTGCGGCGGAAACCGCCCGCTCCGCAGGCGTTGATGGCGTGATCGGTCTTGGCGGCGGATCTTCGCTCGATGTCGCCAAGCTGGTGGCGCTGCTCGCGGTCGGAAAGGAAGAGCTGAAGGCGGTCTATGGTGTCGGCAATGCCAAGGGTCCACGGTTACCCCTGATCCTGGTGCCGACAACCTCGGGAACCGGGTCGGAAGTGACCCCAATTTCGATCGTGACCACGGGAACATCGGAGAAGATGGGCGTCGTCTCACCGGTGCTGCTGCCCGATATCGCACTGCTTGACCCGGAACTGACCTATGGTCTGCCTGCGCATGTCACGGCTGCGACCGGCATAGACGCGATGGTGCATGCGATCGAGGCCTATGCCTCGGCCAGCGCCAACAACAACCCCTTGTCGCGCACCCTGGCCACCCAGGCGCTGGAATTGATGGGGCCGGCTCTTCTGCGCGCTGTGCAGAACGGCAAGGACGCCGACGCACGGGCGGACATGCTGCTGGGCTCGATGCTGGCCGGACAGGCATTTGCCAATTCGCCGGTGGCAGCGGTTCACGCGCTGGCTTATCCGCTGGGCGGGCATTTCCATATCCCGCACGGGCTCTCCAATGCGCTGGTGCTGCCACATGTGTTGCGCTTCAACGCGGTGACGGCGCATCACGCCTATGTCGATCTGGCTCCGCATCTGTTCCCCGACCTTGCTTCGCTGGAGGGGCAGGAACGGGTTGCAGCCTTCTGCGACCGGCTCGCCGCCTTGTCCGCCGAGTGCGGGCTGCCGCAGACCCTGCGTGACATGAAGATCACCGAGGACTGGTTGCCGAAACTCGCGAGCGACGCGATGAACCAGACGCGGTTGCTGGTCAACAATCCCCGTGCCGTGAGCGAGACCGATGCCCTGGCGATCTATACGGCAGCCTTTTAAGCACGGTGTTGCTTTGCAACGAACATGACGGGTTCACTTGCGCTCAAGCCCCACATGATCGATTTCCATCTGAGAATGCAGCGAAGACAAAAGCCCTGACCCTGACGGACAGAGCTTTTTTGCGTTCGACGCCGCTTCAGCGGCATCTCGAAACTTGAACAGGGCCACCGTGTGCAAGGGGGCAAAGGGCGTGGATCAAAGGGCTGTCGCGCTAGAGGCCCTTTGGATGGGCCATGAATTCCTCGATGATTTCGGGCGGCGGTTTGACGAAGTCGGACGTGCGGCTGATGCCGAGCCCGGTCAGCTCACGCAGACGCACCGCCATCTCGGCCAGCTTGACGACAATGGGGATGCCGTTGATCACCGGTGCACCATCAACACGGTGATCCCTGAGCTGTGAGAACAACAGCATCGGAATGCCGCCGCCGGGGATCAGCACGTCGACACCCTGTTCCACCAGAGGTCTTGCCTGCTCCTCGAACAGCTTGCGCACGTCTTCCAGCCGCGCATCCGAGCCGAAGGCCGAGAGGATCTGGCCCGGTTCAAAATCCATGGCGTGGACGCCAGTGACCCGTTCCCTGAGCCCGTATTTGCCGATCTGGTGGTGGAACCACGGGATGAAGCGGCGGTTGATGGTGACGATGCCCGAGCGCTGCCCGAGCTGGCACGCGTGGAGCATCGAGGCCTCGCCCATGCCGAGCACCGGAATGTCGACTACCGAGCGCGCCTCGTAGAGCCCTGCGTCCTGGAAATGGCCGATGATGAAGGCGTCATAGCCCTCGCGCTCGGCCTTCACCGCATTGCAGATCACCTCTCGGGCGCAGCGGAATTCGACGATGGCGTGGGCATAGTTGTCGTGCGGGGTGATGCCCTTGATGTCGACCTGGGTTCCCGGCTCGATGATGGCATCGAGATGCTTGCGCAGCTCGTCCCAGTATTCGGCGCCGTGTTCGTAGTCGACATAGCTCTGATACCAGATCTTCAAGGTTCTAACTCCTCATCAGGCCGGGCAGCCACAGTGCCAGTCCAGGGAAGATGGCAAGGATGACCACCAGCAGCAGCGTGCAGGCGATGTAGGGGGCGGCGGCCCAGGCAACCTGGCCGATGGTCGTGCCCGGCGGGCTGACGCCGACCATGACGAACAGGAGCAGGCCAAAAGGCGGCGTTGCCAGGCTCAGTTCAAGCGCCAGCAGCATGATCACGCCGAACCAGATCGGGTCGAAACCGTAGCTCGAGGCCAGCGGCATGAAGATCGGCAGCGTCAGCATCATGATCGACAACTGGTCCATGAACATGCCGAGCAGGATGAGCACCAGGAGCATCAGCGCGAGGATGGCGTAGAACCCGAAGTCGAAGCTCATTGCATAGGAGATCAATCCCGTCGATGCGCCGGAAAACGCCAGGATCTGCGAGAACGTGGTCGAGCCTACGATGATCATCAGCATCATCGCCGACACCATCAGCGTGCCCCTCATGGCGGCAATGATTGAGGCCCATGTGAGCTTGCCGTAGACGGCGGCAAGGATGGCGACGGCGAGGGTGCCGAAGGCGGCTGATTCCGTTGGCGTAGCCCAGCCGAGCAGGATCAGGCCGACGACGGCAAAGATCACCAGGCCCATCGGCAGGATATCGGTGGCAATGGCGTAGAGGACCTGTCCCGGGCTCGCGCGTTCGGCGGCGTAGCCCGGCGCGGCGTCCGGATCGAGCGCGATCTGAACCCGGATGGTGGTGACGAACATCAGCGCCAGAACCAGTCCGGGAACGAGGCCGGCGATCAGCAGCGCGCCGACATCGATCCGCGCCAGCGAGCCGAGCAGGACCGCGAGCGAGGATGGCGGTATGATCATGGCCAGCCCGCCGGTTGCCAGGATCGGCCCCATGATCATCTTCGGCTTGTAGCCGCGCTTGATCATGTCGGGCATCAGGGTGGTGCCGAGCATGGCGGTGTTTGCCATGGACGACCCGGACAGTGTGGCAAAGATCGTTCCGCCGCCAACCGTCAGGTAGGACAGCCTGCCGCGGATGCCGCCGAAGCACTTGTCCAGCGCATCGAACACCCGGACCGCAAGGCCGGTGTGAAACAGCAGCTCTCCCATGATCAGGAACAGCGGCACCGGCACCAGCGCGAAGCTTGTCACCGAGGTTGTGGCGTTGGCCACCAGCTGGTCGATGCCGATCATGCCGCGCATGAAAAGCCAGACGCCCACGACATTGATGGTCAGGAAGGCGATCGCCACCGGCATGCCGAAGAACATCAGAAACAACAGGCCACCCACCATCAGGCTGGCTGCTTCGTACCATTCCATCATGGCAGTCTCGCTCCACTGTAGACGACGCGGGTCAATGGGTTGCCTCGCTGCCGGTGTAGATGTCGCCCCGGAAGAGCATGCGCAGGAATTCGAGCGTCATCAGCCCGAAACCGCCTGACAACATGGCGTAGAGCACCCAGGACGGGATATTGATCGAGCGCATGTCGACCGAGCCCGCCGCAAGCATCTGCAATCCGACTGCACCGGATCGCCATGACAGGAGCCCCAGCATGATGATGCAGAGCACCAGGACGGCGCGGCCCGCGAGAAGGCGCACGGCGCCGGGCAGGCGCTCGGCAAAGGAGGTTATGGCTACATGGCCATTTTTCCTCACCAGCCAGGGTGCCGCCGCCATGGTCGAATAGAGCATCACATACTCAACCAGCGCGCTGGTTGACTGCGACGGCCGGAAACCGGTGTTGCGCAGGATCACGTCGATGATGATGGCGATGGTAATAACGACGAGGCTGATCCCGCCGGTGATCGCCAGGCCGGTTATCATCCTGTCATAGATACGCACAAGCATGGGGGCTCCCTTGTGGCGAAAGAGGCGGCGGGCGCCGGAAGACACCCGCCGCCAGGTGTGGTCAGCGGTCGTAATAGGCGTCGCGAAGCGCGTCGTAGTGTTCTGAACCGGCTTCCTTCATCCGCTTCCAGGCACTTTCATAGGCGCCGTCGAGATAATTGGATGCAGCTTCGCCCTCGAGCGAAATGACCTGCATGCCCTCATCGCGAACAGCCTTGTCGGTATCGGAGATGACCGCCTGGAAATTTTCATAAGAGGTCTGCTCGTACTCGGCCGCAGCCTCGGTGATGATGGTCTTGGCCTCGTCGCTGAGTGCGTCCCATTTCGCCGGGTTCACAACCACAGCCAGATCGGTCTGGAAAAAGCCAGGGTCGATCCGGTAGCGCAGGAACTTGTCCCAGGAGAGGTCCTTGATCGCAACGATCGGCCAGCCGGAGCCGTCGAAGGTGTGGCGCTCGAGGCCGGTGTAGACGTCGGGAACCGGAACCGAGACCGGGATTGCGCCAAGAGATTCGAAGAAGGAATTGTAGATCGGCTGTGAGCGGATGCGCAGGCCGTCGAGATCCACGCCACCGTCATCGGTACGCTTGGGTTCGTCGATGGTGTAGATGTGGAACTGGATGCCGGTGTCGAGATGGGCCAGCAGGTTGACGCCGAGCTTTTCGGAAAAGGCTTTCTGCATGGTGGCAAACCCGCCATTGGCGCGGGCTTCCGCAGCGGAGACCGTGGACCCGACCCAGGCGTCGGCTTCCGGCATGGTACCAAGATAATAGGATGCCGGGCCGTACTGCATGTCGACCACACCGCGGCGCACCGCATCGACCTGCTGGTTGGGCGGGAAGATTTCAGGACCGCCGATATAGTCGATCTTGATGACACCTTTGCCCTTCTCGTTGACGAGATCGACGAAGCCCTTGAAACTCTGCGAGAAGGCAAGCGGCTTCGGGAAGGCCGAAATCGCACGCAGCGTGTCCTGTGCATTCGCGGTGCCCGTCATGAGGACAAGCGCGAGCGCCGTTCCGGAAGCGGCCATTCCGGCGATGCGCCGGCTGGGGTGATGTGCATGTTTCATCGTATCATTCTCCTCTGGTTATACGGAATTGACCATCCGCTTTTGATTGCTGTCATTGATCGTCGAGAACAGGGCCCCTTGTCATTCCGGCCCCCTCGAGCGCTCTGAGAAAATCCGCCATGCGTTGCTGGCGGTACGCTTCGACATCCATTCTCGAGTAGTCGAAGAATCCGGAACCCGTCTTGAGACCGATGCGGCCGTCCGCCATGTTCTGCGAAATCACATCGGGCGCCTTGAAGCGGTCGTCCTCAAAGGCATCGCGCAGATAGTTGCTGGCGTAGTAGAGAATGTCGCCGCCGCCCCAGTCAATGAACTCCAGCAGGCCCAGAACGCCGAAACGCAGGCCAAAGCCGTACTTGACTGCCTTGTCGATGTCCTCGGCGCTGGCCACTCCCTCCTCGGCCAGACGCGCCGCCTCGTTCATCGCCAGCGCCTGAATGCGCGGAACGATGTAGCCGGGCGAGGCCTTGCAGACGATCGGCACCTTGCCCATGGCTTCAAGGACACCCCGCAGCCGCTCCAGTGTCCGCGGGTGCGTTGCATCAGTCGGACTGAGCTCAATCAGCGGCATCAGGAACGCCGGATTGAGCCAATGGGCATTGAGGAAGTTCTCCGGCCGCCCGGTGAAACCCGAGAGGTCGGTGGACAGGATGGTCGAGGTGGTGGACGCCAGGATCGCGTCGTCATCGGCATGCGCGTCGAACAGCGCGAAGGCGTCGCGCTTGGCGTCGAGCACCTCGGGCACCGCCTCGAAGACGATCTCGCAGCCGGTCAGCCCGCGCGCCGCGTCCGACAGGCTGACGATGCTGATGCGCTCCATGATCGCGTCAATGGCTGAAGCGTCGAAGGCTCCGAGGGCCGCCACCGAGGCGAGACCGCCGCGGATCTCGGCCAGTGCCTCGTTGCTGATGCGGGCGAAATCTCCCTCGCTGCGGCTCTTCGCGTCGACCAGCACGGCGCGATGGCCTGCATAGGCGACGCTGTGGGCAATGCCGCGCCCCATGCGTCCCGCGCCGATGCAGGCGATGGCGGCCCGGGGACTCATTACAGACCCTCGCGCAGCATTGACTGGACAGACGCCTGATCCTGGTCGGCCAGGCCGACCGTCGTCATGGTGCGCCCGTCCTTGCGGAAATCACATTCCGAAACCGCTTCGGCGACCGCCAGAAGTCCTTGCGCAACCGGGCAGGGAACCCCGGCCCATTCGCCGACAGAGACCAGGAATGCGAGGCCGAGGCCGATGTCTTCCTGCATGTAGCGATGTGTCTTGAGTTCCAGATGCTCGTGCCAATCGCCCGAGCCGACCAGCTTGTCATGCGCGAGGTTGCCGTACATCCAGTTCGAGGTCTCGTAATGATCGGCGAGCGGGAAATGCGGTGCGCCATAGCCCAGAGCCTCGCGGATGGCGATACGCTCGTTGTCGAGCGCGGTGTGCACTCGGCGGATGGCAGGCTGAGTGCCCTCGTTGTGGATGTCCCAGCGCTCGAAATGTTCGATCGGACCGGCGTTCATCAGGATCAGCGGCGGATGGATGATCGGGCCTGCGTTCATCAGCGCGCCGGACAGCGCGTCCTCGATCTTCTCGATTGCATCCGGGAACGCCTGTGAAATTACCGCGATCGCTTGCTCGGTCATGCGCGCCGGCAGGACACCGGTCGGCAGCCGCGACGCGCGGGTCGAGATCCGTACCTCGGTCTGGCTCTGCTTGCGCGTGAGCCATGGCAGGGTGCCGGTTTCAGCGATGGCGAAATCGGCAGTGCAGCCCGCATCACGCATGCGCTTCATCATGATGTAGGAGCCGAAAGTGCCCGGCGGCAGAAAGATCACCTGCCCATCCGCCATAAGCGGCGCAAGTCGGTCGGCAATATCCATTTGGGCATTGGCCGGTGTCGGAGCGACCACCAGTTCGGCGCCGTCCATGGCTGCTGCAAGGTCGTCCGTGGGAACAATCTTGACCGGCCTGCTGCCCTTGAAGTCGGTGACCGTGATGCCGCCTGCCTCGGCCACCTGTGCAAAGTCGGAGGCGTTGCGCCGCCACCAGCGCACGTCGTGGCCGGCCTCCGCAAAGTCGGCGGCCGCCGCGTAGGACCCGTTGCCACCACCGATTACAACAATTTTCATTCTATCCATCCTCGACGATTGGGGTTGATAACTTGCCGGGCAAAACGGCTATTGTTTCGATTTCCACCAAGGCCGCGCTCGACAAGAGAGGCTGTTTTCGTGGTGGGCATGGCTGAAAGGTATCGGCCGAAAACTTCACGACAGGCCGCATCGCGCCCTTTCGTACCGGCCACATCATTTCCGGCGACACACCAGGTCAGTCGTGTGATGTGCTTCAGACCGGAGCCGGCGGCGGCCAGCTTGCTGCGAAAAATGCTGCGGAAGGTCTGGAGCGCCTGGGCGACGAAGCCATCCGCAAATCCATCCCGGCGGATCGATCCACCAGCGGGGATCGCGCCGGCCGCGGACTTCATTGCGCTGGTACGGCCGTTGGTCGCCGGCCTGCCTTCGGATTGCAGCGCCGGGTTCACCAGAACGGCAGCTTTCAGGGAAATCGAAGTGGAGACGGCTGTGGTCATGGCTTTTGCCGGACAGCGTCTGTTGGAGCCCTGGTCGTGCTCTCGGATCCCATTTTGTGGGCGCCATGCCCGTCAGGAACCGGAATATTGCATGCATATGCAAGCAGTTTCAGATTCGTGTACATCCCCTGTAAGCTCCCCGATAGCCATCTTTGAACGTGAGGCTCACACAGCTTCGAATTCTCTTCAAGCTTAAAATATGAGAATGCACTCTTTGCTCATGGTGTTTGACAGCCAGAGACATGAAATTTCATATATTTTTCCAAGCCGTACGGGGACGAAAATTTTTCTCCGGCAAACCGGGGTCTTGTGTCCGGCTCAATTGCAATCGAATGCTCCGGGCTCGAGCTGGTCGGGGCCGGTATTGACGATTGACCAAGACGCGAGAACACGCACCTGCACGGCAACTGAAAAACCCGGCCATACATGCGGTTGGCATGCATGCCGGGGAACTTCAGCGGTCGCTTTGCGTGATTGATCAAACCTGATGCGAGGAGGGAAGCGCCTGCCTGCTCGATCTCGCCTCAGCGGGGAAGTGGCGTATGGCCAGACACTGAGGGATGATCTTTGAATGGCAGCGCTGGCTGGGAAAGCGTCGGGTCCGTATGCTAGTCCCGAACGCCCGCGGGATTTTCAACGTCACGGCCCAGAGCGGCGAGATCCGAGTATCGGTCACCGATGCGGTGGTGTGGGCGGCCGCCGGTGGAAGCGCCGAGCGCCACGACGAGTTCATCCGCCGCCGGCGCATCGTAAATGGAGAACTGCGATGTGAGATAATGCGACCGGCGACCGGAGTCATGCTTGTCCATCAGCGGAATCTGGATCTGTATGTTCGCCGGGCCGCGCGTGTTGGTGAAACCGAGATAGGTTTTGGCGCCGACGGCTTCGCGGTAGAAATTGCCGAACTGGAGCGTATGGATCAGCGCAGAGGCATGCTCGAGCTCGCAGTCCGTGCCTGCGACGCACGCCTTGCCATAGGCCTCGATCGCATCGCCGGATCCGGCAAGCGCGATGAGGCGATCGCTGAGCAACTTGCCAAGGGGCGGGCACATGCGGCTGATTTCCGGGCCGAGGTCCTCGACATAGCCCTTGCCGTGCCAAGGGTTGCGGACGACCGCGGCCACCCCGATGACCCGCAGGACCGGATCAGCCGCCTTCTCGCCATCGCGATAGATATCTTCGTCAAAGGTCACGACTTTTCTGAGCTCGGGAAGCATGCGGATCTCCTGTTGATTGGTCTATTCGGTGTGCATGAACGGGGATGCAAGGTGATGCACGGTGCCTTCATCCTGGTTCCCCTGATAAATGCCAAAGCTTCCGTGCTGGTACTCCCCGGCGTAGCGCCGCATCATGCTGCGCTCGACCGGGTTTCTGATCTGCTCGAAGGGTATGGCGGTGACGGGAATGAATTCGGTATTGCCAGCCGCGGTTCCGCGCATCGTGCCATGATAGTAGATACCAATCTGGCCGGCGCTGGTGTCTTCATAGACCGCATAGAGGATCTGTGGATCAGGCTGGTACCCCTGTTCCGAGAGCCAGTCGAGGAGCCCTCCGTGGCCGAGCTTGCCGTCGGGCGCGCATGGCAGTGTGAGCGTGCCGTCTCCAGACCGTGAGAACAGGACTTGCTGATCCTTGCGAAGAACCGCCCCGATGCGGACATCCGCAGCGCGGGCGGCGGCGTCTACAAGCGGGTCTTCCGCTCCCACTGAAAAATATGCGCCCGCGTGGTAGCCAAGCGGCAGGCCTTCGGCCGTGCTGTATTCCTCGACCCTGCCGAGAAGGACGACATGATCTCCCGCATCGACCAGCCTCTCGCGCCTGCAGATGAAACTGACCAGTGACCCGTCGATGACGGGCATGTCGGCGTGACCGGCGTGCCAGTCGGCCTGTTCGAACTTGTCGGGTTGCCTGGATGCGAAGAGCCCGGAGACATCCTTCTGGTCCTCTCCGAGAATGTTGACGGTGAAATGGGTTGCCGAGATGAAGGTGTCATGGCTGAAAGCGGTCTTGGCGATACAGACCAGCAGCATCGGAGGGTCAAGCGAGACCGATGTGAAAGAGTTGGCGGTGAAGCCGCGCGGCGTGCCATCGGGTTGCCGCGTGGTGACGATGGTCACACCGGTGGGAAAAGCCCCGAAGGCATTGCGCAAGGCCCGCTTCGCTTCATCGGTGGCCGGGAGCGGTGCCGGTTCAGAAAGGCAATCCAGGATATCGGTGCCGCTGAGTGATGGCGGCGTGCGGGGCCGCGCCGGGGCACCATCGAAGACGACAGGGCTGGTTGCATCCGGCTCCGCCAGGCTGATGATCTGGACCCGGCCCGTGGCCTCGGCATCGCGCAGGGCGGTGACGATGCCAAAGGCCATATGGGTTCCGGCCGTCACCTGGTCCATACCCGTGAAGGTCGATGCGCAGACCAGGCCGGGCCGACTGGCTGAAAGCGTGTCGTAACTCAGGTGCAGGTCATCCATCTCGCCGGGCGCGAAATCCTCGACGAGCACATTCGCTGCTTGAACGAGTTGCTTCAGGGCTGCGCTGCCTTCCGGGGTCGAAAGATCGAGCACAACGCTTTTCTTGGACTGGAGAAGATCGGCTCCGGCCTGTGGGCCTTGCCAGCCCGACATGTCGTCGGAGGACAGGAATGCGCCGGAGGTGTTCTCGATCCGGATGACTTCTGCGCCGTAATCCGCCAACATCAAGGTGCAATGGGCGCCGGCCACCCTGCGAGACAGGTCGAGCACCCGCAGGCCGTCAAGCATGCGCCGCGCGGCTGGTGCTTCGGTACGCGTCATGCCGATGTCCGCACAATGAGCGCCCCCTCGAGAAATCTTGCCAACGGCTCGTTCACGGCCTCGGGGTCTTCGGCAAGCGCCATGTGGCGGAGTCCCTTGAGAACATGCAGTTGCGCGCCGTCGATCTCACCGGCTATCGCCGCGGACATTTCCGGACCGTTTCCGAAATCCTCGTCTCCGGTCAACACCAGCGCAGGGCAGGAAATCGGAGGGTTGGGCGCGGTGATCTCGTGCGTACCGTCGGCCAGCACCTTGTATATTCGGTGATAGATGGCCTTGTCATTGGCCAGGACCCAGCTGCGCACCAGGTCCATGACGTCCGGGTTCGCCGAGCGATAGGGCGCTGTGAACCATCGTTCCAATGCGGCCTCGACAGTGGCCGCCGGACCTTCGCTTCGGGCCTGCACCACCCGGTTGAGTATCTTCTGCTGCGCTTCCGGCGTCCGCTTGTGTGGAGAATGGAGAATGGCCAGGGCTGCGGTTCTATCGGGGTGGTCCTGTGCGAACCGCCGGGCAATCATCCCGCCCAGGGAGAAGCCGACGATCGCGGCCCGCGCGATGTCCAGCTGGTCAAGCAGCGCCAGCAATTGTTGCGAAAACAGGCCCAGGCTCGGGGTGGCCGGAGGTGCATCGCTCTGGCCGTGCCCATAGAGATCGTAGCTGATCACCTGGAAACCTGCTTCCAGCAGTGCAGGGACCGTCCACTGCCAGCACTCGCGGTTGAGGCCGAGGCCGTGAACGAGGAATACCGGATGCGCGTCGGCAGGGCCGTACCGCTCGAGGGCGGTGCCGTTGATCATCGCAATGTTCATCTCATGGCTCCACGGACAATGGTTTGTAGGCTACCACCTCCACCTCAACGCGAACGTCGACGAGGAGATCGCTGACCACGGCGGACCGGGTGGGCGGCGCGTCGGGAAAATACTCTCCATAGACGCTGTTGAAGCCGGGAAAATCCGACCGTTCACGCAGCCAGACCATCGCCTTGACCACATCAGCCAGTTCGCAATCCGCCATCATCAATGTCGCCTTGATGTCATCGAGCACGGCCCTGGTCTGGTCCTCGACGCTGCCGGTGGTCATGGGGACGCCATCACGCATGGGAACCTGACCCGTCAGAAAGACAAAATCGCCTGCCCGGATCGCCCGCGACAGCGAAAGCGTGCGGCCGTCAATCACAAGCGGTTCGCCGATTACCTGTTTTGCCATGCTCCGCTCTCCTCGGTGAGTTTCTTCGAGGCTAGCGCTTTCGAGGCGATGAAATTTCGTTTTCCCGTCACCTCATGGCGGAAAAACATAAGTTTGCCGGGCAGAGCTCACTCAGGATCGGATTCTCAACAGTGGGAGATTTCGCGATGGGCGACATACAGACTTACAAGATGCTTATTGATGGCGAGTGGGTTTCTGCGTCTGACGGCGGCGAGTTCGACAGCGTCAACCCGGCGACCGGGGAAGTCTGGTGCAAGGTCCCCGAAGCCACGGCAGATGATGTCGACCGCGCGGTTCAGGCCGCCAATCGCGCGTTTCTGAGCGGGCCATGGGCGAGCATGACGCCGAGTGCGCGGGGAGCATGTCTTCGCAAGCTGGCTGAACTGCTGGCGCAGAAATCCGAACAGCTTGGGCGAACGGAATCGATCGATACCGGCAAGCTGTTGATGGAGACCCGGTGGCAAGCCAAGTACATTGCGGAATTCTTCCAGTTCTATGCCGGTTGCGCCGACAAGATTTCCGGCGAGACGCTGCCCATCGACAAGCCCGACCTGTTCGTGTTCACCAAGCGCGAGCCGCTGGGCGTGGTCGCGGCGGTCGTGCCGTGGAATTCGCAGCTGTTTCTTGTTGCCGTGAAGATCGGTCCGGCGCTGGCAGCCGGCAATACGGTGGTGCTCAAGGCAAGCGAATATGCTTCCGCGGCAATGCTGGAATTCGGCGAGCTGATCGAAGCGGCCGGCTTTCCGCCTGGTGTGGTCAATATCGTCACCGGCCATGGTGAGCCCTGTGGCCGGATGCTGACCTCCCACCCGCTGGTGGCGCGGATATCCTTCACCGGAGGACCAAATGCCGCCCGTCACGTTCTGGACAACTCCAAGAACAACTTCGCCGAGGTTTCCTTGGAGCTGGGCGGCAAATCCCCGTTCATCGTGTTCGATGACGCCGACATCGAAAGCGCGGTCAACGGTTCGATTGCGGGCATTTTCGGCGCGGCGGGGCAAAGCTGCGTCGCCGGATCGCGGCTCTATCTGCACGAGGATATCGCCGAAGAATTTCTCGAAAAGATGATCGCGATCGCCTCGACGGTAAGGATTGGTGATCCGCTGGCGGAAGACACGCAGATGGGGCCGCTGTGCACCACCGGACAGCTCGAGACCATCGAACGTGAGGTCTCGCACGCCATCTCCGAAGGCGGCAAGATACTGACCGGAGGCAAGCGTCCTGAGGGCCTGGCCGGCCAGTTTTACGAGCCGACAATCATCGATTGCCCGCGCCAGGACATGCGCATCGTTGACACGGAACTGTTCGGGCCGGTGCTGTGCGTGCAGCGGTTCCGGACCGAAGAGGAGGTGGTGGCGCTTGCCAACGACACCGAACACGGGCTGGCGGCCGGAATCTTCACCACCAACAGTGCGCGCTCGCTGCGGGTGGCCAATGCGGTCCGGGCGGGAATCGTCTGGGTCAACACCTATCGGGCGGTTTCGCCAATCGCCGAGTTCGGCGGCATCAAGGGATCCGGCTACGGCCGCGAAAGCGGTTTTCAGGCGATGTACGACTACACCCGCCCCAAGACGATCTGGATGAACACGTCGGATACCCCGATGGCGAACCCGTTCGTCATGCGCTGAGGGCCCGGCACACCGGAAGCAGACCACGCACCCCAATTGTTACCCGCAACTGCGTAAGCCCGACACGACGGGAGCCGCAGGTCGCCATCGAACGTAGAAGTGGAAGTCGACATGAAGTTTCAGATTGCCGTGAACATGGAGAGGATGGATGCCAGTCTCGACATGAAGACCGTCCGGGATCACACACTGGACATGGTCAAAATGGCCGATCAGGGCGGTTTCGAGATCGTCTGGGCGGCTGAGCATCATGCCATGGAAATGACCATTGCGCCCAATCCGTTCCAGCTGCTCACCTGGTGGGCAGAGCATACCAGGCGCATCAGGCTCGGAACCGCGGTTGCGGTGGCACCTTACTGGTCGCCGATTCGGCTCGCGGGCGAAGCGGCGATGACTGATCTTCTGAGCGATGGGCGGCTGGAACTGGGCATTGGGTCAGGGGCCTATCAACGCGAGTTCGACCGTATGCATCCAGGCCTCAAGCAATCCGATGCATGGCGCTACATGCAGGAGATGCTGCCGGCGGTTCGCGCTCTCTGGGAGGGCGATTACGCCATGGATGGGCAGTTCTGGTCGTTCCCGGCCTCGACTTCCGTTCCCAAGCCGGTCCAGAAATCCGTGCCGATCTGGGTGGCGGCACGGGCGCCAATCACGTTCGACTACGCGGTGAAGAATGGCTGCAACATCCAGTCCTGGCCGCTGACCCGGCCGATCGCCGAGGCGGAACTCTACATGTCACGGCTCAATGAGGCGGTTGCCAACAACCCCGACTTGCCGCGCCCGAAGATGGCAATGATGCGGCATACCGCGGTATACGACACCGCGGAAGAGCGGAATGTGCCGATTGCCGCCGTGCGCCGACAGCTCGGCCAGTTCGAAAACTACTTCAAGAACCTCGGCGATGTCGAAAACGGTTTCGCAAAGTCGATCCCGCTGGAAAGTCTGGAGAACCGCGAGGAATACAACGCCGACATGCTGACCGAAAACCTGATGTTCGGCACGCCGGGCCAGATCATCGAGAAGCTGAAGGCCTATGAAGCCATGGGTGTCGACAGCTTCATTTATTACGCAAGCCTGGGGCTGGGCCACAAGGAACAGAAGCGATCGCTCGAACTGTTCTGCGAGCGCGTCATTCCGGCATTTGCCTGAGCCGATCCAATTTTGAAGGAGACGATATCGTGACCAATGGTGTTGAAGTCAGCCGTCGGGGACGGGTTCTCGAAGTCAAGATGAACCGGCCGAAGGTGAATGCGATCGATATTCCGATGAGCCAGGCGCTCGGTGCGGCCTTTGCCGAACTGCGCGATGATCCGGAATTGTGGGTTGGAATCCTGACCGCGGAAGGTGACAAGATCTTCTCCGCCGGGTGGGATCTCAAGGCGCTCAATGCCGGCGACATGCAGCTCGACAACTGGTGGGAAACCGCCGATTACGGCGATGGCGGCTTTGCCGGGCTGACCGAAAACTGGACCCTGAACAAACCGGTGATCGCTGCGCTGAACGGGCTGGTGATCGGCGGTGGTTTCGAGGTGGCACTTGGCTGCGACCTGCTGATCGCGGCGGACCATGTCGAGTTCGGACTGCCGGAGATGCCACTGGGTATCGTACCGGACGCGGGCGCCCTGCAGCGGTTGCCGCGACGTATTCCGCACAATATCGCGATGGAGATGTTCCTCCTGGGTCGGCGCATGGGGGCACATGAGGCTGCACAATATGGCTTGGTCAACAAGGTGGTTCCGAAGGAAAACCTGATGGAGGCTGCCCGGGAATGGGCCGACAGCATAGCTGCATCAGCACCGCTTGCGATGCAGAGCGTCAAGGAGGTGTTGCGTTCCATTGAATGCGAGCCGCTTGAAACGGCCTTCAGCAAGATGCGCAACGAAGATCTCGAGATCTACCGCAAGATGCTCAAATCCGAGGATTCGGCAGAAGGTGTGGCTGCCTTCGTCGAGAAGCGGACGCCGAACTTCAAGGGGCGCTGAACATGTATATCGCAGCTGAGGACGTAACACGGGTCACGAGCATTGGTGGCGGCCCGATCGGTGGTGGCTGGGCGGCGCATTTTCTGGCGCGCGGCTATGACGTGACGCTCTATCTGCATGACCCGAAGGAACTGCCTGCCTTCAAGGCTATCCTCGACACCGCATGGGTCAGCCTGACAAGCCTCGGCCTGGCGCCCGGCGCGTCGCTGGACCGGTTGCGAATTGTTCATGACCTCGAAGAGGCCGTGCGGGATGCGCAGTTCATACAGGAAAGCGCGCCTGAGAACCTTGGCATGAAGCAGGCGCTGTACAAGACTCTCGGCGAGATCGTGCCGGCGGATGTCGTCATCGGCTCGTCAACGTCGGGTCTGACCATGACCGACATCCAGAGTAACTGCGCGACGCCGGGCCGGACGGTGATTGGCCATCCGTTCAACCCGCCCTATCTGTTGCCGCTGGTCGAAATCGTTGGTGGCAAGCAGACGGATCCGGAAGCGGTAAGTTGGGCGGGCGACTTCTACAGGATTGCCGGCAAGGCGCCGCTCTTGATGAAGAAGGAAGTGCCCGGCTTCGTTGCCACGCGGCTGCAGGAAGCGCTCTGGCGCGAGGCGCTGCACATGGTGGCCAATGGAGAGGCGACACCGGAAGACATCGACATCGCTCTGATCAACGGACCTGCACCGCGAATGGCGGTTCAGGGACAATGCATGGCCTTCCATGTGGCCTGCGGGGCCGGCGGAATGGCCACGAATCTCGACCAGTTCGGACCGGCGCTGAAGCTTCCCTGGACCCGGCTCGAGGCACCAGATCTGACGCAGGAACTGCGCGATCGCATGGTCGATGGCTGCAACCAGATTGCCCGAGATCGCGGCTTCGAGGAGATGGCAGAGCAACGCGACCGTCAGATCGTGGCCGTGTTGCGCGCCATTCGCGATACCGCCTGAACAGGATTGCCGGGGCCTGGATCAGGTCTCGGCGTCGGTGGCCGTGCGTACCGAATCAAGGAAGGATGAGAGGGTGCCGGGCCAATAGGGCGCGATGTCGGATTCCGACCACGCCGTCCGGTAGTGGCTTGGCTTGCGACCGAAGCATTTCTTGAATGCCTGGTTGAAATGAGACTGCGAACTGAAGCCCGAGGCTGTCGAGATTTCACTGATTCCGAGCTTGGTGGTGACCAGAAGCACACGTGAATGCTGAAGCCGCATCAACTGGCCGAACTTGGCAACGCTGCAATTGAAGTTGGCTTTGAACCGGCGTTCCAGCTGGCGTTGGGAGATGCCAAGCTGGCTGGCAATCTGCGAGACCCGCAAAGGGTCTTCGATGTTGTTTTCCATGATCTCCACCGCGCCGCGGACATTTGACGGCAACGTATCGATACCGCGTCCATGGGTGACACGCTGCGGGGTCTTCTCCGGGCGAATGGGGTGGTGCATGATCTGATCTGCAATCTCGCCGGCCAGCTTCTCGCCGCGGTATTTCTTGACGAAGTGCAGCGCCAGGTCCAATGCCGCCGTGCCGCCGGCGCAGGTCATCATCTGGCCGTCCTCGGTGAACAGTTGTTCGACGACCTTGACCCGAGGGAACTTTTCCTTGAGCCCCTTGATGTAGGACCAGTGTGTGGTGGCTGTCTTGCCTGCCAGCAGTCCGGCACTGGCCAGTATGTAGGCGGCCAGCTCGATCCCGCATATCTGAAATCCGCTGCGGTGCTGAAGCCGCAACCAGGACATCAGTTTGGCATTGTTGTAGCTCTCTCCGCCCCAGCTTCCGAGCACGAAAATCGTCGAATTTCGGGCCGGCGCATTTGGAAGCGGTCCGCATGTCTGCTGCATGCCGTTGCTGGCAGTCAGCACCTCGCCATCGGCTGAAACGAACTCGTAGGAGTAGATCTGGGTCGGCGAAAGGTAATTCGCGATTCGCAATGGCTCGATCAAGGCTGTCAGCGTCATCTTGTTGAAGCGCGGGGTGAGGACGCACACGCAATGCCAAGGCTCTGATACGGGTTCCGAACTGGATGTCATGATTTATTTTCCCGTCAGATCACTGTCCGAACTTATGGTAATACGACATTAATGCAAAAAACATGACGAAAAAAACGAAGATCTCGGTTCTGGCTGCTTGATTGTTAACCCAACGAACGAGAGGCAAGACATGAACCACGAAGTTGTCGTCACATGTGCGGTCACAGGAGCCGGGGACACGACAGGGCGCAGCCCGCATGTGCCCGTGACACCAAAAGAGGTTGCGGATGCGGCCATTGCCGCCGCCAGGGCGGGGGCGGCAATCGCGCATATTCATGTTCGCGATCCGGAGACCGGAAAGGCGTCCCGGGACCCGAAACTGTTCAAGGAAGTTGTTGACCGCGTTCGCGACAGCGACACCGATGTGGTCATCAACCTGACGGCGGGCATGGGCGGTGACTGGGTGCCGGACGCCGACAACCCGGCCATGCCTGGCCCGGGCACCGACATGATCAGTGCCGATGACCGCCTCATCCACATCAGGGAATGCCTTCCCGAAATTTGCTCGCTCGATTGCGGCACACTGAATTTCGGCGATGGAGACAACATCTACATCTCGACTCCCCCGACGCTGCGCCACATGGCTGCAAAGATCCGCGAATGGGGTGTGAAGCCGGAGATGGAAGTGTTCGAACTTGGCCATATCCGGTTCGCCCGGCAAATGGTCAAGGAAGGTCTCATCGCCGATCCTCCCATGTTCCAGATCTGCCTCGGCATACCCTGGGGCGCGGACCAGAGCGTCGACACGCTCAAGGTGATGAAGGACCATCTGCCCGCTGATGCCTCCTGGGCGGGTTTTGGAATCTCCCGCATGCAGATGCCGATCGCCGCAGCCGTGGTGGCCATGGGTGGCAACGTGCGCGTCGGACTGGAGGACAATCTGATGCTTGACCGGGGCGTGCTGGCAACCAACGCACAGCTGGTGACCCGAATTGTCGAGATCATCGAACGAATGGGCGGCCGGGCGGTGACGCCGCAGGAAGCCCGCAACAAGCTCAAGCTGCGCGGCGGGGATAGCTGATCCATGGATGCGGGGCAAAGCGCCGGCGATCTCCGGCTTTCCGGGCTGTCGAAGACCTTCGGCGCCTATGACGCGGTGAAAGCCGTCGATCTCGAGATCCGCAAGGGTGAGTTCCTCACCCTGCTGGGGCCTTCGGGATCGGGCAAGACCACGCTTCTGATGATGATCGCCGGTTTTCTCGATGCGTCCGCCGGGGACATTTCGCTGTCCGGCGACTCGATTGCGCGGGTGCCGGCGGAAAAGCGGAATTTCGGCATGGTCTTCCAGGGCTATGCCCTGTTCCCACACATGACGGTGCGCCAGAACATTGCCTATCCATTGGAGATCCGCAAACGCCCCCGTGCCGAGATCGAGGCCCGGGTCACCGAAATGCTGGACCTCGTCCAGTTGGAGAAGTTCGGCCACCGCAAACCGGACCAGCTTTCCGGCGGCCAGAAACAGCGTGTCGCACTGGCCCGCGCGCTGGCGTTTGCACCCCCGGTGCTGCTGCTGGACGAGCCACTCGGCGCGCTCGACAAGAAATTGCGCATCGAGGTTCAGGAACAGCTCAAGGATATTCATCGCCGCGTCGGCACGACCTTCATCTTCGTCACCCATGACCAGGAAGAAGCGCTGTCGATGTCGGACCGGATCGTCATCATGCAGAACGGCGAGATCGAGCAGGTGGGAACACCCAGAGAGCTCTATGAAAAGCCGGCCACACGGTTTGCAGCCGGATTTCTCGGCAAGAGCAATTTCCTGCATCGCGACGGCGGGCTCTATGCCTTGCGCCCGGAGAAGATCGACCTGGCCGCGGCGGGCCAGGCTGGCGATGCAAAGCGAATGAGCGGAATCGTTCGCTCCGTGACCTATTTCGGATCGATCCTGAAATACATGATCGAAGTCGAAGGCGAAGATGACATCGAGGTCGATTCCGATGTCTGGCGCAGCGATCAGGAATTTGCCGAAGGCCAACGCGTCGACCTGTCCTGGCGGCAGGAGGCGATGGTCAAGCTGCGCGACCAATAATCCGATCCGAATGCGGAACCAACCGCATCAGCATGAACAGGTGAATGGAACACAGGAAACTGGGAGTACGAAATGACAGAGAACAAGATGATGCAGGAGGCACTGGTCGAGGGCGCCAAGGCTTTCAAGGCGGGAACCATGAACCGTCGCTCGTTTCTGACACTGTGCGTGATGGCGGGCGTTGCGAGTTCGGCCGTCATGTCGGGCGACGCCCATGCTGCGGCTGACCAGATCGTTCTGTGGAACTGGGGCGGCGACGCGGAGGCCTGTCATGGCTCGGCGATCGGCAAACCGTTCACCGAGGCGACCGGCATCCCGCTGCGGATTGATACTTCCGGCCCGCTTCAGGGCAAGGTCCGGGCGATGGTGGATTCGGGTAATGTCACGGCCGATGTGGCCGATGCCGATGCATTCGATGCCATCGCGCTTGGAGCGTCCGGCCACCTGGAACCAATCGACTACAGCGTCGTCGACAAGTCCAAGGTTCTCGATGGATACGCCATGGAACACGGGGTGTCGGTGATCTTTTACGGCTACGCGTTCATGTATGATACGGAAGCCTATGGCGATACGCCGCCGACCGGCTGGACCGATTTCTTTGACAATGCCAGGTTCCCCGGAAAGCGGTCGTTCTACAAGTGGGCCAACGGATCGCTCGAAGCAGCGCTGATGGCTGACGGGGTGGCAAAGGACGCACTCTATCCGCTCGACGTGGAGCGGGCGCTTGCCAAGATCAAGTCGATCAAGGACGACAGTGTTTACTGGGGTTCAGGCTCCGAAGCACACTCGATGATCCTCAACGGCGAGGTGTCGATGGGCATGGTTTGGCAGAACCGGGCGCGGGCGATCGAGCAAGACACCGGTGGTCGCTACAAGCTGGTGATGAACCAAGCTCTGGCCATGCCCGGCGCCTATATCGTGCCGAAGGGAAATCCGGGCGGCGCGGATGTGATGAAGTTCATCGCGCAAGCACTGGAAGTGCAATCGCAGCTCGATATCCTTTCCTGCCTGGGGATGACGCCGTCCAACCCGGCGGCTTTCGCCAAGATCCCGGCAGAGCTGGCTCCCTACGCAATCACTTCGACTGAGAACATCGACAAGGTTGTGTTCAACGACCCTGACTGGTGGGCGCAGAACGGCGGCGACGCGGTCAACGCCTTTCTCGAAGCCATCAGCTGACCGGAACAGGCCGGGCAGGGGCCATCCCCTCGGCCCGGCCGTCCATCCAATGCCGGCACGGGCGGTCCTTTCACGGACTCCCAGCTGACCGGTGCCCAGATAATTCCCGAGGTCGCGACGTTGCCAAACACGTTACGAAAAATCATAGCGCCAGGCTGGCTTCTCGTTGCGCCGTTCCTGCTTTTGCTGCTGGTTCTGTATCTGGGGCCGATCCTCAACATCCTGTGGCTCAGCCTGACGGATCCATCGCCGGGCCTGGGGAACTACCACAAGCTGGTAACCAGCGAATCGCTGGTGCGCATCATCTGGACAACGATGCGGATCTGTTTCGTGACCACCGTTTTCAGCGTGCTGATCGGTTACTGCATCGCCTATGCGATGGTGCACACGCATGAGCAACGTCGCAGCCTGATGCTGGCACTGCTGCTGATTTCGTTCTGGATATCCGTTCTTGTCCGCACGTTCTCCTGGCTGATGCTGCTTGGCAACAATGGTCTGGTGAACGCCTCGCTGGAAGCCATGAACGTGATCAGCGAGCCGATTGCCTTCGTGCGCAACGAACTGGGTGTGCTGATCGGCATGGTTCACTACATGGTGCCCTACGCGGTGCTGCCCCTTCTCGCCAACATGCAGGGACTTGATCCCCGTCTGGTCCAGGCCTCCCGTAATCTGGGGGCTTCGGGCACGCAGACCTTCCTGCGGGTGTACATGCCATTGACCAGGCCCGGGTTGGTGGCGGCCTCGCTGCTGGTCTTCATTCTCAGTCTTGGCTTCTACGTCACGCCGGCGATTCTGGGTGGAGGCAAGGTGCTGATGGTGGCGGAATACATCTCGGTCCAGCTTCTCATTACGCTGCAATGGGGGACGGCGGCCATGCTTGCGGCGCTGATGCTCTTCGGCGTGATGGCGCTGCTTTACATCATGTCGCGCTTCATGAAGCTCAGCACCGCGTTCGGGGGGGCGTCGTCATGAACACCAGCATCATGCAACGCCTGGTCCGCGCCGGTGCCTGGCTGTTCCTGGCATTCCTGGTACTGCCGGCCCTGATTGCCATCCCGGTTTCCCTGACACCCAAGCGCTATCTCTCATTTCCCGAAGACAGTGTTTCGCTGCGTCATTTCGAGAAGTTTTTCACCAGCCCCGACTGGCTGTCGAGTTTTTACCAGAGTGCGGTGATTGCAACCAGCACGGCGCTGCTGGCGACTGTTCTGGGAACCTTGTGCGCGATCGGTCTCTGGCGGGTGACGTCGAAATACAGCGAGGCCGTGCGTGCGCTGTTGCTGTTGCCGCTGATCATTCCGCAGATCATTTCCGCAATGGCGTTCTACCGTTTGTGGATCCCGCTCGGCCTGCTGGACAACTACGCCGGCCTGATCCTGGCGCACACGATTCTTGCAACCCCGATGGTGCTGATCACGGTCAGCGCGTCGCTGGCAAATTTCGATCCGAGTCTCGAACAGGCGTCGCGAAACATGGGCGCCAACGGCTGGACCACCATGCGGCGGGTGATCCTGCCATCGATCAAGCCAGGCGTTCTGGCGGGTGCGCTTTTCGCCTTCATCCTGAGTTGGGATGAGATCGTGGTGACGCTCTTCATCTCGAAGTTCAACGTCTACACGCTGCCGCGCCGGATCTGGAACGGCATTCGTGAAAATACCGACCCGACGGTCGCGGCCGCTGCGGTGGTTCTAATCGCCATAACGCTCGTCGCGTTCTGGGTTTCGTTCCTGCTGGCGCGCCGGCGTGCGCGATCGGCCTGATACCTGTCTAGGAGAATACCGTGAATATTGCATTGTCCCATGAAGACGTGTTGCTGCGCGACACCGTCCGCGATTTTTTCGACAAGGAAGTCATCCCCCACGAAGAGATGGTCGACCGGCTTGGCGAGGTGCCTGAAGAGATTGGCCGTGATATCGAGGCCAAGGCAAAAGCGCTCGGGCTCTATGCGGCCAACCTGCCCGATCGCGTGGGTGGCGGCAATCTGAGCCATACCCAGATGGCGCTGATCGAACGCGAATTCGGCCGCACCAGCCACGCCCTGCATTCGTGGATTGCGCGCCCGACGGAGCTTCTGCTGGCCTGCGAGGGCGAGCAGGTCGACAAGTACCTGATGCCCTGCGTGACAGGTGAAAAGCGGGAGCTATTTGCACTGACCGAGCCGGAAGCGGGTTCGGACGCAATGGGCATGCGTACAAATGCGCGCCAGGATGGCCGTGACTGGATCCTGAACGGAACAAAGCACTTCATTTCCGCGCCGACGATGGCGGACTTCGCCATTGTTTTCGCGGTGACGGGTACTGATGAAACCAAGCGCGGTCCGCGCAAGCGGATCACGGCATTTCTTGTCGACCGCGACATGCCGGGCGTTGTCTTCCACGAGGGCAATAAATGCGTGAGCAACCGCGGCTACAAGACCTATGAGCTGAGCTTCGACAATGTCCGCCTCGGGCCTAGACAGGTGCTGGGCGAGGAAGGCCGCGGATTCGACCTTGCAGGGCAGTGGCTCGGCATGGCCCGGATCTGGGTCGGAGCCACCTGCTGCGGCAAGGCCGAGCGGCTGCTCGAGCTTGCCACCGACTGGTCGGCGAACCGGAAGCAGTTTGGCAAGCCGATCGGCACTTTCCAGGCCACGGGATTCCGGCTTGCCGACATGAGCATCGGGCTGCGTACGGCGGACCTGCTGGTTTTCGATGCTGTTCGAAGGGCGGATGCAGGCGAGATGCGCGACGAGGATGCGGCAATGGTCAAGGTCTATTGTTCGGAAGTGCTGCACAAGATTGCCGATGATACGGTTCAGATCTATGGCGGCATGGGCCTGATGGAAGAATTGCCGGTGCAGCGGCTGTGGCGTGACAGCCGGATCGAGCGTATCTGGGACGGCACCAGCGAAATCCAGCGGCACATCATCACCCGCTCGATTCTGCGGCCGTTGGGCGCATGACCCCGCAACAGCGCAGGAATTTCGAACGGCTGTTGCAACCGCGCCAGATCGCCTTCATCGGCGGGGCCGATGCTGCGGTGGCAATCGGCGAGGCGAAGCGGCGAGGCTTTTCCGGCGAGATCTGGCCGGTGAACCCAAAGCGGGCCGAGCTGGCCGGGGTGCCCTGCCATGCAGCGATTGCGGACCTGCCCGGTGTACCGGATGCGGTGTTCCTGGCCGTGCCGGCGGACGCGGCCATAGGCATCGTCGCAGAGCTCTCCGAGATGGGAGCTGGCGGAGTCGTCTGCTATGCGGCCGGTTTTCGCGAAGCTGGAGGCAGGGGCAAGGCGCGAGAAGCCGAGTTGCTGGAAGCGGTCGGCGACATGGCGCTGATCGGTCCCAATTGCTACGGCATCATCAACTACCTCGACAATGTCGCACTCTGGCCCTTTGCTCACGGCGGAAGTTGTCCGGGATACGGTGCGGCTATCATCACCCAATCGGGAATGTTTTCATCCGATATCACGATGAGCCAAAGGTCACTGCCGCTGAGCCACATGATTTCGGCCGGAAACCAGACCGTGCTTGGCATGGAGGGGTTCGTTGATGTCTTGTGTGAAAACCCGGCAGTGCGCGCCATTGGGCTGCACATCGAGGGTCTGCAGGACGTTCCGCGTTTCGAACGGGTTGCACTCAAGGCGCTGACGCTCGGCAAGCCGATCGTTGCGCTCAAGAGTGGGCGTTCGGCGATCGGGAGCGCCCTGACAGAAAGCCACACCGGTTCGCTTTCAGGTGCGAACGAGCTCTATGACGCACTTTTCAGACGCTGCGGGGTGATCGCGGTCGACAGCCCTTCCCAATTCATCGAAACGCTGAAATATCTCTGTATTGCCGGTGCGCCGAAGGGCAACCGTGTCGCCGGGTTTACATGTTCCGGCGGTGGCGCGGCATTGCTGGCGGATCATTCCGAGACCATCGATCTGAGCTATCCGCAGTTTGACGCGGAGGCCACGAAGACGCTGCAGGGGCTGCTGCCGGAAATAGCGACGGTTTCCAATCCGCTGGATTACACCACACCGATATGGGGTCAGCCGGAGCTGACAGGTCCGGTGTTTTCCGAGGCGATCAGGAATGCGCGCGTGGATGCCGCCATACTGGTTCAGGATTATCCGGCTCCGGGTTTGGACGAAACCAAGCATTTCTATCTGGCGGATGCCAAGGCCTTCGGCGATGCCGCGGAGCAGGCCGGAATTCCTGCCGCCATTTGCTCGACGATCCATGAAAACATTGACGCCGAAACTCGCTCAGCGCTGATAGCAGCCGGGATTGCGCCGATGCAGGGTGTTCACGAGGCGCTCAATGCCATCGGCCATGCCTGTTACTGGTCTCAATCCAGGGCCAGGGTGGAAGCTTCCACGCCGGGAGAATTGCTCAGCGCGCGGATGCCCGATGCGATCGAGATGATCAATGAGGCTGAAGGCAAGGACCTCCTGCGCGCCGCCGGGATTTCGGTGCCCGAGGGCGCGATGGCCACGGGCGAGACCGCTGCTGCCATAGCTGAAAGACTTGGGTACCCGGTGGTGCTGAAAATGATGGGACCGAAGCTCGCCCACAAAACCGAAGCCGGTGCCGTGGCGCTGGCATTGGGAGATCAAGAGGCGGTTCACGACGCTGTCGCGCGCATGAAGGCAGCAGTCGGCCGCCATGATCCCGACGCTGTGACGGATGATTTCCTGGTCGAGCGGATGGTGGATCCGCCGGTCGCCGAGATGATTGTCGGTATTCGCCGCGATCCGCAATTCGGATTGGCGATGATGATCGGCAGCGGCGGGGTTCTGGTCGAACTTCTGGCCGATGCGGAAACCCTGTTGCTGCCCGCCACGGCCGAAGATATCAAGAACGCAATCAAACGGCTGAAACTTGCAAGGCTTCTGGGTGGATTTCGCGGCAAACCCGCCGTCGACCTTGAAGCTCTTGCCGCAAGGCTCGCAGATCTGGGGGACTACGTGATGGCCAAATCCGGTTCCATCGCCGAAATTGAAGTCAACCCGCTGTTTGTCTATCAGGATGGCGTCCGGGCCGTGGATGCGCTGGTCCATTGCGTGAAGGACAGCCAAACAAATGCGCTTTCGAACTGTGCTAGTAAGCCAGACATCGCAAACCGACTGGAGGCATGATCGTGGCCGATACATTTGATGAAGACCTGTTCCGCAAGGGGCTTGAACGCCGCAAGGCGACGCTTGGTGCGGAGTATGTGGAGAGAAACCTCGCCGCAGCCGATGATTTCAGCCGTCCGTTCCAGGAAGCGATGACAGCCTGGTGCTGGGGGTTCGGCTGGGGCGATGATGTCATCGACGCCAAGACCCGCTCGATGATGAACCTGTCGATGATCGGCGCTCTGGGCAAGATGAGCGAATGGGAGATTCATTGCCGTGGTGCGCTCACCAACGGGGTCAGCACCGAGGAAATCCGCGCCATCATTCATGTTATCGGCATCTATTGTGGCGTACCCCAGGCGGTCGAATGCTTCCGGGTGGCCCGGAAGGTGCTCGAGGAGGAGGGCAGGCTTTAGCAGAGGCCGGAATCCAAGCTTGTTGGACGTCCGGCTCGGACCTGTATCTTCTGACGCTTTCGTCTGGTGCCGGGTTTATCGGCTCGTCGCATTCGTGGTTGCCGTCATTGTCGGCACATCTCGGGAATCAGCGACCCACAGGTCGATACCCGTCTCCTTGAGCTGTGCATTGATCGAGACGGTATCACCCGCAAACAGGGGAGCCACCGACCGGTAGGCGAAGGTTCCGAGTGTTCCAGCCAATGTCTCTTCGGCGAACCGCATGAGGTAGGTTGCCTGCAGCGGGCCGTGAAACACCAGGCCCGGATAATGCTCCTCCTGTGTCGTGTAAGGCAGGTCGTAGTGGATACGGTGGCCGTTGAAGGTGAGGGCGGAGTAGCGAAACAGCAATGGCGCCGAGGCGGTGACCGTCCTGGTCCGGTCAGCACCGGACCGGCGTGGAGCCGGGCGATCTCGCGATCTGGTGGCAGCTGCGGCAGCAGATCTGCCAGCCTGATCACGGTAGACGATGTCCTGACGTTCGCTCAGTGCCACGCCGCGTGGTGTCAGATATTCGTGCTGCACGGTCACGAAGACGAGGGCACCACTGCGGCCGGCCTTTGCGCTGACATCTTCGATGCGAGAGCGCTTGACGACAGTATCGCCGAGCTCGAAGTGCCCCTGGAAACTGATTTCTCCGCCGGCCCACATGCGGCGCGGCAGGGGCACCGGAGGCAGGAAGCCGCCACGGGCCGGATGGCCGTCCGGGCCCAGCCCCTCCATCGGAACGATGTCCGGCGCCAGGCACCAGTGGATGCCGAGCGGCGCGCGGTCGCCTGCTTCCAGCCCGGACTGGGCATTGAAAATGGCATTGAAGCTTTCGGCCAGCCGCGGAGTGATCGTGTCGCTCTTTTCCTGTGTGCGGCCAATCCAGCTGCGCAAGTGATCGATATCGATTTCGCTCACGGCCATGTCCTTCAAGTCAGTAGGAGCGGGGCATTCCGAGCACGTGCTCGGCAATGTAGCTCAGGATCAGGTTGGTCGAGATCGGTGCAACCTGATAGAGCCTGGTCTCGCGGAACTTGCGTTCGACGTCATATTCTTCTGCGAAGGCGAAGCCGCCGTGGGTCTGGACGCAGGCTTCGGCCGCGGCCCAGGATGCTTCGGCTGCCATCATTTTCGCGATATTGGCCTGTTCTCCGCAGTTCTCGCCCTCCTCGTAGCGCCGGCAGGCATCGCGGACCAGGAGTTCGGCGGCTCTCATCTGGGCATAGGCGCGGGCTATGGGAAACTGGATACCCTGGTTCTGGCCGATAGGCCGTCCGAAGACAACGCGCTCGTTGGCGTAGCTGCTGGATTTTTGGGTAAACCACTTGGCATCGCCAACACATTCGGCGGCGATCAGAATGCGCTCGGCATTCATGCCCGAAAGGATGTAGCGGAAGCCCTTGCCTGCCTCGCCGATCAGGTTCTCTGCGGGTATGCGGACATTGTCGAAGAACACCTCGGTCGTCGAATGGTTCATCATGGCACGGATCGGACGGATGGACATGCCAGCCTCTCTGGCCTTGCGCATGTCGACAATGAACACCGACAGCCCGTCGGTCTTCTTGGCCACCTGGTCCCTGGGGGTGGTGCGGGCGAGCAACAGCATCAGATCCGAATGCTCGGCGCGAGAGGTCCAGATTTTCTGGCCATTGACGACATAGCTGTCGCCATCGCGGGTGGCAAAGGTCTTGATCGAGGTGGTGTCGGTGCCGCTGCCCGGTTCCGTTACCCCGAATGCCTGCAGCCGCAGCCGGCCGGCGGCGATCTCAGGCAGATATTGTTGCTTCTGGGCGGCGCTGCCGTGGCGGAGGATCGCACCCATGATGTACATCTGGGCATGGCAGGCACCGCCATTGCAGCCAGAGCGCTGTATTTCCTCAAGGATCGCGGCCGCTGCCGACAGAGGCAAGCCGGATCCGCCGTACTCCTCGGGGATCAGAGCTGCGAGGTATCCGGCTTCGGTCAGAGCGGCAACGAACTCGGCGGGGTAGGAATTGTCATGCTCAAGCTTCTGCCAGTATTCTCCCGGGAAGCCGGCACAGAGCTTGGCCACTTCTTCACGGATTTCGGCATAATCTTCGGCGATCCCGGACATCATCGTTCCTCAGTTGCAGTTTGTCTCACGATAGGAGGCGAGTGTCATAACTTCAAATAGCATGAAGTGAGAGTATCCATATGCAAAATGTATGGGCTGGCGGCGGCTACTCGAGCAGTTTGCGGATGTCGGTGATTTCTTCCAGCGCGGTGAGGCGGGTGTAGAGCGCGGAGGCCGAATTCCCGAGCACAGGCCGGGCGAGGGTCATGAATTTCTCCTCCATCCGCTCAGCCGCTGGAAAGCTGTCCGGCTCCCCTGATGGATCCGGGATCATCAACGGGAAGCTGCCTTCGGCGGTGCGGGCGGTGATGTGGGCGCCGAAAGGATGGCGCAGGCCTTCCAGCCGTTCATCCTGCCGGACATCGATCCTGGCGGCGATGGCTTCTATTCCCGGCTCACCCAAAAGCGCGTAATCGTCCCAGCCGAAGCTGCCCTTGTGCAGCGCCACCGCGGCGGTAAAGGGCATGGAGAACTGACCATCGACAATACTCTTCGGGCTTCGTTTTTCCTCGAGCGGCGCACCGGTGAGGACGATGCCGTTGCGGTGCAGGCCGACGGTCACATCGATCACGTCATCGACGGACCAGCCATGCTCCGTGCGCAGTTTGATCAAGCCGTCGATGGCGGCATGGGTGTAGCGGCAGCTGGGATAGGGCTTCATGCCGATCTTCATGGTCTCGTAGACTGTGCCGAGACAAGCGGTTGCCATGTCCAGGCGGGCATTGTCGGTGTAGCCATGCAGGAAGCCATGCTTGCCCTCAATGGCATTGGCGGCACCGACAAAGCCTTCGCTCGCGAGTGTTGCGGCAATCAACCCGTTCATCGCCGCGGCACCCACCTGGTAACGCTTGTTCCAGCCGCCATTGACGAGGAATTGCAGCGATCCGGCAGCCTGGCTTGCAGCCACACCGAAGGCTGACGCGATGCCGGCAGCATCGAGGCCAAGCAGCTTTCCCGCTGCGGCGGCCGCTCCGAATGTACCGGCGGTCGCGGTGGGATGAAATCCGCGCGCGTAATGGGATGTCGGGTCAAGGGCGTTGCCCAGCCGGCAGCAGACTTCGAAACCGGCGACGATTGCCACAAGCAACTCACGGCCAGAGGCGCCGGTCATCTCTGCTGCGGCCAGAGCGGCCGGAACAACTGGGGCGCTTGGGTGCAACGAGCTGTCCGCATGGGTGTCATCGAAATCGAGCGAATGACCGAGGATGCCGTTGAGCAGTGCCGCAGTGGCCGGGCCGTAGCGGCGATCCTGTCCGAAAACGCGGGCTTCGCCTGCCGCGCCAAGTCCGAGCCGGTCGATCATCGTCATGATGGACGGTGTGGAATCGGCCTCGTGCCCAGCGCGCACGATGGAGCCGACCAGATCGATCATCAGGTTCCTGGCCCGAAGGGGGACCTCGCCCGGCAAGTCCTCGTAGCGGAGGTCGGCGACGTAAGCGCCCAGGATAGCTGTAATCTCTGTCATCATGTCTGCCTGTTTGAGTGCCGGTGGTGATCATTGCGAATTTGCAGGGCGCGGGCAATGACCGGTGCGTCGACCATCTGCCCGTCGATGGAGACCGCGCTGCCATCGGAACTTCTCTCGAGAATTCGGTCGGCCCAGGCGATCTCTGCCTGCGTGGGCATGAGTCCGCGCCGTGCAGGGGCGGTCTGAGCCGGGTGAATCAGCAATTTGGCTTTCAGCCCGAGGCTGGCCCCATAACGGGCGTCCGCCTCGATCTCGGTTTCATCGCGGGTTGATCGGGTGACGCCGTCGATCGGTGCACTGCGTTTTGCCATGCGGGCGGCAATAACCAATTGCGCGCGCGCATGGAGCAGGGCGTCGCGGCTGTGGTCGCATCCTATGTCGGCGGCGAAATCGATCGAGCCGAAGGCAATCCGGTCTGCTGCGCGGGCAATTGTCTGGGCGCTGGCGAGCCCGGCAGCGGTTTCAATCAGAGCAATGATGCTTGTTGGCACGGGAGCGAGGGCGGTTCGAACAGCGGCGATGTCATCGCCGCTTTCAGCTTTCGGAAGCATGACCCCGCTGATCCGGCCGCTGGACAGCAGGCCAAGCACGGCGGTCAAATCGCACGAGTGCCACGGTGTGCCGATGGCGTTGATGCGGACAAGCAGCGGGGTGGGTGAAGCTGGTGTTTGGCTTACGGCGTCGCGCAGAATGTTACGAGCAGATGATTTCCGTTCCACTGCGACCGCATCCTCAAGATCAATGATGACGGCATCGGCACCTGAGGCGAGAGCGCCGGCGTAGCGCTCCGGCCGGTCCGCCGGCACGAAAAGCAGAAGTGAGGAATCAAGCATTGGGGACAAAGGCTCTCGCGATACGAATGAACACCGGACTTGCGACGATAGGCTGTTCACACGAGTGTCTGCCAATAGCATTTTGATACAGCCACCATCGCGTTGGCTTATGCAGCGCACCAGGCGATGCGGGAGTTGAGCTCTATAGCGTGTTGTTATCGCCTCCCCATTTCAGTGTTATTTGTAGTGATAACCGAAATCGGCAATGATCGCCTGGAAAACAGCCTTTTGAAGGGCTGCATGGACACTACACAGGTACAGGCGATGAAAAAGGATCTCGAGGGCTTGCTGGTCGTTTCAGTCGAACAGGCCGTGGCAGCACCCTACCTCTCCAGCAAACTCGCCGATGCCGGTGCCCGGGTCATCAAGGTGGAGCGCCCGGAAGGTGACTTTGCCCGTGAGTATGACCATCTGGTGCATGGCGAAAGCGCCTATTTCGTCTGGCTCAACCGCGGCAAGGAATCGCTGTGCCTCGATCTCAAACTCGAGGCTGACAAGCAGGTGCTGGCGGAGATCGTGGCCAAGGCGGACGTGTTTATCCAGAATCTTGCTCCGGGCGTCATCGACAGGTTGGGATTCAATCTGGATGGTCTGCGGCAGCGCTATCCGCGACTGATCACCTGCTCGATCTCCGGATATGGCGATGAAGGACCGCTGCGTGACTCGAAAGCCTATGACCTGCTGGTCCAGGCCGAGACCGGACTTTCCGAGATTACCGGCAACGAGCACGGCTCGGCACGGGTAGGGGTTTCCGTCTGCGATATAGCAGCCGGGATGACGGCAACACAGGCTGTGATGCAGGCGCTTTATGGCCGCTCGATCACCGGCGAGGGCCGACACATCGCCGTCTCGCTCTACCACGCGCTCTCGGACTGGATGAATGTTCCCTATCTGCAATATGCTTATGGCGGCAAGGTGCCTGAGCGCAGCGGGCTCAAGCATCCGACGATCGCGCCTTACGGCGCCTATGTCTGCAGCGATGGAAAGTCGATCCTGTTCTCGATCCAGAATGAGCGGGAATGGCAGATGCTGTGCAGCGAGGCGCTCGGACGGCCGGACCTTGCCAGCGACGCGCGTTTCAACAGCAACAGCCGGAGGGTCGCCAACCGGGCCGCGCTGGACAGCGAGATCGTTCCGATCGTGGCGGCGCTGTCGCGAGACGACATGGCCCAGCGGCTGCAATCGGCCCGCATTGCCTATGGCCGCATCAGCACGCTCGAGGATGTCGCGGCGCATCCGCAGAACCGATATTCGACGATTGAGACCCCAAGCGGACCGGTGCGCATTCTGGCTCCGGGCGCCCTTGTTGACGGACAGCAACCGGCGCTTGGCAAAGTGCCAGGACTGGGTGAGGACAGCGAGCGGATACGGGCGGAGTTCATGCCGGATCGAAATCCGGACTGACACGCAAGGGCGGCTGCTCCTGCAGCTGGCTTGACAATTCTCACTTTGCACCCGGTATAATGAAATTGGCTGCCATTCCGGCATTCCATACACAAAACATGGGTGCAGAATTGGATCTTCGGCAATTGCGCTACTTCGTGGCGATCGTGGAAAGCGGTTCGTTCTCAAAGGCTGCAGCCGTGCTGAATGTTGCCCAGCCGGCATTGAGCCTGCATGTCCGGAACATGGAGGCGGACCTTGGAACGCAACTGCTTTTCCGCAGTCCGCACGGTGTGCTGCCGACGGAAGCCGGCGACATCCTGCTGCGCAACGCGCGGATCATCATCGATCAGTTCGCATTTGCCGCGGAAGAAATACGTGGACACGAGAGTGAGCCGAGCGGGGAGGTGCGGCTGGGCCTGCCTGGAACCATTAGCCAGATCCTGTCGGTCCCGCTGATCATTGCCGCCAGGAAGCGTTATCCACGGATCAAGCTGACAATTGCCGAAGCCATGAGCGGGTTCATCACCGACTGGATACGCGAGGCCAAGATCGATCTTGCCGTGCTTTACATCCCGGTTCAGGACCGCACGCTGTCGTCCTATCCGGTATTGAGCGAACAATTGTGCCTGCTTGGCCCGGTTGAGCCGATGAAGGCTGTGAAGCTGCCTGCCGATGGCCCGGTCGCCTACAGGCATGTCGCGGAACTGCCGCTGATCCTGCCCAGCGTCAATCACGGCCTCAGGGAGCTGCTGGAGGGGTTGGCGGACAAGAACGGGTTTGAACTCAACACCATCATCGATGTCGATTCCTACGGCAACATCAAGGAACTGGTGGAGGAGGGCATGGGCTACTCCATCCTGCCTTGCAACGCGATCTCGCGCGAGGTGCAGGACGGGCGTCTCAGGGAGTGGGCGATCCGGAAACCGGAGCTTCAGCGCGACGTCTACCTGGTGCACGCGGCGGATCGGCCAATGGCCAATGCCGTTTCCGTGATCGAAACGCTGTGCCGAGAGATCCTGCTGGAGCTGGTCGATACCGGACGCTGGCGTGGTGCACGGGTTTTGCCCGAGGCCGGCTCAGAGACAATGAAGCCATAGAGACGAACTGACCAACCGGCACTGACAAGATGCGCCTCCTCCGCTGTCAGCAAGTGAGTGTAAGGCGATTATCGTGGGCTCCTGATACCGCTGGTTCGCCGCCACTGGACGTTGTCCGCTTTGCCGGCAGCTCCTGCATGGGCAGGGCAAGGCCATAACATTCGCGTATGGAGCTTAGCGCAACTCGATAATTTCAATCATGGAGAGGGCTGATAGCTTTCCGGTGTCGCCGGATGGCAGGTGCAGCTGCTGTGGTATGGAATTCAAGGGAGGTGGGCATGGCCAGGTTTGAAGGCATCAAGGAATACAGCTGCCACATCGATGGCGCCTGGGTGGCTGCAGGTTCCGGGAACGTGTTCGAATCGATCGACCCGTTCACGGCCAGGCACTGGGCCACGTTTCCCAAATGCGATGCGGGAGATGTCGACAAGGCGGTGGCGGCGGCGCGTGCGGCTTTCGAGACCGGTGAATGGTCGAGGACCAATCCCACCCAGCGCGGGCAGCTGTTGCGAAGACTGGGAGATCTGATTGCACGCGATGCGGATTACCTGGCAGCAGTCGAAGTGCAGGACAATGGCAAGCTGCTTGCGGAAATGCGCGGACAGGTCGGCTACATACCGCAATGGTTCTACTATTTTGCCGGCATGGCGGACAAGGTCGAGGGGGCGGTGATGCCGATCGACAAGCCCGAGATGTTCACCTACACGCGGCATGAACCGGTTGGCGTGGTGGCGGCGATCACACCGTGGAATTCGCCATTGCTCTTGCTGGCCTGGAAAATGGCGCCTGCGCTGGCCGCCGGGTGCACCATGGTGGTCAAGCCATCGGAATTCACGTCCGCCTCGACGCTGGAACTGATGCGCCTGATCGAAGAAGCAGGTTTCCCGAAGGGCGTGGTCAATGTGGTTACCGGCTTCGGACAGGATGTCGGCGAGGCCCTGTCGACTCATCCCGGAATTGACATGATTGCGTTTACCGGCGGAGAAGTTTCAGGGCGCAGGATCGCCGAGAAATCGGCGGGAAACTTCAAGCGCCTGACACTCGAGCTTGGGGGCAAGTCGGCTCAACTGGTGTTTGCCGATGCGGACCTGGACAATGCAGTCAAAGGCGTTGTTTCCGGCATCTTCGCGGCCACCGGGCAGACCTGCATCGCCGGCTCGCGGCTTCTGGTGCATGAGAGCATCCATGACCGGTTTCTGGAAAAATTCCTCGCCCTTGCCGCCACCGCCCGGATGGGCGACCCGATGGATTTGTCGACCCAGGTCGGTCCTGTCACCACCCGCCCGCAATACGACCGCATTCTCTCGATGATCGAGATGGCGAAGCGGGAAGGCGCCACCTGCGTGATGGGCGGCAAGCCTGCCCGCCGGACGGAATGCGGTGATGGCTGGTTCATCGAGCCGACCGTGTTCTCCGGGGTGCGCAACGAGATGCAGATTGCCCAGCAGGAAGTGTTCGGGCCCGTGCTTTCGGTAATCCGCTTCAGCGACGATGACGAGGCCTACGCGATTGCAAACGACACGCCCTACGGGCTGGCCGCCGGGGTCTGGACAAGCGATATGAGACGAGCCTTTACGGCTGCCAGCAAGCTTCGGGCTGGTACGGTCTGGACCAACACCTATCGCGCCGTCAGCTACATGGTGCCGTTTGGCGGTTTCAAGAATTCGGGCCAGGGCAGGGAGAGCGGCCAGGACGCGATTTATGATTACCTCGAGACCAAAAGTGTCTGGATGGCCTTCAACAAGGATGTACCCAATCCGTTCGTGATGCGCTGAGGCCTGTGCATGGAGGCGGAAAATCCGGGTCTGCGGTCGAGGCAACTGCCAAACACGGGCGCGGATCTCTGCTGCCGCCAAGATTTTGCGGGCGCCGTCGGCCGGTCATCTCACGCCGCCTTGTCACTGTTGAGCACTGTTCTTGCGAAGGTCTCGGCTATCGCCAGGACGGCGGCGTGGATCGGACCTGCGGTCAGGCTCGGCATTACGGATGCGTCCACGACGTAGAGATTGTCGAGTGACTTGAGCTTCAGATCCGCATCCACCGGCGCCGCATCATCCTTGCCCATGCGGCTAGTGCCGCAAGGATGGTGGTGTGTGATGGCTGCGTTGGCAATGAACGCGTCTATCTCTTCCCGGGTTTCGAGCGGGCCAGGACGGAGCTCATGGTCGCGCCATTCGGCCAGTTCTTCGGACTGCCCGATGGTGCGCGCTGCCTCGAGCGCTGCGCGGAACAGGTGGCGGTCGCGCTCGGTGGACAGATAGGCTGGGTCGATGACCAGCCGGTCGCCCGGCTCCGGCCCGGTGATCTTCAGGGAGCCGCGACTGCTGGGATGGGTGACACCGAAAAGGAGTGAATAGGCGGTGCCGGGCGCAGGAGCCTCGAAACGCTCGGAGACGATGGGTGCGACCCCGCATCCGACCACGATTTGCGGCTGGCCGCCGTCGGTAAAGCTTCCCGCGCGCATATAGGCCATCGATTCCGAATGCTGAAGGCGAGAGGGCGGAAGATGCCTGCGCGTTGCATACAGGTTTGCCGCGCCAAGCAGATGGTCCTGCAGATTGCTGCCAATCCCGGGCATGTCGATGAGGCAGTCGACACCCGCCGCATCGAGAACACCATGCGGCCCGATGCCCGACCGCATGAGCAGTGCGGGGCTTTCGAGCGAACCTGCGCACAACAGCACAGTGTCAGCGGAAATCAGCACCGGGCCGTCACGGCCGATTACCTCGACGTCTTGAACCTTGTCACCGCTCAATACCAGGCGGCGGGCCAGGGCCCCGGTCAGGATTGTCAGGTTCCGGCGGTCGCGAACCTCAGGCGTCAACCAGGCATCGGCGACCGTCACCCGCTTGCCGTTGCGGATGTTCATCGCGTTCGGCGTTACGCCGATCATGACGCCCTCGTTGTGCCCGGCAAGTCGCGGAAGTCCGAGAGCGGCGCCGGCAGAGATGAAGGCATGCGTCAACGGGCTCGCCTCGGCATCCGTGCGGTGGACGGGCAGCGGGCCGCCGTCGCGCCCTGTGACCTCGCGGTCCTCGTTGGCCTCGAAGGCGGGCAGCAGCCCGTCCCAGCTCCAGCGTGCATCGCCGGTTGCCTCGGCCCAGCTGGCGAAGTCATCCGGATGGCCGCGCATGTAGCCCATGGCGTGCAGGCAGCTGGAGCCTCCGACAAGGCGGCCACGCGCCCAGTGATGGACCCGCCCTGCGGTGCCGGCCTGCGGCTCTGTCCGGTAGTCCCAGTCATAGCTGCGGCCCTGGAGCGCCGGCCAGGCGGCGGGATCCCAGATATCCGGATCCGTGGCCTCGTCGCCGGCCTCGATCAGGAGCACCTTGCGCCGCGGATCCTCGCTCAGTCGTGCGGCGAGGAGCCCGCCGGCCGACCCGCCGCCGATGATGAGGACGTCCGCTTTCATCCTGCCACCTGTTTCAGCCATGAGCAGATCCTCTTCGCAGTTGCAGACGCCAAGTTCGGGATTGTGCCGTGCAGGCGGAAGTGCACGTCGATGCGCCCCCTGATGGTCTTTGAACTCGATAGGGCATGATCAACATTTCCGTTACATCGATGAAAGCGCCGCCTGAACAGCTAGTCGGTGGGGGTCATGGATTTCTTCGCCGCTGCCATGGCCTTGAGGACGTGTTTCCGCGAGGCTTTGCGGGCTGCCTTCTCGTCGCGCGCAGCAATCGACTCGAAGATTTCCTTCATTTCAGCCAGACTGCTCATCGCCCTTCCTTCAAGCGACATCGAGCGCGACCGGAAAAGGCTGATCCGGGCTACCAGGCCGCGGTGGATCTCCTCGAGAATCGGGTTCCCGCAATTGGCAAGAATGATCGAATAGAAGTCGGCGGCTGTCGTTACCCGGGCAAGCCCGTCATTGCTGAGGGCGGCGCCCTCGAAAGCGGACAGTGCCTTTTCCAGTGCGTCGAGCTGTTCGTCCGATATCCGTTTGGCGCAGCGCCCGACGGCCTCGACTTCCAGAAGTTCGCGCGCCTCGTAGATGGCGGTGACTTCTTCCCATGAAAGAGCCGGGATCGACGGGCCACGGTTTGGCACGATGTCGATCAGCCGTTCGGCGGCAAGACTGCGCAAGGCTTCTCTGAGGGAAGGACGGCTGATGCCCAGCCGGGTGCACAGATTGCTCTCGATGAGGCGACTGCCAGGTTCGAAAACACCCGAAAAAATCGCCAGTCTCAACTTGTCGACAGTCTCTTGTTGAACCGTGCGCGGCGATACTTTCAAATTCAGGTCTGGCGGCATCTTTTTGATCTCGTCCATTGGGGTCGCAACCTGAGGCAGCATACGTGAAGTGTTCCTGATTTGACAGCAATAATGCAGATCATGTCAACACGTAAGATTGAAAGAATGTCTGACAATCGGGTTGACGTCGTTTCGATTTCTGTCATGCTTTCGGTCAAGGAGAACAACACCAAGGGGTCCCGGCACATGGCGTCAAGCGCCTCACATCAAGACATGAACATGCGCCGTATCGAGACTGGCCGCATCACCCTGAACATCCGGGAGGCCGGCAGCGGCCCGCTGATGCTTTTCTTCCATGGCATCACCGCGAATTCCGGGACGCTGGCGCCTTTTGCGGTCAGGTTTGCCGACCGTTTCAATGCAATTGCCGTGGACCAGCGTGGTCACGGGCTGAGCGACAAGCCGGAAAGCGGCTACGAGGCGGCGGATTTCGTCGAGGATATCGCCGCGCTGATCAAGACGCTTGATCGCGGCCCGGCCATCCTGGTCGGTCACTCGCTCGGTTCGCGCAATTCGGTTGCCGCTGCCGCCAAATACCCCGAACTGGTTCGTTCCGTGGTGGCGATCGATTTCACGCCCTACATCGAGACCGAAGTCTTCGATGCGCTGGAAGCGCGGGTCAATGCCGGCGATCAGCTGTTCAAGGATCAACCGACGGTGGAGGCCTATCTCGCGGGTCGCTATCCGAACATTCCACCCCGTGCCATCAGGATCAGGGCCGAGACCGGCTATCACGAGGTCGATGGCGGGCTTCGCCCGCTGGCTTCGCCTTCCGCCATGGCGCTGATTGCTGCGGGCCTGCGCGCCGATCTTTCCCCGGCCTATCGTGAGGTGTCGAAGCCGGTGCTGCTAATGCGGGGAGCGGAAAGCAGACTGGTTTCGGCAGAGGCACTGGCGAAGACCAGCAGTCTTCGGCCCGATCTCCCGGTCGTCGTCGTCCCTGGCGCCGACCACTATGTCAACGAGGTGTCCCCGGACATCACCTACAGGGCAATCACCAACTTCATAGAAGCCTGACGACGATGTTTCGTCTCTCATATGCAACAGGATTTGGACCATGGCGAATATAAACAAGACAACTGGGAAGGCTCTTCGCGCGCAGGTCGCCGGTGCGGGGTTCGCCGGCCTGACCGCGGCGATTGCGCTGCGCCAGAACGGCTGGGACGTGACGCTGCACGAAAAGGATTCGGAGCTTCGCGCATTCGGTGCAGGCATCTATCTCTGGCACAATGGCCTGCGCGTTCTTGAAGGTATTGATGCGCTGAACGACGTGCTTCATGGCACCCACACTCCGCCGGCCTACGAGACGTGGATGCACAACAAATCGGTGTCCAAGGAAACCTTCAACGGCCTGCCCTGGCGTATCATGACGCGTGCGCATCTTCACAATGCGCTCGTCAAGCGCGCCCATGAGGTTGGTGTTACCGTTCGAACCAATTCGGAAGCCGTCTCCGCCGAGGCGGACGGCCGTCTGACCCTGCAGACTGGCGAGGTTGTCGAGGCAGACCTGATCGTCGGAGCCGACGGGGTCGGCTCCAAGGTTCGTGACTCGCTCGGCTTCAAGCAGGATCGCTGGGTCTCTACCGACGGCATTATCCGTCTGATCGTTCCGCGGATGAAGGACAAGCTTGGCGACGAGGCCGAGTGGGACAACACCATTGACATGTGGAACTTCGAGCCGCGCGTCCAGCGCATCCTGTATTCCCCCTGCAACAAGGACGAGCTCTATCTCGGACTGATGGCGCCGGCGGCTGACCCGCGCGGCTCGAAAGTGCCGCTCGATCTCGAGGTTTGGGTCGAAATGTTCCCCTTCCTCGAACCCTGCCTCGCCGAAGCTGCCAAGCTGGAATCGGCCCGCTACGACAAATACGCAACCACCAAGCTCGACACCTGGGTGAAGGGTAAGGTCGCTCTGGTTGGCGATTCCGCCCACGCCATGTGCCCGGCGCTGGCCCAGGGTGCGGGGTGCGCCATGGTCAATGCCTTCAGCCTTGCACAGGATCTCGCAGAGCATTCGTCGGTCGAAGATGGGCTTGTCTCCTGGGAAAACCGCATTCGTCCAATCACCGATCACACACAGGCCCTTTCGGGCGAATACGCAGCGAACCGCGCGCTCTCGAAAGGCAACATGTTCACCAACGAGGCTCTGGAAGCCGCGCGCTACGATCCCATCAAGCGCGTCTATTCCTGGCCGCAGAACCAATAATGATCAGCCAGCTAGAAACACTTGCGCGTGGCCTGGCTGCGCGCCCCCAAGGAGATGAAAATGAACCATTCGGCCGAAGTTGAGACCCACTATCAGGTGCGTGGCTGGTACTCGTCTGTTCAGGAAATCCGGCATGACGGCGGTGAGCCGGGCGAGCCGCTGATCAAGGTCGCCGTCGGCGTAATCATCCGCAATCCCTTCGTGGGCACCTACAAGGCCGACCTCTCGGCGCTGACCGGTCCGAGTGCCGCGATCGGCAACGCGCTGGGCGAACGCGCCATGGCGTTGCTTGGCGGCCGTCCGGCCGAGAGCTACGGTAAGGGCGGCATCGCGGGCGTCGGTGGCGAGCAGGAACATGTCGTTGCCTGCATCACCACCGAATTCGGCAACCCGTTGCGCGATCAGGTAGGCGGCGGAAAGGCCTGGATCTCCTCGGCGTCCAAGGTCGCATCAGCCGGCACTTCGATCGACATTCCGCTGGCGCACAAGGACGAGCTTTACATTCGGTCGCATTATGATGCGATCACCTTCGCGGTACCGGATGGCCCGCGTCCGGATGAGATCCTCATCTGCGTCGCAGCGGCAACCGGTCCGCGTGTCCACCAGCGTGTGGGCGGCAAGACGGTCGCGGACCTCGCGAACGCCCAGTAACCAGATAGAACATGACGGAAGGACGCATTCCATGCCTCTGAATATCAAAGACCTCAAGATCACATCCGCAGATTTCGAGCCGCTTGCAATGATGCGCGACGAGCATGCTGGCGACAAGGGCAACGTCTTGCCCAAGCTGACTGTCAGCGGCGTACCCGCCGGCACCAAGGAACTGGCCCTGATCTGCCACGATCCCGACGCCCCCCTGGCGCAGGGCTTCACTCACTGGACAGTCTACGGGATCGACCCCGCGGCAACGGATCTCTCGGATGCACAGGAGAAGTATCGCGTCGGTCCGAATGGTGCGGGCCACATGCAGTATTACGGCCCTCAGCCACCTGCAGGCCACGGCAAGCATCACTACTATTTCTGGGTCTACGCCCTCGACACGACAGTGGAAGGTACACCCACCCGGGAAGAGTTCCTCGCCAAATACGCTGACAACATCATCGAGCAGAACAGGATCGTTGGCCTTTACGAAAACAAGTGAAGGTCCCGGTGACAGCCATGACAAGCAGCCGCATCGATCGCCGCGATTTGGGAGACTCCTGAGATGACCGCCACTACACCTGCCCAGCAAACCGTCTTCGAGGAGCTGGTTACAGCCACGAAAATCCTGTTGCACGAAGGCATCCTCGACACGTTCGGCCATATCAGCGCCCGCGATCCCGAGGATCCGCAGAGTTTTTTCCTGGCGCAGAAAATCGCCCCCAGTCACATCACGACAGGCGACATTCAGCGATTGAATCTCGAAGGGGAAACCGACGACAATCGCCCTTCCTATCTCGAGCGCTACATTCACAGCGAAATCTACAAGGCACGGCCGGACGTCCACTGCGTGCTCCACAGCCATTCACCGGCCGTGCTGCCCTATTGCTTTACCGATCAGCCATTGCGGCCGGTAACCCACATGGGCGCGTTCCTGGGCGAGGCGGTTCCCGTCTATGAAATTCGTGACAAGCACGGCGATGCCACCGACCTCTTCGGCGGTGGAAAAGACGTCTGCGCCGATATCGCAGAGGCCCTCGGCGATTCTCCGGTGGTGCTGATGGCCCGCCACGGCGTCGTCAATGTCGGCCGATCTGTCCGTGAGGTCGTCTTTCGCGCCTTCTACACCGAACAGGAGGCCAAGGCGCAGACGGCCGGCCTGCAGATCGGCAACATCAAGTATCTCTCCCCGGGCGAGGTCAAGACGGCCGGCAATCTCGTTGGCGCCCAGATTGACCGCGGGTGGGATCATTGGACGATGACCCTCCGTCAGGCCGGGTTGTTGAGTTAGCGTACGGAAAGATTGTGAAACCCTGGCGTGGGGTCAGGGTTTCCAGCCTTCTCGATGATCCGGGTCCACGGATCTCAGTTGAAAGCAGGAAAAGTCATGTCGCACGCACAAAGTTATGATTATGTGATTGTCGGTGCCGGTTCCGCCGGTTGTGTGCTCGCCCATCGGCTGAGCGCGGACCCGAGTTGCTCCGTGCTGCTGCTTGAAGCCGGCGGCTGGGATCGCGATCCGATGATCCACATCCCGCTCGGATGGGGCAAGATCCTCACCGAACGCCGCCATGACTGGATGTATTTTTGCGAGCCGGAAGAGAATGTCGGCGGCCGCAGTGTCGAATGTGCACGCGGAAAGGTCATCGGCGGTTCGTCTTCGACCAATGCCATGGCCTATGTCCGTGGCAACCGCGGAGACTATGACCGCTGGGCCGCCAACGGGTTGACCGGCTGGTCCTACGACGAGATCCTCCCCTATTTCCGCAAGCAGGAAACCTGGGAAGGCGGCGGTGACGCCTATCGCGGCGGCTCGGGCCCGCTCAGCACACAGCATTGCAAGTACCAGGATCCGCTGATCGACGCCTTCCGTGAAGCAAGCCGTCAGGCAGGCTATCCGCAGACCGAAGACTACAATGGCGAGACGCAGGAAGGGTTCAGCCGCCTGCAGATGACAATTTCCAAGGGGCGCCGCTCCTCCACCGCGTCGGCCTATCTCCGCCCGGCAATGAAGCGGTCGAACCTGACGGTGCTGACCGGAGCCATGGCCAAGCGCATTGTCATGGAAGACAACCGCGCCACCGGTATCGTTCTCGATCACAACGGCACCGAGAAGACTGTCACGGCGCGTCGGGAAGTGCTTCTTTCGGGCGGTGTCATCAACACTCCGCAGCTTCTGATGCTCTCTGGTGTCGGGGCCGCCGAGGAACTGGCCGCCCAGGGCATCCAGACCCGCGTCAACCTGCCCGCGGTCGGCAAGAATCTGCAGGACCATGTCTCGGTCATCCTGATGTATCGCCGCCGCGAGCCGGGTCCTTTCCTCAAGAAGATGCGGGCAGACCGGATCGGCCTCGACTTCGTCAAGACCTATCTGACCGGCAAGGGCTTTTCGGCCGACGTGCCCGGCGGGGTCGTGGCGTTCCTCAAGAGCGGCGCCGAGCGCCCCTTGCCTGACGTGCAGCTTCTTTTTACCGCGGCACCGCTTGCGGCCTGGCCCTACTTTCAGCCGTTCAAGGCCCCGTTCCCGGACGGTTTTGCGACGCGCATCGTGGCGACCCAGCCTGAAAGCCGCGGCTCGGTGAAGCTTGCCTCGGACGATCCGATGGCCGCACCGCTGATCCACCAGAACTTCCTCGCTTCCGAAAAGGACTGGGCGTCGCTTCGGGCCGGCTTCCGGGTGGCGCGTGATCTCGCCGCGCAGCCGTCGATGGAGCCGTACATCCAGGCGGAGTTTTTCCCCGGCCCCGACTGTCAGACAGACGAGGAAATCGATGAGCATATCCGCAAGACGTGCATCACCGTGCATCACCCGGCAGGCACCTGCCGGGCCGGCACCGATGCCGGCGCGGTGGTTGATCCGGATCTCCGGGTCTGCGGTGTCGATGGTCTGCGCGTTGTGGATGCCTCCGTGATGCCGGATCTCCCTTCGGGCAATATCAATGCCGCAGTCATCATGATCGCCGAAAAAGCGGCCGATCTCATCAAGCAGTCACAGACAAGAGAGGTCGCGGCATGATCCAGCGAGTAGCCATTATCGGTCTAGGCACGATGGGTCCCGGGATGGCCGCCCGTCTGGCGCGCGGCGGTATCGACGTTGTCGCCTACGACATCGCCCCGGCAGCGATCGAGCGGGCGCGCACGATGCTGGCAACTGCCGACGGGGTTCTCGACAATCTGGGAATCGAGGCAGGGGGAACCGGGTCGGTTCGCCTTACAAACGAGCTCCAGGACGCCGTGGCCGGTGCCGATCTGGTGATTGAGAACGTCCCCGAGAAGGAGGAGATCAAGGCCGAGGTCTACCGCAAGATCGAAAGCATGATCTCGGCCGACACGATCGTCGCCTCCGACACTTCCGGGATCCCGATCACCAGGCTGCAGGCGCACATCTCCAACCCAGCCCGCATGGTCGGCATGCATTGGTCCAATCCGCCGCACATCATCCCGATGATCGAGGTGATCGGCGGCGAGCAGACGGCTCCGGAGACGGTCACCACGATCCGGGACTTCATCCGCTCGCTCGGCCTGCTGCCGGTTCTGCTGAAAAAGGATGTCCCCGGTTTCGTCGAAAACCGCGTGCTCTATGCGCTGCTGCGCGAGGTCGTTGATCTCGTCGAGCGCGGTGTGATCGAGCCCGAGGATATCGATACCTGCGTTTCCTGGGGCATCGGCTACAAGCTGGCTGTCGTGGGGCCGATGGCGCTTCTCGATATGGCCGGGATGGACATCTACCACTCGGTCTCTTCGTTCCTGAACGAGGATCTTTGCGATCGCAAGGACGTGGCGCAACTTGTCACCAAGCAGATGGCCGAGGGCAAGCTCGGGATCAAGTCTGGCGAGGGGGTCTATTCCTACCCGCCCGAGAAGATCGCACAGCTGCAGCCGGAACGGGCAAGAAAGCTCGTCGCCATTCGCCGCATTCTCGAGGGGAAAGACTAGGATCATGAGCACAGGACCGCGGGCTGGAGACGGGCAGATGAGGGGCAACGGGTTCATCCGGGCCGAGGCGGCTGTCGTCCGGCTCGTCGGGATCCTGCTTGGCCTCGGCCTGATCATCATGGTCGTGGTCAATGTCGCCAATGCGGTGGGCCGCTATAGCGGCTGGTACTCCCTGGTTGGTGCAGACGAACTCCTGGTCTACGGCATGATCTGGATCGTCATGCTCGGCGCGATTCTTGCCGCTCGCAACCGTGATCATCTCTCGATCAACCTGTTGCCGACAGCCATGAGCGGCGCCCTGGCGGCAACCGTGCAGATCCTCATCGACCTTGCCACGGTTGCCGTGTCCCTCTTCATTGCCTGGCACAGTTTCGTCTTCATCGGACGGATCGCGAGCCTGAACCAGACCAGCATGGGGCTGGGCATCCCGATGGTCATACCCCACTCGGCGGTACTCGTCGGGTTTGTCGGCATCGCCGCTGTCACGGCCTTCCTGACCGTGGTCGACATTTCCCGCGTCGCGTTTTCTGAAGGACGTCGCACATGACTTGGGTTCTGGGCATCAGCGTCGTCGTCCTGATTGCGCTCGGCGCACCGATCTTCGTTGCGCTGCTCGCCGCCGGGTCACTGGCACTGCTCTTGTTCCCCGGTCCCCCGCTGATCGCGCTCCAGCAGACGATCTTCGGCGGTCTGGATGCCTATGCGCTGCTGTCGGTGCCGTTTTTTGTCTTCGCCGGCGAACTGATGGCGATCAGCGGCATCGCCGACCGACTCATCAATCTGGTGCGTGCGCTTTTCGGCCGAGTGCCAGGATCGCTCGGGATTGCCGCACTCGGTGGGTCGACCCTGATCGGCACGATCTGCGGCTCTTCCGCTGCAGCCGTCGCAGCCGTCGGCCGAAACATGTATCCGCAGCTTATCCAGGGCGGATACGGCAAGCAGCGCGCGGCCGGCATCATCACTTCCAGCGGCGCAATCGACATCGTCATCCCGCCGTCGATTGCCATGATTCTCTATGGCGCCTCGGCCGAGCAGTCGATAGCCAAGCTTTTCATCGCGGGTATCATACCGGGCATCGTCATGGCGTTGCTGATGGCGAGTTACATAGCTTTTTCGGCCCTGATGGCGCGCATTCCCCGGGAGGCGAGCTTCCGTGCAGAGATCGCCTGGCGGGCATTCAAGCAGGCCTTCTGGGCGCTCACCATGCCTGCATTCGTCATGATCGGCATTTACGCGGGGTTCTTCTCGCCGACAGAGGCCGGAGGCTTTGCCTGCGCCTATGCCGCCTTCATCGGGATCGTGATCTACCGTACCGTCAATTTCAGCGCTTTGCTGGAAGCAGCCGTCACCTCGGCGATGATGACAGCCCGGATCATGGTCGTGGTCGCCGCCGCCGGCGTGATAAGCTGGGTCCTGACAGTTGAAGGGGTGCCGCAGGCCCTGATCGCGGCAACCGCCGATGCTGGCCTGTCGCCGCTCGGCTTCCTGCTGACCGTGAACCTGCTGCTGCTGGCGATCGGCTGCGTGCTTGATCCGACTTCCGCGATCCTGGTCCTGTCGCCGCTGCTGGTGCCGATTGCGGTGTCGCTCGGCATCGACCCCATCCACTTCGGCGTGGTCATGACCGTCAACCTCGCCATCGGCATGTTCACTCCGCCCTTCGGTCTGAACATCTTCGTCGCGCAGTCCGTTCTCGGCTTGCGCACGTCAGACATCTACCGCGGCGTTCTGCCTTACATGGCGGTCCAGATCTCCGCTCTCGCCCTCATCACTCTCATCCCCGCGCTTTCGCTATGGCTGGTCAATGGCATGTCGTAAGCGCACACACGCACATGGAGTACAGGAAATGACGAAAGAGACTAAACGCTTCGCTTTGACCCGGCGCGCCTTCGGCGCGATTACGGCAATTTCCCTGATGCTGCCCTTCGCCGGTTCCGCCTATGCGCAGAGCACGATGAAGCTTGCCTCGGCCACGATCAACGACGTGCAGCATGAGTGGCAGAAGGAATTCCAGAAGGAAGTCGAGGCCCGCGTCGGCGACGCGCTCAAGGTGGAACTCTACCCGGCCTCGCAGCTTGGGGCGATCCCGCGCATGTCCGAAGGTGTTCTGCTCGGAACCATCGAGGCCTTTACCACGCCGACCTCCTTCGTGACCAATGTCGATCCGCGGTTTCAGGCCTTTGATGTGCCGGGCCTTTTCCTGGATGCCAATGAAGTCGATGCGGTGATCCATGACGAGGATTTCCGCGACTACCTGGAAACCCTTTTCCTCGACAAGGGTATCCGGATCATCGGCGCGATCTTCAACTCACCAACCCAGATCCTGACCCGCGAACCGGTGACCACGCTTGAGGGTTTCAAGGGCCTGAAGGTGCGCACCTTCGCATCGCCGCTCCAGATGGAACCCATGGCAGCGCTTGGCGTCAACCCGACGCCGCTGGCGCTTTCGGAAGTCACCCCGCAGCTGCAGGCAGGCGGAATCGACGGCATGCTTGCCGGTATCCCGATCCTGTCAGCCTTCAAGTTTTACGACACGGCAAAGCACGTCACCAACATCGACATGACCCAGCTTGTCTCGGTCACGCTGGTCAATGAAGCGTGGTTCCAGTCGCAGTCCGACGAAGTCAGAACCGCGATCATCGAGGCAGGCAGGGTGGCCGAGAAGACCGTGTTCCCCTGGGGTGTCGAGAATGTCGCACGGGCAGAGAAGAACTGGCTGGACAATGGTGGCGAGGTCCACACGCTCACTGAGGATCAGCAGGGCGAGCTGCAGGCGACCTTCGCCAAGGTTGCAGACGAGGTCATTGCCGACCAGCCTGCAGTCGTTGAGGTCAAGGAACGGATCGCCGCAAAGCTCGAAGAGGTCCGCTCGAAATGACGATCTAGCCGCCTGCTGCCTCGCAGCTCAGTCCGGCTTCGTCACCGGCATGGCAGGAGTAGCGCAGCGCCGCTTCCGCCTTGCCGCTGGCAATCGGCAAGGTGAGCCGCGTGCGGCCGGCCTGGTTGGCACACCAGAGGGCTTCGACCGGCATACGGACATTGGTGGCGTTCATCAGGTTGAAGACACCAGTCTTCTGGTCGTGCCACAGCGTGAAGGTGAGTTCCTCGCCGGGAGAAATGCGACCGAGGTCGTCGGAATACCAGTGGGCCAGCGCGGCTTCGCAAACAAGCGGAATGCCGGTTTCGTTGACCACGGAAATCATCACCGGGTCGGTACCTTCTGTCCCGTGAACGATGCCTGAATAAGGCACGTAAGCTCCGCTTCCGGCTTCGGCCGGGAGCGAGGAAAGCCCAGCAGACAGGGCGACAAAAACAACAAATCGTCTGCCAATCGCTTTCGTATTCAGTTTGGAAACCGATAACCATTGTGGGAGCAACATGATGAAAAACCTACTTATTTCTGCCGCGCTTAGCGTGGTGCTAGCAACCCCGGCGTTCGCCGCCGAGGTAGATACCATAGCCATTCTCACTCCGGAACAGGGAAGTGACTTTGGCTGGAACCAGCAGGGCGTGGATGCAGCCAAGGCTGCTGCTGCAGCAACCGGTGTCGAAATCATCGTCGCAGAAGGCCTCGGTTACGGTGACGTCCGTGCTCCGATGCGTGAACTTGCCGCCGAGGGTGCGGATCTGCTGCTCGCCCACGCCAGCGGCTACAACACCGCGGGCCCGGAAATCGCCGAGGAGACGGGTGTTGCCGTCGCCATCGTCGACAGCCCTGACGCGCTCATGGCGGGCAAGGTCGCCGACTATACCCTGTCGGGTCATGAAGGGGCCTATCTGGCAGGCCGTCTCGCAGCCAAGATGACCACCACCGGAACCGTCGGTATCGTGGTCTCCGGTGAACCGCCGTCGTGGAACGCGCAGTCAGCCGGTTTCGCCGAAGGCGTGCACGCCGAGAACCCGGGTGTGAAAATTCTCTACTCCGTCATCGGTCCTGCCGCCTATTCGGATGCCGCCGGCGGCAACCGCGTCACCACCTCGGTAATCGCAGCAGGAGCCGACATCATTTTCGGCCAGGGCAACGGATCCAGCTTCGGCATGATCCAGGCGGTTGAATCCAACAAGGCCACCGACGGTTCGGACGTGCTCTTCATCGACGTGATCGGCGACAAGTCCTCGCTCGACAAGGGCCACCTCCTGACCTCCGTCCTGTGGGACATGACCCCGGTCTACACCGCGATGATCGAGGATCTGAAGGCCGACAAATACGGCACCCACGGCTATTCGATCAGCCTGGCCGACGATTCCGTCAAGCTGATCAAGACCCCGCAGGTCGATGAGACAGCCTGGGAAGACGTCATGGCTCTGCGTGAGCAGATCCTCTCCGGCGAGATCAAGGTCGAACCGAAGTTCGATGCCGCGGAAGTCCGCGCTCTGGTCACCGTGGCCGAGTGAGCATGTCCGTGGCACTTGCAACGGAAACCACGACTAACCTGTCCCCTCAGAAGGGGGCAGGCGTCATCGGTGTGCACGGTGTGACCAAGCGCTTTCCCGGCGTGATCGCGGTCAACAACGTCTCGCTCACCATCCACCCGGGCGAGGTTCACGTCCTGCTCGGTGAGAACGGCGCGGGCAAGTCGACGCTCGTCGGCATGCTTGCCGGGCTTCAGGAGCCGGATGAGGGCTACCTGTCGCTCGAGGGACAGAAAGCGCGGCTGGCCAGCCCTTCGGCCAGTCTCGACGCGGGCATCAGCACGGTCTTCCAGCATTCCATGCTGGTGCCGACGCTGACCGTGTTTGAAAACCTCACACTCGGTGCGCCCTGGCACGAGCGCCCGCCGCGGGCGGCAATCGCCGCGCGGATGGAGGAACTCAAGCGTGATTTCGCGCTCTCCCTCCCGCTCGACGCCATCACCGGCGAGTTGTCGCTGGGCCAGCAGCAACAGATCGAGATCGCACGCGCGTTGTTGCGTGACAGCAAGGTGCTGATCCTCGACGAGGCAACGTCCATGCTGACGCCGCAAGGCGCCGAAGAACTGGGCGCGCGCATGCAGAAACTGGTTCAAAGCGGGCTGGCCGTGATTTTCATCACCCACAAGCTCGCCGAGGCCTACCGCTTCGGCAACCGGATTTCCGTCCTCAAGCAGGGCGCGCTTGCCGGCGAGATGGGTCCCGGGGAACTGAAGGGGATGTCGGAGGATCAGGCTGTCGACGAGATCGTCCGCCTGATGTTCGGGCGCGAGGCGGGCGCTACCTCCGTCGAACATCGGGCAAGCACGGCGCGCGCGGAAACCGTGCTGAGAGTGGCTGATCTTTCCACCCGGGGCGATTCCAACGTCATGGGTCTCGAGAACATCTCTCTCGATCTCAAGGCCGGCGAAATACTCGGCGTGGCCGGAATCGACGGCAATGGCCAGAAGCAACTGGCCGAAGCGCTTGCCGGTCAGCGTGCGCTGACAGGCGGACGGGTGGAGCTCGACGGCGAGGACATCAGCCTTGCATCGGTCGCCCAGCGCCGCCGCAAGGGCCTGCGTTACCTCACCGATGACCGGCTCTCGGAGGGTTCGGTCGGGGCTTTCCCGATCTCCGAAAATACCGTGCTCAAGGATATCGGCCAGCCGCCGTTCTGGGTGAACGGCATCGAGCGGCCGCAGCGCATCGCGCAGCACGCGCGTGACCTGATCGAAAAATTCTCGGTCCGCACGCCGGGCGAGACGACACCGATCGGCCGGCTTTCGGGCGGCAACATCCAGAAGGTGCTGCTTGGCCGGGAACTCTCGGGCGATGCTCGTGTCGTCGTCTTCAACAAGCCCACCTACGGACTTGATCTGCAGAACATAGACACCTCCCGCCAACGCATCGCCGAAATCGCCGGCAATGGCCTCGGCGTGGTGCTCATCTCCACCGATCTCGACGAACTCATGGCTTTGTCGGACCGCATTGCGGTGATGGAGGGTGGCCGTGTCCGCGGCATTCTGGAGAACGACGGAACGGGTGAGGCGCTGCGACTTCGCATCGGCCGGATGATGGCGGGCGAGGAAGAACACAAACAGGCGACCGCATGACAATGAAAAACGAAACCAATCCCAGTTCAGTGGACCAGGAAGCCAATGCCGCGGATGCTGCCGGCCCGGCCAGGGAACGCAGCGCGTTGCAGCGTTTCATGACGGTTACTGTCGGCCCGATCGTTGCCGCCTTCCTGCTGTCTGCCATCATTCTGATGCTGGTGGGCATCAATCCGCTGACCTATTACGGCTATATTCTCGATCGGTCGCTGTTCTCCGGCCTCGGGCTGGAGCAGACCGCAACGCGCATGGCGCCGCTGCTCTTTCTCTGCGCGAGCCTTATCATCGCCTTCCGGGCCGGGATCTGGAACCTGGGCACCGACGGTCAGTTTCTGCTCGGTGCCGTCGTGGCAGCGGCCACCGCGCCGCTTCTCGTCGGAGTGCTTCCGGGATGGGCGGTCCTGCTGGTGGGCTTTGCGCTTGCGGCGATCGTCGGCGCGATCTGGTCGATCATTCCGGCCCTCCTGAAGGCCTATCAGGGGGTCAACGAGATCATCACGACCTTGATGATGTCGTTTCTGGGTGTGCTTCTGGCTTCGACGCTGGTCAAGCTCGTCTTCCGTGATCCGGCCACCACCGTACCGCAGACCCGTACGCTGCCGGTACAGGACCGACTGCCGCGCCTGTTTGACACCACGATCTCGAGTGGGCTGATCTGGGGCCTTGTTGCGGTGTTGCTGGTCCACCTGATGATGACCCGCACATCCTTCGGTCTGCGGCTGCGGATGGTGGGCGCCAATCCGGCGGCCGCCACCCATGCCGGCCTTTCGGTGCCGCTGCTGACACTGGCGACTTTCGGTCTCTCGGCAGGCTTTGCGGGGCTGTCCGGCGCTTCCGAGATCCTGGGCGTTGCCGGCAATGTGCGCGCCAACTGGAATCCCGCCTATGGCCTGATGGTGATCCCACTGGTTTTCCTTGCGCGTTTTCATGGTGTGGGCGCCATCGTGCTGGTGTTCTTCTACTCGGCCCTGCTGATCGGCAGCGAGAGTGCCGCCCGACGCCTCGGCGTTCCGCAGGACTTCACCCTGGTGCTGGTGGCGAGCCTGCTGATCTGTCTCGGCCTGGGCGAATACATCGATCATCACAAGCGGAAGAAGGAGCGCTGACATGGATGGCTTGCTGACCGAGGCGTTCCTGTCGTCTCTCTTCACCGGCGCAATCGTCGCCGCTGTGCCCATGCTGCTGGCCGGTCTCGGCGAGCAGATGTCGGAAAAGGCCGGTGTCCTCAATATCGGCATCGAGGGCATGATGCTGATGGGCGCCTATATGGGCTTCCTCGTCGCCTTCAAGACCGATTCCCTGTGGCTGGGCTTCCTTGGGGGCATCCTCGGCGGTGTCCTGGTGGCGATCGCCATGGCGGTGCTCTGCGTGCGGCTGGGCCTCAACCAGATCGTCATCGGCATCGGCCTGACGCTAGGGGCTGAAGGGCTTACCGCACTGCTTCATCATTTCCAGTTCTCGCGCAGCTATCCGCGCCTGCCGGCGCCGGAACGGCTGAACATTCCCGGCCTCACCGACCTGCCGGTGATCGGGCCGTCTTTCTTTGGCCGGCACCTGATCGTGTACATAGCGCTGCTCGTCGTGGTTATCCTGGCGCTCCTGTATCGCCGCACCAATCTCGGCATGACCTTGCGGGCCGCCGGGGAAAGCCCGGCCGCACTCGACGTGGCCGGCGGCAACGTGCTCGGCGTTCGCGTCTTCGCGGTGCTGTTCACCGGCGCGATGGCCGGGCTCGGCGGCGCCTACCTCGCGAATATCGGTGCGGGGCTTTTCGTCCCCTTCATGACCGGCGGTGCGGGCTTCATTGGCATCGTGCTTGCCATGCTGGCGCGCGGTCGACCGCTCTGGGTGTTGATTGGCTCGCTGATTTTTGGTGCGGCGCTGTCGCTGACCACGGCCCTGCAGGTCGCGGGTTCGAACATTCCAACCGATGTGATCCAGATGCTGCCTTTCGCGGCGGTGATGCTGGTTCTCGTGCTTTTCGGTCGCCGGGCGAAACTGCCCTCGGCCCTGGGCGCAGCCTATGAACGGGGCGCCCGCTAGGGCGTACCCACAATGACCGCGCCAGGGAGAAAGGGCGCGGCGCAACAAAGGAGAAGTGACATGGCCGATACCAAAGTCTTCCTGCTCGACGGCGGCTCGCTGGTTCTGGATGGTTTTCATATCTGGTGGAACAAGGGGCCCGGCGGCGAAGTCCGCTTTCCGGTCTATTCGGTGCTGGTCGATCATCCCAAGGGCAAGTTCCTGATCGATACCGGCTACGATTTCGATCACGTGCAGAAGGTGTTGCCCTTCGAAAAGCCGCAGCAGACCGAGCAGCAGACCATCCCCGGCGCACTCAAGCTCATCGGTCTCGAGCCCAAGGACATCGATCTGGTGTTCAATTCCCACTTCCACTTCGACCATGTGGGGGGCAACAAGTTCTTTCCCGACACGAAGAAGATCTGCCACAAGGATGAACTGTCCCAGGCAGCCGATTGCCAGCCCTTCGAAGTCCTCGGCTATTCGGATGTCGCCTTCTCGACCGAAGTGGCCGAGGCACGCGGCATGTCCGACCAGCTCACCATGGGCCAGACGGCTGCCAACACCAAGTATGAGCTGATCGAGGGCGACGTTGAACTCGTTCCGGGTGTCACACTTGTCTACACGCCCGGTCACACGGTCGGCCACTACTCGCTGCTCGTCGAGTTCGACAACCGGCGTCCGCTGCTGCTGACGCTCGATGCCGCCTACACCCGCAAGAACTATGACAACGACATCAATGCGGGCTTCCACATCGATCCCGTCGCGGGTGTGAACTCCATGCGCCGGCTCAAGCAGATCGAGAAAGAGAAAAACGCCGAAGTGCTCTTCAGCCACGATCCGGAGAGCTTCAAGGACTACAAGACCGGCGTGAACTTCTATGGCTGAAGGGAAGCAACCGATGAGATATTCTGAAACCAAGCCGCCGGTCTTTACCTTGACCGCCGGACCGGTGGACGCCTATCCGGAAGTGCTGCGTGCACTCGGGACGACGGTGCTCTACGACTACGACCCCGCCTTCCAGGCATTCTTCGAGGATCTTACCCTCAAGGCCCAGGAGGCCCTTGGTTGTGATCTGCCGCCTCTTATCCTTCAGGGTGAGCCGGTTCTGGCGCTTGAGGGCGCGGCAGCCTCGCTGATCGCCAAGGACGATGTGGTGCTCAACCTCGCCTCCGGCGTTTACGGCAAGGGTTTCGGCTATTGGGCCGCGCGCTATGCCAAGAAGGTGGAAGAGATCGAGGTGCCTTATGACACGGCGATCGAACCCGAGCAGGTGCGTGATTTCCTCAAATCCCATCCGGAGGTGAAGATCGTCTGCGTCTGCAATCACGATACGCCGTCGGGGACGCTCAACGATATCGACGCCATTGGTGCCGTCGTGGCCGAAGCCGGTGCGCTTCTCATCGTCGATGCGGTTTCCTCCTGGGGCGGCATGCCGACGAGTCCGGGGTCGAGCCAGGCGGGGATTTACGTCACTGGTCCGAACAAGTGCCTGGGCTGTCCCCCGGCTCTTTCGCTGGTCGCCGTTTCGGAAGCCGCTTGGGCGAAAATCGAGGCCAATCCCGACGCGCCGTTCGCCTCGATGCTGAGCTTTACAGACTGGAAAAATGCCTGGAAGAAAACGGAGCCGTTCCCCTTCACACCTTCGGTGGCCGAACTCAACGGTTTGAGCGCAGCCTTGGACCGTTACCTCGATGAGGGACCGGAACAGGTCTGGGCGCGTCACGCGCTGACGGCCCGGATCTGCCGTGAGGGGATCAAGGCGATGGGGCTGGAATTGTGGCCGGCGCGCGAGGAGATTGCCTCGCCAACTGCGACAGCGGTGAAGATGCCGGCGGGTATCGACGCCGGGGTCGTGCTCGGTGAGGCACGGGCGCGCTACGGCGTTTCCATGTCTGCCGGCCGGGCTGAAACTCTCGGCAAGTTGATCCGTATCGGCCACATGGGCCCCACCGCACAGCCTGGTTACGCGCTGCTTGCCATCGCCGCCATGGGCGGGGCGCTGAAGGCACTCGGTGCCAAGGTGGATGTGGCCGCGGGTCTCGCAGCCGCGCAAGCCACCTGGGACGAAGAAATCGACGCATGAGGCCGGCAACGGCGAACAGGAAAGGAAGCAACAATGAGTACAAGTCTTGAAGGCCGCAAGGCTGTGGTTACCGGTGCCGCGCAGGGCATCGGCAAGGCAATTGCCAAAGCGCTTGCAGAAGCAGGCGCAAAAGTAGTGATCTCGGATATCAACGGCGAAGGCGCCAAGGCCGCCGCCGCCGATATCGGCCATGGCGCCGTCGGCGTAACCTGCGATTCCACCAAGGTCGACCAGGTGGAGGAAATGCTGGAAAATGCCGCCGAGAACGGTGCCATCGACATCCTCGTGAACAACGCCTCGATCGTTCCCTACATCGCCTGGGACGACGTGGATCTGGCGCATTGGCAGAAGATCATCGACACCAACCTGACCAGCGTCTTCATCGCCAGCCGCAAGGCGACTGACATGATGCGCGCCGCCGACCGCAAGGGAACGGTGCTGAACATAGCATCGAACGCCTTTTATGCCGGCACACCCAACATGTCGGCTTACGTTGCGGCAAAGGGCGGCGTTGTCGGCTTCACCCGTGCGCTGGCGACCGAAGTGGGCAAATACGGGATCCGGGTCAATGCGGTTACTCCCGGCCTCACCGATTCCGACGGCGTGAAGGCCAGCCCCCATGCCGAGAGCTTCGAATTCGTGGAGATGCTTCAGGCGATGCCCGGAAAGGGACAGCCCGAGGATATCGCCAAGGTCGTGGCCTTCCTCGTCTCGGACGACGCCGGCTGGATGACCGGCCAGTGCGTCAATGTCGACGCGGGCATGATCCGTCTCTGACGATTGCCCCAGCTTCCCGGCGGCATTATCGCCGGGAGACAGAACGCATCTGCTCTGGCATGCCGTACGATGTGGCGGAGAGATGGAAAACGGCGAGTGCGGCCTGACAGTGCCGCACTCGCCATGGCGACCTGAGCCGTCTCCTGATCTTCTCCCGTTTTCGCTTGGGCCGGTGGCGACCTTCGATATGATTTGTGTGTCCTTGGTCGGTACAGTTATCGACCCTGAGAAACGCTCGACGGCGTTGGCAACGCGGCAACCCTCGCCAAGGATGTCGACCATATCTCCTTTGAAAAGACTCCTCTGCAGTTGACAAGTCAACTCGATTTCATATGATCGCTCTCAGTTGATTAATCAACTCCACATTCCTGGGAGGGGATGTGAGCAATCTGGGAGGATAGCATGAAACAGATTTTCTCTGTGGCCTTGGCGGCTGCAATCACTTCGGCTGTGCCGTTCGCTGCACTGGCGGACACCATCAAGGTCGGTGTCATCGCGCCGTTTTCGGGTCCCTTCGCCATCTACGGCAAGCAGTATCAGCAGGCCATCGAAACCTATGTGGCGCAGAACGGCACTTCTGCAGGCGATCACGAGATCGAGTTCATTTACAAGGATGTCGGCGGTCCGAACCCCGACCAGTCGCGCAGCCTTGCGCAGGAACTGCTGATCCGCGACCAGGTGGATTACCTCGCCGGCTTTACCTTCACGCCGAATGCCTTCGCGGTCGCGCCGTTGATCGAGCAGAGCCAGACACCGACCGTGATCTTCAACGCCGCCACATCGTCGATCAACTCGGGAAGCGAGTTCTTCCTGCGCACCAGCTACACGCTGTGGCAGGTCACGGCGCCGCTTGCCGAATGGGCCTATGACCAGGGCATGCGCACGGCGGTTACCACCGTCACCGATTACGGCCCCGGCATTGATGCCGAGAAGGCATTCAAGGCTGCCTTCGAGGCCAAGGGTGGCCAGGTTCTGGACCAGATCAGGATGCCGCTGTCGACCACTGACTTCAACCCCTTCATCCAGAGCGTGCGCGAGCAGTCGCCCGATGCGCTGTTCACCTTCCTGCCGGGCGGCCCGCCGACCTTCACCTACACCAAGACCTACAATGAAAACGGCCTTGCTGCCGAAGGCATCAAGTTCCTCGGCACCGCCGAGACCGAAGAGGTCAATCTGCAGGGACTGGGCGACGAGGCGCTCGGCCTGAGCACCGCCTACCACTATTCCGGCGCACACGACTCCGAGGCCAACGCCGCCTTCAAGGTCAAGCTTGCGGAACTGTTCCCCGACGCTGTCGCCAACTGGGCCTCCGTTGGCGCCTATGACGGCACCCACCTGATCTACCAGATGGTGGCTGCGGCCGGCAGCGACGGCCCTGCGGCTGTCAAGTCGGCACTCGGCCTCGAGTGGGAAAGTCCCCGCGGTCCGCTGACCATGGACCCCGAAACCCGCACCGTGATCCAGAACGTCTATATCCGCGAAGTCGAGCGTGATGCCGACTCCGGGCTGCTGGTCAACCGCGAGAAGGGCGTGATCGCCACCGTCGGCGATCTGGGCTGGGACCAGTAAGTCCGGCCTTCGCATCCACAGTCCCGGGCCGGAGCGATTCCGGCCCGGATCCTTCCGGCGCGGACAGGTCCAATGACACTTTTTCTCAATATTGCCGTGGACGGGATCGCCTACGGGATGATCCTCTTCATGATCTCCGTCGGGCTCTCGATCACCATGGGGCTGATGCGGGTGGTCAATCTCGCCCATGGCGGCTTTGCGCTGCTCGGCGGCACCTTCGCGCACTGGCTGGCGCAGGAGAACGGTATGCCGTTCTGGCCGGCGGCGGTGCTTGCAGTGCTGGTCACGGTCATCGTCTCGCTGCCGCTCGAGCGGGTCATCTTTCGCCGTATCTACGACTTCGGCGATCTGCAGCAGGTGCTGGCCACCATCGGCCTGACATTCCTGATGATCGCTTCGGTCAATCTCTGGCAGGGCTCGTCGCTGCTCAGCATTCCCTTGCCCGACAGCTTGAAGCAGAGTGTCGATCTCGGCTTCCGGACGTTGCCGGTGCATCGCCTGGTGGTGATCGCGGTCGGGTTTGCCTCGATCCTCGGTCTCTGGCTGCTGCTCGACAAGACCCTGTTCGGCATCCGGCTGCGCGCCGCCGTCGACAACCGAAGCACCGCCTCGGCGCTCGGCATCGACACCGACTGGATCTTCATGGCTGCCTTTGGCCTCGGTGCGGGCTTTGCCGCACTGGGCGGTATCCTCGGCGCTGAAATCCTGCCGATCGATGCCTACTACCCGGTCCGCTACATGGTGCTGTTCCTGATCGTGGTGGCGGTCGGTGGCATGGGCTCCATCGCCGGATCGTTCATCGCGGCACTCGGGCTTGGCCTTCTGGAAACCGCAACCCGTTACCTCGTGCCCGACGTGTCCACCATCGCCTTCTACGCGCTGGTGATCATTCTCCTGGCCGTGCGGCCGCAGGGCCTTCTGGGGAGGGCGCACGCATGACGCCGCTCATGAAATCCTGGGCGCCGCCGCTGGCGTTGCTGGCGCTCGCCATCGCGCTGTCGTTCCTGATGCCCTTCAACCTGGCCTTCCTGACCCGTATCCTGATCATGGTCGTGCTGGTGCTCTCGCTCGATCTGGTGCTCGGCTATGCCGGCATTGCCACGCTCGGCCAGGCGGCGATGTATGGCGCGGGCGCCTATGCAGCAGGGCTGTTTGCGATCCATGTCTGGGCCGATCCGCTGGCCGGCCTCATGGTCGGGGCCGTGGCCGGGTCGATCCTGGCCTTCGTTTCGGGCCTTGTGCTGATGCGAACCCAGGGCCTGACGCTGATCATGCTGACCATTGCCGTGGCCGCGATCTGTCACGAGATCGCCAACAAGGCGCGTGACATCACCGGCGGCGCGGATGGCCTGCGCGGCATCCGCATGGAGCCGGTGCTTGGTCTCTTCGCCTTCGACTTTGTCGGCACCACCGGGTTCTGGTACGCGCTGGCTGTGGTCGTGGTGATCTTCGTCCTTGTCGCGCTTCTGACCCGCGCCCCGTTTGGCCTGTCCCTGCGCGGGATCCACGAAAGTCCCGACCGGATGGCGGCCATCGGCGTGTCGGTCTACTGGCGCCGGGTCACAGCCTACACCGTGGGCGGGGCGATTGCAGGTGTTGCCGGCGCGCTTTCGGCGCAGATAACCCAGCTGGTCAGCCTCGAGAGCTTTTCTTTCACCCTGTCGGCCGAAGCCCTGATCATGCTGATCCTGGGCGGAACCGGCCGGCTGTACGGCGCGGTGCTGGGCACGCTGATCTTCATGTTCGTGCATCACTGGGCGGCGGCGAACGATCCGTTCAACTGGCTGTTCGTGATCGGCGCGATGGTTCTGGCCGTGGTGTTCTTCCTGCCCAAGGGGATCATTTCAGCACCCACGGGACTGGGCCGTCTGATCAAGGGAGCGCGCCATGCAGGGTCTTGAAGTCAGAGGGCTGACCAAGCGCTTCGGCGGCCTCACGGTTGCCGAAGACATCGACTTCGATCTCAAGCCGGGTGACCGCAAGGCGCTGATTGGCCCGAACGGGGCGGGCAAGAGCACCTTTTCCAACCTCGTCACCGGCATCCTGACTCCCACCGCCGGAACGGTGCGGTTCGATGGCCGGGATATCGGTGGCCTGAACGAGGCGCAGCGGGTCCGGCTCGGCATCGCCAAGACGTTCCAGATCACCACGCTGTTCCAGGATCTCACGGTGCGCGAGAATCTGCGACTGCCGATTCTGGAGCGCGAAAGGCGGGGCTACCGCTTCTTCCGGGCCGCGGACGGCAACGCGCAAACCGAAGCCGAGGTCCGTGACCTCATGGATCAGTTCGATCTCGGGCCATTGGCCGACAGCAAGGTGGCCAACCTGGCCTATGGCCAGCAGAGGCTGGTCGAACTGGCCCTGACGCTGGCGCTCAAGCCAAGGGTGCTCATCTTGGACGAGCCTGCCGCCGGGGTGCCGTCGTCTGAAACCCACCTGATCGACGATGCCATCGAACGGTTGCCGGCGGATCTGGCGGTGCTGATCATCGAGCATGACATGGACCTGGTCTTCCGGGTGGCGCGCCGGATCGTCGTGCTGGTGCAGGGGCGGATCCTGACCGAAGGCACGCCGGAGGAAATCGCCGCCGATGCCAAGGTGCGGGAACTCTATCTCGGAGGCAGCCATGACTGACGCAGGACTTCGCCTCGACAATGTCACCGCCGGCTACGGGCCGACCCATGTGCTGGACCGGGTCAATTTGCGGCTCGAGCCGGGCGAGCGGCTTGCGGTGATCGGGCGCAACGGCGCGGGCAAGACCACGCTGCTGGCCACGATCATGGGCCTGACGAAACTGCACGAGGGCAGCCTCACGCTGAACGGTGCACCCATTCAAGGGCTGGCGCCGCACAAGCGTTCGGCCCTGGGCTTGGGGCTGGTGCCGCAGACCCGCGATATCTTCGCCTCGCTCAGCGTCGAGGACAATCTGCTCTCCGCCCGGCGCGGGGATGCCACGCTGGAGGAAGCCTATGCGCTGTTCCCCAGGCTCAAGGAACGGCGCAGGAATGGCGGCGCCCAGCTGTCGGGCGGTGAGCAGCAGATGCTTGCCATTGCGCGCACGCTGATGACCTCGCCGGACATCCTGCTGCTGGACGAGCCGCTCGAAGGGCTGGCCCCGGTTATCTGCGAGCAGCTGATGCAGGTGTTCGAAGACCTCGCCAGCGATGGCCGCCGGTCCGTGGTGCTTGTCGAACAGCAGGCCGCGGCGGCGCTGAGCTTTGCCAACCGCGCGGTGCTGATGGCCAATGGCGCCATCGTTCACGACGGCCCTGCCGCCGAACTCCGGAACAATGCCGACCTGTTGAACCGCCATATCGGCGTCTCGCTGAACGCCTGAAAGGACACGACATGCGCCTTATCGAGGGCCACCGCCCGCTCACCCCGGACAGCGCCATTCCCGTCTTCGACGTCGATCCCTATTCCGAGGAGACGCTGCTGGATCCGGGCCCGTTCTACACCGCGCTGCGCGAGGCGGGGCCGGTGGTGTTCATCCCGCGTTATTCGGTTCTCGCGGTCGGACGTTACGAGGAAACCCGCAAGACCTTTTCCGACCACGAAAACTTCGTCTCTTCGCGCGGCATCGGCATGGACGACTTCAAGCTCGAGAAGCCCTGGCGGCCGCCGTCCATCATCCTCGAAGTCGATCCGCCGGATCACACCAAGACCCGCAAGGTGATGTCCAAGGCGCTGTCGCCGAAGGTGGTGCGTACGCTGATGGACGACTTCACCGCCGCAGCCGAGGCGATCGTCGACAGGCTTCTCCAGCAATCAGAGATCGAGGGTGTCACTGACCTCGCCGAGGCGTTTCCGACAACCGTCTTTCCGAAAGCGGTCGGGATGAAGGACGTGAACACCAGGCATCTGGTTGATTACGGTGCCATCGTCTTCAACGCGGTCGGTCCGGACAACGCGCTGCGCCGTGCGGCCATGCAGCGTGCGCCGGAAGTCGGTGGCTGGATTACCGCGGCCTGCGCCCGCGACCGGCTGACGGAAGACGGTCTTGGCGCAATGGTCTATGCGGCTGCGGACGCCGGCGAGATCACGTCCGAGGAAGCCGGCATGCTGGTGCGGTCTTTCCTGTCGGCGGGCGTCGACACCACGGTAACCGGCATCGGAAACGCACTCTGGTGCTTTTCGCAGAACCCCTCCCAGTGGGAGGCGCTGCTGGCCGATCCCACTCTGGCGCGACCGGCTTTCGAAGAGGTGCTGCGCTACACCTCTCCGGTCCATACCTTCGCCCGCACCGCCAATCTGGAGACGCAGATCGCCGATTACCCGGTACCGGAAGGTGCCAAGGTGCTCTGCGTGCTGGGCGCCGCCAACATGGATCCGGACAAATGGGGTGACCCGGAAGTGTTCCGGATCGACCGCAGACCGGTCGGCCACATGGCCTTCGGCGCGGGCATCCACGGCTGCGTCGGGCAGAACATCGCCCGCGGCGAACTGGAGGCCTTGCTCAGTGTCATGGCGCGCAAGGTGGCCCGGATCGAACCGGCCGGCGAGGCCGTCTGGCGGCCCAACAATGCCATCCGGGCGCTCGACAGGCTGCCTTTGAAACTGATCGCGAAATAGGAGAGAGCTGATGGTGAAGGTGACCTACATCCAGCCGGACGGAAGCGAAACCACTGTAGACGCCGCCGCGGGCGAAAGCGTGATGCAAGTGGCGCTCAACAACAATATCGCCGGCATCATCGCGGAATGCGGCGGCTCGATGGCCTGCGCCACCTGCCATGTCTACGTGGCTGAAGACTGGACAGACAAGACCGGCGCACGCAGCGAGAGCGAAGAAGACATGCTCGATTGCGCCGCCTCCGAAATGAAGGAGACCTCGCGCCTCTCCTGCCAGATCACCCTGACCGAGGCCCATGACGGATTGCGCGTGCACGTGCCGGAGGAGCAGGTGTGACGACTGCGCACATCGTCATTGTCGGAGCCGGGCAGGGCGGATTGCAGGCCGCTGTCAGCCTGCGCCAGGAAGGGCATTCCGGGCAGATCACCCTGATTGGCGCGGAACAGCATCTGCCCTACCAGCGCCCGCCGCTGTCAAAGGACTATCTCAAGACAGGTGAGGCCGATGCGTTGCGCCTGCGCCCGCAAAGCTTTTTCGATGACCAGAACATCACTCTCCTGCTGGGCTGCAAGGTCACGCAGATAGATCGCGCGGCGCAACGCGTGGTGCATGAAAACGGCTCGCTCGGCTATGATCACCTGATCCTGGCCACCGGCACACGCAATCTGCGGCCGCCGATTCCCGGCCTCGAGCGGGCGCTTGACCTGCGCACGCTCGATGACGCGGAGACCTTGCGAAAGGCGATGACCGGGGCACAAAGTGTGGCGATCATCGGCGGTGGTTTCATCGGGCTTGAATTCGCCGCGGTGGCGCGGGGGCTGGGACTGGAAGTGACTGTTGCCGAGGCTGCGCCGCGGCTGATGGCGCGTGTCGTCTCCCGGGCGATGTCGGAGCGTTTTCTGGCCATGCACCGCGACATGGGCACCACGGTTCTGCTCGGCGCGCCGGTGACCGAAGTCACAGACACGGGAATCGCGCTCGCCAATGGCGAAACCGTATCCGCCGATCTGCTTGTGTTGGCGGCCGGAGTGCGGCCCAACAGCGAACTGGCAGCCGAGGCGGGGCTTGAGACCGAAAACGGTGTGCGCACCGATGCGCAACTGCTGACCTCCGATCCGATGATCTCGGCGCTGGGTGATTGTGCAGCTTTCCCCGACCCGGCGACGGGGCTGCTGGTCCGGCTCGAGAGCGTGCAGGCAGCCACCGACCATGCCCGGCTGATCGCCCGCAGGCTGGCCAAAAAGACACCGGACAGCTACGCCGCCGTTCCGTGGTTCTGGTCCAATCAGGGCGACAGCAAACTCCAGATTGCAGGCTTTGCAATTCCCGAGCATGACGAGGTCACGCGGGAGGATGGCGCGGTGCTGCGGTTTGCCGGCGAGGTTCTTTCAGCGGTTGAAACGGTCAATGACCCCCGCACCCACATGATGGCGCGCAAGCTTTTGGCATCCGGCGCGCCGCCGACACGTGACAAACTGAAAAGCCAAGGGTATCAGGTCTCCTCGACCTAGAGGTGAAAAGCTTGACGCAGGCACTCAAAGACAGAAAGCCCGACGCGCGCATTGCGGATCCTACCCGGCTTCGCGACGGGGTGGAAATCCTCGATATTGCCCATTACGCGCCGTTTCTGCTCAATGCTGTCAGCAATGCCTGGGGCCGCAAGACGTCAACCATCTATCGCAGTGATTTCGGCCTTGGAATTGTGGAGTGGCGGGTAATTGCCATGCTCAACATCGAGCCCGGTATCACCGCAAGCCGGGTCTGCGACGTCATTCGCCTGGACAAGGCCGCCGTCAGCCGCGCACTGAAACACCTGCTGCAGAAAGGCTTGCTCAGCTTCGAGCAACCCTCGAATGATTCCCGCAAGCGGCTCTGGCGACTCTCGGAAGCAGGCCTGAAGACGCATGACGAGTTGTTGTCGGTCGCCCTGTCCTGTGAAAATGAACTGGTCGCAGGCGTATCGCCCGAAGATCTTGACGTCTTCCTGCGGGTGATGCGGCAGATGCTCGCCAATATCGACCCGATCTAGATCCAGGTGGCGGACTGCTCCGGCCAGACAAGGCACGGATTGTGATCATGAATTCGCCGTCGGCTGCCTGATGTGGCCGTCTGGCCTGCCTCGCCCGGGCCGAAGCCTAGATCTGCATTTCCACCACGTCGTGACTGCACGTGCATTCCTCGATTCTCTCCCGCTATTGCCGTCCGGCCTGATCTCCCAAGCTCTCCACGGGTGCTGCGGAGATCCTCTTTTGATAATTATCAAGCCGCTGCTTGATCCGGATCGGGCGCTCACCAGACATTGAGGTGTGGCAAAGTTTTCAATTTCCGGACTGCAATTTGTTTCTTCGCCGATCCTGCGGATTGCGGCCGGACGGCCTGGCGATCTTGATCTGTGTCAATTCTCCATCGTCGCTGTCGGGCAAGTTCCGTTCGAACGCGCAGGTCCGGCCTGTGCTGCAAACGGAGACAAAACATGCTGGATAGGGGACAAGTCTCGGATGCCGAGCGCACGAGGGCGCTTTCACTGAGCACGATCGCGTTCACCGCCTGCTTCGCGGTCTGGACAATTTTTTCCATCATCGGTGTCGAGATCAAGACCGAGCTCGGACTGAGCGAGTTTCAGTTCGGCCTGCTGGTCGCAACGCCCATTCTGACCGGGTCGCTGACCCGGCTGATCCTTGGTGTCTGGACCGAGAAATATGGCGGTCGCAACGTCTTCACCATCCAGATGCTGCTGACGGCTGCGGCAACCTGGATGCTGACCTGGGCCTCGTCCTACATCATGTACCTGATCGCCGCGCTCGGCATCGGGCTTGCCGGCGGATCCTTCATCATCGGCGTGGCCTATGTCTCGCGCTGGTATGGTGCGGGCAAACAGGGCACGGCTCTGGGCATTTTCGGCGCGGGCAATGTCGGTGCGGCGGTGACGAAGTTCATAGCGCCCTTCGTCATGGTGGCCTATGGCTGGCACGGGGTGGCCCATGTCTGGGCCGGGGGCTTGGTGCTTGTCGCCATCGCCTTCTATGTCTTCGCGAAGGATGATCCGGAACTGGTTGCTCGCCGCAAGTCCGGCGCCAAGGCGCCAGGTCTGGCCGAGCAATTCGCGCCGCTCAAGAACCTGCAGGTCTGGCGTTTCTCGCTCTACTATTTCTACGTCTTCGGAGCTTTCGTGGCGCTGGCGCTGTGGATGCCGCATTATCTCGTCGACGTCTATCAACTCGACATCCGCACGGCCGGCATGTCGGCCGCTGCCTTCTCGCTGTCGGCATCGCTGTTCCGCGCCTATGGCGGACATCTGTCGGACCGTTTCGGCGCCCGGTCGGTGATGTACTGGTGCTTCGGGTTCTCGCTGCTGCTTCTGTTCATGCTGTCCTACCCGGCGACCGATTACGTGATCCGGGGCAAGGATGCGCCGATTGCGTTCTCGACCGAGATGGGTCGCTGGCCGTTCGTCATCATCCTGTTCATGCTCGGGTTCTTCATGAGCCTGGGCAAGGCTGCGGTGTTCAAGCACATCCCGGTCTACTATCCGAGCCATGTCGGTTCGGTCGGCGGGCTGGTCGGCATGATCGGCGGTCTTGGCGGCTTCGTTCTGCCGATCACCTTTGGCGCGCTGCTGGATCTGACCGGGATCTATACCAGCTGCTTTGCACTGCTGTTCATCATCGTTGCGATCTCGCTCGCATGGATGCATCTGTCGGTGCGGGCCATGGAGCGCGCGGCGCATGGCGAGGTGCTGGACAAGCTGCCCAGCCTGCCGGAAATGAAGAGCATTCACCTGCCCGAACATGCGGCGCAAACCCATACGCTTGAGGTCTGGACCCCGGAAGATCCGGTGTTCTGGGCTGAAAAGGGCCGCCGCATTGCCAAGCGGAACCTGTGGGTGTCGATCCCGGCACTGCTGCTGGCCTTTTCGGTCTGGATGGTCTGGTCGGTCGTTGTCGCCCGGCTTCCGGCCATCGGGTTCAACTTCACCCCGGGGCAACTGTTCTGGCTTGCCGCGCTTCCTGGTCTTTCGGGCGCGACGCTTCGAATCTTCTACTCCTTCATGGTGCCGATCTTCGGCGGGCGGTTGTGGACGACACTGTCGACCGTCTCACTGCTGCTGCCGGCCATGGGCATCGGCTATGCGGTGCAGAACCCGGAGACTCCTTATCTGATCTTCCTGGTGCTTGCACTTTTCTGCGGCTTCGGTGGCGGCAACTTCGCCTCGTCGATGGCCAATATCGCCTTCTTCTATCCGAAGGCGGAAAAGGGCAATGCGCTGGCGCTGAATGCCGGTCTTGGCAATCTCGGTGTCTCGGTGATGCAGTTCCTGGTGCCGCTGGTGATTACTGCCGGCGTATTCGGTGCGCTGGGCGGTCAGCCGCAGACCATGTCGGACGGCGGCCAGCTGTGGATGCAGAACGCCGGCTTTATCTGGGTCCCCTTCATCATCGCGGCGACTATCGCTGCATGGCTGGGAATGAACGACATCGCCGACGCCAAATCCAGCTTCAAGGAGCAGGCGATCATCTTCAGCCGCAAGCACAACTGGATCATGTGCGTGCTCTACACAGGCACCTTCGGCAGCTTCATCGGCTACTCCGCCGGTTTCCCGCTGCTGACCAAGCTTCAGTTTCCCGAGGTCAACGCGCTGCAGGTCGTTTTCCTCGGACCGCTCGTTGGCGCCTTGTCGCGCGCCGGCACCGGCTGGGTTTCCGACAGGTTCGGCGGCGGCAGGGTCACGTTCTGGACTTTCCTGGCCATGATCGTGGCGGTGTTCGGGGTGATCTTCTTCCTTGGCATCAAGGAACAGCCGGGCGCATTTTGGGGCTTCTTCGCCTCGTTCATGGCGCTGTTCTTCCTCACCGGTGTCGGCAATGCATCGACCTTCCAGATGATCCCGGCGATCATGGCGCGCGAAATCCCGCGGCTGATGCCGGAGCTCAAGGGCGACGTACTGCGCAAGCAGGCGGAACGCGAAAGTGCGGCGATCATCGCCTTCACCTCCGCCATTGCCGCCTACGGCGCCTTCTTCATCCCCAAGGCCTACGGCACCTCGATCGCCATGACCGGCGGTCCGGTGGCAGCCCTTTGGGGGTTCCTCGGCTTCTACGTGATCTGTGTCGTGCTGACCTGGTTCTACTACACCCGCCCGGGCGGCCTTTTGGCCAAATCGGAGCGGGCCGGTGGTTCCGCGTCTGCCGTCGCTGCAGTCTGACCTGAAAGGAGAGCAAGATGAGCCATCTTCTCGACCGCCTGAATTTCCTCAAGTCCACCCGCCAGGACACCTTTGCCGATGGCCATGGTCAAACGACCATCGAGAGCCGGGATTGGGAGGAGGTCTATCGAAACCGCTGGCGGCACGACAAGATCGTGCGCTCGACCCACGGGGTGAACTGCACCGGGTCCTGCTCGTGGAAGATCTACGTCAAGTCGGGCATCGTCACCTGGGAAACGCAGCAGACCGATTATCCACGCACAAGGCCGGACATGCCCAACCACGAGCCGCGCGGCTGCGCCCGGGGCGCCAGTTACAGCTGGTATCTCTACTCGGCCAACCGGGTGAAGACGCCACTGGTGCGCGGACGGTTGATGCGGCTGTGGCGCGAGATGCGCAAGACCATGACCCCGGTTGAGGCTTGGAAGGCGATCCAGGCTGATCCGGCCAAGCGCGACAGCTACACCAAGACCCGCGGCAAGGGCGGTTTCGTGCGCGCCGACTGGGATGAGGTGACCGAGATCATCGCCGCGGCGAACGCTTATACGACCAAGACCTATGGTCCGGACCGGGTCTTCGGCTTTTCGCCGATCCCGGCGATGTCGATGGTCAGCTATGCCGCCGGCTCGCGCTATCTCAGCCTGATGGGCGGCACCTGCATGTCGTTTTATGACTGGTATTGCGACCTGCCGCCGGCCAGCCCGCAGACCTGGGGCGAGCAGACCGATGTGCCTGAAAGCGCCGACTGGTACAATTCCGGCTTCATGATCCTGTGGGGCTCGAACGTGCCGCAGACCCGCACGCCGGACGCTCATTTCTATACTGAAGCCCGCTATCGCGGCGCCAAATCCGCCGTGGTCAGCCCGGACTATTCCGAAGCTGCCAAATTCGGCGATATCTGGCTCAATCCGCAGGCCGGCACCGATGCGGCGCTGGCGCTGGCGTTCGGCCATGTCATTCTTCGCGAATATCATCTCGACCGGCAGGTTGCCTATTTCGAGGACTATACCCGCAAGTATTCCGACTTCCCGATGCTGGTGCGACTCGACAAGAAGAACGGTCATTATGTGCCGGGCCGTATGCTGCGCGCGGCCGATTTCTCCGATGATCTTGGCGAGGCCAACAATCCCGATTGGAAGACAGTCGGCATCGACAGCAAGACCGGTGACGTGGTGGTTCCAAACGGCTCCATCGGCTTCCGCTGGGGTGAAAACGGGCACTGGAATCTCGAGGAACGGGCAGGCGAGCAGCCGATCGACCTGACTTCAACGCTGATCCTGGATGACGATCATGACGACGTGGTTGGCGTCGACTTCCCCTATTTCGGAGGGGCTGCGACCGAACAGTTCACCAAGTGTGATCATCCGGAGGTGCTGACCCGCAACATTCCCGTCCGCCGGATGAAGCTCAATGATGGCAAGGCGCTGGTGACGACGGTGTTCGATCTGTTTTGCGCCAATTACAGCCTCGACCGCGGGCTTGGCGGTGACCATGTGGCGGCATCCTACGATGCCGATGTGCCATTCACGCCCGCCTGGGCGGAGAAGATCACCGGTGTGAAGGCCGACCGGATCATTGCCGTGGCGCGGGAATTCGCCAGCAATGCGGAGAAGACCAACGGCAAGTCGATGGTCATCTTGGGCGCCGGCCTGAACCACTGGTACCACATGGACATGGCCTATCGCGGCATCATCAACATGCTGGTGATGTGCGGCTGCATCGGCCAGTCGGGCGGCGGCTGGTCGCATTATGTCGGGCAGGAAAAGCTGCGGCCGCAGACCGGCTGGACGGCTCTGGCCTTCGCGCTCGACTGGGCGCGTCCGCCGCGGCACATGAACTCGACATCGGCCTGGTATGCGCACACCGACCAGTGGCGCTATGAAACCGTGACCGCGGGCGAGATCGTATCGCCGACAGCGCCGGCTGGAAACTGGGCCGAGCGCAGCCTGATCGACTACAACATCCAGGCAGAACGCATGGGCTGGCTGCCCTCGGCTCCACAGCTCAAGACCAATCCGCTGGAAGTCGGGCGCGCAGCCAAGGCCGCGGGCAAGACGCCGGCGGACTATGTCGCCGAAGGCCTGAAGGCGGGAACGCTGGAAATGTCCTGCGAGGATCCCGATGCGCCGGAAAACTGGCCGCGGAACCTCTTCGTCTGGCGCTCCAACCTGCTTGGTTCCTCAGGCAAGGGACACGAGTATTTCCTGCGCCATCTGCTGGGCACCGATCACGGTGTTCTGGGCAAGGATCTGGGCGAGGAAGGCCGGGTCAAACCGGTCGAGGCCAAATGGCACGAGACAGCGCCTGAGGGCAAACTTGACCTTCTGGTGACGCTCGATTTCCGCATGTCGACCACCTGCGTCTATTCCGACATCGTGCTGCCGACGGCCAGCTGGTACGAGAAGGACGACCTCAACACATCCGACATGCATCCCTTCATCCACCCGCTGCAGGCTGCGGTGGATCCGGCCTATGAGAGCAAGTCGGACTGGGAAATCTTCAAGGCCATTGCCAAAAAGTTCTCCGAGGTGGCGCCGGAAGTGCTCGGGGTGGAAAACGATGTCGTCTCGCTGCCGATGCAGCATGACAGTCCCGGCGAACTGGCGCAGCCTTTCGTGGCTGACTGGAAGAAGGACGAATGCGAGCTGATCCCAGGGCAGACCGCGCCGAACTATATTGCGGTCGAACGCGATTATCCCAATCTCTACAAGCGCTTCACGGCGGTCGGGCCGCTGATGGAAAAGATCGGTAATGGCGGCAAGGGCATTGCCTGGGACACCAAGGTGGAAGTGCATCACCTTCAGGATCTCAATGGCCGCGTCACCGATGAGGGCGTGACCAAGGGCATGGCAAAGATCGACACTGCGATCGATGCCTGCGAGGTGATCCTGATGCTGGCGCCCGAGACCAATGGCGAGGTCGCCGTCAAGGCCTGGCACGCGCTGGAAAAAATCACCGGCCGGGAGCATGCGCATCTGGCGGAAGTGAAGCAGGACGAAAAGATCCGCTTCCGCGATATCGCCGCACAGCCTCGCAAGATCATTTCTTCTCCGACCTGGTCGGGGATCGAAAGCGAAGAGGTCTGCTACAACGCCGGCTACACCAATGTGCATGAGCTGATCCCGTGGCGCACGCTGTCGGGACGACAGCAGCTCTATCAGGATCATGAATGGATGCGGGCCTTCGGCGAGGGCTTCGTCACATGGCGGCCACCGGTCGATCTGAAAACGATCGCACCAGCGATGGCCAAGACCGGCGGCGACAAGCATGTCGTGCTGAACTTCATCACGCCGCACCAGAAATGGGGCATCCATTCGACCTATTCCGACAACCTCTTGATGCTGACACTCAATCGCGGCGGCCCGGTGGTCTGGATGTCCGAGATTGACGCCCAAAAGGCCGGACTTGAGGACAATGACTGGGTCGAGGTCTTCAATTCCAACGGGGTTCTGACGGCGCGTGTCGTCGTCAGCCAGCGGATCAAGGAGGGTACGCTGTTCATGTATCACGCCCAGGAAAAGATCGTGAACACACCCGGCAGCCAGATCACCGGCAAGCGCGGCGGCATCCACAATTCGGTCACCCGCACGGTTCTCAAACCCACCCACATGATCGGCGGCTACGCCCAGTTGAGCTACGGCTTCAACTATTACGGCACCGTCGGCTCTAACCGCGACGAGTTCGTGATCGTGCGCAAGATGGACAAGGTCGACTGGCTGGACAAACCCGCCGTAACCAAGGAGGCAGCAGAATGAAGGTTCGTGCTCAAATCGGCATGGTGCTCAATCTCGACAAATGCATCGGCTGTCACACCTGTTCGGTAACCTGCAAGAATGTCTGGACCAGCCGCGACGGCGTCGAATATGCCTGGTTCAACAATGTCGAAACCAAACCAGGCATCGGCTACCCGAAGGATTGGGAAAACCAGAAACGCTGGAACGGCGGCTGGGAACGCTCAAAGGCCGGCAAGCTGCGACCGAAGCAGGGCGCGAAGTGGCGCATTCTCGCCAATATCTTCGCCAATCCGGATCTGCCGGAGATCGACGACTATTACGAGCCGTTCGATTTTGATTACGATCACCTGAAGTCGGCGCCGGAAATGGAGGCGTTTCCGACCGCGAGGCCGCGCTCGAAGCTGAGCGGCGAGCGCATGGAAAAGATCGAATGGGGGCCGAACTGGGAGGAAATCCTTGGCGGTGAATTCTCCAAGCGCTCGAAGGATGCAAATTTCGAGGGCATCCAGAAGGAAATCTACGGACAGTACGAGAACTCCTTCATGATGTATCTGCCGCGCCTGTGCGAGCACTGCCTCAACCCGTCCTGTGCCTCGGCCTGCCCGTCGGGTGCGATCTACAAGCGCGAGGACGACGGCGTGGTCCTGATCGATCAGGAGAAATGCCGCGGCTGGCGCATGTGCGTGTCGGCCTGCCCCTACAAGAAGATCTACTACAACTGGCAAACCGGAAAGTCGGAGAAATGCACGTTGTGCTATCCGCGCCTGGAATCGGGCCTTCCGACCGTGTGCTCGGAAACCTGTGTCGGACGCATCCGCTATATCGGCGTGATGCTCTATGACGCCGACAAGATCGCCGAGGCGGCCTCGGTCGAAAAGGATCAGGACCTCTACGACGCCCAGCTTGGCGTGTTCCTCGATCCGAGCGACCCGGAAGTCATCGCCGCGGCACGGGCCGAGGGCATTGCCGAGGACTGGATTGAATCCGCGCGACGCTCGCCGATCTGGAAAATGGCGATGGAGTGGAAGGTTGCCTTCCCGCTGCATCCCGAATTCCGCACCCTGCCGATGGTCTGGTATATCCCGCCCTTGAGTCCGATCCAGAACGCCGCGGAAGCCGGTCAGATCGGCTCCGATGGCGACATGCCGGACGTCAAGTCGCTGAGGATCCCGGTGAAATACCTCGCCAACATGCTGACGGCGGGCGACGAGGCACCGGTGGTGTCGGCGCTCGAACGCATGCTCGCGATGCGGTCCTACATGCGCTCGAAAACCGTTGACGGGGTCATCAATCTCGGCGTTGCCAAACGTGTCGGCCTGACGCCGGCGCAGATCGACGACATGTACCAGATCATGGCGATCGCCAATTACGAGGATCGTTTCGTCATTCCCACCGCTCACCGGGAAACGGTGGAGGATGCCTATGATCTCAGATCGGGCTGCGGCTTTACCGATGGCAACGGCTGCTCCTCGGGGGTTTCGAGCGGCAAGCTGTTTGGCAGCCGCAAACACATCACACCTGCGGAGAGCTGGAAATGAGCCGTACCTTCAACGCGCTGTCGGCGCTGCTGTGTTATCCGTCGGATGACCTTCAAGCCGCCATTCCTGAAATCCGGACGGTTCTGGCCGATGAGGCCGTGCTGACGCCATCGCAGATTGCTGCGCTTGAGCCCTTGCTGGAGCGGATGGCGATTGCCGACATGATTGACCTGCAGGAGGGCTATGTCCTGATTTTCGACCGTTCGCGAACCTTGTCGCTGAACCTGTTCGAACACATTCACGGTGAAAGCCGCGACCGTGGCGGGGCGATGGTGGACCTCTTGGAAACCTATCGCGCCGGCGGCTTCGATCTGGTCGGGCCGGAACTGCCCGATCATCTTCCGGTGCTGCTGGAATTCCTTTCCACACGGCCCCTGACCGAAGCCCGCGACCTTCTCGCCGATGCCGGGCCGATCCTGGCGGTTCTGGCGGAACGCCTGACCCGGCGCGAGACGCCCTACGCGGCTATCCTGGCAGCCCTTGCCGATCTTGGCCAGGCGGCCAACGACACCGAAGTGGCTTCGGCGCTGCTGGCGGAAAATGACGACGATCCGGAAGATCTGGCCGCGCTTGATGCGGTCTGGGAGGAAGCGCAGGTGACCTTTGCGCCCGATCCCAATGCCGGCTGTCCGATCTCGCGCGACATTCTTGCCAAGATGGAAGCTCCCCAAAAACCGATCACGTCTCCGGCCCGCGCCGGGACGGTCAACTGATGGAGGCCGGTATGAACACGTTCCTGTTCGGCATTTATCCCTATATCGCGATCACGGTGATGATCATCGGGTCCATCGCCCGCTACGAGCGCGACCCTTTTACCTGGAAGTCAGGCTCTTCGCAGATCCTGCGGCGACGCCATTTCATCATCGGCTCGGTGCTTTTCCATGTCGGTGTCCTGATCATCCTGGGCGGGCACATTGTCGGCCTGCTGACGCCGATCTGGATCTTCGATGCGTTTGGCATCAGCCATGGCGCCAAGCAGATCCTCGCTGTTGCCGCTGGTGGTGTCGCCGGTGTGATGGCGCTGGTTGGCGGCACGATTCTTCTGCTGCGGCGGCTCAATGATCCGCGCGTTGCCGCCAGTTCGAGCTTTGCCGATACGGGTATTCTGGTGCTTCTGATGCTTCAACTGGTGCTGGGGCTGGGTACCATCTTCGTGTCGCTGCAGCATCTGGATGGTCACGAGATGACCAAGTTCATGGGTTGGGCCCAGCGCATCCTGACCTTCCGCGGAGGGGCGGCGGAGCTGATTGAAGACACCAGCCTGATCTTCAAACTGCACATCACGCTGGGCCTGACGATTTTCCTGGTGTTCCCGTTCACACGGCTTGTGCACATGTTCTCGGCACCGGTGCGCTATCTCTGGCGGCCCGGCTACCAGATCGTGCGCACCAGAAAGCGCATTGCGAAACAAGCGGCGGAGTGAAAGCCATGAAACCCTCTCTTATGTCTGATATCGCCGTCAATGGTGAGACGATCCCAGCATCGCTGATCGCTTCGGAGGCGCAGAACCATCCGGCACCGAAATCCAAGCCGGGCGCGGCCTGGATGGCGGCGGCCCGCGCTCTGGCCTTCCGCACGCTTCTGCTGCAGGAGGCCAGGCGAATGGGCCTCGAGCCTGACCCGCAGGAAGTGGCCGAGGGGCAGGTGGAGACCGATGAAGAGGCATTGGTCCGGCAGGTGCTGGACGCGGCTCTTGATCCGGTTGAGCCAAGCGAGACAGATCTCCGCGCCGCCTATGATGCGGCACCCGACCGCTTTCGCGCACCGACCTTGTACGAGGCGGCCCATATCCTGTTCCCGGTCAAGCCGGGAGATGTGGTGGCCTTGGCCAAGGCAAAGGCTGGAGCCACAGCCGTGCTGGCCGAATTGCAGCGCGATCCCCGAGCCTTTGACCGTCTGGCGCGTGAACACAGTGCCTGTTCATCGCGTGACAATGGTGGACGGCTTGGTCAGTTGATCAGCGGCGACACGGTGCCGGAATTCGAGGCCGCCCTGGATATGCTCGACGAGGGCAGTCTGACGCCGGAGCCTGTTGCGACCCGCTACGGGCTTCACATCATTCGGCTTGATGCCCGTGCCCAAGGTGATGTTTTGCCGTTTGAAGCTGTGGCGCCGCGCATTCGCGAGACGCTGGAAAAAGTTGCGTGGGCCAAAGCAGGCCAGGACTATTTCGCCAGGCTGGCGCGTGAGGCCGAAGTTACGGGGATCAATCTGATTGCCGCCTGAAGAGCTGCGTCGAGCTGTCGTGCCGGTCTGATATGGACCGGACGTCAGTTCGCGCGTTCGTCGATCAGCGTATTCGGCTTTGCCAGAATCTCGAGCGCCTTGACATCTGTCAGCCTGACCTGGGCTCCGTTGACCTCGACGCCATAGGGTTTGAGCGTGTTGAAGGAGCGCGACAGGTTCTCCGGGGTCATGCCCAGCAGGGACGCGAGGGTTTTCTTGTCATAGGGCAACTCGAAGGCGCCGTCGGCATCGCCGCGCTCCTTGCGGTAGCGCAACAGCCGGTTGGCAAGCTGTTCGACCGATGTTCTCAGCTTCAGGCTCTTGTACTCCTTGACCACGCCGCGGTAGCAACCGGCAAGCTCTTCGACGATCGCGCGGGCGAAACCGTCATCGCTCTCAAGCGCCTCGCGCACATTTTCAGCCGGAATAAGCAGAAGTTTTGACCGGGTGCAGGTTCGCGCCGACATCAGATAGACGGCATCCTTGAGCACGGCGGCAAGGATGAAGGTGCCGACCGGATGCACCATGGCCATGGTGGCTTCACGACCGTTTGACCTAGCGTAAAGCTCCACGCAGCCCTCGATCACGACATAGAGAAAATCGGCGGGTTCGCCTTCGTGGATGAGCTCCAGCTGTGCGGGCACCGTCTGCAGATAGGAGGCCTGCATCAACGCTGCGAAGCTGTGATCGCTCATACTTTCAAAAAGGCGCAAGGCGCGGACCTGAGGTAGATCGGAGGGACGCATGGGTAGCCTTGATCTGTTTCGTGCCTGGATTTGACCGTTGGGTAAATGGCGCGGTCACGTCACAACCGTTCGCCTTGATTTCGGACAGGAGCCAGTCACCGATTAACGATGCCTGTCTTGTATCGCAATCCGGCACGGGCATGGTTGACCCAGATCAAAGGCTCCGGTCCGGATCTGCCGTTAGGTGGCGTCAGAGCTTGCTGCCCGCTGCAGGGGCCAAAAGCGCCTGTCTGCCGCAAGGAGATCCGAATGCTGTCTGACCTGTTTGATCACAATGTGCGCTGGGCTGCGGCGAAACGGCAGGAGGATCCGGAGTATTTCGATCGGCTTTCCGCCCTGCAAAGTCCTGAATATCTATGGATTGGATGTTCGGATAGCCGGGTCCCAGCCAATGTCATCACCGGGCTTGAGCCGGGGGAAGTGTTCGTACATCGCAATGTTGCCAATCTGGTGCATCGCGGTGACCTCAATCTTCTGTCGGTGCTCGAATTCGCGGTGGAGACACTGGAGATCAAGCACATCATTGTCTGCGGTCATTATGGCTGCGGCGGCATAAGAGCAGCGGTGGATGGCGATCGTCATGGCATCATCGATCACTGGCTGCAGCCGGTGCGTGATGTGGCCGACCAGCATGCGGAGGAGCTTGCCGGTGTCAGCGATCCGGAGGTGGCGCACAATCTGTTGTGCGAGCTGTCCATCAAGGCACAGGTCGAGAGCCTTTCGCGCACACCGATCCTGCGTTCAGCCTGGAAGCGGGGAAAATCCCTGGCAATTCATGGCTGGGTCTACGGCCTGAAGGACGGGCTGTTGCGTGATCTCGATTGCGGCTGCGGAACTGGTCACGCAGGTTTCGCATGCGCAGAGGTATCGCCGGGCGGTGTGGGGCAGATAAATGGGTAACAGAGCTCAACCTGCAATCGCCAGGCTTGCCGCCATCCGCATCACTGACGGCACCCCGACCGATGATCTGCTCAACAGTGTTGTACAGGTTCTGCAACAGGAAGGTTACTCGGTTGCGGGGTTCATCCAGCGGCAAGGCTGCTGCGACGCGTCTGGCCATGCGGAGATGCTGCTTGAGGAGATCGGAAGTGGCACGAGCTATTGCATCTCGCAACCGCTGGGCAGGGAGTCCCGCGGCTGCCGGCTTGACCCGCAGGCCATTGCCGACATTGCCGGGCCGCTTCTTGCCGCGATCGACAGCCAGCCTGATCTTCTCGTGCTCAACCGTTTCGGCAAGGGTGAATCGGAAGGGCAGGGGTTTCGCGCGGTTTTCGAAAAGGCGTTCCTGCTTGGCATTCCGGTGCTGACGTCGGTCAAGCCGATCTATGCCGGGGCGTGGGAGGATTTCGCCGAAAACTGCTCGACGTCGCTGCCGCCCGCCCTGAACGACATTCTCGGCTGGAGCCGCGCGGTGCTTGGCTCGGCGCGTGCTGGGAGTGTGAGCAATCGAGCGATCCAGTGTAAGGGGCAGGGCGGCAGACCGTAGTGTTTGAACCGCAAACGGGCGGTTTTTTTGGTCTTACGCGGTCCTTCGAGGAAACGTCCTTGCGTCGAGGCCCTCGCGCAGAATGGCGAGATTGCGCAAGTTCGCCTTGAAGCCGATGTCGAACAGGTCACCGATCAGCGGGATCGCGCCGATGACGTAATCGATGCCGAGATTTGCGGCCATGCGGGTGAGGTGCCATTTGCTCAAACCCATTGTGTGGCCGCGCCAGATCATCCAGGCGGAGGGTGCGGCGACCAGAGTATCGCCGATGCCCGGGACGAGGCCTACAATCGAATCGAGGCCGAACCGGATGGAGGTCCCCGGCAGTCTGAATCGGCTGTCGAGCAGGGTGGCCAACCGGTCGAGGCGGGCCAGTTCCTGTTCGATCGTGCGCGTGTCGTGGTCAAGCGTGAGCGGTGTATCAGTCATGACGCTTAAACCGTTTCACGCGGTTTTGGTTCCGTTCATCGCCCGTGGCACGGACGATTGGTGACGAAATAACCGATCACGCCCCGGATCAGGACTGACGTCAGTCGCCGTCGATATAGGTCGCGAGAGTGGCTTCGACGCCATTCTGCCAGAGCGCTGTGAGTGCTGCGGCAAAGGCTTGGGCGAAGACCGGATTGCTGCCGAGGTCACCGTAGATGTCGGTCATTTCGAGCCATTCCTGCGGGGTGTCCAGGGCAAGTTTTGCCTGTGCCGTCAGCCGGTCCCAGCTGGGATCATTGGGCGGAATCACCTCGCCGCTGCCGGTGGTGCCGTAACAGTAGCGGCACCAGAGTGCGGATTCGAGCGCCAGGCCATCGACCGGCTGGCCTGCTGCGAGCCGTGCTTCGATCGTTGGCAGGATGAATTTCGGCTGCCGGTTGGAGCCGTCGAAACACAGCCGCGGGATGGTGTCGCCGATCGCCGGGTTGGAAAACCGTTCGACGCATTTGCGGTAGTAGCTCTCGGTGCTGACGCCTTCGATGCTTGGTACCGTCGGCATGATTTCCTCATGCTGCAGCTTGTCGAGAAATCCCGTGACGAGCGGGTTTGTCATCGCGTCATGAACATAATTGATCCCGAGCAGGCCGGCGGGATAGGCGATGGTGGCATGGCCGCCATTGAGGATGCGCAGTTTCATCAGCTCATAGGGCGCGACATCTTCAACGAATTGCACGCCGACCGTCTCCAGCGCGGGGCGCCCCATCGGGAAATTGTCTTCGAGAACCCATTGCCGGAACGGTTCGCAGACGACAGGGGCGGCATCTTCGATCCCGAATTTCTCGGCGACAATGGAGATCTCACGGGGGCCGGTCGCAGGGGTGATGCAATCGACCATGCCGCAGGGAAAGGCAACATTGGCCTCGATCCATTGGGTCAGGTCGTCACTGCGCCGTTTTGCCAGTCCGACCACGGCGTTGCGCGCGACATGGCCGTTCTCGGGAAGGTTGTCACACGACATCACGGTGAAGGGCGCGATGCCGGCGGCCCGCCGCGCCATCAGCGCCGCGATGATGATGCCGAACACGGTGGCCGGGCGGTCGGGATTGCCGGCATCTGCGATGATGTCGGGATGGGACGCATCGAAACCACCGGTTTTTGCATCGACGTAATACCCACCCTCGGTCACTGTCAGCGAGACGATGCGGATTTCCGGCCGTGCCATCGTCTCGATCAGCTGGCCTGCGTCGATGGGGCAGAAGTCGATCATCGATCCGCATATCATCGCGGAGAAACCCGCAGGATCCAGTTCGACAATTGTGGTGAGCCAGTCCTGCGGTTGAAGCCGCTGGCGCATGGCTTCGTCATAGGGCTTCACACCGGCGCCGATGATGGCCCAGTGGTGGTCACGTCCGGTTTCGAACAGACGGTGCAGGTACGCCGCCTGGTGGGCGCGGTGGAAATTGCCGACACCGATGTGAACGATGCCAGGGGTCAGCGCGGCGCGGTCATAACCGGGCACATCGATGCCGGGGGGGAGCTGGTCGAGATTGGCGTTCGAGAGTTTCATCAGCTCATCCACTGCCCGCCGTCGACATTGTAGGTCTGCGACAGGATGTAGTCGGACTCGGACGAGGCCAGGAAGATAGCCATGCCGGTCAGGTCATCGGGGGTAGCAAAGCGGCCCGCGGGCACGCCTGCTGCGACTTCGGCTTTCTTCTCGCCGGGTTTCTTGTGCTCCAGTTTTGCGAACATGGCATCGACATGCTCCCAGTGCTCGCCATCGACCACGCCGGGGGCGATGGCGTTGACGTTGATGCCGTGCTTGATCAGGTTCAGGCCCGCCGACTGGGTCATGGAAATGACAGCTGCCTTGGTCGAGCAATAGACCAGCACCAGGCTTTCGCCGCGCCGGCCGGCCTGGGACGCCATGTTGATGATCTTGCCGCCATGGCCCTGACTGATCATCTGCCGGGCAGCAGCCTGCATCGTGAACAATGTGCCGCTGACATTGACGGCATAGAGCTTCTCGTAGCTGGCGCGGGTGATGTCGACGGTTTCGGCCGCGTCGAAAAGAGCCGCGTTGTTGATCAGGACGTCGAGCTTGCCGGCTGTATCTACGACCGAGGCAATGGCTGCATCAATGCTGTCCTGCTGGCTGACGTCGATCTCAACGGCGTAGGCGGCGTCGCCGATTTCCGCGGCCGTGGCCTGCGCGGCCTCGAGATTGATGTCCGCAATGGCAACGGTGGCGCCCTCGCGGACATAGGCTTCAGCGAATGCCCGCCCGATGCCGCGGGCGGCCCCCGTGATCAGCGCTGATTTGCCAGCAAGGCGTTTCATTGAATTCGCAATCCCTGCGCATCAAAGCGGTGAAGATGTTCCAGCTGCGGTGTCAGATGGACAGCGTCGCCATGACGGACATCGATGTCGCCACCGGCCCGGATCGTGAGCGGATCGCAGCCCGGTATGCCGTGGACATGGATGAAGGTGTCGGACCCGAGATGTTCGGCGATGCCGACCGTCCCCTGCCAGGCGCCTTCGGTCCTGGAAATGTCGATATGCTCGGGCCGAATGCCGATTGTTTTTGCGCCGTGTTTGGTGGCCTCGGGACCTTCCATCAGGTTCATCTTGGGCGAGCCGATAAAGCCCGCGACGAACTTGTTGCGGGGTGTACGGTACAGCTCCAGCGGGCTGCCAACCTGCTCGATCACACCGGCCTGCAGCACCACGATCTTGTCGGCCATGGTCATGGCTTCGACCTGGTCGTGGGTCACATAGACCATGGTGGTGGCCAGCTTCTTGTGCAGCTCCGAGATTTCCATCCGCATGCCGACGCGCAGCGCTGCATCAAGGTTGGACAGCGGTTCGTCGAACAGGAAGGCTGATGGTTCGCGCACGATGGCGCGGCCGATGGCAACGCGCTGGCGCTGGCCGCCCGACAGCTGCCCGGGCCGCCGGTCGAGATAGTCGGTCAGGTTCAGCGCAGCAGCGGCCTGCGCAATGCGCCGGTCCTGCTCTTCCTGCGGCATCTTTGCCATCTTCATCGGGAAGGCGATGTTCTTTCGCACCGTCATATGCGGGTAAAGCGCGTAGCTCTGGAACACCATGGCGAGGCCACGTTTGGCCGGCGGCAGACCGGTGGCGTCCTTGCCGTCGATCTCGATGGTGCCGGAGGTGGTGTCTTCCAAGCCGGCGATCAGGCGCAGCAGGGTGGACTTGCCGCATCCCGAGGGGCCGACAAAGACCACGAATTCGCCGTCGTTGATTTCCAGATCCAGTGGCGGAATGACCTCGACCTTGCCGAAGGTTTTCCTGACCTGTTTTAACTGTATGCGTCCCATGATTGGCTCCTCACTTCACAGCGCCGAAGGTCAAGCCCCGGACAAGTTGTTTCTGGCTGAACCAGCCCAGCACAAGGATCGGCGCGATGGCCATGGTCGAGGCCGCCGAGAGCTTGGCGTAGAACAGCCCTTCCGGACTGGAGTAGCTGGCAATGAATGCGGTCAGCGGCGCCGCCTTGGCGGCGGTGAGATTGAGCGTCCAGAAGGCTTCGTTCCAGGCGAGGATGAAGTTGAGCAGAAGCGTGGAGGCTATGCCGGGCACCGCCATCGGGGTGAGCACATAAAGGATCTCGTCCTTCAATGAGGCTCCGTCCATCCTTGCGGCTTCGAGAATCTCGCCGGGGATCTCCTTGAAATAGGTGTAGAGCATCCAGACGATGATCGGCAGGTTGATCAGCATCAGCACGATGACCAGCCCGGTGCGGGTATCAAGAATGCCAAGCTGGATGAAGATCAGGTAGATCGGGTAAAGCACGCCGACGGCCGGAAGCATCTTGGTCGAGAGCATCCACAGAAGGATGTCCTTGGTGCGCCTCGAGGGGACAAAAGCCATCGACCAGGCTGCCGGCACCGCGATGATCAGGCCGAGCACGGTCGATCCGCCGGCAATGATGATCGAGTTCCACAGGAACCGCATATAGTTCGAGCGTTCCTGCACGACACTGTAGTTTTCGAGCGTCCAGTCGAAGAACAGGAAGACCGGCGGATCGCTGATCGCCTGGGCTTCGGTCTTGAAGCTGGTCAGGATTGTCCAGAGAATCGGGAAGAAGATGAGCAGCCCGATGGTCCATGCGATGAGCGTGTTGATAAGCTTGCGGTTGGTCGTGACTGTGCGTGCCATGTCCGTTCACCTCACTTGTCAAGGTTCTTGCCGACGATGCGCATCAGGAAGATGGCAACGATATTGGCAAGAATGATTGCGTAGACACCGCCGGCCGAACCGAGGCCGACATTCTGGCTTTCCAGCACACGCTGGAAGATCAGGTAGGTGAGCGTCCGGGTGCCGAAGGCGCCGCCGGTGGTGACGAAAATCTCGGCGAAAATCGACAGCAGGAAGATGGTCTGGATCAGGACCACGATGGTGATGGCGCGGCCCAGATGCGGCAGCGTCAGGAACCAGAAGCGCTTGTGAACCGGTGCGCCGTCCATCTCGGCTGCTTCCATCTGTTCGCTGTCGAGAGACTGCACGGCAGTGAGCAGGATCAGCGTTGCGAAGGGCAGCCATTGCCAGGACACGATCATGATGATCGATTGCAGCGAGGCCTGGCTCAACCATTCAACGGGCGTTGCGCCGAAGAATTTCCACAGATGCGCGAACAGGCCGTTCACCGGGTCCATGAAGATGTTCTTCCAGACCAGGGCCGACACGGTGGGCATGACGAAGAAGGGCGCGATCACCAGAATACGGACGATGCCCTGTCCCCACATCGGCTGATCAAGCAGCAGCGCCAGCATGATCCCGAAGACGATGGTGATCGCGAGAACACCACCGACGATGATCAGGGTGACCTGGATGCTTGGCCAGAACGAGCTGGAGCTTACGAAACGGATGTAGTTGTCAAGTCCGGCCCAGCCCTGGTCGCCGCCGCGCATGGGCAGGTAGACGCGGAATGAAAACCACAGCGTCATGATCAGGGGCACCAGCATCCAGCCTAGTAGCAGGATCACGGCGGGCGCCATCATCAGTCGGGCTGCGGAACGGGATTGCTGAGTGGCCATGACGTGTCTCCACAATGGGCAGCTATGGGCTGCGGGCAGCTACAGGCTGCCAGGAACAAATGTCATTTGGAAATAGGAAGTAGGCCGGAGGACGGCTGCTTAAACCGCCCTCCGGCCCGGGAGGATGCCTCAGTAACCTGCGGCTTCCATGGCGTCGGTGGTCAGCGCCTGGGCCTTTTCCAGCGCTTCTTCCACTGTCTGCTGACCGGCATAGACCGCCGAGAATTCCTGGCTGACTTCGGTCGCGATGCCGGCGAACTCCGGAATGGCTGCAAACTGGATGCCGACATAGGGCACCGGGTCGACGGTCGGGTTGTTCGGATCAGCCGAGAGGATCGAATCCAGGGTCATCTTGGCGAACGGCACCGACTGGTAGTTCGGGTTCTCGTACAGCGAGGTGCGCGCACCCGGAGGCACGTTGGCCCAGCCTTCCTTTTCCGCCACCAGTTCGATGTAGCTGGTGCCGGTTGCCCATTCGATGAACTGCTTGGCAGCGGCTTCCTTCTCGGTGCCGGCAGGAATAGCCAGTGCCCAGGCCCACAGCCAGTTGGAGCGTTTGCCAAGGCCGTTGTCGGGAGCCAGCGCGAAGCCGACCTTGTCAGCCACGGTGGAATCGTTTGGATTGGTCACGAAAGAGGCCGCCACGGTGGCGTCGATCCACATGCCGCATTTGCCCTGCTGGAACAGCGACAGGTTTTCGTTGAAACCATTGGTGGCGTATCCGGGAGGTCCTGCCTGGGTCATCAGGTCAACGTAGAAGTTGAGTGTGTCGGCCCATGGCTGGGTGTCGAACTGGGGCTTCCAGTTCTCGTCGAACCAGCGGGCGCCGAACGAGTTCGACATTGCGGTAATGAAAGCGCCGCCTTCACCCCAGCCGGCCTTGCCGCGCAGGCAGATGCCGTTGATCTCGTTGTCCCGGTCGGTCATTGCAACCGCAGCTTCCTTGATGAAATCCCAGGTCGGGGCTTCGGGCATGGTCAGCCCGGCCTTCTCCATCAGGTCGGTGCGGTACATGATCATCGACGATTCACCGTAGAACGGTGCGGCATAGAGCGTGCCGTCATAGGACAGACCGTTGGCCATTGCCGGCAGGATGTCATCGGCATTGTATTCGTCCGACAGATCGTCGAGCGGCACCAGCCAGCCATTCTTGGCCCAGATCGGTGCCTCGTACATGCCGATTGTCATCAGATCGAAAGCGCCGCCCTTGGTCGAAATGTCGGTGGTGACGCGCTGACGCAGGACGTTTTCTTCCAGCGTGACCCACTCAACGGTGTGGCCGGTCTTTTCGGTAAAGTCTTCGGTCAGACCCTGCATGCGGATCATGTCGCCATTGTTGACGGTGGCGATGGTCAGTTCTGCCGACGTGGCAGCCGACGTCACCGACAATGCAGTGATCAGGCCGAGCGCAGTTGATGAAAAACTCCCAGAAAGTGTCATGTTGAATCCTCCCATTCTTAACACGCGTAAAATATTAGATTGAAGCAGGTGAAAGAGTCAATGGGAGCTACAGGAAAACATCAAGCGCTTGCTCAAGCGCGGCGTCAGAGCATGAGATTTCAGGGTGTTAGGCGGAATCGCGCAGACGCAGTTCGGCGTCAAAAGTCAGCGTCACGGCATCCTCGATGCGGACTTCGCGTCGGATATGACGCAACAATTGCCCGGTTGCGGCCTCGGCGATTGCATGTGTGTTCTGTGTCACGGTGGTCAGGCTGGGGTAGACGAAAGAGCTCAGCGGATAGTCATCATGCCCGGCCACGCGGAAGCGGGAGGGGCCCTTGCCCGGGGTTCCAAACAGGCTGTGCCGGTTCGCCGCCCGTATGACGCCAATCGCAAGGCGGTCATTGGCGCACAGTATCGTCTGGTCGACCAGGTTGCCATGACTGAAATGCGCGTCCATCAGCCTGTAGGCATATTCCTCGAACTCGAGATCTGCCCCGGTTGTGGATGGGGGGACTACCATCGGCTCGTGACCCAGCTCCAGCATGCGGCTGGTATAGGCCCGTTCCCGTTCCAGGTTGTTCGAATTGCGGTTCGGCATCGAAAGAAACGCCGGAGGTTCTCCCGAGCGGCAGAGGTAGTCCACGATGAGCCATATGCTCTGCTGGTTGTCGGTACCAATAAAATCGACATCATGAAAATGATCTTGCAGGCGCGAATCCACAAACACCATCGGGCATTCCTGCTTTAGCCGCGACAGGGCGTCAATTGAACTTGCTTCGCCGATCGGGGCCATGATGACGCCGTCAGTGCCCATCGCGACCATATTCTGGACGGCTTGAGCCTCCAGTGCCGGGTCATTGCGCGAATTCTGCGTGATGACCATGTAGTCGGCGGCAAGGGCCGAAGTTTCGATTGCTTCAATCAGGCCGGTAAAAAACAGGTCGTTGAGCTGCGGGACGATGACCCCAATCAAGCGGCTGGATTTGCGGTTCATCTTGGTGGCGAAAAAATTCGGTACGTAATCAACCGTTTGCAGCGCGTTTTCAATTCGGGCGCGGGTTGAGGTTCGGACTGAAGTCGGATCCTGGAAAAAGCGTGACAGCGTAGGCCTTGAAACTCCTATTTCGGACGACAGTTTTTCCATAGTCCGTATCTTCGGTTTTTGCATGTGTGGACTCAGTACGATTTCGAGTGGCGTTTACGGCTGTTTCTTCTCTTGAGGTACGTATTGTAAATTTCCTGCCGGAAAAATCCAGCTGAATTTTTGACATGTGTAAAAGTTTAGATTATATCGCGGCAACAAAAATTTGAGCAAGGTGACCGGTGATGTCAGCGACAACGATTATTTCAGTGGGTGAACTCCGCGTTGAGTTCGTGTCTCACGCCACAGGGTGCGCGTTGAGCGAGCTGGCCACCTATAGCGGACCCTATCCCGCCGGTGCTGCTGCGATCTGCCTTGACCAGGCCGCGCGGATGGGCGCGCAGACAAAGATCTTTGGTGGCCTTGGAGAGGACGGTTTTGGCTGCGCCATGGTCGAGCGCCTGGCCGACAGCGGGGTAAACACGTGTGGCATCGCACTTCACAGCGACAGATCCACGGGTGTGGCCTTCGTGTCGGAATTCGAAGATGGCAGCAGAAGCGTGATTTCTCATGTCAACACCAGTGCGGCTGAGGCAGTGGGCAAGGTGGTGACCGGGCTTCCGGATTCGGATCTGCTGTTGCATGTGTCCGGCGCGGCGCTTGGCAATGCGCGGCTGCGGACGGCGATCCTGAGCGCGTGCGATGAAGTTGCCACCCGGGGCGGCCGGATCAGCTGCGATCTGAACCTTGATGCCGAGATCATGGCCACTGCGAAGGCCAATGAGGCGCTTCACCGGGTCATTGCTTCAAGCTCGATCGTCTTTGCAAGCAACAGTGACCTCGGCCTGCTTTATCCCGGCAAGTCGGAGGGGGAGGCTGTTGCGGCACTGGGGGCAGCCGGCGCGCAAATCATTGCCTTCAAGCCTGGTGAGCATGGCGCAGTCATCCTTGAGGGTGACGTGCGCCACGATCTTCCCGCTCACGACGTCGAAAGCGTTGACCCGTCCGGTGCGGGCGACTGCTTCTGCGGGGCGTTCCTGGCGATGATTGCGCAGGGGCATTCGGTCGAGACTGCGGGACGCTACGCCAATGCTGCTGCTGCGCTCGCGGCTGGCAGGCGCGGGCCCATGGAAGGGAATTCCTCACCGCAGGAGATCGAGGCCGTTCTGGCAGGTTATCAGCCGGAACGAATGAGGGCCTAGTCCTGCTAAAGGCCAGAGATCGATTGAAACGAGGGCTTCGGACCAGGAGCCGACCCGGTGCCGGGCGTTGGAACTCGGATCGGGGCAATCTCGCCTGATCAGGCGGTTCCCTCAAGGTTGGGACCGGACACCGCAAATTCCTGGAAGAGAACAAGACCTTGCTGATTGTCACATCAGCACAGCTGGCCTGTGCGTTCAGCTATCTGCATGACATGATACTTTGTGCATTGCACAATTTTCCGGATTGCGCAGAATATGACCATGACTGAACGCCTGCCCTCTGTGCTGATCATAGATGAGAATGCGACCCGCGCCTCGATTATCGAGGCGGGGCTGGCGGCTGCCGGGCACGATCAGGTGACGGTCATCAACGAGATGCGCGGGATTGCCGCCAAGATTGCGCTGCATGAGCCGGATGTGATCGTCATCGATCTGGAAAACCCCAACCGCGACATGCTCGAAAGCATCTTCCAGCTGTCACGGGCGGTGAAGCGGCCGATCGCGATGTTTGTCGACCGCTCCGACACCGAAGCGATGCAGTCGGCGATCGATGCCGGGGTCTCTGCCTATGTCGTGGACGGGCTGCGCCAAGAGCGCGTCAAGAGCATTCTCGACATGGCGATCAGCCGCTTCAACGCCTTTTCGCGGCTTGAGCGCGAACTGGAAGAAGCTCGCGGCGCGCTCGAGCAACGCAAGGTGATCGACCAGGCCAAGGGACTGATCATGAAATCGCGCGGGGTCGATGAAGACACCGCCTACAAGCTGTTGCGCAAGGCAGCGATGAACGGAAACCGCAAGATCGTCGATGTGGCCGAAAGCCTCGTGATGTCTGCGCGGTTGCTTGGGGATGAGGGCAAGTAGATGACAACGGAACTCAGCGCCGGGTTTCTGCCCCTGACCGACAGCGCCATCCTGATTGCCGCGAAAGAACGTGGCTTTGCCGAAGCGGAGGGCATCGCGCTCAACCTGGTGCGGGAGACCTCTTGGGCCAATGTCCGCGACAAGCTGGCCGTCGGCCAGTTCGAGATTTCCCACGCCCTGGCGCCGATGCCGATTGCCGCCAATTTGGGGCTGACCCCGTTTGACACGCGGCTGATTGCGCCGATGGCGCTCGGGCTGGGCGGCAATGCGATCACCGTCAGCACTGCGCTTCTGGACCGGATGCAGGATCGCAGCGGGTTGAGCGGCCTGGACGCGGCGGCGGCGGGGCGGGCGCTTGCAGATGTCGTTGCATCCGGCAGAGCGAGCGGCGATAAAGCGCTGCAATTCGGCGTCGTGCATCCGTTCTCCGGGCATAATTTCGAACTGCGCTACTGGCTCAGCGCCTCGGGCATCAGCCCCGATAGCGATGTCGAGATCGTCATCCTGCCGCCATCGCTGATGGCCGATGCGCTGGCATCGGGCCAGATCGACGGCTATTGCGTCGGCGAACCCTGGAATTCGGTCGGTGTCGCCAGAGGTGCCGGGCAGATCATCACCACCAAATCCTCGATCTGGGCCTCGAGCCCGGAGAAGGTATTGGCCGTGCGGGAAGACTGGGCGGATAAGAATGCCGAGACGCTTCATGCACTCCTGCGCGCGCTCTATCGCGCGGCTGAATGGTGCGGCCAGACTGCAAACCAGTCCGAGCTTGCGTCGCTCCTGGGCTCGCCTGCTTATCTCGATCAGCCCGCCGAGGTCATTCTGCCGGCACTGGACGGTTCCATCCTCGGAGCGTCCGCACCCCGCGGCGGGCGTGATTTCTTCCAGCCGCATGGCCGCGCCGCGACCTTCCCCTGGCAGAGCCATGCCTTGTGGTTCTATTCGCAGATGGTGCGCAGCGGCTATGTCGGCCATTCCGCAGCACACACCGAAACCGCACGCCAGAGCTACCGGCCGGATATCTACCGCATGGTCATGACCGGGATCGGCGCTCCGGTGCCGTCCGCCAACTCCAAGGTAGAAGGCGCGCTGACCGAGATGACCGCCGTGGGCGCCTCCTCGCAAATCCTCTATCTCGGCCCGGATGGGTTCTTCGACGGTGCGGTCTTCGATCCCGACGCGCTGGACGCCTATATCGCGAGCCAAGCGGACTGACCCGACCGGTGCAGCAATGCAATTTGTCTGTTTTTTAGCCCTTGCTTCATGCTGCTTTGCACAATGCGTGCGCATCGCCGAAAATTGCATTCAGCGACCAATTGGTTCTAATGCGTTGATTTAAAATCAAAAAAATCGACAATAGCCAAACTGGCACGCTCGTTGCATTACCTAAAACAGCTTTCCAAGGCTGACATAGGATCCAACGAGGGATCCCATCAGGCAACGCCGCCAAATCGAAGTTACCCGCATCCTTCCGCGGGGCTCTCGATTTGGCGGCTTTTTTTATTGCGGTCACGAACCGCCAAAAGGAGACAGGGAATGGTCATGACATTCACACGGCGAACCGCTCTTGCCCTCAGCGCACTGACCCTGGCGTCGGCCACCATGCTGACACCCGGCCATGCGGAGATGCTCGAGGTCGAAAAGGACGAGCTGAAATTCGGCTTCATCAAGCTCACCGACATGGCGCCCCTGGCGATCGCTTACGAGAAGGGCTACTTCGAAGACGAGGGGCTGTTCGTCACGCTTGAGCCGCAGGCCAACTGGAAGGTGCTGCTTGACCGGGTGATCACAGGCGAACTCGATGGCGCGCATATGCTGGCGGGCCAGCCGCTGGCTGCCACCATCGGGTTCGGCACCAAGGCCCACATCGTCACCCCGTTCTCGATGGATCTCAACGGCAACGGCATCACTGTTTCCAACGAGGTGTGGGAACTGATGAAGCCGCATCTGGAGCATGGTCCGGACGGCAAGCCTGTTCACCCGATCAAGGCTGATGTCTTGAAGAAGGTTGTTGACGGCTTCAAGGCCGAGGGCCGTCCGTTCAACATGGGCATGGTGTTCCCGGTCTCCACCCACAACTACGAACTGCGCTACTGGCTTGCTTCCGGCGGCATTCATCCCGGCTTCTATTCACCGTCGGATGTCTCCGGCCAGATCGGCGCCGATGCGCTTCTCTCGGTCACGCCGCCGCCGCAGATGCCGGCGACGCTCGAAGCCGGCACCATCGACGGCTATTGCGTTGGTGAACCCTGGAATCAGGCCGCCGTGTTCAAGGGCATCGGTGTGCCGGTGATCACCGACTACGAGATCTGGAAGAACAATCCGGAAAAGGTCTTCGGCCTGACCAAGGAGTTCACCGAGGAAAACCCCAACACCACGCTGGCGCTGACCAAGGCGCTGATCCGCGCGGCCAAATGGCTTGATGAAAACGACAATGCCAACCGGCCCGAGGCGGTCGAAATCCTGGCCCGGTCGGAATATGTCGGGGCCGACGCCGAAGTTATCGCCAACTCGATGACCGGCACCTTCGAGTACGAGAAGGGCGACAAGCGCGAAGTTCCGGACTTCAACGTGTTCTACCGGCATTTTGCGACCTATCCCTATTATTCGGATGCCGTCTGGTACCTGACGCAGATGCGTCGCTGGGGTCAGATTTCCGACGCCAAGCCGGATGCATGGTTCGATGAAACTGCGAGATCGGTCTATCTGCCGGACATCTACCTGAAGGCGGCGCGCATGCTGGTCGAGGAAGGTCATGTGGCGGAAGCCGACTTCCCTTGGGACACCGATGGTTACCGCGCCCCGACACCTGCCGCCGACATCATCGATGGCATCGCCTATGACGGCAAGGCACCCAACGCCTATCTCGACAGCCTGACAATCGGCCTCAAGGGCGATGAAACCGCCGGCGGCTGAGGCTTCTCCCAACTTTGCGGAGCGCCTTTGCGGGCGCTCCGGATCTGATTGTCTTCTCACAAGGATCTGAAACGATGGCAAACGCCACCGACACCGCACCAATTGACCTCAGCGGCCGCGAAAAAGTCTTCTCCGCCATTACCAAAGCCAGCGGCTGGCTCGATGCACTCGGCTTTTCATGGCTGGTTCCGATCCTGCGCATGATCGCCGGCGACAGCCCGCGGACACAGATGGCCGAACTCAAGCGCGTTCTGCTGGTGCCGCTGCTGGGCATTCTGGCATTTATCGTCGCCTGGGGCGTTCTGGCGCCCAAGGTGCAGACCTCGCTCGGCGCGGTTCCGGGCCCGGTGGAAGTCTGGGAACAGGCAGGCAATCTTTGGGACGACCACCTCCGTGAACGCGAGAAAGCTGCGGCTTTCTACGAGCGCCAGGACCAGCGCAACGAGAAGCTGGTGGCTGCCGGCAAGGAGCCGAAATTCCGGACCTATACCGGCAAGCCGACCTATCTCGACCAGATCATCACATCGCTGTTCACCGTCGGTCTCGGCTTCGGCATTGCGACACTGATCGCCGTGCCGCTGGGGATCGGATCGGGCCTGTCGAAAACCTTCAACGGCGCGATCAATCCGCTGATCCAGATCTTCAAGCCGGTGTCGCCGCTGGCCTGGCTGCCGATTGTGACCATGATCATCTCGGCCACCTATGCCACGCCCTATGACTGGATGCCGAAATCGCTGCTGATCTCGGCGGTCACCGTCACGCTGTGCTCGATGTGGCCGACGCTGATCAACACCGCGCTGGGCGTGGCCTCTGTCGACAAGGATTTGATGAATGTCGGCCGGGTGCTTCAGCTACCCACCTCGCGCACCATTACCCAGGTGGTGCTGCCGTCCTCGCTGCCGCTGATCTTCACCGGGCTGCGGCTGTCGCTCGGTGTAGGCTGGATGGTGCTGATCGCGGCGGAAATGCTGGCGCAGAATCCCGGTCTCGGCAAATTCGTCTGGGATGAATTCCAGAACGGCTCGTCGCAGTCGCTGGCCAAGATCATGGTCGCGGTTCTGACCATCGGCATTATCGGCTTCATGCTCGACCGCCTGATGTTTGCCCTGCAGCGCGCCTTCACCTTTTCGGCCAACCGGTAGGGGGATGCGATGAGTATTCTTGAAATCTCCGGCCTGTCCAAATCCTACGGCGAAGGTGCCGAGCGCACAGAGGTGCTGAGCAACATCAATCTGAAGGTGGCCGAGGGCGAGTTCATCGCCATTGTCGGCTTTTCCGGCTCGGGCAAGACAACCCTGATCTCGCTGCTCGCCGGGCTGATCGAGCCCGATGAGGGCGGGGTGATCTATAAGGGCACCGAGATTGATGGCCCGGGACCCGAACGCGGCGTGGTGTTCCAGTCCTATTCGCTGATGCCGTGGATGACGGTGGCCGGCAATGTCAGCCTCGCCGTCGACAGTGTCTTCAAGGGGAAGCCCCGCGCCGAGCGGGCCGCCATCGCCGATACCTATATCGACATGGTGGGGCTGAGCCATGCGCGGGACCGCAAGCCGGCGGAACTCTCGGGCGGCATGCGCCAGCGGGTTGCTGTGGCCCGGGCGTTGGCTATGCGACCTGAAGTCTTGCTGCTGGATGAGCCGCTCTCCGCACTTGACGCGCTGACCCGCGCCAAGCTGCAGGACGAGTTCGCCGACATCTGCCAGAAGGAGAAGAAGACCATCATCCTCATTACCAATGATGTCGATGAAGCTATTCTCCTCGCTGACCGGATCATTCCGCTGAAGCCGGGCCCGAATGCGACGCTTGGTCCGGATTTCCCGGTCAACATCGCGCGGCCCCGCAACCGGGCCGACATGAACTCGGACGCGGATTTCATCCGGCTGCGTGGTGAAATCACCAGCTACCTGATGGAAGTTGGCGCCGAACGCGGTTCCGAGGACGAGCGTGAGATCCGCCTGCCCAACATCGTGCCGATCTCGCTGGGCAAGGAAAAGCTGCCCAAAGCCTATGTCGAGGCGTCTACAGCGCTGAGGGAAGACAATTTCCTGGAATTCAGCCAGCTGAAGAAAGTCTACCCAACGCCAAAGGGTCCGCTGACGGTGGTCGACGGTTTTGAGATGAAGATGAAGAAGGGCGAATTCACCACCCTCATCGGCCATTCGGGCTGCGGCAAGTCCACGGTGCTGTCGATGGTGGCTGGTCTCAACCCGATCACCGAAGGCGCGATCATTCTCGACGGCAAGCACATCACCGAGGCCGGCCCTGACCGGGCGGTGGTGTTCCAGGCCCCGTCGCTGATGCCGTGGCTGACGGCCTACGAGAATGTCGCGCTGGGCGTCGACCGGGTTTACCCGAATGCTTCCAAGGCTGAGCGCAACGACGTGGCGGAATACTATCTGCAGCGTGTCGGTCTGCTTGAGTCCATGCACCGCGCGGCGTCGGATCTGTCGAACGGCATGAAACAGCGGGTTGGCATCGCTCGGGCCTTCGCGCTGTCACCCAAGCTGCTGCTACTCGACGAGCCCTTCGGCATGCTCGACAGCCTGACCCGCTGGGAACTGCAGGACGTGCTGATGGATGTGTGGAAGCGGACACAAGTGACGGCCATCTGCGTCACCCACGATGTCGACGAGGCCATCCTGCTGGCTGACCGGGTGGTGATGATGTCGAACGGGCCCAATGCAAGGATCGGCAACATCATGGAGGTCGATCTGGAGCGTCCGCGGTCTCGCAAGGCGCTGCTCAATCACCCTGATTACTACGCCTATCGGGAAGAACTGCTTGAATTCCTCGAGGCCTATGAGGGCGGCGCCAATCCGTCCGAGGCTCAGCTGCAATCCATTTCTCAAAAACGGTCCGCACGGGTCGCCCGCCAAAAAGGCACGGCCACCAGTCTGACCGCAGCGGAGTAATCTCATGACTGAGAAACAGAAGCTTGTTGTCATCGGCAATGGCATGGCCCCGGGGCGGATGCTCGAGCACCTGTTCGAGACGGCGCCGGACGCCTATGAGGTGACGATCTTCAACGCCGAGCCGCGGGTCAATTACGACCGGATCATGCTTTCGCCGGTGCTCTCGGGCGAGAAAAGCTTCGAAGACATCATCATCCATGGTGACGGCTGGTACGTCGATCATGGCGTCATGCTCTACAAGGGCCACAAAGTGGTCGAGATCGACCGGGAGGCGAAGACCGTCAGATCCGAGCATGGCGAGATTGCCGCTTACGACAAGCTGGTGATCGCCACCGGTTCGGCGCCGTTCATCATTCCGGTTCCCGGCCACAAGCTGCCCGGCGTGCTGACCTATCGCGACCTTGATGATGTCGACGCGATGCTGCTCGCGGCCCAGTCGCGCGGCAAGGCCGTCGTCATCGGCGGTGGCCTGCTCGGTCTTGAAGCTGCCGCGGGGCTCAAGGAACGGGGCATGGATGTCACCGTCATCCACCTGATGCCGACGCTGATGGAGCGGCAGCTCGATCCAGCCGCCGGCTACCTGCTGGAACAGGAATTGGAAAGTCGCGGCATCAAGGTCATCACCAAGGCCAGCACCAAACAGATCCTTGGCGACACCCGTGTTGAAGGCATCGAGCTCGAAGATGGCACCATCATCCCGGCGACGCTGGTGGTGATGGCGGTCGGCATCCGGCCCAGTGCCGGGCTGGCGAAAGACGCCGGGCTTTCGGTCAACCGCGGCATCGTGGTCTCAGACCACATGCAGACCAGCGATCCCGACATCTATTCGGTGGGAGAGTGCGTCGAGGTCAACGGCAATGTCTACGGGCTGGTGGCGCCGCTCTACCAGATGGCCGAGGTTGCCGCCGCGCATCTCGCGGGTGACACGAGCAAGCGTTTCGTCGAGACCTCGACGGCGACCAAGCTCAAGGTCACCGGCATCAATCTCTATTCGGTCGGCGATTTCGCCGAGGCCGAGGACCGCGAGGAGATCGTGCTGCGCGATGCGGCTGCCGGGGTCTATAAGCGGCTGGTGCTTAAGGACAACAGGATTCTTGGCGTGGTGCTCTATGGCGAAACCGCCGACGGCGCCTGGTTCTTCGATCATCTGAAGAAACAGACGGATATCTCGGAGATGCGGGAGTCGCTGATCTTCGGCCAGGCCTATCAGGGAGGGTCCCCGATGGACCCTATGGCAGCTGTTGCAGCCTTGCCGGATGATGCGGAAATCTGCGGCTGCAATGGCGTTTGCAAGGGAAAAATCACTGGAGCCATCACCTCCAAGGGCCTGACCGGGCTTGACGAGGTGCGCGCCCACACCAAGGCATCGGCGTCCTGCGGCACCTGCACCGGCCTGGTCGAGCAGCTGCTCGCACTGGCCCTGGGCGATGCCTACAATCCGGCGGCGGTGACGCCGATGTGCGGCTGCACCGAGCTCGGCCATGACGACGTGCGCCGCCTGATCAAGGCGAAGCAATTGAAGACCATTCCGGCAGTGATGCAGGAACTGGAATGGAAGACCTCCTGCGGCTGCGCCAAGTGCCGCCCGGCGCTGAACTATTATCTGGTCTGCGACTGGCCGGATGAATATGCCGATGACTACCAGTCGCGCTTCATCAACGAGCGGGTTCACGCCAATATCCAGAAGGACGGCACCTATTCGGTGGTTCCCCGGATGTGGGGCGGCATGACCTCGTCAACAGAGCTGCGCGCCATCGCCGATGTGGTCGACAAATTCAACATCCCGGCGGTCAAATGCACCGGCGGCCAGCGCATCGACATGCTGGGCATCAGGAAAGAGGATCTGCCGGCTGTCTGGGAAGATCTCGGCAAGGCCGGTTTTGTTTCGGGGCAGGCCTATGCCAAGGGTCTGCGCACGGTCAAAACCTGCGTCGGAACAGACTGGTGCCGGTTCGGGACGCAGGATTCCACCGGCCTTGGCATCAAGCTGGAGAAATTCATGTGGGGTTCCTGGACCCCGGCGAAACTCAAGCTGGCGGTGTCGGGCTGCCCGCGCAATTGCGCCGAAGCCACCTGCAAGGACATCGGCGTCATCTGTGTCGACAGTGGATACGAGATCCATTTCGCCGGTGCTGCCGGTCTTGACATCAAGGGCACCGAAATCCTTGGCAATGTGAAGACCGAGGACGAGGTCATGGAGCATGTCGTGGCGCTGGCGCAGATGTACCGCGAGCAGGGGCGCTATCTCGAACGCATCTACAAATGGGCCAAGCGCATCGGTCTCGACGAGATCCGCGACCAGATCATGCAGCAGCCCGAAAAGCGGAAGGGCTATTACGACCGCTTCGTCTTCAGCCAGAAATTTGCCCAGGTCGACCCCTGGTCGGAACGGGTTTCGGGCAAGGACAAGCATGAGTTCAACCCGATGGCGACACTGAGTCTGGAGGCAGCGGAATGAACGCGATGACACAGGCATGGGTCCGGGTCGGCAGCATCAACGACATTCCGCGGCGCGGCGCGCGTTGTGTGAAGAGCGGGGAGATGAGCATCGCCATCTTCCGCACCGCCGATGACCGGGTGTTCGCGCTCGAAGACAAGTGCCCGCACAAAAACGGACCGCTGAGCCAGGGCATCGTGCATGACGGCTGCGTCACCTGTCCCTTGCACAACTGGGTCATCAGCCTCGAGACCGGTGTTGCGCAAGGGGCCGACGAGGGGCAGACCCTGTCGATCCCGGTGCGGCTTGATGGCGAGGAGGTCATTCTCGGCCTTGGTCCGGCGAAATGACCGCCGGTCCGGCCCGTACGGTCAAGACCACCTGTCCCTATTGCGGGGTGGGCTGTGGTGTCCTGGCGACTCTTGAGGAGGGTGGCGCCGTCACGATCAAGGGCGACCCGGACCATCCCGCAAACCTCGGACGCCTGTGCTCGAAAGGCTCGGCGCTCGGCGAAACCATCGATCTCGATGGACGCCTGCTGTTTCCGGAAGTTGGAGGCCGGCGCGCATCCTGGGATACGGCGCTCGATCTCGTGGCATCTGCTTTCTCCAAGGCGATCGCGGAGCACGGGCCGGACAGCGTGGCGTTCTATGTCTCGGGACAGTTGCTGACCGAGGACTACTACGTCGTCAACAAGCTGATGAAGGGCTTTATCGGTTCGGCCAATATCGACACCAATTCGCGGCTGTGCATGGCGTCCTCTGTCGCAGGCCACCGCCGCGCCTTTGGTTCGGACACCGTGCCGGGAACCTACGAGGATCTGGAACTTGCCGATCTGGTGGTGCTGACCGGATCGAACCTCGCCTGGTGCCATCCGGTGCTCTACCAGCGGATCGCGGCGGCCAAGGCGGCGCGGCCGGACATGAAGGTGGTGTTGATCGATCCGCGCCGGACCATGACCGCCGACATTGCCGACCTGCATCTGGCGATTGCTCCCGATGGCGATGTCAGCCTGTTCCTCGGCCTGCTGGCGCATCTCGCCAACAACGGCTTTGTCGACAAGGCCTATGTCGAAACCCACACCAGCGGGTTCGAGCAGGCGCTGAAGAATGCCCACGCCCAAAGCGCGGCCGATCGGGCCACGCAAACCGGGCTGAGTGCCACCCAGCTCGAGCAGTTCTACGCGCTGTGGGCGGGAGCGGAAAAGGTTGTCACCGTCTACAGCCAGGGCGTCAACCAATCGCGGTCCGGTACCGACAAGGTTAACGCGATCATCAACTGCCATCTGGCCACGGGCCGGATCGGCAGGCCGGGCATGGGGCCGTTTTCGGTAACCGGGCAGCCCAATGCCATGGGAGGCCGTGAGGTCGGCGGCCTCGCCAATATGCTGGCAGCCCATATGGAAATCGAAAATCCGGACCATCGCGACCGGGTGCAGCGCTTCTGGAAATCGCCGAAGATTGCCGCCAAGCCGGGGCTAAAGGCGGTCGATCTGTTTCAGGCGGTGGCGGATGGCAGGATCAAGGCACTCTGGATCATGGCCACCAATCCGGTGGATTCGATGCCGGATGCCGGTGCCGTCGAGTCAGCGCTTTCAGCCTGTCCCTTTGTGGTGGTCTCCGACATCATGGCGGAAACCGACACCATCCGGCACGCGGATGTGAAACTGCCCTCGTTGGGCTGGGGCGAGAAGGACGGCACGGTGACCAATTCCGAACGCCGGATCTCGCGCCAGCGCGCCTTTCTGCCCGCGCCCGGCATGGCACGGGCCGACTGGTGGCAGATGGCCGAGGTTGGCAAGCGCATGGGCCATGCCGCAGCATTTGATTTTCCCAATGCAGCATCGGTGATGCGGGAATATGCGGCTCAGACAGCCTTTGAGAACAATGGCACACGGGATCTCAATGTCGGGGCGCTCGCTGCCTTTGAAGATGCCGCCTACGATGAGATGGCTCCATTCCAGTGGCCAAGGCCGGCGGACGATGGGTCGCTGACGCCCGACACGCGCTTCTTCGCCAATGGCGGGTTCTTCACACCGGACCGGTTGGCCCGGTTTGCAGCGGTTGCGCCATCTCGTCAGGTGGCGGGAAGCAGCGAGTACAGATTTACCCTGAACACAGGCCGCATTCGTGACCACTGGCACACCATGACGCGAACGGCGAAAAGTCCGCGTCTTTCCGCACATATCGCGGAGCCCTTCGCCGAGATACATCCGGCCGACGCCAGGGCTTTGGGCATCGGAGAAGCGGACCTGGTCCGCGTTGCGAGCGAGCGCGGCGAGATCGTGGTGCGGGCGCTGATCACCGATCGTCAGCAGCGTGGCACTCTCTTCGTACCGATGCACTGGACCGATCAGTGGGCCTCAGCAGCACGGGTCGACAGGCTGGTGGCGCCGGTTGTCGATCCGGTCTCCGGTCAGCCGGCGTTGAAAAACACCGCTGCCAGCCTGACAAGGTTTGAAGCCTCGCAGTACGGCTTTGCGGTCAGCCGCAACAAGCCGGTGCTTGAGTCTGCTGCCTATTGGGCAATCGCCCGCAGCATTGGTGGCTGGCGTGCGGAATTCGCTTTGGCGGAGGATCATGATGAAGTTCAGTCCTTCATCTGTGCGGCTTTGGGCATTGATGCAGGAACCCCGCTGCTGTCCTTCACCGATCCCACCAACGGGGTGACCCGTCATGCCGCTTTTGACGGCAGGTTACTGCTGGGTGCGGTTTACCTGTCGCGACAGCCGGTCACAGTGTCGCGCAGTTGGGCTGCCGATCAGCTCGAGCAGGATTACGCCAACCTTTCTTCGCGCTGGCGGATCATCGCCGGCCGCCCGGCCAACGACATGCCGGACAAGGGCGCCATCGTCTGCGCCTGCATGAATGTCGGCGTCAACGACATCATCGGTGCGGTGCGCAGCGGTTGCGGCAGCGTCGACGCCGTCGCGCGCGCCACCAGCGCCGGCACCAATTGCGGCTCCTGCAAAGCGGAAATCAAGGTGATACTCGATGAACATCGGATTATTGCAGCCGAGTAGAACGCGGCGCGGGCCGTCGCGCCAGGAACGGATGGCGCCGCTGGCGACGCTGCCGGTGTTCTACAAGCTTGAAGGCAAGAAGGCCCTGATCGCTGGCGGATCCGAGGCTGCTGCCTGGAAGGCGGAGCTGATGGCTGCCGCCGGGGCCAAGGTTCATGTCTATGCCGAGCAGCTTGATCCCGTGTTCGCCGATCTCATCGCCGCCACTGCGGTGCCGGGTGCCTATGTCTGGCACCAGAGGCCGTGGTCGGCGCAGTGCTTTGCCTCGATGCAGATTGCGATCTGTGACGCGGAGAGCGACGGCGAGGCGCAGGCCTTCTACTGTGCGGCGCGGGCCGCAGGCGTGGCCGTCAACGTGATCGACAAGCCGGCCTGGTGCGAGTTCCAGTTCGGGTCCATCGTCAACCGCTCGCCGGCCGTCATCGCGATTTCCACCGATGGCGCTGCCCCCATTCTCGGCCAGGCGATCCGGCGCCGGATCGAGACCCTGGTGCCGCCGGCACTAGCCGCATGGGCGCAACTGGCGCAGTCCATCCGCACGGCGGTGAACGACCGGCTGGCTCCGGGGCCGCAGCGAAGGGCTTTCTGGGAAAGTTTCGTTGACCGGGCTTTTGGCGCGGTGCCGGACAGGCACGCTCCCGAAGAGTTGCTGCGGCAGGCAAATGCGATCAAGCGTGCAGGATCGCAGAGGGAGGGCAGGGTCACGCTGGTCGGCGCCGGTCCGGGAGACGCCGAGCTTCTGACGCTGAAAGCGGTACGCGCGTTGCAGGCGGCCGATGTGATCCTGTTTGATGATCTTGTCTCGGGTGACGTGCTGGAACTGGCGCGGCGCGAGGCCAGGCGCATGTTGGTTGGCAAGCGCGGCGGCCGTGAGAGCTGCAAGCAGGATGACATCAATGCAACGATGATCGCGCTCGCCAAAGCCGGCAAGCATGTGGTTCGGCTTAAAGGCGGCGACCCGATGATCTTCGGCCGGGCCGGCGAGGAAATTACCATGCTCGAGGCGAATGGAATCGCAGTCTCGGTGGTCCCCGGCATCACTTCCGCGCTGGCGATGGCTGCGCAACTCGGGATCTCGCTGACTCATCGTGACCACGCGCAATCGGTGCGTTTTGTTACCGGTCATAGCCGCAATGGCACCTTGCCATCGGATCTGGACTGGTCCGGACTGGCGGATGCGAAGACCACCACCATTTTCTATATGGGTGGCCGCACTGCGTCGCAGATCTCTGCGAGACTGCAGGCAGGTGGCATGAACCCGTCAACACCTGTGGTGGCCTGCAGGGCAGTTGCCCGCGAAGGCTTCGCCCGGTGGTCCGGGAAGCTCGGAGACCTCGCGACCGGGATGGAGGTGATCGGGATCAATGAACCGGTGCTGATCGGCATCGGCCCGGTCTTTGCCGCCGAGATGACAAATACGATAATGTGCGGTGAGGCCAGACGGAGCAACTGACGTGTCCTGGTCCCGCAACGGATCTGGCGTCTGGGTGGTGACAGGCGATTGTCCCGGAGTCCGCTTCTGCTCAGGATCAGGATGTTGAAACTGTTGAAGCCCGAGTGAGGAGTTCGGGCTCAAGCACGGTCTGGCTGGTGGTGGTTTCCTCACCGGCATCCGACAGCAGGTCGATGATCCGTTGCGCCGACAACATTCCAATCTGGTAGCAGTGCGGATCAACACTCGTGATCGGCGGGACGCAGATATCGGATATCTCGTAGGCGCCGAAGCCGGCGATCGCCATCTTGCCGGGCACGTCGATCCCCAGACGCTGGCATTCGGTCAGGGCGCCGAACCCGGCGAGATCGGAGACGCAGACGACGGCCTCGGTATCGGGCCATTTCTGCATCAGGCGTGAAAATGCATCGGCCCCCTCGCGCATGGAAATCGGGGGCGGGCCGGCTTCCGTCAGCCGGGTTGCGTCGAGCCCCAGCTGTTCCATCGTCCGGGTGAAACCGCGGCGACGATCGAAACCTCTGGTGTCGCGGCTGGTGTCGCCGCCGAGAAAGGCGATTTTCGTGCGTCCGGTGGAGACCAGGTGCCGGACGATCATCGCCGAGGCTTCCGCATTGGAGAAGCCCACCACGGAATCGATCGGGTCGCTGGGAATATCCCAGGTTTCGATCACCGGGATGCCGGCGTTTTCGAGCATGGCGCGGCATTTTTCGGTGTGTTTGCCGCCGGTGACGACGATTGCCTCGGGACGGCGGGTCAGCAATTGCCGGACGAGCCGCTCTTCCTCTTCCAGATTGTAGCTGGTGTAGCCGAGCAGAACCTGCAGTCCCTTTTCCTGCAGACCTTCGGTGAGACCGCGGATGGTGTCGGCAAAATTGGCATTGTTGACCGAAGGGATTGTGACGGCGACAAAGCCGGTTTTGCGCGACGACAGCCCCGATGCCATGCTGTCCATGACATAGCCGAGCCGTTCTGCGGCAGCCAGGATGGCCTTGCGGGTTTCGTCATTGACATAGGCGTCGGATTTGAAGGCGCGCGAGACGGTCATCGGAGAGACGCCGGCCTCGCGGGCGACATCGGCCATTGTCGGCGCTTTTCTGGATGATTTCATGCTTCTACGTCCCCCGGCGAAACGTCCGCGCAGGAGACGGAACCGGCATGGTTCGAAAGCTCCTCCACATCGTCAAACGCCCCCTGTCTCCGACGGTGAATCGTAGCAACAAGAGTTATCGATAACAACAAGGCTTCGTCGCGCCATGCCCGCTCCATCATCGTCCTAAACGGGGAATGAATTCGCCAGGGTGACATGATGGTGGATACGGCCATCGAAGCACTCGGCCACGATTTCGCCGGTGACCTCGCGGGATTGCGCCCGGGCAGGGCTTTGCAACGCCTGGTCCATCGCCGCGCGGTCGGGGTAACTGATGGCGAGGATCAGCGGAAATTCCGGCGCGCCCTCGTCGCGTTCCTCGCCGAACATGACACGTACTTCTTGGGCGCCTGCGAACTGCTTCCACAGCGGCACCAGGAGATTCAGAACAGCTGAGCGGAAGGTCTCCGTCATGCCGGGTTTCACCGAGCCTTCAAACAGGGCGTAGCGGGTGATCATTTGAACTGTTCCTTATCGGGGCCTTTGAAATATTCCATCACGGCGGCCTGATCCTCGCCGCCGATTCCGGCTGCTGTCAGCATGCGGTGGATTTCGGCACAGAGCGCCGTCATCGGCATGGAGGTGTGGCTGGTGCGTGCGAGGTCGAGCGCGCCGTTGAGGTCCTTGACCATGTTGTCGATCCGGCCGGTGCGGCGGTAATCCTTGCTGACGAAGCGCGGCATGTATTCCTGCAAAATAGCACTGTCGGCGCGCCCTCCCTTGAGGGCTTGCGGGATCTTTGCGGCGTCGACGCCGGCATCGAGCGCGAGCTGTGTGGCTTCGGCGACGGCGAGGAAGCCAAGCCCGCAGAGTACCTGGTTGATCAGCTTGGTGGTCTGGCCGGCACCGCTTGGGCCCATATGGGTGTAGTTGCTCGCGACATGGCGCAACACGGTGTGGGCCTGTTCGACATCCGCGGCCTCGCCGCCGGCCATCAAGGTCAGCTCGCCGATCAGCGCTTTCGGTGCCCCGCCCGACAAGGGGGAATCGACCCAGCGCAGGCCCTTTTCGGTGGCATCCTGGCTCAATTGTCGCGTGGCAACCGGGTCGATCGACGACATGTCGATGATGATGGTGCCGGGTTTCGCGCCCTCGGCAACGCCGGCTTGCCCGAAAACAGCCCGACGGACGATTTCGGGCGAATTGAGGCTGGTGATGACATAGTCGGATTGGGCTGCGGCTTCAGCGGCGGAACTTGCAGCGACCGCGCCCCTGGCCACCAGTTCCGCGACCTTGTCGGCGTCGAGGTCGAAAACGGCAAGCCGATTGCCCGTTTCCAGCAGGCGCGTTCCAATTGCGCCCCCCATGGCGCCGGCTCCGATCAGGGCTACTTTCTCTGTCACGGTGTTTTTCCTTCCAGATGGCGGGTCGCCTGCGCGATGATGGCTTCAAGCGGCTGATCTATGTCGATGGATACCGAATCCTCGTCAGCTGCCAGCGGCTCAAGTGCCGCAAACTGGCTGTCGAGCAGGGCTGGCGGCATGAAGTGGTCCTTGCGGGCCTGCATGCGCCGGGCAATGATCTCGCGGGAGCCGCTGAGGTGGATGAACGAGACCATGGCACCGGCATGATGGCGGATCATGTCACGGTAACCGCGTTTGAGCGCGGAACAGCCGATGATGAGCGGCGCCGGGCTGTTTGCGAATTCGCGGCCTATCAACTCGAGCCAGGGCCAGCGGTCTTCATCGGTCAGCGGAGTGCCCGCGGACATCTTGTCGACATTGGCCTTCGGGTGCAGGGCGTCACCGTCAACGAAGCGGATACCGGTGCTCTGCGCCAGGCCTTCGCCGACGCTGGTCTTGCCGCAGCCAGAAACGCCCATGACAATTGCGTAGCGGGTCATCTCAGAGCGATGCAGTGATGCCGCCGTCGACATAAAGCGTGTGGCCATTGACGAAGGAGCCGGCATCGGACGACAGGAAGATGCAGGCGCCGACGAGCTCGTCGACATTGCCCCAGCGGCCGGCGGGGGTGCGCTTTTCGAGCCAGGCGCTGAATTCCGGGTCCGCCACCAGGGCGGCATTGAGCGGGGTGTCGAAATAGCCCGGCGCGATGGCGTTGCACTGAAGCCCATGCCTGGCCCAGTCGGTGGCCATGCCCTTGGTCAGATTGCCGACGGCGCCCTTGGTTGCGGTGTAGGGCGCGATCGAGGGCCGGGCCAGCGCGGTCTGCACCGAAGCGATGTTGATGATCTTGCCGCGTTTACGCTCGATCATGTGACGCGCCACGGCCTGGCCGACATTGAAAACCGAGCTGATATTGGTGCGCAGAAGCGTCTCGAAGGCGTCGGCAGGAAAATCCTCCAGCGGCGCGCGATGCTGCATGCCGGCATTGTTGACGCAGATGTCGATGGCGCCCACGGATGCTTCGAACTCGTCCACCGCCGCACGGGCTGCGGCGTGGTCGGTCACGTCAAAGGCAAGCTGATGAATGGTCGCGCCGGTATCGGCCAGCCGCGCGGCCGCATCCGCCAGCTTGGCCTTGTCGCGCCCGTTCAGCACCAGGTTCGCGCCGGCTTTGGCAAGGCCTGCGGCAAGCGCGTAGCCGATCCCCTGCGAAGATCCGGTAATGAGCGCCGTGCGCCCGCTCAGGTCAAACAGGCTGAGATCTGGCATCAGAAGTTCCTCGGTAAATTGGTGTCGACATTGCTGTATCAGGTCTATATGTTATCGATAACACAGTCAAGATTGTTTACGGAGTTTGTAATGCCTGCTTCCACTCCTGCCGTCGAGATATTGCAGCTCGGCCCCTATCCCGAATGGGACCAGCAGCCACTCGATGCGACCTTCACCATGCACCGATATTTCGAAGCCGACGACAAGAAAGGGTTTCTTGCCGCCGTCGGTTCAAACGTCCGTGGCATCGCCACGCGGGGCGAACTGGGCGCTGACCGGGCCCTGATCGAAGCATTGCCGAAGCTGGAAGTGATCAGTGTCTATGGTGTCGGCTATGATGCTGTTGATCTGGCTGCCTGCCGTGAGCGCGGTATCCGGGTGACCAACACGCCTGATGTCCTGACCAAGGATGTCGCCGATCTCGGGGTTGCCATGATGATGGTGCAGTCGCGCGGCATGATCGGTGCCGAGAAGTGGGTCCGGGACGGTTCCTGGGCGGCCAAGGGGCTTTATCCGTTGAAGAACCGTGTTTTCGGCAGGAAGGCCGGCGTTCTGGGGCTCGGTCGTATCGGTTTCGAGGTCGCCAAGCGGCTTGCGGGCTTCGACATGGATATCGCCTATAGCGACGTGGCTGCGAAAGATTACGCACCGGACTGGACCTTCATCGAGAGCCCGGTGGAACTCGCGCAGCATGCCGACTTCCTGTTCGTGACGCTGGCTGCGTCGGCCCAGACCCGGCATATCGTTGGCCGCGAGGTGATCGACGCTGTCGGACCCGAAGGCATGATCATCAACATCTCGCGGGCGGCCAATATCGACGAGGACGCGCTTCTGGATGCGCTGGAACAAGGCCGGCTGGGATCTGCCGCGCTTGATGTGTTCGAGGGGGAGCCGAAGCTCAATCCGCGGTTCCTGGCGCTCGACAATGTGCTGCTGCAGCCGCACCATGCTTCGGGAACCTTCGAGACCCGGAAGGCGATGGGCAAGCTGGTTCGAGACAATCTGATCGCGCACTTCTCCGGTGCCGATCTTCTGACCCCCGTTCTGTGAGGATGTGCCATGCGCGCGATTATCATTCATGAAGCCAAGGATCTGCGCCTGGAAGACTACCCGGTGGAAACACCGGGGCCGGGCCAAGTCGCCATCAAGCTTGCCAGCGGCGGCATTTGCGGCTCGGATCTGCACTACTACAACCATGGCGGATTTGGCGCAGTGCGGCTGAAACAGCCGATGGTTCTGGGGCATGAAGTCTCGGGTCATGTCACGGCATTGGGCGAGGGTGTCTCGAGCCTCGCCGTCGGTGACCTGGTCGCGGTTTCGCCGTCGCGTCCATGTGGTCACTGCAGCTATTGCGGACAGGGGCTGCGCAATCACTGCGAAAACATGCGGTTTTACGGATCGGCGATGCCTTTCCCGCATATCCAGGGTGCGTTCCGCGAGCAGCTGGTGGCGTTGGAAAGCCAGTGCGTCAAGGCCGATGGGCTGACTGCCGGGCAGGCGGCGATGGCCGAACCGCTTTCCGTGTGCCTGCATGCAACGCGGCGCGCCGGCGACTTGCTGGGTAAACGGGTTCTGATCACAGGCTCCGGCCCCATCGGCACATTGTGCGTGCTCGCGGCGCGGGCGGCAGGGGCGGTGGAGATCGTCGTCACCGACTTGTCGGATGCGGCGCTGAGCTATGCCAGCAAGGTTGGGGCCGACCGGGTCATCAACACCGGCACCGATCCCGAGGCGCTGAACGCCTATGCCGTGGGCAAGGGCAGTTTTGATGTTCTCTATGAATGCTCGGGAGCCGCGCCGGCGCTGGTTGGCGCAATCCCGGCGATGCGTCCGAGATCGGTGATCATGCAGCTCGGTCTGGGCGGCGACATGACACTGCCGGTGCAGGCGATGACGGCCAAGGAAATCGATCTGCGCGGGTCCTTCCGATTCCACGAGGAATTTGCCATGGCGGTCAGGCTGATGCAGGCGGGGCGGATCGATGTCGAACCGCTGATCTCGCACACGATGCCGTTCGATGAGGCGGTGGCGGCTTTCGAGCTGGCCAGCGACCGGTCGCAGGCGATGAAGGTTCAGCTCAGTTTTCAGTGAGCCGGCACGGCTGAACCGTCCGCCAAACCTATTCCCCCGTTAAATGCATTGCTGGGAAGAGCCTGGGACCAAATATCCCCCGGAAACGTAAAAAGCCCGATCTGCACCAGATCGGGCTTTTCTGCATGGCGGTTATCTGCTCCGCCGGTGTCTGATCGGATCAGTTGGCAGAAGCCGCCTCGATGGCCTTGATCAGGGTGTCGCCATTGTCAGCGATGAAAGCCTCCCAGACCGGCTTGACCTTTGCCTGGAATGCGGCGCCGTCCACGTCGCGGTTGACTTCCATGCCTTCAGCTTCGAGTGCTGCGATCATTTCGTCTTCCTTGGCGATCGAGAGTTCGCGCTGCATGTCGACTGCTTCCGATGCGACTTCGAGCACGATCTTCTGCTGCTCCTCTGTCAGGCCGTTGAACTTGTTGAGGTTCATGGCAACTGCCAGCGGCGAGTAGGAGTGGTTGGTCAGGCTGAGATACTTCTGAACTTCATAGAACTTGAAGGACAGGGTCACGCCGATCGGGTGATCCTGGCTGTCGACAACGCCGGTTTCCAGCGCGGTGTAGAGCTCGGCGACCGGGATCTGTTGCGGGTTGGCGCCGAGTGCAGCAAACATGTCGTTGAGCGCCTTCGAGTTGTTCACGCGCATCTGCAGACCTTCGACATCGGCCGGTGTCTTGATCGGGCCTTTGTTGTTGGTCATGTTGCGGTAGCCGTTCTCGGGGAAGCCAAGTCCCTTCAGGCCGTGCTCTTCAAACTGTGCGAGAACCGACTGGCCGACTTCGCCGTCGAGAACCTTGTAGGCGGTTTCGCGGGTCGGGAACATGAAGGGCAGTGTGAACGCGGCGGATTCAGGCATCAGGCCGGAGAAGTTGTTCAGGCCGACCATGGTGATGTCGATGATGCCGGAGCGGGTGCCGTCGATCATGGCGGCATCGTTGCCGAGCTGGCCCTGCGGGAAGATCTGCACCTTCACTTCGCCGCCGGTGCGTTCGGCAACCTGTTCCTGGAAGAAGGTTGCAAGATCCTGCTGCAGGTCGGTTTCAGGCGCCGCATGGGCAAATTTGAGCGTGGTTTCAGCCAGCGAGGCGGTGGTCGCCGTCAGGGCCATGACCGAGCCGATCAGGGCTGCTTTGAGTGTCTGTTTCATGTTTTCCTCCAAGGTTATCCGATGAAAAACTTCATCGGCATGATGATGATGTCCGGGAACACAACGAAGAGAACCAGGAGCACCAGGTAAGCGAGAATGAACGGCCAGCTGCCGCGCACGGCGGCGGACATCGGCACGCGTCCAACGCCGCAGACGACGTTGAGAACGGTGCCGACCGGTGGGGTGATCAGGCCGATTGAGCAATTGATGACGAACATCAGTCCGAAATAGACCGGATCAATGCCTGCAAGCTTGATGACAGGCATCAGGAGCGGGACCAGGATCAGGATGGTTGGCGACAGATCCATCACCATCCCGACGAGCAGAACGAGGATCATGATGGCGGCCATCAGCAGGCGCGGATTTTCAACCAGCGGCCCGAGCAGCGTCGCGAGTTGCTGCGGCAATTGGGCAACAGTGATCAGCCAGGCGGCAACCATTGCGCAGCCGACAAGGAACATCACCATGGCGGTGGCGCGGCCTGCATTGACGAGAATCTCAAACAGCAGCTTGAGCGTCATCTCGCGGTAGATGAAAGTGGTCACGAACAGCGCATAGACTGCGGCCACGACCGCAGCCTCGGTCGGGGTGAAGATGCCGAAGCGGATGCCGCCGATGATGATGATCGGCAGGAACAGCGCCCAGATGCCATCGCGAAACGCGGCGATGCGCTCCTGCCTGTCGGCCTTGGGGAATGCTTCCACGTTCTCCGAGCGCATCAGGTAGCCCCAGACGAGCATCAGGGTCGTGCCCATGATGAGCCCGGGAACGACGCCGCCCAGAAACAGGTTCTTGATCGAGATGTTGCCGGCAACGCCCACCAGAATGAGGGGCAGCGATGGCGGGATGACGGGAGCAATGATGCCGCCGGCGGCGAGCAGTCCGACCGACCGGCCTTCCGGATAGCCTGCCTTGCGCATCATCGGGTAGAGGATCGAGACCAGCGCAGCGGCGTCGGCGACCGCAGAACCGGAAAGGCCTGCAAGCAGGATGGCGGTCAGGATCGCGACATAGCCAAGGCCGCCTTTCCGGTGTCCGAGCAGCGCCATGGCCATGCGGACAATCCGTTTGGAAAGCCCGCCGCGGGACATGACTTCACCGGCCACGAGAAAGAACGGGATCGCCAGCAGCGGAAAGCTGTCGACGCCGTTGATCAGCGCCTGGGCAAGAATGTCGGTGCTGAAAAGGTCCATCTGCAGCATGAGCGCGATGGCTGCCAGAAGCAGTGCGAACGCGACCGGTAATCCGAGCAGGATCGAGCCCAGCAGGACACCCAGAAACAAAGCCAAAGTCATTCGGGTTGAACCTCGTCCCTGGGGTCACGCAAGGCATCAGGATTGATGATGCGCACCAGCGCAATCACCGTCATGGCCACGGAGGAGACAACGCCTGCCAGATAGAACAGCGCCGAGGGCAGGCCGGTCAGTTGTGAAATGTTGTTCCAGTTGGCATTCATCTGGTTGAACGCGCCCCAGAACAGCATCAGAACTGCAAACAGGATCACGGCATAGGACAGACGGCGAAGCAGCGGAACCGCACGCGGGAACAGGGCTTCGCTGAACTCGGCAACGGCCAGATGCTCATTCCGGCGCAGCACCACGGCAGCACCGAGCATGACCAGCCAGACAAGCCCGAGACGGGACAATTCCACTGACGGGCGCAGACCCGATTGAAACCCGTAGCGCAAGACGACATTGGTGAAGACCAGCGCGATCATGATCACGAGAGTCAGCGCCATCACAATGTCTACGAAACGCCATAGCGTGTTGAAAAATCTCACAGCTCTCCTCCGAGAGTGGTTTTCAAGTCCACATGTTATCGATAACAGAGGTATCGATAACATGTGGTGCTGTCAACGATAGATTTTCCCGAGACTTTTGGGGTTGGTGGCCTGATGAGGCTACGTGAGAGGCGTTGCCGTGCTCAGCTCTGAAAGAGGTGAGCCCAGGTCACCGCTCCGTCGGTGGCTGCGGCAATGGCCGGACGCACAGCGTCCGGTGTGGCACTCGAGGGACTACCGGACGACGCCGCAGTGAGCGCTTTGGCGCGGGTGATCCTGAGGCTGAGGAATTCCGCACCGCGAGGACCGCTTCGAGCATGTCGAATGCACCGGCCGACTGAGTGTGATGGCAAGGTCAGGTCGGGCGGTGCATTCGGTTGGTTCGATGTCACTGTCCGGCTCAGGGCGCCGTCAGAAATGCCTCAAGCGCTGAAAGCTCAGGCTGACGGATTTCGTGGCCGCCATCATGGATGCTAGTCTGCAACGGACTGCCCTGTGCCTTGAAATAGCTCGCGAGACCCTCGGTCAGCGGAAACGGACAGATCGGATCGCGGCGTCCGGCGGTGATCAGGACCCGGGTGGCGGCAAGGCCGGGATTGGCGTCGGGCGTCCACGGGATCAGCGGATGCAGCAGGGCAATGCGGTCAAACAGTTCCGGATGCTTGAAGGCGACGGAAGCGAGAATGTTGGCGCCGTTGGAATAGCCCAGCCCATAAACCGGATGGCCGGGGTTTGCCGCCTTGTGAGCGGCGATGAACCCGGCCATCTTCTCGGTCCGTTCGGCGAGGTCTTCCATGTCGTAGACGCCTTCGGCGGCGCGGCGGAAGAAGCGCAGCGCGCCGTTCTCGGATACGTCTCCGCGCGGCGAGACGATGCCGGCGTCGGGAAGGATCTGGCCGACCAGTTCAGAGAACTGGTGTTCGTCGCCGCCGGTGCCGTGAAAGGCGAGAACCAGGGGCTCGCCCGCAGCAGGGGCTTTCGTCAGGGCATGGTAATGGGATGTTGTCATGATAGCCTCCGGCGGCGGGAGCGCACCCCCGCCTTCAAGATTCAGTCGGTGATCGGCTCGAGCAACTGTTCGATCTGCTGACGGTGCTGCTCATAGCGGGTCGGCAGCTTCAGGCTCTCGCCAAGATGGGCGATGTCTTCGTCACGGTCAAAACCCGGCTCGTTGGTGGCGACCTCGAACAGCACGCCGCCCGGCGTGCGGAAATAGATCGCCCAGAAATAGTCGCGGTCGATCACCGGCGTAACCTGGTAACCGGTGTCCATCAGCGCTTTTCGAACCTCGAGCTGGGCTGCGCGGTCTTCCACTGCAAAGGCGATGTGGTGCACCGAGCCCGCGCCCTGGCGTGCATCGCTTGCGCCGGGGACAGCCTCGACATCGATCACATCGGCGCCATTGCCGCCGGGGATCGCAAAGCGGGTGTGGTTGCCCTGGGTGTCGACCTGTTCATAGCCCATGAAGCGGAGCAGTTCGCCGGTGGCTGCGGCATCCTTGACCCTGAGGCTGGCGCCGCGAAAGCCCTGAATGGCCTCGGATGACGTGATCTCGTCGTGCTGCCAGCCGGTGCGGCTGTCGCCGTCGGTTTCGATCAGCGAGAAGCTGTCACGGTCGGGGCCGTCGAAACGGAGCCGTCTTTCGCCAAAGATCTCGCTCTCGCCCAGGCCCGTAACGCCCTGAGCCACCAGCCGGTCTTTCCAGAAATTCATGGTGCCCCGGGGCACGGAGAAATAGGTGTCGCCGACTTCACCGGCTCCCTGACGCCCCTGCGCGATGTTGGGGAAGGGAAAATAGGTCATCACCGATCCCGGCGTGCCGAACTCGTCGCCGTAATAAAGATGGTAGACATCTGGGGCGTCGAAGTTGACGGTCTTCTTGACCCGGCGCAGGCCAAGTTTCTTGGTGAAGAAATCGCTGTTCTGCTGCGCAGGGCCGGCCATCGAGGTGACGTGATGCAGGCCCTTGATTTGCGTGATCATGATGGGTGTCCTTTCCATAGCGGAGCTGGTGTCCAGTCTTGATCCCAAGATGGGGCATATTGGGGCTGAGTTGAATGGCAATAATATTGACAATATTGTTTCAGTTTGCGTAATAATTTCTGATGCACGAGTTCTCCCAGATCAGGGCCTTTCTCGCGGTTGCCGAGCTGCACAGCTTTGTCGCCGCCGCGCGGCTTTTGTCGATGACGGCGCCTTCGGTGACGCGTGCTGTCAGCGCGCTTGAGGATCGACTAGGAGTGCAGCTGCTGCTCAGGACCACCCGGCAGGTGTCGCTGACTTCGGCCGGGGCGATCTATGCGGCGCGTGTCAAACCCTTGCTGGCCGAGTTCGAAAAAGCTGCGGAAGAGGTGCGCGAAGAGCAGGGGGAAGCGGCCGGGCTGCTGCGGATCAATGCGCCGATGTCGCTGGGGCTGCAGGTGCTGCCGGATGTGGCGTCGGGGTTTCGGGTGGAGCATCCCGACACGACGTTGTCCTTCAGCCTGACAGACCGGTTTGTCGATGTCGTTTCCGACAAGATCGATCTGGCCATCCGGATCTCACAGGCGCCGAAGGACAAGTCGACGATCTGGCGCAAGATCTGCCGAGTGCGGCGCGTGCTGGTCGCTTCGCCGGGCTACCTGGCGGCCTTTGGCAGCATCACCAAGCCGGAAGACCTGCACGACCACGCTTGCCTTGCCTATGACGAGGAAGCTGTCAGCGAAATCTGGGAACTTTCCAATGCAGGCCGTACCCACAAGGTCAGGGCCGGGCAGACGCTGGCCGGCAACAACGGGGATCTGCTGGCGCGGCTGGCCGAGAACGGCGAAGGCGTGGCGCTGCTGCCGCTGTTCATTGTCGAGCCGGCACTCTCCGGCCAGCTGCTGCAGCAGGTCCTGCCCGAATGGGAGCCAACGCCGCTGTGGTTGACGCTGTATTATCCGCCCTATGAGAAACTGCCGCTGCGGGTGAAGAAATTCTCGGATTTCTTCGAGAACTACGTCACCCGTATCCGTGCGCTCTGAACTGGACGGTTGATCGGCCGGGAAGGGGCAAGCGATTTACCGTTCCCGTGCAGGTGCACCTGAGCGGTGGTGCTGGCAAAACCGGTGTCAGGAACCAGACTTGTATTTCTTCGCATGCGCCCGCATGGCGCCGGCAAACAGTGTGACGTCGATGCCGACACCGAGGAATTTCGCGCCTGCCTCGCGGCAATCGGCAATGTAGTGCAGGTCCATGGATAGAACGCCCGCGATCTTCCCCGCAGCGCGGGTTCGCTTGAGCGCATCGAGCACGGCGTTTTTGACTTCCGGTTCGGCCGGCTTGCCGATATGGCCCATGTCGGCGGCCAGATCGGAGGGGCCGATGAACACGCCATCGATGCCTTCGACTTCGAGAATTCCGTCCAGAGCTTCGAGCCCAGCCCGGCTTTCAACCTGCGCCAGCACGCAGATCTGGTCGTCGGCGGTGGTCAGGTAGTCCGGTATGGCAGCGAATTTCGAGGCCCGGGCAAGGGCGGAGCCGACACCACGGAAGCCAAGTGGCGGATAACGGGTGGCGCGGTAGATCTGCTCGGCTTGCGCGGCGCTTTCAACCATCGGGATCAGCAGCGTCTGCGCGCCGATATCCAGCGCCTGCTTGATCTTGGCAGGGTTGTCATCGGGCAGGCGAAGCACCGTTGACGATCCGCCGGCTTCGAGCACGGCCAGTTGCGCGGCCATCGAACGGATGTCATTGGGCGCATGCTCGCCATCGATCAGCAGCCAGTCGAAACCTGCTGTTGCAGAAATTTCCGCCAGATAGGGCTCGGCCATGCCAAGCCAGCAGCCGATCAGGGCTTCACCGGCCTGAAGCCGGCGCTTGAGAGTGTTTTCGGGAGCGGGCATGGAAATTCCTTAGCTGAATGAGACTGAAACCGACCCGAAATCGCCGAAATCGGCGTCGAAGGTCGAGCCTGATGGCGCTTCGATGGGGCGGATGAAGGAGCCGGACAGGACGATGTCGCCGGCGGAAAGGCCGTCGCCGTATCGGGCAAGACGGTGGACCAACCACAGGATGCCAGTCACCGGATCATTGAGAACGCCGGCACCAAGGCCTGTTTCCTCCACGACATTGTCGCGCTTGACGATGGCCCCGACCCAGCGCAGATCAAACGCATCGATGGCATGACGCTCCTCGCCCAGGACAATGCCGGCATTGGCGGCGTTGTCGGAGATGGTATCGGTGATGATTCGCGCCTTCCCGGTCTCGGGATCGGCCCGGAGAATGCGGGTGTCGAGAATTTCGAGTGACGGGGCGACGTGGGCAGTGGCTGCCAGTACGTCGTCGCGGGTGACATGTTCGCCCGCGAGATCGGACTGCATGACGAAAGCTATCTCGGCTTCGACGCGGGGCTGGATGAAACGGCCGGCGGGGATTGCCGCACCGTTGGCAAAGAGCATGTCTTCCAGCAGCATGCCGCTGTCGGGCGTGGTGATGTTGAGCGCCTGCTGCATGGCGCGGCTGGTGAGGCCGATCTTCCAGCCGATGACACCGAGGCCCTCGGCGCGCTTCCTGGCGACCAAGGCAGATTGGACTGCATAGGCGTCGTCGAGCGTCATGCCCGGATAGGCAAGGCTCAGGAGGCCGCATTGTGTACCGGTCTGCTCGGCCCTGAACAGACGGTTTGCTGCTTCGATGATCTGATCCGGGGTCATTCGTCCACCACCCCGTTGCGCAAGGTGCCGATGCCGTCGGCTTCAACCTCGATCGTGTCGCCAGGGACGAGCCAGAGGGGCGGGTCGAAGCGCGCGCCGGCACCGGTCGGCGTACCGGTGACGATGATGTCGCCGGGAACCAGCGTGGTAAAGGTGGAGATATAAGCGATCTGACGCGCCACGGGGAACAGCATGCGGCCGGTGCGGTCGTCCTGCCGGGTCTCGCCGTTGACACGGGTCTGCAGATGCACGTCGACGATCTGGTCTGGACTGCTGAACGGCACCAGCCACGGGCCCATTGCGCCGGAGCCGTCCCAGTTCTTGCCTTGGGTGACGTTGAACTTCGCGTGGCGCACCCAGTCGCGCAGGGTGCCTTCGTTGCACAGCGTCAGGCCGGCAATGTGGGTCAGGGCATCGGCTTCCGGGATCCGGCGTCCGCCCTTGCCGATGACGATGGCGATCTCGCCTTCATAGTCGAGTTGCGGGGTTTCTGGCGGGCGGGTCAGCGGCGTGCCGTGACCGACAAAGGATCGCGGGAAACGGATAAACAAGCTCATATTGGGCGGCGCTTCCTGGCCGTCCTTGTATTCTGCATTGCGGTCAGGAAAGTTCACGCCGACACAGATGATCTTTTCGGGATCAGGCACGGGGATGTCCCAGCGGAACGAGCCTTCGGCATGGGTGACCGGCTTGCCGGCAGCGGCCTCGAGCACGGTTTGCATAGCCCCCGCCTCAATCACGTTGCGGAGGGTCTTCCATTGCGGAAATTCCGGCGACAGCGCGATCATGCCGCCGTCGGTGACAACACCCCAGAACTGCTGGTCGTCAGCGGTGAATGTGGCCAGTTTCATAGGCTTCTCCTATCGGGCTCCAGGTCCTTCGGAACAGCTCCGCACGAGTGTGTCACGCCGGTCGGATGGATGGGAATGTCGTCTTACGGTGCGATGATCGGCTGCGACTTGAGATCGCTTTCCACCAGATCGGTCCCTTCGAATTCAGATCCCAGTTCAAACCAGCTGCGCGGCGCGGGCGCGCCCCAGAGCGTCTGGCGCTGGGGATCCTTGAGGTCCCACTTGATCGGCTCGTGGTCCGGGTCAATGGTCTGGTAGTCCGAGCAGTAGATTTCGGTGCGGTGGCCGTCCTGGTCACGGATGTAGAGGAAGAAAGCGTTGGATATGCCGTGGCGGCCGGGACCGCGTTCGATATTGCCGACATAGCCGGTGGTCGACATCAGATCGAGCAGGTCGATGATGTTGAGCGGTGTCGGCACCCAGAAGGCGGTGTGGTGCAGCCGCGGGCCGGTGCCGTTGGTAAAGGCGATGTCGTGAACGCCGCCCTTGCGGTGCATCCAGGCTGCCCAGCTACGGCCGGTCTCTGCATCTTCGGTGTATTCGCTGACGCGGAACCCGATGTCTCCGTAGAACTTGATGCTCTCATCGACATTGGGCGAGAACAGGTTGAAATGGTCGATACGGAGCGGTTTGACACCGCGGTAGAGCTTGTACTTCTGATGCACGGGCTCGAGCCGGTCCATTTTGGCGTAGAATTCCAGTGGCACGCCAAACGGGTCACGGGTCGCCAGTACCCGGCCCATGAAGGGGCGCTCGATCCAGGAGGTGGGGAGATCGCGGGATTTGAACCAGCTTTCCGCCTTGTCGAGGTCTTCCTCGCTCCAGACCTTGAAGCCGAGCACGCCGACCGATGGTTGGGCGGCCTTTTTCAGGATCATGCAGTGGTGGCCGCGTTCTTCCATGGCCCTGAGGTAGATCGTCTCGGAATCCTCATGGGTGACCTGAAGGCCCAGCGTGTCGACGTAGTATGCGCGCGACCAGTCGAGATCGGTGACGCGCAGCTCGGTGTGGCTGAGCCGGACGATGTTGAATGGCGGGGTCAGGTTGGGTGCGGGAATGGCCATGATTTCTCCTCCTCAGGCGCCCAGGCGGGCGATCTTGTGCTGGCCTAGGGCAAAGGCCACGTTCTTCTGTTCCATGTAGAATTCGAACGACCATTGGCCGCCGTCACGTCCGATGCCGCTGGATTTTACCCCGCCGAAGGGCGTGGGAAGGTGGCGGACGTTTTCGGAGTTCACCCAGATCATTCCTGCTTCCAGCGCATCGGAGAACCGCAGCGCGCGGGTGACATCGTTGGTCCAGATGTAGCCGGTGAGGCCGTACTGGACGTCATTGGCAATCTCCAGCGCTTCGGCTTCGTCCTTGAAACGGATGGAGGTGAGGAACGGACCGAAGACCTCTTCCTGGGCGATGCGCATGGTGGTGTTGGCGCCGGTGAAAAGGGTTGGCTGAATGAACCAGCCCTTATCGCCGATCCGCTCGCCGCCGGCCGCCAGCGTGGCTCCATCGGTCTTGCCGATGCCGACATATTCGGAAACCTTGTCGAAATGCACCTTGTGGATCAGCGGGCCGATTTCCGTGGCCGGATCGAGGGGATGGCCAACCTTGATGTTGTTGACGCGTTCGGTGAGCCTGGCCTCGAACTCGTCGGCAATGCTGTCCTGCACCAGCAGACGGCTTGAAGAGGTGCAGCGTTCGCCATTGAGCGAATAGATCATGAAGATCGCCGCATCGAGCGCGCGATCAAGGTCGGCGTCATCGAAGACAATGACCGGGTTCTTGCCGCCGAGTTCGAAATGCACGCGCTTGAGCGTGTCGGCCCCCTGTTTCATGATCATCGAGCCGGTGCGGCTTTCGCCGACAAAGGCGATGGCCTTGATGTCGGGGTGCTCGGTGAGCGCCTTGCCGGCGTCTTCGCCAAAGCCGTTGACCAGGTTCCAGACGCCAGCGGGGAGACCTGCTTCATGGGCGATTTCGGCGAGAATCCGCGCGGTCAGCGGGCTGAATTCGGCGGGCTTGTGCACCACGGTGCAGCCGGCGGCCAGCGCCGGGGCGATCTTCCAGGTCGACAGCATGAAAGGCGTGTTCCACGGGGTGATGACGCCGACCGGGCCAATCGGACTGCGGCTGGAAACATTAAGATGGGTCTTGGTCGGCAACGACTGGCCATCGCGGGCGCTCGGCGCCAGGTCGGCGTAGTAGCGGAAGTTCTCGGCGCCACGCAGGGCTGCCTTCGACATGAAGCGATAGGCCTGGCCGGTGTCCCAGCATTCGCAGAGGGCGATTTCCTCGGCGCGCTCGACAATCAGATCGGCGATCTTGTTGAGAATCTTCTTGCGGGCGTCACCGCTCATTGCGGCCCAGGCGGGGAAGGCGGCCTTGGCGGCCCTGGCAGCTGCGTCGATATCCGCCGCGGTTCCCTTGGCGACGGTGCAGATCAGGCTTTCATCGACCGGGGAACGCGTCTCAAAGGTTTCGTCCGGGGCGACGTCCTTTCCGTCAATCAGGTTCAGGATGCCCTTGTCGCGAAAGCGGGCGAGATGGCTGTCGAGCTTTGCCAGATGGGTGGAAAGATCGCTCATGTGTGTTCTCCCGGAAGATATTTGCGGATCGAACTGGCCTTGGGGCTGAGTTCGGGATCGATGTCGCGCATCTCGAGCGACAGCATGAAAGAAGAGGTGGCCATGACGTCGGCGCAGAATGCTTCCGCCGCGGCGAAGATATGCTGGGTGGCCTGCTTCTTGGCTTCGTCGGGACGTCCGGCGCGCAGGCGGATGGAGATATCCAGAAAGGCATGATCGGGATTGCCGTCGGCTATCAGCCAGTGGTCGCAGGCCGTGGCCCGGATGCGGATGCCTGCCAGCGGAAAGACACCGGTTTCCATCGCAGCGTCGCGGATGACAGTCAGCAGCTCTGCAATGTTCAGCCGTTGCTCCAGATTGGCTGAATAGTCGATATGGAAATGCGGCATGCTCCAATCCTCCGAATGATTGCTTTGTTAAGTAATATTAGTTGCTATGTCAACCATTATGTTGCAAGGTCCTTTCGTCTTATCGTGGAGCCCTTCAATCAGCATGGACAAGCCAGACCCCAGTTCGGTCCCCGTCTCGAGCAATTTTGGCGCAACCTCCCGTTCCCTGCCGATCGCGCTGTTGCGCGCGCGCGAACGCATCATGGTTCCGATACGGGAGATGTTGCAGCAAAGCGGGATTTCGGAGCAGCAATGGCGCATTCTCCGGGTGCTGGACGAGGCGGACGGAATGGAGCAGACGGCGATTGCCCATGCGGCGTGTCTTCAGCTTCCCAGTCTGACGCGCATTCTCAAATCGATGGAAGCGGACGGGTTGGTGGCGCGCAAGACCGACGAGGCGGACCGGCGGCGAACCGTGGTCACTATCACGGCCGAGGGAAGGTCGCTGATTGCCCGGCACCGCGCCCGCAATGCCGAAATCTTTGTGACCATAGAAGCGGAGTTCGGACGGGAAAAACTCGATCTTCTGCTCGATCTGCTCGACGAGCTGCAGCAGACCCGGATCTAACGCCAGGATGCAGCCTGCGGGGTTACGCGGCTCCGGTCGAGAGCCCGTCGAACAGGGATGTTTCCGCAAGCGCGGTGCGATAGGCATCCACGAGATGGGCGGCGTGTTCATCAATGAGCCTTTCCGCTTCCTCGATATTTTTTCTCCGGCAGGCATCCAGCAACGCCAGATGCTCATTCATCGAGCGCTCCAGGGTCTCGTTCATGATGGTGAAGAGATGAGTTCGCAGCGCCATCAGCGGACCAATCGTGCGCTTGTAGGATGAGATGATGGAGTGGTTGCCGCCGCTTCGGATGACCGAGTTGTGAAAGTCGATGTCACCCTTGGTGTAATCGAGTGCGTTGCCGCGTTGGGAGGCCTCGGTCATCGTCTTGCAGGCGGCCGTCAGGCTCTTGATCAGACCCGCGTGATTGATCGCGATGGCCTTGCGCACCGCTGCCTTTTCCAGGATGCAGCGGTGCTCGCAAATTTCATCCACGGCCTTGAGGTCCGGGGTGAAGACAAAAGAACCTCGCTTGGGCGAGATCGTGACCAGCCCTTCCATCTGAAGCGCAGCAAGCGCGTCGCGCACCGGCGAGCGGCTGATGCCGAACATGTCGGCCAGGCGTTGTTCCGACAGCTTGCATCCCAAGGGCAATTCGCCGGAGATGATGGCATCGCGGATCCGGTCGATAGTGACTTCCATCAGGGAGGTTGGCGGGGCGATTGGTCTCAGACTGCTGCTCATGAGGAAATCTAACATGGTACATGTTTCTTGACAATATCATCTGCCATGTAGCATGTTAGTTTTGCGATCAATGGAATCTGCCTGAAAAGGTGTGTCGCGCGGAGGAGCAGTGTGAGCCAGGCCGGACGCTTAGCGGAAAGTTTCGCTGCGGATTTTGTCGACGCGCTGCGGCGCATCGCCGGCGCGCGCCACGTGTTTACCGAGCCTGCGGATATGGCTGGCTATCTCACCGACTGGACCAGCCAGTACTCCGCAGACGCGGTGGCCGTCGTCCGGCCTGCGGACGCGGAGCAGGTTTCGCAGATCGTCAAGCTGTGCGCTTCGGCCGGGATATCCATTGTTCCGCAGGGCGGCAACACCAGCCTGGCCGGCGGCGGGGTGCCTTCAAAAGGCGTGGCTTCGATCGTCTTGTCGCTGTCGCGCATGCAGGCCATTCGCCACTTCGATGAAGCAGGGCGGACCGTTGTGGCGGAGGCGGGCGTGGTTCTCGAAACGCTGCAATCCTATGTGGACGAGCGCGGTCTCCAGTTCCCGCTGACTTTTGGCGCCAAGGGCAGTTGCACACTGGGTGGGAACCTGGCAACGAACGCCGGCGGCTCCAACGTGGTCCGATACGGCAATACCCGCGAGCTGTGCCTCGGCCTCGAGGCGGTGCTGCCGGACGGCTCGATCTTCAACGGGCTGACCGGCTTGCGCAAGGACAATACAGGCTATGATCTCAAGGATCTGCTGATCGGGTCCGAGGGGACGCTCGGCATCATAACCGCGGCCGTTTTCAAGCTTTATCCAAAACCGCTGACCCGGGTCACGGCGCTCTTGTCGATGGCTTCGGTGGATGCGGCCATCCGTGCTCTCAACCTGGTTCAGGACCGCACCGGTCACTCGATCGAGGCGTTCGAATACATTCCGCAGCCGGTGCTGAGTGCGGTCGAAAAGGCCTTTCCAGTGCTTAAGTCGCCGTTGCAGGGGCCGGTTGAAACCGGAGTGCTGATGGAGGTCGGCTCGAGCCGCCTGTCGGACGCCAAAACCGATGATGACGGGTTCAATCAGCTTGTCGCCGAGCTTCTCTCGATCTTCGAAGAGCTGATGGAATCGGGCGATATTCGCGACGCGGTGATTGCGCAGTCCGAGCAGCAGCGCGCGGATCTGTGGCGCATGCGGGAGCTGGTGCTGGAATCGATCATGGCCTATGGGGCGGCCTATCATTTCGACATCTCGCTGCCGCTGGCCAATGTTTCCTGGTTTCTGAGGGAGATGGATCTCACGGCAGCCGAGCTGGGGTTTGAAACCCTGACCATCGGTCACCTGGGCGATGGAAATCTTCATTATGCGCTGGTCTCGGCGGACCGCGAAGCGTGGCATGGCTTGCCGCTTGGCGAGGCCAAGGCGCGGGCGTTCGAGCTGCTCAAGCAGCTCAATGGCTCGTTCAGCGCCGAGCACGGAATCGGTCAAAGCAAGCTCGATGTCATGCGCGCCTTGAAGCAACCGGCCCAACTCAATGCCATGCGCGCCATCAAGCGTGCGCTTGATCCTGACGACATGATGAACCCCGGCAGGCTCGTTCCGGCGGCGGAGTGAAAAGCCGGGTTGGCATGAAACGACAAAAGGGAGATAGACCATGAAAGACAGCAATTCTCGTATAGCCAGACTGTCCGTGAAACGGCAGTTGCAGACGCTCTCCGCCATGGCCCTGGCTGCAGGTTTCATGGCGATGTCCGGCACGTCGCAGGTATCCGCGCAGGCGCTCTTTGACGGCTGCCCGTCGGGGCAGATCCTTGAAAGGTTCGAGGAGTTCGGCCGCAGCGGCAAGATGCCACCGGATCTGGGCAAATGGCTCAATGATGCGGAAGCGCAGAAGGTCGAGCCCTGGAAACCATTCGACAATGTAACCTTTGTCGGTGTGTGCTGGGTCTCGTCCTGGTTGATCGAAACCAGTGAAGGCCATGTTCTCATCGATACGCTCTATGGCCCGTTCATTGGTCAGCTGATCGAAAACCTCAAATCCACCGGCGTTGATTTCGCTGACATCAAATACGTGCTGATGACGCATGGTCATTTCGACCATGTCGGTGGCGCTGCCGCGCTGAAGCCGCTTCTGCCCAACGCCAAGTTCGTCATGACGCAGGGCGGTTGGGACGAGGCCATCGAGTCTGCCGAGAAGTCGCAAGGCCGGCGCGCGTGGAAAATGATCGAGCAGGATATGGTGGTCGAGGATGGAGACACCATCGAGCTTGGCGACAACAGTTTCAAGGTGATCGAAACGCCGGGCCACACCTGGGGGACGGCGTCCTACAGCTATGACGTCGAGGATGGAGACGACACCTATCGCGCCATCACCATCGGTGGCCTTGGCCTCAACGCAATCGACGGCCCGCCGCAGGTGGAAGCCTATATCGAAAGCGTCGACCGTGTCCGGGCTCTGGTCGAGAGTGGTGACGAGACCGTCGAAGTTCATCTGACCACGCATGGATTTTCCAACAATCTGGACGAGAACCGGCAGAAGCACCTGACGCGGAAGCCCGGCGAGCCAAATGTTTTCGTCGATCCCCAGGCGCTTCTCAGCCAGGTCGAGACACTGCGCGCAGGCGCCGTCAAGCGGCTGGAGATCGAGAAGAAAAAATAGGCGTCTGCTCGGGTGCCGGCAGCAGGTTGCAAGCATGCGCGACAGCAATAATTGTTCATTGATATAACAATTATTGCTGTGCACAGTTTGTCGGAAGAGGAATGGGACTGAATGGAGGGACGCAGGCCGCCGGTTTCAGAGCCACAGGCCCGCGCCGTTCAGGCTCTGGTCCCTGAGGAGCGACACCATCACGGTTGACCGGCTTTGATCGGGAAGACGCCGACGGCCAGTCGAGGTGGTGGTTCCGCATTCAGGGCAAAGCAGATCAGAGCGGGGAATTGACCCCGTTTCTTATGAGCGGATCTCCGGATCCAAAGGAGGAGTAGCAAAATGAGCAAATTCAACGTTTCACGCCGTCATGTGCTGGGCGGGATGGCAGCGGTGCTGGCAACCCCGGCTTTCATCAGGAATGCCAAGGCAGCAGAAGTCACCCTGCGCCTGCACCATTTCCTGCCCCCGGTAGCGCCGATGCATTCGAAGTTCTTTGTGCCGTGGGCGCAGGAAATCATGGATGCATCCAACGGCGCCATCGAAGTGCAGATCTTCCCGGCCATGCAGTTGGGCGGCAAGCCACCGCAGCTGGCCGACCAGGTCAAGAACGGCATCGTCGACATCGCCTGGGCGCTGCCGACCTACACGCCAGGCCGCTACCCGGTTGCCGAAACCATGGGTCTGCCGTTCATGGTGACCAATGCCGAGAAGACCTCTGTTGCGCTTCACACGCTGATGGATGAATTCGGTGGCGATGAATATGCGGGCATGAAAAACCTCGCCTACTGGAGCCATGACGGCGGCAAGCTGCACATGCGCGACAAGGCGATCCGCACCGCGGCTGATCTCGAAGGCATGAAGATCCGCAGCCCCAACTCGGCAATGGGCGAACTGCTCGAATCGATGGGCGCCGAGCCTGTGTTCTTCCCGGTCACCGAAATGGTTGTCGGCCTGAGCAACGGCGTCATCGACGGGTGCTGCCTGCCTTACGAAGTGGTGCCGCCGTTCAAGCTGCAGGAACTGACCAAGTTCTCCTGCGAGGCGGCTCCGGGTGCGCGCGGTCTTTACGCCAACACCAACACGCTGTTGATGAACCAGGCGTCTTACGAAGGTCTGTCGGACGATCTGCGCGGCGTCATCGACGCCAATAGCGGCATCGCCCTTTCGCAGCGTATCGGCCAGACATTCGACCAGTTCGAAGCGGTTGGCCGCGGTATCGTCGACAAGAACGGCAACGAGATCGTTGAAATCTCTTCCGACGAAATCGCCAAATGGCAGGAAGCGTCCAAGCCGGTCTATGCCAATTGGGAGAAGACTCTCAACGATGCAGGCCATGACGGCGCCGCAATCATTGCCCGCGCCAACGAACTGCTGGACAGCTAAACATGTCCGGTTGGTCCAGTCTCTGGCCGGCGCAGCAGGGGGGATATTCCCCCCTGCACACTTGGCTGCTGCGGCTCGCGACGCTGTCGGGCGCGCTGGGCGGCGCTGTCATCTTGACGGTTGCGCTGATTGTCACGGTGTCGGTTCTGATGCGCAATATCGGCTTGCGCGGGATATCCGGCGACTTCGAGCTTGTGCAGATGTCGTGCGTCTACGCCGCAGGCCTGTTCCTGCCGCTGTGCCAGTTGAACAAGGGACACGTCATGGTCGACCTGTTCACCAACTGGCTGCCGGAAAAGATCGTGGCGCGGATCGATCAGTTCTGGACGCTTGTTTTCGCCATCACCTGGGCCTGCCTGTTTTACTACATGTTCCGCGGCATGGAAGAAATCAGGGCCTATGACGACCGCTCCATGCTCTTGAAAATTCCGATGTGGTGGGGCTTCATTCCGTCCATCATCGGTACCGGATTGTCGAGCTTCATTGCCCTGGCTCAAACATTTTTCTGGCGTGACGAGCTCGTCGGGCCGACTGGACACTGACCATGGATCCCACACTTCTTTCCGTTTTCATGGTCGTGGTTCTGCTCGGCGCGATTCTGCTTCGGGCGCCGATTGGACTGGCCATGGGTCTCGTCGGTGCTGCCGGTTATGCCATGCTTTCGAGCACCGCAGGGCTTCAGGCCTATATCGCCTCGGCCTGGCCTGACCGGTTTCTGTCCTACGAGCTGGCCATCGTGCCGCTGTTCATCCTGATGGGCAATCTTGCCACCCGCACCGGCATTTCCGCGGCATTGTTTTCCGCATCCAATGCCTGGATCGGCCATTTTCGTGGCGGGCTGGCGATGGCCTCTGTGGCCGGTTGCGCCATGTTCGGCGCCATCTCGGGCTCTTCGATCGCAACCGCCTCGACAATGGCGCGCGTGGCACTGCCGGAAATGCGCAAGCACAAATATTCAGACGCGCTGGCGTCCGGATGCCTGGCTGCGGGCGGTACGCTCGGCATTCTCATTCCACCCTCGATCGTGCTGATCATCTATGCGCTGCTGACGGAGCAGAACATCGTCAAGTTGTTTCTGGCCGCGACGCTGCCTGGTCTTCTGGCCATCGTCGGCTTCATGATCACCATCGCCATCTATGTCCGCATCTTTCCCGAGGAAGGCCCGTCACAGCAGCCGGCCAGCCTGAAAACCAGAATCAGGAGCCTGGGCCAGGTCTGGCACATCATCGGCATTTTCGTCGTCGTGCTCGGCGGCATCTATGGCGGTTTCTTCACACCGGCGGAGGGTGCCTCCGTCGGGGTCATCCTGACCGCCCTTGCGGGGCTTCTGGCCCGGGAGCTGACGCTTGAGGCGGTGATCACCAGCCTGATCGACACGGCGGCAGCCAGCGCGATGATCTTCGTCATCATCTTCGGCGCGGACCTGTTCAACGTCGCCATGGCCCTGTCGCGAATGCCGACGGCGCTGGCCGACTGGTTCATCGCCGCCGACGTTGCGCCGATGGTGGTGCTGCTTTGCATCGTTGTATTCTACCTGGTGATGGGCTGTGTCATGGACAGCCTGTCGATGATCCTGCTTACCGTGCCGGTGTTCTTCCCAACCGTGATGAGCCTTGATTTCGGCCTGATGCCGGAACAGCAGGCGATCTGGTTCGGCATCCTGACGCTGGTGGTTGTCGAGGTCGGCATGATCACGCCGCCGGTCGGCATGAACCTGTTCATCATTTCAGCCATCGCCAAGGACATTCCGACGCGAGCCATTTTCAGGGGAACCATCCCCTTCATTTTCTCGGAACTCACGCGGATCGTGCTTCTGATCTCGTTTCCGTGGCTCAGTTACTGGCTGGTCTCCGTGTGGAATTGAGGTTCCGGAGGGCAAGGCTTTAGGACACTCGTGGATTTGCCGCGTGCAAGGGAGGAAAACCGATGACCTATTCACTCATCATCGACGGCAAGGCGGTTGCAACGCCCAGGACGTTTGACGTGATCAACCCGGCGACCGGCGAGGTTCTGTCAGCCTGCCCGCAGGGATCGGTTGCCGATCTGGACAGTGCGGTGGCTGCTGCCAGACGCGCTTTCCCGGCCTGGGCGGCGACGCCGGATAGCGAGCGTCAGGTCGCGCTGGGCAAGATTGCCGATCTGATCGAGGCGCACCAGGAAGAGCTGGCCGCGCTGATCACCGCCGAGCAGGGCAAGCCGCAGGCAGGCCCCGGTGCGCCGTTCGAGGTTGGCGGTTGCGTCGCCTGGACAAGGGTGACGCAAGGATTGTCGACTGGACCTGAGGTTCTTATCGACAGTGACGAGGAGCGGGTCGAGCTGATCCGAGAACCGGTCGGTGTCGTCGCCTCCATCACGCCCTGGAACTGGCCGTTGATGATTGCCGTCTGGCACGTGATGCCGGCGCTCAGGGCGGGCTGCACGGTGGTGATGAAGCCGTCACCCTACACACCGCTCAGTACCCTGAAGCTGGTTCAGCTGATCAACGAGGCGGGCATTCTGCCGGCCGGGGTCCTCAACGTGGTGACCGGCGACGCCGAGGTTGGCGACCGCATCTCCAGCCATCCCGATATCGACAAGATCGCCTTCACCGGCTCGATCGCCACCGGCCGGCGGATCATGGAACGGGCGGGATCTACGCTGAAGCGCCTGACGCTGGAGCTTGGCGGCAATGATGCCGGTATCGTGCTCCCGGGAACGGACATGAGCAAACGGATGGAAGACCTGTTCTGGGGTTCGTTCATCAATGCCGGCCAGACCTGCTCCTGCCTGAAACGGCTCTACGTGCATGACGACGACTACGACGCCGTCTGCGAGGGGCTCGCGAACTTCGTTGGCGGCATCAAGGTCGGCAATGGCGCGGAACCGGACACGCTGATCGGCCCGCTTTCGAACAAGATGCAGTTCGACAAGATTGTCGAGCTGGTCGAGGATGCCCGCGCCAAGGGTGCGCGCATCCTCACCGGTGGCGAGACGCCGAACGGCAAGGGTTACATCTATCCGCTGACCATCATTGCGGATGCCACCGATGACATGCGGGTGGTTGCCGAAGAACAGTTCGGCCCGATCCTGCCGGTGATCCGCTACAGCAACCTTGATGACGCCATTGCCAAGGCCAATGGGCTGGAAGTCGGGCTCGGTGCTTCGACCTGGGGCAACGACCCGGAAGAAGCCGCAAAGGTGGCGCGCAAAATGGTTGCCGGGACACGCTGGGTCAACCGGCACGGGGTTCTCAACCCGACAGTCCCGATGGGCGGGGTCAAGCAATCGGGCATCGGCGTCGAATTCGGCGAAGAAGGCTTGCGCGAATACACCACCGTCCAGATACTCAGTATGGCAAAGTAGGATATTTCAATGACCCGCATGACCACCGGCGAAGTAATGGCCAAGTCGCTCATTGCCAATGGCGTGGATACCGTCTTCGGCATTCCCGGCGCGCATATGTATGATTTCAATGATGCGATTGCGCGAGAAGCCGAGAGCATCCGTTTCATCCATACACGGCATGAGCAGGGTGCGGGCTACATGGCCTATGGCTATGCGAAATCCACCGGACGGGTGGGCGCCTACACGGTGGTGCCGGGTCCGGGGCTTTTGAACTCGGGCGCTGCGCTCTGCACCGCCTATGGCGCCAATGCGCCGGTGATGTGCCTGACCGGCAATATCATGTCGCATCTGATTGGACAGGGCAGGGGCCAGTTGCATGAATTGCCGGATCACCTGGGAACGCTGAAGGGGCTGACCAAATGGGCCGAGCGGATCAATCATCCGACCGAGGCCGGTGCCGTGATGGACGAGGGTTTCAGGCAGATGCTGTCGGGCCGCCAGCGGCCTGTCGGCATTGAGGCGCCGTGGGATGTGTTTGGTATGGCGGCGGATGTCGACATGCCGCAAGCCGCGCAGCCTGCGTCCGCGCCGCGTCCCGACCCAGAGACCGTCGAAAAAGCCGCGGCACTGATCCGGGAAGCAAAGAACCCGATGATCATGCTTGGGTCCGGCGCCATTGGCGCGGAAGCCGAAGTTGCCGAACTGGCGCGGTTGCTGCAGGCGCCGGTCACCGCGCACCGGTCGGGCAAGGGTGTGTTGCCGGATGATGATCCGTTGGCGCTCTTGCCGCCGGCGGCCTGGCACTACTGGCAGACCTGCGACCTGCTGATCGGCATCGGTTCGCGGCTCGAGCTGCAGTATTTCCGCTGGCGCTGGATGCCCGAAGGGCTGAAGGTCGTGCGCGTCGATATCGATCCGACCGAAATGGTGCGTCTGAAACCCGATGTCGGGATGGTGACGGATTCGGCGGCTGGCATCCAGGCATTGATTGACGAGCTCAAGGGCTTGCTGGCGCGGTCTTCGCGTGAGGCCGAGCTTGCAAAGCTGAAAGAGGACGCCGTCGAGGCCTTGAGCAGTGTTCAGCCACAGGAAGGCTATCTGCGGGTGATCCGTGATGTGCTGCCGCGCGACGGGTTCTTTGTCGAAGAGGTGTCCCAGGTCGGGTTTACCGCACGGATGTGTTTCCCCGTCTATGCCGCACGGCAATATGTCACCTGCGGCTACCAGGACAATCTCGGCTTCGGCTTCAACACCGCGCTCGGCGTCAAGGTCGGCAATCCCGACAAGGCGGTTGTGTCCGTGTCGGGCGACGGTGGGTTCATGTTCGGGGTGCAGGAGCTGGCGACAGCCAAGCAGTTCAACATTGCCGTCGTGGCCATCGTCTTCAACAACCAGGCTTACGGCAATGTGCGCCGCGACCAGCAGACGGTTTACGGCAATCGCCTGATTGGCGCCGATCTGGAAAATCCGGATTTTGTCGCCCTGGCCAGGTCCTTTGGCGTGATGGCGATGAAAGTGGACAGCCCGGAAGATCTCCGCGGCAAACTCGCCGAAGCGCTCGAGGCGAATGAGCCCGTGGTGATCGAAGTCAGCATTCCGCGCGGGTCGGACACGTCGCCTTGGCCCTTCATTCACCCGGCGCCACTGAAATAGTGTTGTCTCGCGAGACTTGGCCGCCAGTCCCGGCTATGCTGAAGGCTGGCGGTATCCAGTTTCATGAAGGGTGGGTTGCGACACAATTGTTCATTGACAGAACAATTGCAAATGTCCACTATTTCTGGCGAGGAGAAGCATCATGAATCTGAACGGAACCATCGCGCTTGTCACCGGCGCGGGCAGCGGACTTGGCGAGGCAACGGCCCGCCGTTTGGCGCAGGCCGGTGCGCGTGTCGCCGTGCTTGACCTGTCGCTTGAGGCCGCCAGCCGCGTGGCGGGTGATATCGACGGGGTGGCACTTGCTGCCGATGTGTCCAATACTGCTGAGGTGGAAGCGGCCTTTGAGCAGGCGACCGAGGCCCTTGGCGGGGCGCCGCGGGTGGTTGTCTCCTGCGCGGGCATCGGCACCGCATCGCGCATTTTGCCGCGCGACGGCTCGCTGACCACAGAGATTTTCGACAAGACAATCCGCGTCAACCTGATGGGCACGTATGCCGTGATGAACGTCGCCGCCCGTGCGATGGCAGCTGCCGAGCCCGTTGATGAAGACGGTGCGCGCGGCGTTATCGTCAACACCGCGTCGGTGGCATTTGAGGACGGGCAGATCGGGCAGGTGGCCTATTCCGCCTCCAAGGGCGGCGTGGTGTCGATGACCCTGCCTGCGGCGCGGGAGCTGGCGCGATTCGGAATCCGGGTGGTCGCGATTGCACCAGGCCTGTTTGAAACTGGCATGAGCGCCGGGTTGCCCGATGACATTCGCGGACAGATCCTCATGAATGTGCCGTTTCCAAGCCGAATGGGCTTGCCCGCAGAATATGCGCAACTGGTACAGCAGATCGTTGAAAACTCGATGTTGAACGGCTGTACCATCCGTCTGGATGGCGCTGCCCGCATGCCCGCCAAATAGGAATTTCGGGACCCAAGATGACCAGCTCCAGTGACATCCTCCTGGTGACGACCGACGGACCGGTTGCCACCCTGACCATGAACCGCCCGACCAAGCGCAACGCCATGTGCGATGAGCTACTCGAAGCGCTCGAGGCGTTTTTCACAAAACCGCCGGAGGGTGTGAGAGCGGTTATCCTGACTGGCACCGCCGGGCATTACTGCTCCGGCCTGGACCTGTCAGAGCACGTGTCGCGCGATGCGGAAGGCACGATGCGGCATTCGCGCAACTGGCACCGGGTGATGGACATCATCCAGTTTTCCGGCCTTCCGGTGGTTTCGGCCATGTTCGGCGCCGTCATCGGTGGCGGGCTGGAGCTTGCCACATCGACCCATGTACGGATTGCCGAACCTTCAACCATCTTCCAGCTGCCGGAAGGCATGCGCGGGATCTTCGTCGGCGGCGGCGCCACGGTTCGTGTCGGCCGCATCATCGGCTCCGACCGGATGTGCGAAATGATGCTGACCGGGCGGAAGTACAATGCCGAGGAAGGCCTGGCATTGGGGCTCACGCATTATTCGGTCGGTGAAGGCGAGGCGCTGGCGCTGGCGCAGAAGCTCGCCGGCAAGATCGCCAACAATGCCAGCCTGTCGAACTACATGATGATCCAGGCCATCAGCCGGATTTCCGACATGTCGAAGTCGGACGGGCTGTTCGCCGAAAGCCTGTGCGCCGCGGTGTCTCAGACAAGCGACGACGCCGAAGAAGGCCTGCGGTCCTTCCTCGAGAAGCGCCGGCCGGTGTTCCGCTAAGGGCAACGGGCCGCATGTGAACACAACAACCTCATACGCTCCCATGGAAGGGCGCGAATGAGGTGGCAAGGGGCAGGAGCAGAGATGAAAAAGCGCGCAGCCGATACAGCCGGAAAACCTGAACCCCTGGCGCAGACCCGGCTTCGCCAGTTTGCCGGCTACGAGATGAAGATGGCGTATCTTCTCATCCAGGAGGACATGACGCGGATCCTGAAGCCCACCGGGCTGAGGATCGTGACCTTTTCGGCGTTGGGGATCGTGGTGGAAAACCCGGACATTTCGCAGACCCAGCTGTCGCATGCGCTGCAGATCGAACGCTCCGGTGTCGTCGTCATAGTCGACGAGCTCGAAAACGCTGATCTGATTTCGCGCAACAAGGTGGAAGGCGACCGGCGCTCCTATGCGCTGCGGGCGACGCTGAAGGGCCGCAACTTGTGGAGCCGCACCGAAAAGCTGGTTCACGAGCATGAAGACGGGATCCTGTCCGGCCTGACGCCAGCGGAGCGCGAGACGCTCAAGGCCCTTTTGGGGCGCATCATCGAAGACAATCGCAAGAGCTGACTGATTGCCCGGGAGGCATGTCATGAGAGACAACACAACGGGGCTGACACTGGTCCCCCATGCCGTCAAGATGGAACGGCGAACCGTCGATCTGGTGATGACGAGCCGGACGCCTTGCGATCCGGTGGTCTCCAACACGGGTGTCTGGCTCGACAAATGGGCCGAGGATGCGCCGTCGAGGATCTTTCTTGCCGAAAGATCGGGAGCCGGATGGCGTGAACTGGGCTATGCGGAGGTCCGTGATGCAGTCCATGCCATTGCCGCAAGCCTGGCCGCGCGGGGAATGGGTGCCTCGACCCCGATCGTGATCATGTCCGGCAACAGTGTGGACCACGCGCTGCTGTCGCTCGGAGCGCAATATGCCGGTGTGCCCACCGTGCCGCTGGCCGAGCAGTATTCCCTGATCCCCGAAGCCCACGAGCGGCTGGTCTACGTGCTTAACAAGGTCAAGCCGACCATGGCCTTTGTCGACGATGCGGCGCGCTATGGCGCTGCCATTTCGCGGCCGGAACTGGACGGCGTCGAGATTGTTGCAAGCCGGACCGATGGTGCGCCTGTCCAGGTCACGTCGTTCGACGATCTCCTGCGTGGGAACGCAGGCGTTGACCTTGCAAGCGTTCACGCCAAGGTCGGGCCGGACACGCTGGCGAAGATCCTGTTCACCTCGGGTTCGTCGTCCGACCCGAAGGGTGTTCTGACAACGCACCACATGATGTGCGCCAACCAGGCGCAAATGGCCAGCGTGCTGCCTTTCCTGAAGGAGCGTGCGCCCCGGATCATGGACTGGCTGCCATGGAACCACGTGTTTGGCGGCTCGCACAACACGCTGATGATGCTGGCGCATGGCGGCAGTCTTTACATCGACAACGGCAAGCCAACGAGTGCGGCGTTCCCGCAGACCGTCGCGAACATCATCGACAAGCCGGGCACGCTGTCCTTCAATGTGCCGGTAGGTTTTGGCATGCTGGTGCACGAGATGGAAACCAACCTCGAACTCCGGAAAGCCTATTTCAGCGAACTGGACATGCTGTTTTACGCCGGCGCGTCGCTGCCGCAGGACGTCTGGACGCGGCTGGAGGAAATGGCGATCGAGGTGCGGGGCAGGCTGCCGCTGATGATCTCGAGCTGGGGCATGACGGAAACCGCGCCAGCCACCATCATGGTGCATGAGCCGATCGGCCGTTCCGGCGTGATCGGCGTGCCGCTGCCGGGAACCGAGCTGAAACTGATCCCCGACGACGAGATGCGCTGCGAGTTGCGCGTCAAGGGCCCCAACATCATGTCGGGCTATTGGGGCGACAAGGAAAAATCCGCGGCAGCTTTCGATGAGGAAGGCTTTCTGATCACCGGCGATGCGGTGCGGTTCGTCAATCCGGACGATCCGGAACGCGGCCTGTCGTTTGACGGTCGGGTGTCGGAAGACTTCAAGCTCTTGACCGGCACCTGGGTGCAGGCCGGCAAGCTGCGGCTGGACGCGCTGGACAGGCTTCGCGGCCTGGTTCAGGATGTAGTTGTGTGCGGCCATGATCGTGGCGAGATCGGCCTGTTCATTTTTCCGAAACCCGACCAGGTCCACGGCGACAACAGCTCCGATGGCGCGGTCATCGATCCGGAGCTTCAGGCGGCAATCGAATCCCGGCTGCGCACCATGGCGAAAGCCTCATCCGGATCGGCCAAGCGCATTGCCCGCGCCATCATTCTTGCCGATCCGCCAAGCCTGAAAGACTCCGAGGTGACCGACAAGGGGTCGCTCAATGTGCGCAAGATCATCACCCGCCGTGCCGATCTTCTCGAACGGCTGTATGACAATGAAGACCCGGCTCTGATCCGGGTGTGAGGTAACAATGGTAGATTTTTCCAAAGTCCGTGCAATCGACTTCCACACCCACGCGGAGGAATCCTGCGGCTGCCACGCCGATGACGGCTATGACGAGCTGCAGTCGACAATGGCGAAATATTTCGGTGCGCCCTGGCAGCATCCGCCGACCATTCCAGAAACGGCAGCGCATTACCGCGAGATGAACATCGCGGCGGTGATCTTCCCCGTCGATGCCGAACGTGAGACCGGCTACCGCCGCTACAACAATTACGAAGTCGCGGAGGCCTGCGCCAAGGAAAGCGACATCCTTATCCCGTTCGCGTCGATCGACCCGCACAAGGGCAAGCTCGGCGCTCGCGAGGCGCTTGATCTGGTCAAGAACCATGGCATCCAGGGCTTCAAGTTCCACCCGACCATGCAGGGGTTCTACCCCAATGACCGGATGGCCTATGATCTGTACGAGGCGATTGCCGAAACCGGCAAGCCGGCGCTGTTTCACACCGGCCAGACCGGTGTCGGATCGGGCATGAAGGGCGGCAACGGGATGCGGCTGAAATACTCGAACCCGATGTATATGGACGATCTGGCGGTCGATTTCCCGGACATGCCAATCATCCTGGCGCACCCTTCGTTCCCGTGGCAGGAGGAGGCCTTGTCGGTCGCCACCCACAAGCCCAATGTCTATATCGACCTTTCCGGTTGGTCGCCGAAATATTTCCCGCCGATCCTGGTGCGCTATGCCAACACGCTTCTGAAGAAGAAGATGCTGTTTGGTTCGGACTGGCCGATGATCGCGCCGGAGAAATGGCTCAACGCATTCGACAAGGCCGAGTTCAAGGACGAGGTGCGGCCGCTGATCCTGAAGCAGAACGCGATGCGTCTGCTGGGTGTGTCCGAAGAGACCTAGGGCCTTCCAGCCTTCCATCGAAGGCGGGTCCGCCAAGCCAAGCTGTCTCCAGAATGGGCGCTGCCGAAAGGCGGCGCCCATTTGCGTTTAACCCCTGACCGTCAGCCAATTCCCAGGCGGTCAGCTCCACATCAAGGGCGAGGTGAAAGATCAGCGAAGCCTTAAATGCAAGGCGGATTCCGGAATCTGTTGACATAATGGCATATTGACATACCATTAGTTTCGACAAGGTCTGGAGCGGGTATGAAAACGTCTAAGTCAGGACAGGTGGACAAAGTCGAAGCAGGCGGTGAGCGGTCTCCCGTACGGCTTGATCCGAATGCCCGGGTGCCGCTCTACCACCAGATCTTCCTGATCCTGCGCAATCGCATCTTCGGCGGTGAAGTTCAGTCCGGTGAGCTGGTGCCCGGCGAGCAGGAACTGGCCCTCGAATTCAATGTCTCGCGCATCACCGCCAAGCGGGCGCTCAACGAGCTCGCGGACGCAGGTCTTGTGGTGCGCGAACGGGGGCGGGGCACGCGGGTGATCCACCGGCCCAAGGCGCCGGCGGTGACCTCGTCGATTGACGGATGGCTGGAAAACATCTCGCTGATGGGCATTGCGACCGAAGCCCGAGTGCTGGATCTCGACTATGTTCCCGCCAATGAAGACATCGCCCATGCGCTCGAAATCGAGCCGGGAACTGAGGTTCAGCACGCCGTGCGTGTGCGTAGCCTTGACGGCGAGCCGATGTCCTATCTGGTGACCTATGTGCCTGCCGACATCGGCAGGCAGTTCGGCCGCGAGGACCTTGATGCCAAGCCGTTGCTGCTGCTGCTGGAGCTGGCGGGGGTCAAGGTGGCCTCGGCGCGCCAGACCATATCCGCTTCACTTGCCGATTCAGACGTGGCCAGCGCCCTGTCGGTTCATGCCGGCACACCACTGATCGAGGTCCGCCGCGTCGTACGCGACAGCTCCGGCCGGCCGGTCGAATACATCCGGGTTCTTTATCGTCCCGACATCTATCGCTTCGAAATGTCCATGAATCGCGTTCGCGAAAGAGAAGGCATGCGATGGGCGACAGAAACTGCGTCATCGGTCCCGGCCGGCGGTGCTGAAACAAACATAACCGGGGAACACTGAATCGACCGTGGGTCGAACAAACAGGAGGTGAATGATGGCTGATACGAAGACAACGAAGACCAATTCCTCAGGGATTCGCCGCCGCGAATTTCTTGCGACGGGTGCGGCGGCATTGGCCGTCGGCGTGACAGGATTTCCCGCCGTGCTGCGGGCACAGGCGGCGCCGGTGAAGATCGGCCTGATCCATCCGGTTTCGGGCTTCATCGCGTTTTCCGGTTCGCAGTGCCGCGCCGGTGCGGAAATGGCGATTGCCGATATCAATGCGGCAGGCGGCATCAAGTCGATGGGCGGCGCCATGATCGAGGCGATGCTCGCCGACAGCCAGGGCAAGCCGGATATCGGCGCTGCCGAGGTGACCAAGATGACCGAGGCCGGCGTGCACGGCCTGGTAGCCGGCTATTCCTCGGCGATTTCTCTGGCGACATCGCAGGAAGCGGCCAAGACCAACACGCCGCATGTGGTCGATGTCGGCGTGTCCGACTCGATCGTCAGCCGCGGTCTGGCCAACACCTTCCGCTTCGGTCCCGGCTACGGCAAGGTCGCGGAGATGGCGGTGAGCAATCTCGACACTATCAACAAGGCGGCCGGTTCGCCGGCCAAGACCGCGATGATCGTGCACGAGGAATCGCTTTTCGGTACCGGCACTGCCGAGCTTCTGTCCAAGCAGCTTCCGGGAATCGGCATCGAAGTGGTGGATGTGATCAAGCACGCCAACCCGACGCGCGATTTCACCAACATCGCGCTGCAGATCAAGTCGAAGAAGCCCGACCTGATCATTCCGGCCAACTACTACAATGAGTATGTGCTTCTGGCCCGCACCCTGCGGCAGCAGAAGATCGAAGCCATGGGCATCTACTCGGTGCTTGGCGGGGCTGCTTCGAACCTTCAGTTTGTGGGTGAGTTCCCGGAAGCGGCCGAACTGATCATGGATTGCAATCACTGGTACGATCCGAAGTCGGACGTTGCGCTTGAACGCCGCAAGGCCGCGGAAGCCGCGGGCCTGGTCTACACCTACGAAGTGTTCCTGGCCTACAACGCGGTGGCCTTCCTCGCAGACGCCATCGAGCGCGCGGGGTCGACGGATCCTGATGCCATCAATGCAGCGCTGGCATCCTCGACATGGGCCAATCATGGCATGCCCTATGGTCCGACCAAGATGGTCAATGGCCAGAATGAGGGAGCACAGCCGGTCAATACGCAGGTGCAGAAGGGCGAGATCGAAGTGATCTATCCTGAAGAGTTCGCCTCTGCCGAAACCGTCTTCCCGATGACGATGTAAATCGTCTCAACGATGCCGACGGGCCGGACGCGACGCGTCCGGCCCGGATTTCCCCTATCCGGATCGCGGGCCAGCATGCCAGACAGCGCAATCATTATTCCATCGGTTCTCAACGGGCTGACCACCGGCGGGCTTTATGCCCTGGTGGCGCTCGGTCTGACCCTGATCTACGGCGTCCTGCACATCATCAATTTCGCCCATGGGGCGCTGCTGATGCTCGGGCTCTACGCGGTTTATTTCCTCAATGTGCAATTCGGGATCGATCCCTATGTTGCGTTGCTGATCGTGCCTCCGGCGATGTTCGCCCTGGGCTATGCCCTGCAGCGAGGCATCATCGGCCGGGCCAGCCATGGCCGCGACGAGAACATCCTGCTGGTCACGCTCGGGCTTTCGATCATCATTGAAAACCTGTCACTTTATTTCTTCCGATCCGATACCCGGACCGTCGACACGCCTTATTCCTTTGACGTGGTCGAGATTTTCGGCGCCTTTCTGCCCTATCCCAAGGTTGTGGCCTTTATTGGCGCGCTGGTGACGGCGGCGCTGCTGTGGCTGTTGATGAGCCGCACCGATCTCGGCCGCGCCATCCGGGCGCTGGCCAAGGAGCGGAAGGGCTCGCAACTGGTCGGCATCAATGCCGATCATGTGTTTGCCATGAGCTTCGGTCTTGGCGTTGCCTGTCTCGGTGTCGCCGCCTGTCTGCTGCTGCCGAGCTATTACGTCAATCCGCAGGTCGGCGGCGGCTTCGTGCTGATCGCCTTCACCATCGTGGTGCTCGGCGGGATGGGATCCTTCGTCGGCGCTCTGATCGGCGGGCTGATCATTGGCGTCGTCGAAGCGCTGGGTGGCCTGTTTCTGGGCGAAAGCCTGGGCCAGATCGGCATCTTCCTGATCTTTTTCCTGGTGCTGATTTTCCGGCCCAACGGCCTGTTCGGAGCAAAGGCATGAACCAAGCCAACAAATTGCTGTTGCTCATCGTCGTCTTCGGCCTGATCGCGCTCGCGCCGATGCTGATCACGCAGGAATCGCTGCTCAACATCATCATCATGACTCTCTATGCCGCGCTGCTGGGCCAGGCCTGGAACATCCTCGGCGGCTATGGCGGCCAGGTCTCGTTCGGCCATGCAGCCTATTTCGGCACCGGGGCCTATGCGGTGGCGGTGCTGCAGGTGCAGTTCGGCATCAACCCCTGGCTCGGCCTTGTTGTTGGCGGGTTCGCCGCTGCGGCCGTCGGTGCATTCATCGGGTTCTGCACCTTCCGCTACGGGCTGCGCGGCTCCTATTTTGCGCTGGTGACGCTGGCCTTCGCCGAGGTGCTGCGGATTCTCTCGAACTCGGTGGACTTTACCGGCGCCGGCGTCGGATTGCTGATCCCGCTCGAGCGAAGCGCGGTCAATTTCCAGTTTGCAAGCAAGGAGGGGTTCTTCTGGGTGATCTGGGCGATGACGTTTGCCGCCTTCCTGACGGTCTGGAAAATCGGCAATTCCCGCTTCGGGGCACAGCTGATGGCAGTGCGCGACAACGAAGATGCGGCGCGGGCGCTTGGCGTTGATGCGTTTCGGGTGAAGATGGGGGCAATCATGTTGTCGGGGTTCTTTGCCGGTCTCGCCGGGGTATTCTACGCCCAGTACTTCCTCTATCTCGATCCGCATATTGCCTATGGCGCGGCGATTTCGGTCGAAAGCCTGCTGGTGCCTATCATCGGCGGCATGGGCACGCTGTTCGGGCCGCTGCTGGGGGCAGCCTTCCTGCATGGATTGTCGGAACTGTCGCGTGCGGTGATTGGCGATGCGCCAGGGATCAGCCTTGTGCTCTATGGCGTGCTTCTCGTTGTCATGGTGCTGTTCGTGCCGCGTGGCCTTGCTGGTCTGGCGTCGCATCTGCGCAGCGGAAAGCCGTCCAAATCCCGGGTTGAAGAGGGCAAGGGCCATGCTTGAGATCAATGCGCTTTGCAAAAGCTTTGGCGGCGTGCAGGCGTCCCAATCGGTGACGATGAGGGTGCCGCAGGGCGGGATCACCTCGCTGATTGGCCCGAACGGCGCCGGCAAGACCACGCTGTTTGCGTTGATCACCGGGTTCCACACGCCCGATTCCGGCACGGTCCGGTTTCTCGGCCAGGACATCACCGGTCTGCCGCCGGAGGCGATCGCCACACGGGGCATGATCCGGACTTTCCAGACCGTGCAGCCATTTGCCGGACAGACGGTGCGGGAAAACATTGCCGTGGGCGCGCATCTGAAAATCCGCGCCCGCGCCGAGGCGCTGGCCAAGGCCGAAGACGTGGCCCGGCAGGTCGGGCTTGGCGACCGACTCGATATGGATGCCGGTTCGTTGACTGTAGCGGGGCGCAAGCGTCTCGAAGTGGCGCGGGCGCTGGCGACTGATCCGAAAATGATCCTGTTCGACGAGGTGCTGGCCGGTCTCAACCCGTCTGAAATCCGCGATGTTATCCCGGTCATCAACGCCATCCGCGATGCCGGCGTGACCATCCTCCTGATCGAACATGTGATGCAGGCGGTGATGAGCCTGTCGGATTACACCTGGGTGCTGAACCAGGGCGCGATCATCGCGGAAGGTCCTCCGAAGAATGTGGTCTCCGATCCTCACGTCATTGAAGCCTATCTCGGCAAGGGCATGGCCGAACGCATCGCGAAACGGGAGGCAGCCAGTGCTTGAAGTCAGCAATCTGCGTGCCGGTTATGGCGCGGTCGAAGTGCTGCGTGGCATCGACCTGTCGATCGACAAGGGCGAAATCGTCACGTTGCTTGGTTCAAACGGCGTCGGCAAGACGACGTTCTCGGCGGTTGTTTCCGGGCTGATGCAGCCCTGGTCGGGCGCGATCACCTTCGAGGGCAAGGCGATTGCCGGCCTCTCACCACAGGCGATTGTCGACGAGGGGCTGATCCAGGTTCCCGAAGGACGCCATGTGTTTCCCAATATGACGGTGCGCGAAAATCTCGAACTCGGCAGCTACCGGCGCGGCAAGCCCAACCGGACACGCAACATCGAGCATGTGGCGGAAATCTTTCCGCGTCTGCGCGAACGGTTCTCGCAAAATGCCGGCACCTTGTCGGGCGGCGAGCAACAGATGCTGGCCATCGGCCGGGGCATGATGGCCGAGCCTGAGCTGCTCATTCTCGATGAGCCGTCGATCGGCCTGTCGCCCTTGCTGGTCGAGGAGATGTTTTCGCTGATCAAGCAGCTCAACACGGACGGTCTGACGATCCTGCTGGTTGAGCAGAATGTGCTGCAATCCATGGAAATCGCTGATCGTGCCTTCGTGATGGAAAACGGAGAGATCAAGCTGTCGGGTATTCCGGCCGACCTGATGGATGATCCGGAACTGCAGCGCTCCTATCTGGGGCTGGCGTGATGGCCTCCACACTCGCGCAAAAGATCATTGCCCGTGCTGCCGGAGTGGAAACTGTCCGTCCCGGCGAGGTGGTCACCGCTCGGGTCGATCTTGCGATGATCCACGATTCGGGCGGGCCGCGCCGGGTCGAGCCGATCCTCAAGGAACTCGGCGTTGGCCTGTTCGACGCCTCCAAGGTGGTGCTGATTTCAGACCATTTCGTGCCGGGCGATACCGATGAAGGCGCGCGCATCCTCGAGCTGACGCGCCAATGGGCCAAGGAGCGGAAAGTCGCCTTTCATGATGGCGAAGGCATCTGCCATGTGGTGCTGCCCGAGCGCGGGCACCTGAAACCCGGCATGCTCGTTGTCGGCGGCGACAGTCATTCGCCGACCGGCGGGGCTTTCGGGGCCTACATGTTCGGCATCGGCGCGACAGAGATGGCGGGCGTTCTGGCCACCGGCGAGATCTGGCTCAAGGTTCCCGGCACGATTCTGATCGAATGGCAGGGGCGGCTGTCACCGGGGGTGCTGGCCAAGGACATCATGCTGGCGCTCTGCGGCAAGTTGGGCATGGATGGCGGGCAGTACCAGGCGGTCGAATATACCGGTGAAGCCATTGCGGCGCTGTCGATGCAGGAGCGGATGACGCTGTCCAACATGGCGGCCGAACTCGGCGGTCAGGCCGGGTTGATCGCGCCTGATGCGACGACCGCGGCCTATCTGGAAAGTGTTGGCGGGTCGGCAGGTGACTGGCACGGGCTGGTGACCGATCCTGGTGCAGAGCTTGCCGCGCATCATGTCTTCGACGCCTCCGCGCTGCAGCCGCAGGTGGCCGCACCGCATTCTCCGGCCAACGCGATGCCGGTGACCGAGGCGCCGGAGACCCGTTTCGAGGTGGCCTATATAGGAGCCTGTACCGGAGCAAAATACGAAGATCTGAAAGGTGCTGCCACGATCCTGCGCGGCCGCAAGCTGGCTCCCGGTATTGCGCTCAAGGTCGCGCCGGCCTCGATGCGCGATCAGCAGCGCGCGGCGGACGAGGGCATCATGGCGGTCTTCGAGGACGCCGGTGCGCAGATTCTGCCCAATGCCTGCGGCATCTGCGCCGGATATGGCAATGACCGGCTGGGCGAGGATGTGACCTGCATTTCCTCCACGGCGCGCAATTTCCAGGGACGCATGGGTGCGGCATCTTCCAAGGTCTGGCTGGCCTCGCCGCTGACCGTGGCGGCATCAGCGATTACCGGGTGCATTGCGGATCCGCGTGAATTCCTGGCTGACGGGGAGGGCGCGGCATGAGCGGACGGATCTTCCTGCTCGGCGACGACATCGACACCGACCAGCTGGCGCCAGGCCAGTACATGAAGGGCGGCCTCGACATGCTCGCCGCCCATTGCCTGGAATCGGCGCGTCCGGATTTCGCCGGATCGGTGAAACCCGGTGACGTTATCGTGGCAGGCAAGAATTTCGGCATGGGTTCGTCGCGCGAGCAGGCGGCCGAAGCGCTGAAGCATCTTGGCCTTGCCGGTGTCGTGGCGAAGTCGTTTGCCGGGATTTTCTACCGCAACGCCCTCAATCTCGGCCTGCCGGTGCTGGTGGCAGACGACATCAGCCGGGTAGACGACGGCGATGCAGCGAGCCTTGATCCCGTTGCGGGCGAACTCAGACTTGCAGCCAAGAACCAAACTGTCCGGCTCGAGCCGTTGCCGGACAATCTCAAGCCGATGCTCGCCGATGGCGGGCTGGTGCCGCATTTGAAAAAGCGTTTCGCTGCGGAACGCGCAAAGGAGGCAGGCGCATGAGCCTGAAACAACGGCTGGGCCAGGCAGAGATCCTGCTTGCACCTGGTGTCTATGATGCCCTGACCGGCCTGATTGCCGAGCAGTCCGGCGCCGAGGCTGTCTATCTGTCCGGCGCATCCATCGCCTATACGCGGTTCGGACGGCCCGATATCGGACTGGTCTCGATGAGCGAGGTGGCCGACACCATCGCGGCGCTGCGCGACCGGATTGCGTTGCCGATCATCGTCGATGCCGATAACGGCTTCGGCAATGCGCTCAATGTGCAGCGGACCGTGCGGGTGTTCGAGCGCATGGGCGCCAATGCGCTGCAGCTTGAAGACCAGACCATGCCGAAGCGTTGCGGCCATCTGGACGGAAAATCGCTGATCTCGAAGGGCGAGATGGCCGGTAAGATCCGGGCTGCCTGCGATGCGCGGCACTCGGAGGAAACGCTGGTGATCGGGCGCACGGACGCGATTGCGGTCGAAGGCTTCGATGCGGCGATGAAGCGGGCCGAGGCCTATGTCGAGGCGGGCGCCGACATGCTGTTCATCGAAGCGCCGCAGTCGATGGATGAGATCCACCTCATCGTCAAAAGCTTCGGCGGCCGGGTGCCGCTGATGGCCAACATGGTCGAGGGCGGCAAGACGCCGATCATCAATGCGGCCGGTTTGCAGGAGCTCGGGTTCAGCTTCGTCATCTTCCCGGGCGGAATCGTGCGCGCCATCGCCGCGACTGCGCGGGACTATTATGCGAACCTCTTGGCGTCGGGCTCCAACGAAGCTTTCCGCAACCGCATGTTCGATTTTGCCGGGCTCAACGGCGTCATCGGCACGGCCGATTTGCTTGCCAGCGGCAAGCGCTACGATGGAGACACTCAGGAATGACGATTGATCCGGTCACACTGGCCATCCTCAAGGGCCGGCTGGAACAGATTGCCGACGAGATGGACGCAACGCTGTTCCGCTCCGCGTTCAATCCGATCATTGCCGAGGCGCATGATGCTTCGCACGGCATCTATGACGCCAAGACCGGCGACACGCTGGTGCAGGGCAAGTCCGGCCTGCCGATCTTCGTCGGGGTGATGGCGTTTGCGGTCAAGGCGGTGATCGACAAGGCCGCCAAGCAGGGTGGCGTGCATGAAGGCGATGTCTGGATCTTCAACGATCCCTATGATGGCGGGACGCATCTGTCCGATTTCCGGCTGGTCAAGCCGGTGTTCCGCGATGGCGAGGTGTTCTGTTACCTGGCGTCCGTCGGTCACTGGCACGATGTCGGCGGCAATGTGCCGGGCAACTACAACCCCGCGGCGACCGAGTGTTTCCAGGAAGGCATGCTGATCCCGCCGGTCAAGCTCTATGACCGCGGCGAATTCCGCCAGGACATCGTCGACATCCTGTCTTCGAACTCGCGGCTGCCGCTGTCGCTCTACGGCGACCTCAACGGCCAGATAAATGCGCTGCAGCTTGGCGAAAAACGCATGAATGCGCTGCTCGATGAATATGGTGACGGAAAGGTCGCCGATTGCATGGGCGAGCTGACGGCGCGTGCGGCGCAGATGATGCGGGCGCAGATCGCGAACCTGCCGTCGGGCACGGTCTCGGCGGAGGATTTTCTCGACAATGACGGCATCAATGACGAGCCGCTGAAGATCGCGCTCGACCTGATCATCGACGGCGACAAGATGGTGATGGACTTTTCCCGATCCTCGCCGGCCTGCGCCGGTCCTGTGAACATCTCGCGGGCTACGACGATTGCGGCTTGTTACGTGGCGCTCAAGCACATTTTTGGCGACGTGCCGGCCAATGCCGGGGTGCTCGAACCGGTCGACTTCCGCATTGAAGAGGATTCGCTGCTTTCGGTGAAAGCGCCGAAACCGGTCGGGGGTTACACCGAGACGATACTGCGGCTGATCGATGTGGTGTTCCAGGCGGTGGCGCAAATTGCGCCCGAGCCGGCCATGGCCTGCGCCTATGGCACAATCAACGCGCTGTCGCTGGCAGGCCACCGCGGCAATGGCCAGCGCTGGGTAATGTTCTCGTTCTTTGGTGGCGGCCATGGCGCGCATGGCGCCGGCGACGGTCTCAACCACGGCAATGCGCCGATTTCGACCGCCACGATTCCACCGCTGGAAATTCTGGAAGCGGCCTATCCGGTGCGGTTCACGCAATGGGCCCTGCGACCCGATTCCGGCGGTGCCGGTGAGTTCCGCGGCGGCCTCGGCGCGATCTACGAGATCGAGCTTCTGGAAAAGCAAGCGGATGTGTTCCTGTTCGGCGAGCGGGGGCGGTTTGCGCCGCCCGGCGTGGTTGGCGGCGGGGCAGGTGCCCTGAACACATTCCACTATCAGCAGGCGGACGGCGAGCATGTGCCGCCGATGGCCTCGAAAATCGTCGGGGTCCACATTGACCGTGGCCAGAAGCTGCGGCTGGAAACACCCGGGGGTGGCGGCTATGGCCACGCCTTCGAGCGTAACCCTGAAAGTGTCGCGCGCGACCTGCGGCTGGGTTACATCACGGCTGAGCACACCGAGGCCGACTATGGCGTCGTCATCGGACCGGATGGGTCCGTCGATGATGCCGCCACACGAGAACTGCGCGCCCGGGAGACAGCCCAATGACACGACCAGCCTATGTAATCGGCGTCGACGTCGGCGGCACCTTTACCGATGTCTTCATTCTCGATGAAACCAGCGGTCAGGTCTCTACGACCAAGGTGCCGTCCACCCGCGGCGACCAGTCGAAAGGCTTTGTCGAAGGCATTGGCAGCAGGGTGGAAAACTTCGCCGATATTTCCACGGTGGTGCACGGCACGACCGTCGGCACCAATGCGCTGCTTGAACGCAAGGGCGCGCGCACCGGAATCATCACCACGGAGGGATTCCGCGACGTGCTGGAAATGCGCCGCCGCGACCGGCCGACGACCTGGGGGCTGAAGGGATCCTTCACCCCGGTGGTGGAACGACCCGATCGGGTGGAAGTCAGCGAGCGGGTGCTGGCCGATGGCACGGTGCTTGACGGAGTGGACGCAGAGCAGGTCAAGGCCCGGGCCACGGAACTCGCCGATGCTGGTTGCGAGGCGGTCTGCGTGTTCTTCATCAATGGCTACGCCAACAACGAGAACGAGAAACGCGCCGTCGAAGCGGTGCGATCCGTCTGGCCCAACGCCTATGTCACCGCGGCAACAGAAATCCTGCCGGAAATCCGCGAGTTCGAGCGGTTGTCGACGGCGACGCTTAACGCCTATCTGCAGCCGGTGGTTTCATCCTATCTCGACAAGCTGGAAAAGGGGCTCGAGGCCAAGGGCTTTGGCGGCGACATCCTGATCGTTCAGTCGAATGGCGGGGTGATGTCGATCGACATGGCCAAGCGCTATCCGGTCAGAACCGCGCTCTCCGGCCCGGCGGCGGGCGTCATCGCGGCAACGGCAATTGCCAAGGCTGCCGGCTTTGACAACATCATTACCTGCGATATGGGCGGCACCTCGTTCGACGTGTCTCTGGTTGCCAACAATGAAGCAGCCCTTGCGGCGCAAACGGCGATCGATTTCGGCATGGTGGTGCGCACGCCGATGATCGAGATCACCACGATCGGCGCCGGCGGCGGATCGATCGCCTCGCTCGACACGGGCGGTCTGCTGCAGGTCGGGCCGGAATCGGCCGGTTCCGATCCGGGGCCTGTCTGCTACGGCCTTGGCAATGACCGGCCAACGGTCACCGACGCCAATGTGGTGCTCGGCCGGATCAATCCCGACCGCCCGATCGGCGGCAAGCTGGCGCGGCTCGATGTCGAGGCATCCCGGCGGGCCATCGACACGCATCTGGCAACGCCGCTCGGGCTATCCATTGAGCAGGCGGCGGAAGCGATCCTGCAGCTCGCCAATGCCAAGATGGCCGGCGCGATCCGTCTGGTTTCGATCGAGAAGGGCCACGACCCGGCAAAATTCTCGGCGATGCCGTTCGGCGGCGGTGGTGCCTTGCACACAGGCGCGTTGATCAAGGAAGTCGGTCTTGCCTCGGCACTGGTTCCGCGGTTTCCCGGCGTCACCTCGGCGCTCGGCTGCGTCGTAGCCGACATGCGCCACGACCGGGTGCAGACGGTCAACCGGCTGCTCGATCAGGTCGATGCCGGAGAGCTCGGCGCCGAGATGATCCGCGTCGGTGACGAGACCGAAGCGCTGCTGGAAAACGCCGGGGTCGCCTTTGCCCGGGTTGACCGGGTGGTCGAGCTCGACATGCTCTATCTTGGCCAGACCCACACGGTGAATGTGGCGATCGACATTCCTGAATCCGGACTGACAACGCAGGGCGTCCGCGATGCCTTCGAGACTGCCTACCGGGAAACCTATGGCCGGTTGCTCGATGGTATCCCGATGCGGGTGATGAACTACCGCATTGCGGTGATCGGCCGCCGGCCCAAGCTCGACATGGCGGTCTTCGCCCCGGTCGACGGCAAGCCGGCAGAAGACTGCCGGATCGGGACGCGCCAGGTCTTCGCTGATGGTGAATGGCACGAAGCGGGGGTCTATGAACGCTTGCAGCTGGCCGTCGGAGCGAGCATTGCCGGGCCGGCACTGCTTGAGCAGGCCGACACAACGATCTTCGTCGATCCCGGCCTCGTTGCCGTTGTGGATGGTTTCGGCAATCTCGTGATCACCCCGGGAGCATAGTAGATGGCAGATCATTCCTTCGATCCCACACGTACGGGCCTGCTGATCGTCGATCTGCAAAACGATTTTCTGCATCCCGACGGCGCCTATGCACGCGGCAACCAGAAAAGTTCAGCGATTGCCGCACTACCCGAACGGGTGTTGCCGGTGGCCAATGCACTGAGGCAGAAAGGCGGCTGGATTGTCTCGTCGCAATTCACGCTGGTGCCGGGGAAGGGCGGCGAGCCGTTCATCTCAGCTCATCTCAAGCAGATCCGTCCGTTTCTGACCAAGGGCGATTTTGCCCCCGGCAGCTGGGGCCATGGGCTGGTGGATGAATTGCAGCCGGCGGACCTGTCTGTGGAGAAAGTGGCCTATTCGGCCTTCTACATGACGCGGCTTGAATGGGTTTTGCGCAAGGCCGGGATCGAGACGTTGATGGTCTGCGGTATCGTCACCAATGGCGGCGTAGCATCTACGGTGCGTGACGCGCATGTGCGGGACTTTTCGACATTCGTGCTCAGCGACGGTTGTGCCGCGTTCTCGCTCGAGACCCATGAGCGCGCCATCGGTGATTTGTCGACGGTGGCGAAAACTGTGACCTGCAGCGAGGCCGCAGCCCTGATCGCCGGTGCCTGAGATGAACGGCGGCCGGATCTCGCACAGTTTGCCAGACCACATTGATGCCGAGGCTGATGTCGTTGTGATCGGTGCGGGCGCTTGCGGACTGGTCGCGGCGCTGCGGGCCAGGGCCGCCGGAGCCGAGGTGATGGTTCTTGAACGCGATGCCTCGCCTTCCGGCTCCACCTCGATGTCGTCGGGCTTCGTGCCGGCTCCGGCCACCCGGTTTCAGCGCGCCATTGGCGTTGCGGATGACACGCCAGAGCGGTTCGAAGCTGACATCATGTCCAAATCCAAGGGCAAATCGGCGGCTTCGCTGACGCGGCTTGCCACGCAGACCATCGGCCCGGCGCTCGGATGGCTGGCTGATGCGCACGGACTTGAGTGGATCGTGCTGGATGATTTCCTCTATCCCGGCCATTCCCGGCACCGGATGCACGCGGTTCCCGAAAAGACCGGCGCAGCGCTGGAAGCGCGGTTACTCGCTGCGGTCGAGGCGGCGGAGATCCCGGTTGTCACCGAAGCGCATGTCACCGCCCTCTATGCAGACGCCGAAGACAGGATCACCGCTGTCGAGATCACCCGGCCGGATGGGGTAAGGGAAGTGCTTGGCTGCAAGGCGCTGGTGCTGGCCTGCAATGGTTTTGGCGGCAATGCCGCGCTGGTGCGTGAGCATATTCCCGAGATTGCCGATGGTCTCTATTACGGTCATCAGGGCAATACCGGCGATGCGCTGGTCTGGGGCGAGTCGCTAGGCGTGCGCGTCGATCATCTTTCAGGCTACCAGGGTCACGGCTCGCTGGCGCATCCGCATGGGATCCTGATTTCCTGGGCGCTGATGATGGAAGGCGGCATCCAGGTCAATGCGGACGGGGTGCGTTTTTCCAACGAGCATGGCGGCTACTCCGAGCAGGCCGTCAACGTGCTGGCGCAGCCAGGCGGTATCGCCTGGAACATCTATGATGCGCGGCTGCATGCCTTTGCCCAGGGCTTTCCGGACTACCAGGAGGCGATGGTGGCTGGTGCTGTTCGCGAGGCCGCAGATGTGGGCGAACTGGCGCGGGTCACCGGTCTGCCTGAAGCGGCACTGGCAAAAACGCTGGCGGAAGTGGCAAATTATCAGTCCGGAAAGTTCGGCGATCCGTTTGGCCGGGACTTTTCCGACAAGCCCGCATTGGCCGCGCCATTCTTCGCGGTCAGGGTGACCGGCGCGCTGTTTCATACCCAGGGCGGCCTGATGATCGATGATCAGGCCCGTGTGGTACGGGACGGCGGCGCGCCATTCGCCAATCTGTTTGCCGGCGGTGGCGCGGCCTGCGGCGTTTCCGGCCCGGATGTGTCGGGCTACCTCTCCGGCAACGGGTTGCTGACGGCCATCGGCTTCGGCTTTGTTGCCGGAGAGGCCGCCGGGACACTCACTTCTACCAACGGGTCCTGAAACTGGCGCGAAAGCGTTCGTTGAGGCGGTCGACTGCCACTTCGGGTTCCATGCGCCCGCGCAAGGCATCGGCGACAATCTCCGAGCCCTCTTCCTGGAAGTTCATGTAGCCATCATGGCGCGGGCGCAGCCAGGCGGTCTCGTGGGTCAGTCTCGTGTTGTAATAGGCGTCGAGCACAGGGGCGTTGACAGCCGGATCGCTCCAGGCGAGCGCATTGCCCGGTTGGCCATTGGATCGTGCGTAGAGGCCGGACTGACATTCTGCGCCGGCCAGCCATAGAGCGAACTCCGTGCAGAGATCCGGATGCGCCGTTTTCGACGAGATCGCGATGCCGGTGCCGCCGAGTGCGGAGCCCAGAGGTCCGTTGCGCCCGACGACCGGCATGTCGGTGAAGCTGATGCGGTTGGCGCGGTAGCCCTCGTTGGCATAGCCCTTGTAGAGGTAGACCAGTGGCGAGAGGTGGTAGCGATCTGATTCGGAGAGCTCGTCGAGCACCGCGATCGGGTCCATGGTGTAAAAGGCGTCATCCATGTGTTGCGATACGGCGCGAAGCTGCTCAACTACATGCAGGCCGGTCCGGGTGTCGATGAGATCCCCATGGCTTGTTGCGCAGGGGCGGCCGAGATTGGCGGCGAGCGTGTAGAAACTCATCAACACGTGCGGCGACCGCAGGGCCCAGATCACCTGGCCATCCCGGGCCTTGCGGATCACGTCGCTCCATCGTTCCACCCGCGGCGCCAGATCAGCGCGGTGGGCCTGAACCTGGGTTGCGGCATCAATCGGCAAGGCCCATTGCCGGCCCTGCAGGAAATAGCTCTGGAAACTGCGGCCGACGGACTGGTTGGCAAGTTTAGCCAGGGCATCTTCACTGGCGTGGGCTTCAAAGGGGAGAAGGCAGCCCTGATCGGCCACGGAGCCGACATGGGGGTGGTCAATCACCATGAGGTCATAGCTGGCTGCCAGTTCGTCCAAGGGCGTCGTCTCGAAGCCCTGCAGGGAGCGCTTGTCCCAACTGATGACTACACCGGGATGGCGTGATGCAAAGTCTCGTGCGGCCGCGACGACGGGATCATAGCCGCGCGGATCCGACCAGGTCATGCCCTTCAGTTGAATTCCGTCTGTCATCGATCCCTCCCTGATGCAGACTCAAGCCTAGTCAGAGATATTCATTTGTAAATGATATTTTTATATACGCCAAACACGACGGTGACGCGCCGTTGCCGATGGCGACGGGAGTTTGTCCGAGGACATCCAACCCCGACACCATGCCCACACGGAACACCTTGCAGATCGCAGCAAATACACCTGGGGGAGTGCTTTTGTGTCCTCCCGTCCACCGAAACCGGCGACGAAAGCAACAAGATCCTGGATGGTTCGGCAGGGTTGGCGGCACGGCAGCGACCCATTTGCCTGCACAAGGGGACAAAATCAGTCCCATTCTGGAAAAATCGAGCAGTGCAGGGAGCGGAAATGGCGGTTTTCCGGGGTTTCCAAACGGGCACACGAGGAATTTTTCTGTTTGGTCAAAGAAAATGACATTTTTGTAAAAAAGGCTGTTGACTCATTTGGGGGGAGGCCCCTATAAACCGCTCACACAACGAGGGCGGCGCGCCGCTGGCGCCAACGAGTTCGCCCTCAAGTTAGGAAGAAGACCAA
>Ga0208180_1000046_pt1 | contig 146964 bp, 143 predicted proteins | sample MalvireepMed_s16_FD_184241 | JGI IMG/M metagenome (GOLD analysis project Ga0208180, IMG submission 184241) | Marine viral communities from the Global Malaspina Expedition - Malaspina viral metaG DeepMed_s16 (SPAdes) (version 2) | ecosystem: Environmental > Aquatic > Marine > Oceanic | place...
AGGCAACACAAGAAACTGGACGCCCGTTGGTGACGTTGCGCTAAATCCCTCCAATGTTGAGGAAATTAAGCGTAATACGGCGGTTGCTTAAAACAGTTTTTTTGGACAACTCGGTTGAAAAACACCGGTTTATTTGCTCTGTTAAGAATAACCCGTACGGGTATGCTTTCTTTATCTTCACTAGAATAGTGTGTTCAAGACCAATCAGCTCGTCCGCCTTACTTGCCGGGAGGGCGATGTTTTTACTGCCTTCATTCAGAACACTATGGTACAAAAGCCCATCGATATCTTTATTCTTATTTAAAATTAGCTTTGCGAGTATTCTCGAGTGCAAATATTTATTTTCAGCTGCATTTTTGTCAGTTAGAATTTCATCGAAAAACAGATCAGGATAAAGGTAAGCTCTACTTAATTGGGTTGACAGCGCATCAAGTCTGTTGATTAGGTTGGTAATAGGTTCAGCATTTTTACCTTGTAGAAAATGGCCGCCCCCCTTAGCTACTCGGAACTTTTCTCCTATCATACCAACACGTAGTTTTTTATTTTCTTTTGTTCGGTATGCACTTATTTGAACCGTATCACCCTCTTTTGCATTAACCTCGGATAAAGCCGTATCTAGGGTCATACTCATATATAAAAATGGCTCGCCCGCATCGTTTAATCGTCCTGCTTTAACCAATCGCGCTGGTGGGTAATATAACTCTGAAGTCGACTTCCACGGTTCAGCATTCTCGGTAAGCCTTGCCCTCAGAAAGGCTCTCTCGTAACTAAACTCAAAGTTTATGGTATCGTAGAATTGCAACGCATATTCTAGGCCTTTAGTGACGTCGGCCGCGCTACCGCTTTTCTTTATATCGAGAGCAAGTTTATGCATGGCATCAATATCTAAAACTTTTTTTTCAAGAGGCACTTGCGACTCCGTTAATAACTTTTAGGCAGGAATAAATGAAACTCATCCACTATACAAGTCTTGAGGGGCTCTATGGCATACTTTCTACTAAGAAAATTCGGTTCACAGATGCAAGGTATCTAAATGACTCCTCTGAGATAAAAGAAGGGATTTCTAAGTTAGGGACAGCTCTAGAAAATTTAGTGTTCTCATCGACTATAAACCCTCAATTAAAAAAGGGCTACGAGATTGTAGAGCAAGAATTCGAAGACTTTGAATTCTTCTCTGAAGAAGACGATCCTTTCTATGTCTGTTCTTTTAGCCAATCCGCTGACCTTTTGAGTCAATGGCGAGCATATGGACCATTTGCAATCGAGTTTTGTCCTGACTCACTTAAAAATGACGGCTTTCAGTTATTCCACTGTATCTATAACGAGCGAGAGAAAAGGCAGCTAGCTCTCAAGCAAGCTGCGAGGGTATTAAAAGAGATAGCAGATCACGTAGCAAAAAACGAATATGGAATAGATTACCTTGACTCAGTGAGTGAATTCACAGATTTATGTGTTACTTTTAAAAATGAAGGGTTCAAAGAAGAAAGAGAGATTCGATGCGCAGAGAAAATAGGATGGGATCTCGAACAAGTTCATTTTAATATTTCAGGAAATATGCTGAAGCCATATATCGAAAAGGATTTTTCATGCGAATCTTTAAAAACGATTTACATTGGTCCTACTAACGATAAAAAGTTGGCTCACCGCTCTATATATACACTATTAAAACAAGTCTGTGACAACCAAGAACATGAGATTAAAATCATTGAATCTGAAATACCGTACAGAGGCTAGCCAGTCACCTATCAAAAGCTTCAGCAACATCTGGAACTAAACTCGCGCACTCATTTAGTATAATTAACGAAGCATTTACTAGTGCCTCATTCCTCCCTGGCTCCACTTCCCCTTCAGGGCTATACTTGCCTCCGTGAAACAGGTTGTTTCGAACCGTTCTAACCATAAGTAGGAGTTGTTGAAGCTTGGCTTGATTTCGATCTATATGGAAGTCCTCAAATGTAATCTGCCGCTCACAGTTTAAAGTTTGTCTTCGAGGGGGAAAATCCCACAAGTATTCAACAGAGGCAGCAAGCTCTTCACTAAGATTCACATCGAAATCATTGTTTGCCTCATTCGCAAACTTGTCCCAAGAGGCACTTATGTAACCTTCATTGCCAACAGCAAAACGAGTCACTTTCAACGCATACTCCATCCTTGAGAAAACAGCCATAAAATTGCAAACCAACTGATAATTTACGTGTATATGTCTGAATGCGTTATCCATATCGGTGATTTCCATTAAAATTTACAGACAGTCAAAAGCAATAATGACTATAAGTATTAAACTTTATTTCTAAGTATGACTCTTTATTACTAGGTATTAAACTTTATTACTACACCACAAGATACAGTCTTAAAAATCAATATCTTACTCAACAGTAACTGACTTAGCTAAGTTCCTCGGCTGATCCACATCCGTACCTTTTATCAGGGCTACGTAGTAAGACAGCAGCTGCAAAGGAACGGTGTAGACAATAGGAGCTATCACTTCATCGCAATGACAAACGTTCAGTACGTTCATTGTGTCATCACTCTTGAAGTGAGCATTTTTGTCGGCAAAAACGTACATCAAACCGCCGCGAGCACGCACTTCTTCAACGTTCGATTTCAGCTTTTCCAGTAAGTCGTTGTTTGGTGCCACGACAATAACTGGCATTTCTTCGTCAATAAGTGCCAGTGGACCGTGCTTTAACTCACCAGCGGCGTAAGCTTCAGCATGAATGTACGAAATTTCTTTGAGTTTCAGCGCGCCTTCCATTGCTATCGGGTATTGATTACCTCGACCAAGGAATAAGCTATGGTCTTTATTCGCAAAGTCCTGAGCCAGCTCTTCAATTTCATCGGCTAATGCCACCGCTTCTTCCAGCTTGGTTGGTAAGGCTTGCAGTGCATGAACAACTGCTTCTTGCTGTTGCTCTGGCATACCTCGGTATTTACCAATACCTAAGGTCAGCATTAATAGACCAGTAAGCTGGGTTGTGAAAGCCTTAGTCGACGCCACACCAATTTCAGCACCGGCGCGCGTCAAAAAGGCCAGGTCCGACTCGCGCACCATAGACGAAGAGCCTACGTTGCAAATGGTGAGGCTGCCTTTATAGCCGAGTTCTTTCGACAAACGCAGTGCCGCCAACGTATCCGCCGTTTCACCACTTTGAGAAATGGTGACTAATAAGCTATTCGGATGGACATAGGACTTGCGATAACGGAACTCTGAGGCAATTTCGATATTGCATGACACATTGGCCATAGATTCCAGCCAGTAGCGGGCAACCATACCGGCATGATAACTGGTGCCACAAGCGACAATTTGGACATGTTCAATATCCTTCAGAATTTCCGCTGCGTTCTCACCAAAGGCGTTATCCAACACGGTGGTTTCCGACAAACGGCCTTCCAGTGTATTACGAACCGCTATTGGCTGTTCATAAATTTCTTTCAACATGAAATGGCGGTACTGGCCTTTACCACCGGCGTCATAGCTGACATCAGACTCGACCACTTCGCGTTCTACTGAATTGCCTTCTGTATCGTAAATGGCAATATCTGTGCGGTTGATATCTGCGACATCGCCTTCTTCCAGGTAAATAAACTGGCGGGTAACCGGTAATAAGGCCAACTGATCAGAGGCGACAAAGTTTTCACCAATGCCAACGCCAATGACCAATGGGCTGCCCGAGCGCGCAACGACCAAGCGCTCAGGGTGCTTAGTATTCATAACGACAGTGCCATAAGCGCCTTCTAACTGCCGAACAGCTGACTTAACCGCATCTAATAAGTCGCCCTTGGTTTTGCGCTCATGGTGAATTAAGTGAGCGATTACTTCGGTGTCAGTCTGCGAGTTAAAAACATAACCTTCAGCTTTAAGCTCTTCTCGCAGGCGTTCATGATTTTCAATAATGCCGTTGTGCACTACAGCAATTTCATCTTCAGAGCGGTGAGGGTGGGCGTTTGCTTCCGTTACACCACCGTGTGTTGCCCAGCGTGTGTGCGCAATGCCTATAGTGCCGTCTAGTGGATTCTGTGCTATCGCATCTTTCAGTTCCTGGACTTTACCGGTTCGTCTAACACTCTTTAATTCGTTATTGGCATCAATGACAGCAACGCCTGCTGAGTCATAGCCTCTGTATTCAAGACGTTTAAGACCTTCCAACAAAATACCGGCGACACGGCGTTCTGATGTTGCACCTACTATACCGCACATAACTTAACTTCCTTTTTTCTGAGGGCGTTGCCAGCCACTGATATTACGCTGTTTTCCACGCGCTACCGCAAGTTCTTCATCGGCCACTTCCCGGGTCACTACCGAGCCGGCCCCAACGGTTGCATTGTTACCTATTTTTACTGGCGCAACCAACGAGCTGTTAGAGCCAATAAACGCACCGTCACCTATTTCCGTCAGGAATTTATTAACACCGTCGTAGTTACAGGTAATGGTTCCGGCACCTATATTGGCGTACTCGCCAACTTGAGCGTCACCCAGGTAGGTTAAATGACTTGCTTTGGAGCCTTTACCTAAGCGACTTTTTTTCATTTCGACAAAGTTTCCGACCTGCGCTTCATCGGCAAGTTCCGCGCCTGGGCGCAAGCGAGCAAACGGGCCAACTTTACAATTGTTCGCTACCGCCGCGCCTTCTATGTGTGAATTAGCACGAATCACCGTGTTGTCGCCAATGATTGCGTCTTTAATCACACAGTTAGGCTCTACCGTTACGTTATTACCTATAGTGACATCACCTTCAATAACCACATTGATATCGAAAGTGACGTCGTTACCGACAGTAAGTTTACCGCGACAATCAAAACGAGCCGGGTCAATTAGGGTAACGCCCTGTGTCATTAATTCGTCAGCCTGACGACGTTGAAACGCACGCTCCAGCTGCGCTAATTGTTGACGGTTATTCGCTCCTTCAACTTCATAGGTCGCATCGGGTTGCGCAGTAGCAATTGTCACGCCTTGTTCAGCGGCCATAGCAACAATGTCAGTCAGATAATATTCTTTCTGGGCATTGTCGTTACTCAAGTTCTCTAGCCACGCTTTAAGCTCAACACCATCGGCAATCATAATGCCGGTGTTCACTTCCTGAATAGCGAGTTGCTCGGCATTTGCATCTTTTTGCTCGACAATGCCGGTCACTTGTTTATCCGTATTTCTGACGATACGACCGTAACCGTTAGGGTCGTCGAGAGTCATGGTTAGAAGGCCTAACTCTGTCGTCTGGGTGGCCGTTAAAAGCTTAATTAAGGTCGATTCGGTTAATAGCGGCACATCACCGTACAAAATAACGACTTTTTCATCATCTTTTAAGTAAGGGATGACTTGCTGAACTGCGTGTCCCGTGCCCAGTTGTTCGCGTTGCTCAACCCAGGTTAAGTCATCTCCCTGAATTGTGTTCTGTAGCTGCTCACCACCATGGCCGTGTATTAGGTTTATTGCTTCAGGCTTTAACGACCGAGCCGTGTCTATTACATGCTCTACCATTGGCTTATTCGCTACTTTATGCAGCACTTTAGGCAAGTCTGAGCGCATTCTGGTTCCTTTACCAGCCGCCAGAATCACAACGCGTAACTTCATAGTCATCGAATCCTTAATAAAACGTTCATAACCCGCATTGTAACGACAAAAAAGGCCTTGTTGTACTCACAACAAGGCCTTTTACAGGTTATATACAAACTTTTAGCGTCTAAGCTTACGAATAACCTCAAGCTGAGCCAGCGCACGTGACAATTCAGCAATTGCTTCTGCGTAGGTGACATCGGCACCTGAATCGGCAATAGCTTCTTCTGCACGTTTTTTCGCAGCTTCTGCGGCTTGTTCGTCCAGTTCGTCACCACGTACTGCTACGTCAGCTAGTACAATGACGTGACCCGGTTGAACTTCTAAAACACCGCCAGCGACATACATAAGCTCTTCATCACCTGCTTCACTGACATAACGCACCATACCTGGCTTAATTTTTGTCAGTAGAGGTGCGTGACCCGGGTAAATACCCAGCTCACCTTCGCTACCAGAAACCTGAACCGTTTGTACAGCGCCGGAGAAAAGCTTTTCTTCAGCGCTAACAACGTCCAGAGTTAATGTCTGTGTGGCCATTTAAACCTCCAGATTGGTTACAGGTTTTTGGCTTTCTCAACCGCTTCTTCGATGGTACCTACCATGTAGAAAGCTTGTTCTGGCAGATCATCGTATTCGCCTTCAAGAATACCTTTAAAGCCAGCAATCGTGTCTTTCAGCGATACATATTTACCAGGAGCTCCGGTAAATACTTCGGCTACGAAGAACGGCTGTGACAAGAAACGCTGAATTTTACGAGCGCGGGCAACAGTACGCTTGTCTTCTTCTGACAATTCGTCCATACCCAAGATAGCAATGATGTCTTTCAGCTCTTTATAACGCTGAAGTACTTCCTGAACACCCATTGCCGTGTTGTAGTGCTCGTCACCGATAACCTGAGGGTCCAACTGACGTGACGTTGAATCCAACGGGTCAACCGCAGGGTAGATACCCAATGACGCAATGTCACGGTTCAATACAACAGTCGCATCCAAGTGAGCGAAGGTTGTTGCAGGAGATGGATCCGTTAAGTCATCCGCAGGTACGTAAACGGCCTGAACAGACGTAATTGAACCCGTCTTAGTTGAGGTGATACGTTCCTGAAGAACACCCATTTCTTCAGCAAGTGTAGGCTGATAACCAACCGCTGAAGGCATACGGCCTAATAGTGCTGATACCTCTGTACCTGCCAGTGTATAACGGTAAATGTTATCGACGAAGAATAGTACGTCGCGACCTTCGTCACGGAATTTCTCTGCGATAGTCAAACCAGTCAGAGCAACACGTAAACGGTTACCCGGTGGCTCGTTCATCTGACCATAAACCAGTGATACTTTATCCAGAACGTTTGAATCGTTCATCTCGTGATAGAAGTCGTTACCTTCACGAGTACGCTCACCAACACCTGCGAATACTGAGTAGCCGCTGTGCTCGATAGCGATGTTACGGATAAGCTCCATCATGTTAACGGTTTTACCAACACCAGCACCACCGAACAGACCGACTTTACCACCCTTAGCGAATGGGCAAATCAGGTCGATAACTTTGATACCAGTTTCTAACAGTTCGTTAGTGTTTGACTGGTCTTCATAAGTTGGCGCTGCGCGGTGAATAGACATACGCTCTTCTTCACCGATAGGACCCGCTTCATCGATTGGGTTACCCAATACGTCCATAATACGGCCCAGAGTTTTCTTACCTACTGGAACCATGATTGGCTCACCGGTGTTCTCAGCGGTGATACCACGACGCAAACCGTCAGTTGTACCCATTGCGATGGCACGTACAATTCCGCCGCCCAGCTGTTGCTGAACTTCCAGAATCAGACCTTCTAAACCACCGTCGGTCACTTTCAGTGCGTCGTATACTTTTGGTACAGCGTCTTGTGGAAATTCTAAATCCACAACGGCGCCGATAATTTGTACGACCTTACCTTGACTCATGACGTTTCCTCTAACTCTTCAATTCTTTTTACCGTTGCCGCGTTATACCGCTTCGGCGCCGGATACGATTTCCGAAATTTCTTGCGTAATTGCTGCCTGACGCGCCTTGTTGTACTGCAATTGCAGCTGATCGATAAGATCTTCGGCGTTGTCCGTTGCGGCTTTCATCGCAATCATCCGTGCGGCTTGCTCGCTTGCAAAGTTATCTACGACGCCTTGGTACACCTGCATTTCTACAAAGCGGCGAATAAGCGTATCTAAGATACTTTCAGGATTCGGTTCATACAGGTAGTCCCAGCTGCCTGTTTGTACATCATCTTCCGAACCTGTTTGCGGCAATGGCAACAATTGATGAATGGTCGGCTCTTGGGTCATCGTATTCACAAACTTGTTGAATACAACGTACAAGCGATCGATTTTGCCTTCTTCGTAGGCATCCAACATGACTTGGATAGAACCGGTAATTTCTTTCAGCTCAGGTTTTTCACCCATGCCTGATACTTGCGCCTGCAATTTACCAAAGCGCTTAAAGAATCCAGTTCCTTTACTGCCTATCGCAGCAAAATCAGCTTCTACACCTTGCTCTTTCCACTCATTTGCGTGCTTAACGACTTTTTTGAACTCATTACCGTTCAAGCCGCCACACAAACCACGGTCGGTAGAAATCACAATATAACCCACGCGTTTTACCTGGCGTTCTTCCATAAATGGATGACGATATTCCAAATTACCGCGTGCCACATGACCAATCACCTTGCGAATGGTTTCAGCGTATGGGCGACTTGCTTCCATACGTTCCTGCGCCTTTTTCATCTTAGACGCAGCCACCATTTCCATAGCGCTGGTGATCTTCTGAGTATTACCGATACTCGAGATCTGAGTTTTTATCTCTTTACCGCTGGCCATGACGATTCTCCTGTTAACTCAACGACAAATGGCCGCGAATAGGGCGGCCACGTTCGATTACCACGATTGCGTTTGCTTGAATTTCTCAAGCGCCGCTTTCAACTGGGCGTCGATGTCGTCGTTATAGTTGCCAGTTTTATCAATCTCAGCCATTAGGTCGGCGTATTCACTCGCCATGAAAGATTGCAGAGACTCTTCAAAATCCATGATTTTGTCGACAGCAACGTCTTTCAGGAAGCCTTTTTCAACGGCGTAAATTGATACAGCCATTTGAGCAACGCTCATTGGCTTGTACTGTTTCTGTTTCATCAGTTCGGTAACACGTTGACCGTGTTCCAACTGCTCGCGAGTAGACTCATCAAGGTCAGATGCGAACTGAGCGAAAGCCGCCAATTCACGGTACTGAGCAAGAGCAAGACGGATACCGCCGCCCAGTTTCTTGATGATTTTCGTCTGTGCTGAACCACCGACACGAGAAACCGAAACACCCGCGTTAACTGCAGGACGAATACCTGAGTTAAATAAGTCAGTTTCTAAGAAGATCTGACCATCGGTGATTGAGATTACGTTAGTTGGTACGAACGCAGAAACGTCACCCGCTTGGGTTTCAATGATAGGTAACGCAGTCAATGAACCGGTTTGACCTTTCACTTTACCATCGGTGTGTTTTTCAACGTAGTCGGCGTTTACACGCGCAGCACGCTCAAGCAGACGAGAGTGAAGATAGAAAACATCACCCGGGAATGCTTCCCGACCTGGTGGACGACGCAGCAACAATGAAATCTGACGATAAGCAACAGCTTGCTTAGACAGATCATCGTATACGATAAGAGCGTCTTCGCCGCGATCACGGAAGAACTCACCCATTGTACAACCTGAGTAGGCTGCCAAGTATTGTAGTGCTGCTGATTCAGAAGCAGAAGCCGCAACTACAATGGTGTTTTCCATTGCGCCGTGCTCTTCCAACTTACGAACAACTGCAGAAATAGTGGAGTTTTTCTGACCGATAGCAACGTAAACACACTTAATACCAGAATTTTTCTGGTTAATGATAGCGTCAACGGCTAATGCAGTTTTACCGGTTTGGCGGTCACCGATGATAAGCTCACGCTGACCACGACCCACTGGAATCATCGAGTCAATTGATTTGTAACCAGTTTGCACTGGCTGATCAACAGATTGACGTTCGATAACACCCGGTGCGATTTTCTCAACCGGCTCATAGCCGTCTGCTTCGATAGGGCCTTTACCATCGATAGGCTGGCCTAGCGTGTTAACCACACGACCTAGCAGTTTATCGCCAACCGGAACTTCCAGGATACGACCGGTAGATTTTACTTTGGTGCCTTCTTGCAAATCTGCATACGGGCCCATAACAACCGCACCAACCGAATCACGTTCAAGGTTCAATGCGATAGCGTAACGATTACCAGGTAGCTCAATCATTTCACCTTGCAGACAGTCTGCAAGTCCGTGAACACGAATAATACCGTCTTGAACAGACATGATGGTACCTTCGTTGCGAGCTTCGCTGGTGACTTCGAACTTCTCAATTCGCTGTTTGATCAGTTCTGCGATTTCATTTGAATTCAATTGCATGCTCAAGTCCCCAATTAGGATTGCAGTGCGGTGGCAAGTCTATCGAGCTTGCCACGCAAGGTGCCATCGATAACGGTGTCACCTGCTTCAATTACCAGTCCACCAATGATGGACTTATCAACACTGCAGTTCAGCTTAATTTTGCGTTGCAGACGTTTTTCCAGTGCTTTGCTTAACTCCGTTTGCTGCGCTTTGAGCAAACGAGTGGCTGATTTGACATCGACAGTGACTTCTTTGTCATATTCTGCACGAAACGCCTGATAAAGCTCACTAACCGCCGGAAGTGCCGGTAAACGTTCGTTTTCCGCCATAACCTTCAGGAAATTTTTAACGTTTTCGTCGATTTCATCGCCGCAAACACCTAAAAATACTTCCGTGGTTTTCCCAACAGTCGCAGAGCTGCTCAAGAAAGACGCGATAATGTCATCTTGTGCTACCGAGGCAGCAAAAGAGAGCATTTCGTCCCATTTATCAAGCGCTCCTTGTTCCAAAGCAAAATCAAAAGCTGCTTTAGCGTAGGGGCGAGCGACCGTAGTCAATTCTGACATAAGCTCTAAACCCCTTTATTAAAGTTCAGCGACCAGTTTTTCAACAATGTCACTGTGAGCGTCTTTATCAATTTCACGCTCGATGATTTTCTGAGCCCCAGTTACTGCAAGAACAGCAACTTGCTTACGCAGCTCTTCGCGAGCGCGATTACGCTCAGCAGTCACTTCTTCGTGACCAGACGCAACGATTTTTTCACGTTCTTCGTGACCACGTTGAGTTTCTTCCTCAACGATTTTAGCGCCACGCTTTTTCGCCTGTTCAACGATTTCAGCTGCCTGCTGTTTCGCTTCTTTTAGCTGCTCAGCAATTTCTTCCTGGGCTTTTTCTAAATCTTTTTGAGCGCGTTCGCCCGCATTTAGACCGTCAGCAATTTTCTTCTGACGCTCTTCGATAGCATTGATGATCGGTGGCCACACGAATTTCATGCAGAACCACACGAACACGATGAACGCGATCGTTTGTCCAATTAGAGTTGCGTTGATATCCACAACGGACCTCCTTTATCTGGTGACCGTCGAATCGCGCTTAGCCTAACTGAGTTAAGAACGGGTTTGCGAAAGTGAATAGCAATGCAACCGCAACACCGATCATCGCGATAGCATCGATAAGACCCGCTACGATGAACATTTTAACTTGCAGCTGAGGCGCTAGTTCAGGTTGACGAGCAGCAGCTTCCAGGAATTTACCACCCAGCATACCGAAGCCAAGTGCTGTACCTAGTGCAGCAAGACCGATCATGATTGATACAGCGATAGCAGTAAAAGCAACTACAGTTTCCATTGATTTCTCCAGTTTTTCAGTAGATTAAAGTTAAAAAAGTAAAACAAAAACTTTTTGGTTAAAACGTATTAAAACTTAGTGTTCAGATGATGCCATGCTTAAGTAAACAATGGTCAGCATCATGAAAATAAACGCTTGCAATGTAATGACCAGAATGTGGAATACCGCCCAGGCAAAGTGCGCTGGCAGCTGCCAAAAACCAATCATTGCAATAAGAATGAAGATTAACTCACCCGCATAAAGGTTACCGAACAAACGTAGCGCCAGTGACGCTGGTTTTGCCAATAACGTGATACTTTCCAGTACAAAGTTTACCGGGATTAACGCCCAGTGGTTAAATGGTGTGAACGTCATTTCTTTGGCAAAGCCTTTCACACCTTTGTACTTAATTGAGTAGATAATGATTAGCGCAAAGACGCTTAAACTCAGGGCAAAAGTTGTGTTCAAGTCTGTGGTTGGTACCACTTTCATGTACACATCGTGCGGATCGTCCACAAAGCCTAACCAATAACCGCCATACATGGCTGCTGTTGGTAACCAGTCGACCGGAATTAAATCCATCAGGTTCATCAGGAATATCCAGACGAAGATGGTTAAGGCCAAAGGCGCAATCAATTTATCTTTACCGTGAAAGGATTCTTTGACGCTGTTGTCGACAAACTCGACAATCATTTCGACAAAGCATTGCCACTTACCAGGTACCCCCGCAGAGGATTTTTTCGCTACTCTGCGGAAACTCCACAGAAACAGCACACCCAGTAACACAGACCAGAAGATAGTATCGACATTAACCGCCCAGAAACCGTCACCCACCGTCCAGTTTTGAAGGTGGTGCTGGATATACTGAGTCGGAGTTTGCTCTCCACTTATCATGTTGTTTCCCAGTTACGTTGATTTTAAATACAAAATTGGTGCAATCCACTGCATGATGACGGTTAAAACAAAGCCCACCAGTAACCACACAGGATTAAAATTTGTTACCAGCAACGCTAATACGAGTAGCACTGCCGTTAAAATTAACTTTACGCCTTCACCCACAAAAAAACTCTGGACGACTTTTTTATTCGCTCTTGCCCCTGCATGGCGAAACGCAATGACTGCAAATAGAGCGTTGGGTATTACCGCTGACAGCCCACCAGATAAAACACCAAGGCCTGACTGTAAGCTAAAAATTGTTATCGTGACTAATGATGCAACAAGCAACACCACAAATTGTGTTGCAACGATTTTTCCTGCCAGTTGTTTGCCTACCGCATTTAATGCCTGTGTCACGATGAAAACCTTTTAACTGGCGGCTCTTGTTGCACAGCTTTTAAACAGCTGTAATGAAACTGGCGCTAGTATAAAGATCTACCCCGAAATTGCAAACAAATTTGGCTGTAGGCGTTGTTTTCTATGCCATTTAACAAAAGTTCTACACGTTTCAGTAAGATGCGGATTTTTACTTGATATGAGTCAGTATTCCGTCCAATTCATCAAGACTTGTATAGTTGATAACCAGTTTACCTTTACCTTTTCGACCATGATTGATTTGCACTTTCGCCCCAAGTGTTTCTGACAACTTGGTTTCTAAATGTTCAATATTCGCGTCGGGTTCTGGTATTTCAGGTTGTTTGGGTGGGTCGATAGTACGGCGGACTAATTTCTCAGCGTCACGCACAGTCATATCTTTCGCTACTATTTGCTGCGCAACATCAGCTTGCTGCTCACCTTGCAAAGCAAGCAATAACTTAGCATGACCAAGTTCAATGTCACCGCGCTCTAAAAGCACTTTAACGCCATCTTCAAGGTTATTGAGACGCAATAAATTAGTCACAGTAGTACGGGACTTACCAACCGCCTGTGCGACATCTTGATGCGTCATCTGGAACTCATCAAGCAGTCGCTGTAATGCGGTTGCTTCTTCCATAGCGTTTAAATCTTCACGCTGAATGTTTTCAATTAGTGCAATAGCAACGGCGGCTTCATCGGGTACCTCTTTCACTAAGCAAGGCACCATATCAAGCTTCGCCAGTTGCGCGGCACGCCAGCGTCGTTCGCCAGCAATAATTTCATATTCGTCTTTAGCGGTCGGGCGCACCACAATAGGCTGAATAATGCCTTGCGCTTTAACCGACGCCGCTAGGTCTTCCAGCGCTTCCGGTGACATGTCTTTACGAGGTTGATAACGGCCCGGTTTCAGCTGCTCAATAGGCAGCTTTTGAAGTTCGCCTTTTGCTTCTTCAGAAACTTGTTCTGATGATTGACGCTCAGAGTTTTGCTGGTTACTCGTTAAAAGCGCATCTAAACCGCGACCCAGTCCTCGTTTTTTTGCCGACATGCTGAATAAATTCCCTTGTTAAGATTCTTCTACAACGCTGTTATTTTTTGTTTCTGCTCGTCGAATAAGCTCACCGGCCAATGACAAGTAGGCTTTAGAACCCGTGGACGACTTATCGTAATACATTGCTGGTGCACCAAAAGATGGCGCCTCGGCCAAACGCACATTACGGGGGATAACCGTGCGATACACTTTGTCACCGAAGTGATTTTTTAACTGTTCTGACACATCATTTGCCAGGCGGTTACGAGGGTCATACATAGTTCGTAGTATGCCTTCAATCTCAAGCCCCGGGTTCACAACATCAGCAAGTTGACGGATGGTTTCCATCAATGCTGTTAGGCCTTCCAATGCATAATATTCGCACTGCATAGGAACTAAAATAGAGTCAGCTGCCGCCATACCATTCACGGTCAACATGTTCAGTGAGGGCGGGCAGTCGATAAAAATAAAGTCGTAACTATCATCTACGGACTTCAATGCATTTCGTAAACGCAGTTCACGAGCAAAGACTTCCATTAACTTTATTTCAGCAGCAGTAGCGTCTGCGTTAGCGGCAATAAGATGGTATTTACCATTAGTGTCGGTGATAGCAACGTCTTTAACCGGCTTTTCTTCTATCAGCAGTTCGTAAATGGTGTTTTCAACGTCGTACTTATCGACGCCGCTGCCCATTGTGGCATTACCCTGTGGATCTAAATCAATAAGCAGCACTTTACGGCGAGTCGCAGCCATGGAAGCCGCTAAATTCACCGCTGTTGTTGTTTTTCCAACGCCACCTTTTTGGTTTGCAATAGCAATGGTTGTAGCCACGGGTTTGGTAACCTCTTGTTGTTGTCGTCGACTCGACGCTCGGTTTTACGACCGTTTGCTTATAATGACGATATGTCGGCTCGCGTCAATGCCCGGAACGTTAATTTGCTGAATATCATCGACTTCGAAACCCTCAGTCAACTCGTCCAACTCATCTTGAGGGTATAAGCCTTTCAATGCATAAAATTTACCGTTCTTTTTCGGTAAATGCTGACACCAACTCAGCATATCATTAAGCGAGGCAAAGGCTCTACTGATAACGCCATCAAACTGAGTTTCGTCCTGATATTCTTCTACGCGGGCCTGAACAGCGGTGACATTATTTAATTTTAGTTCGTGACAAACTTGGCGAATAAAACGAATTCGTTTACCCAAACTGTCCAGTAATACAAATTCTTTGTCCGGTTCAGCTATAGCCAGCGGCAGCCCCGGCAAACCAGGACCCGTTCCAACATCAATGAAACGCTGCCCCTGTAAATAGGGTCGTACGGTTACACTGTCCATGATATGCCGAGTAAGCATATCATTTGGATTACGCACACTGGTCAAATTGTACGCTTTATTCCACTTATCTAATAAACCAACAAGCGCTACTTGCTGTTGAACTTGCTGGTCTGTTAGGGTTATGTCAGCTTGCTGTAAATACTGCTTTAACTGCTCTTCCACACTCAATCCTTAAGCACTTTTGCGCAACAACCCTTGTTTTTTCAAATGCACTAACAACATGGAAATTGCCGCTGGCGTTATACCTGATATGCGAGCTGCTTTACCCACAGTTTCCGGCTGATGATCATTCAGCTTCGCAATGACTTCGTTCGATAAGCCTTTAATTTTAGCGTAATCGAACGGCGAGGGCAGCAGCGTATTTTCATGTCGTTGCTGTTTTGCAATTTCATCCTGCTGACGAGAAATATAACCAGCGTACTTAATTTGAATTTCTACCTGTTCAGCAGCTGCAGGATCAGTTACTCCCGGCGCGAAAAATTCTGTTTTAGCCAAATCTTTGTAATGAATTTCCGGGCGACGTAACAGTTCTTCACCGTTAACTTCTTTGGTAACCGGACTTTTCACTAACGCATTAATTTGCTCGACCGCTGGATGATCTTTATGAACCCAGGTCGCTTTTAAACGTTGTTTTTCCTGCTCAACAGCTTCCATTTTTTCATTGAATGCTGCCCAGCGTTCGTCATCAACTAAGCCCAGGTTTCGACCAATTTCTGTTAAACGAATATCGGCATTATCTTCACGGAGCAACAAACGATATTCCGCTCGAGACGTAAACATGCGATACGGCTCTTGGGTTCCCAGAGTCGATAAATCGTCGATCAATACGCCCATGTAGGCTTGATCACGACGTGGCGACCAGGACTCTTTCCCTTGTGCTTGTAATGCTGCATTCAGACCAGCGATAAGGCCTTGCGCTCCGGCTTCTTCATAGCCTGTTGTCCCATTAATTTGTCCGGCAAAGAACAAACCATTAATGACTTTGGTTTCCAACGATTGTTTCAGATCTCTTGGATCAAAATAATCATACTCAATGGCGTAACCCGGACGCGTAATATGCGCGTTCTCGAAACCTTTAATTGAGCGTACTAATTGTTGCTGTACGTCAAATGGTAAGCTGGTTGAGATACCATTGGGGTACACTTCAAAAGTATCCAGCCCTTCAGGTTCAACAAAAATCTGATGCGACCCCTTATCAGCAAATCGCATAATTTTGTCTTCTATTGATGGACAATACCGTGGTCCTACGCCTTCAATAACGCCTGAGTACATGGGCGAGCGATCCAAGCCTGAACGAATAATATCGTGCGTATTTTCGTTGGTATGAGTGATGTAGCACGGGATTTGCTCAGGATGATCAGCCTGCGACCCCATGTAAGAAAATACTGGCGTCGGGTTATCACCCGGTTGTTCCTGCATCACTGAGAAATCAATGCTATGGCTGGCAATACGCGGGGGTGTACCGGTTTTGAGTCGCTCAACACGAAGTGGCAAAGAACGTAATCGTTTTGCCAGTGCATTGGCAGGAGGATCACCTGCACGACCACCTTGGTAATTATCCAAACCAATATGAATTTGACCGCCCAGGAAGGTTCCTACCGTTAATACAACGGTTTTAGCCGTGAATTTAAGCCCCATTTGGGTAACGACACCGGTGACTTGATCGTTTTCTACGATCAAATCATCACACCCTTGCTGGAATATCGACAGGTTGGGTTGCGTTTCTAGTGCATAGCGTATGGCTTGCTTATAAAGCTGTCTGTCAGCTTGAGCGCGTGTTGCACGTACCGCCGGGCCTTTTGATGAATTCAATGTTCTGAATTGAATGCCTGCTTTGTCGGCGGCTTTAGCCATAACACCGCCCAAAGCATCAATCTCTTTAACTAAATGACCTTTCCCTATGCCGCCAATAGCGGGGTTACAAGACATTTGTCCTAAAGTATCAATATTGTGCGTAAGCAATAGGGTATTAACACCTGAACGTGCGGCAGCAAGCGCGGCTTCCGTTCCGGCGTGTCCTCCACCGACAACAATAACATCAAAGTGTTGTTGGCTCTGTTGTGACATTTAAATGACCTTTCGTTAAAGAAGAGAAAAATAGCCAAGTATTTTAACGTGCTTTGACTCAGATCGAAACGGTTAAATTTCGTTCACTGGTTTTGATCTAAAAAAAGATCAATAAAGGATCTTATTTAGATCTTTTATTACTATTACTACTAGTCAGCGGTTTTCTGTGAATAGATCGCTGAATGCTTTTATATTCAACGCGTTCAGAGCGATCAAAAAGTGTAGATAACTGGATAATAACCCCGATCATAGATCGTGGATAACTAGGGTAGTTATACACAGATCGAATTGTCCCCACAGTTATACCCACCTCGTGGACAGTGCTTAACTGATCTTATACTTATCTTAATCACAGTTGTACAAGTCTGTGCAAAAGCCTGTGGGTATGATCACAGAGCCTTTAACGCATCCGTCATTGAAGGGATCCACTGTGCCGCTTTTTGTTCTGGATCGTCTTGCAGCATATCTATTTCTAATCGCTCTAACATTCGGGTACCACCAAGTTCCTGTAAACGTTCGTCACAGTGACGACCTGCCTGGCAAAAGGTGTCATAAGAAGACTCACCAATGGCAATAACTGCGTAATTAAGATCGCTTAAATCCGGTGTTTGTGGAGCCGTAATTTCGTCGTAAAAATCGAGCATAGAGTCGGCATAATCGCCAGCACCATGACTGGATAACAGCACTAACCAAGGCTCTGAGGTTGGTAGGGCTTCCAGTTCAGGTTCGTAATGAAGTTCTGTTTCAAAGCCCTGTTCAATCAGCTCATCACTTATTGTGTCGGCTAAAAATTCAGTATTTCCAGAGGTTGTGCCAACTAATAGATGTAAAACAGCCATATTTCGCGTTACCTTTGCTATATTAGAAAAATACGAATCATACAGGAGAACAATTATGGTAAAAGCTTTCGTTAATGTATTAGTACTTATGAGTGCGGTTTTAGTTTCAATGAATGCTCATGCTGGTATTGAGTCACCTAAACAAGTCTCTGATAACCTTTGGGTTATGGGTACGCCGTCAGACGCTCAATTGTCTGAGTTCGCTAACAATGGTGGTGAGGTGGTTATTAATTTGCTGTCTCAAAAAGAAATGACGGACAGTAATGAAGCCGCTGTTGTCACAAAAAATGGCATGGCGTATTACCATGTTCCGGTCAACGGCGCTGACGGTGTGACGCTGGCAAATGCTCGTATGGTCGATCGCATATTACTGAAAAATAGTGACAAGAATGTATTGGTTCACTGTGCATCAAGCAACCGGGTCGGGGCATTAATGGCATTACGAGCAGGTTGGTTAGACGGCATGTCAGTTGATGACGCAATCGCTGTCGGTAAAGAGCATGGAATGACATCGTTAGAAGCGAAAGTAAAAGGTATGCTTTCTCAGTAAATAGTTAAAGAAAGTAAAAAAGCCAGTTCAAAAACGTGAAAACGCTATGAACTGGCTTTTTGTTTTATAAATGTTCTTTGAGTAACTCAGGCTGACGCTCTGGCGTAAATATCTCAATCCAGTAGCCGTCTGGGTCTTTAATGAAGGCAATGCCTTTCATATTACCGTCGTTTGGACGCTTCTGAAATTCCACACCCATTTCTTCAAAACGCTCACAGGCGGCATCAATATCAGGTACCGCAAAGCCAATATGGCCAAACCCTTTAGGCTCTTCATTACCGCTGTGATACGAAACAGAATCGTCGTTTTCGTCGCCCCAGTTGTGAGTCAGTTCTACCATGGCCGGGCGACCAAAGGTTTGCTCAATACGCTTATCGTGGTCTGTTGACCAGTCACTGCGCTCCTCCGGCGACATAGACGCCATAAAATACAGCGTAAACTTCATTTCCGGAAAGTCGAGGCGTTTCACTAATGTCATGCCCAGTACATCGCTGTAGAATTTTAACGTGCGTTCTGGGTCTTTAATGCGAAACATGGTTTGGTTGAACACAAAATCATGTGTCGCCGGGTCATGGTTTTCAGATAAACCTTTTGCTTCATCGAAATGTCTGCTCATAATGGAATCCTTCTGGGTCTCATATGCCTCTCTTGGTACACTGTTATCTGAGGTTGATTACCAAAGAGTTCAAGTCATGTCGTGGTACGTTTATATTCTTAAATGCTCTGACAATACTTACTACACCGGCGTCACAAAGGATCTAAAACGACGTGTCGATGAGCATAACGGTGACGATAAAAAGGCAGCGAAATACACGAAAAGCCGTCGACCGGTTCGCTTGTTTTGGTCCGAGCCACATGAGTCGCGGTCATCTGCCTGCCAGCGGGAAGCTGCAATAAAACGGATGAAACGAACTGAAAAAGTCGAGTTAGCCAGTGGCGTTTAGACGGCTTTGTCCTTCCAATAATTGTTTGATAATAGGGGCTTTGTCTTTCATCGCGAGTTTGTCAGCCAATTGAGTGAGCTTAAATATACGATGGTAAAAGCGCGCTTTGCGGCGTTTGTATTGGCTTAATGTAAGTGATGTCGTGTTGAGCGCAGCTATTTCCTTTTCCAGTAAATCAAACAGTTGGTTATAGCGTTTCTTCAAACTGGTTGGATAAATTACCCGGTAGGCGAGCATGGCGAGTAAGGGGGCTGCTATGACTGCCAGTGCAACGCTAATCGACTGGCTTAAGTTAAACATATAAGGCACAGCAGGTTGCATCAGCAGCAGAAAGACCAGGTTGAAGTCCATACTGCCATTGGCGGTTTTTTGATGAGACATGGGAAAACCACCGATAAGAATAATCGGCATAATAGCAATGAGCATCCACAAAACTGAGTCACTAAATTGCCAGACACTGGCTTGCATCATTACAGCCGTTAATGCCCCGACGCTTTGCCCAAAAAATACGTATCTCATGGTCAGGGCAGGGTTATCAGCGGTTGAAAACAGCGTCAACATGACCGATGCACCAAGCATTAAATAAGCCATTTGAAACCAATGGGTGTACCACCATAACGCCCCAATTATAGCCAGTATTATGCAGGTTCTAATGGCAGAGTGACGAGCGCCGCGCCAGTCTCTGTGCAGTAATGTCGTTGAAAGTAGCGTTGAATTAGCGGTTTTGCCCGTATCTTTGAACGATAAGCGCTCTTCAGTTGCATCGATAAACTCTTTAAAACGACGCTTTACTGCGTCGTTTTGCATTGCCTTATAGGCATTATTTAACGAGCTTAAAATATCCTTTCGGTGTACAGACGCTTTGATTTTATTTGAAGCTTCAAGTAAGTGCGTACTTACTTCGTTGTTTTCTTCAAAGCCCTGTATTTGTAATTCGGTGATAAAACCAAGTTGGGTGTTGATAACCTGGCGAATGGTTTTTGCTGACTCGTGAGCGCTGACTGAACCGGTACCGTGGTCTAACAGTTGTGACTCTAAATTAGCCAGTTCTGAAAGCTTTTTATCCAGTTGAATAGCAGTATTTTTGGGATCTGAGAACGCTTGAGCAAGCTCATATAGGTTAGCGGCCGTGTGCCGACGTAACTCGTTAATGATGGTTTGTTCAGCACGCTTGTAAGTGAATAGAAAACCAATGATTAACGAGCAAATAATTCCAACGAAAACGGTCAGCAGGCGGTCAATACCCAGCGGAATAAGGGCATCCGGGCTTTGGGTTAGAAGCACCACCATAGAGGCCGAGTAGCCTGCCAAAATAGTACCGTAGGAGATAAGCCCATGCAGGAGATTGCCCGTGTAAACACACAGCGTTACCCACAATGTCAGCCCTGTGACTAACCAAAGAATATCACCGCCTGAGGTAACTACCAGCACCATACCAAATAAGGTTCCGAGCAGAGTCCCTAATGCCCGGTATGCGGCTTTTTCTATAAGAAGACCACGGGTAGGTTGCGATACCGCCCAAACAGTCATAGCGGACCACTGAGGGTGTTCCAGACCTAACGCCCAGGCAAAAAGAAGAGACAGACAGGCAGCAACGCCGGTTCGAAAGCCAAACCGTAAACGGACGTAGTCAAACCCCCATTGCGCTAAGCTGTCTTTCAAAAAAGAGTCCTTATTTGTCGGTTTGTTTATTTACCGATACAGAACGACCCAAAAATTTGGCCCAGTAGGTCATCAGAAGTAAATTCACCGGTTATCTCGTTTAGGTGTTGCTGCGTTAAACGTAGCTCTTCTGCGAGTATTTCGCCGGCCATATTGGCTTCTAACTGTTCCTGACCTTGCAGCAAATGTGTTTTCGCTTTGGCAAGTGCGTCTAAATGACGGCGGCGTGCCATGAAGCTGCCTTCCGAAGTCGCATTATAACCGACGCAATGTTTCAGGTGTTCGCGTAATAGCTCTATACCGTGGCCTGTTTTTGCTGACAAATGAACAACCGGAATGCCGTTATGTTCGTCAATACCCGTGGGCTCTTCGGACAAGTCGACTTTGTTACGAATAACGGTGTAAGGCATGTCGTCGGGTAACTGAGCGAAAAACTCCGGCCAAATGTCGTCAGGGTGTATTGCTGAGGTTTCCTGACTATCGACCATGAACAGTACACGATCGGCTTGGCGAATTTCGTCCCAGGCACGTTCAATACCTATTTGCTCAACCTGATCCGGGCTTTCGCGTAAGCCGGCAGTATCAATAATGTGTAACGGCATGCCGTCTATTTGAATGTGCTCACGCAATACGTCGCGAGTGGTGCCTGCAATTTCTGTAACAATGGCCGACTCGCGTCCGGCAAGCGCATTCAGCAAGCTCGATTTACCGGCATTGGGACGACCGGCAATAACAATACGCATGCCTTCGCGCATGAGTGTGCCTTGCTTGGCTTCTTGTTCTATATGGAACAGCTGGTCGATAATGTCGGCTAAATCGTTGGCGACTTTACCGTCACTTAAAAAGTCGATTTCTTCATCGGGAAAATCGATAGCGGCTTCAACATACATACGAAGATGAATAACCGCATCAACGAGCTGATCTAACCGGTGAGAAAATTCGCCTTTTAAGCTTTGTAATGCGGCTTTTGCGGCTTGTTCAGAGTTGGTGTCGATAAGGTCGGCAATGGCCTCTGCCTGAGTTAAGTCGAGCTTGTCATTCATAAAAGCTCGTTCGCTGAACTCACCGGGGCGAGCAGGGCGAATACCAGGCATTTCCAGTATCGCTTTTATGATCATGTCGATTAATACCGGTCCGCCGTGCCCCTGAAGCTCTAAAACGTCTTCACCGGTAAAGGAATTAGGACCTTTGAAGAACAGCGCTATACCCTCGTCCAGTAACTCGTTGTTACTGTCATAAAAGGGAAGGTATTCTGCTTTACGAGGTTTTGGGCAGTGGCCTAATAGCTGTTCGGCGACCTGGGTGGCAGCCGAACCACTAACACGGACAATACCAACACCACCGCGACCGGGTGGTGTCGCTTGAGCGACTATGGTGTCATCGCTAAAGGTATCGTCCATATTGCTGTCTATCATGCTTATTTCTTCTTATTACCTCTTACCATCATGCCTTTCTTCTCTAGTCCACGGTAGATAATCAGCATTTGTGCAATGGTAATTAAGTTACTGACTAACCAGTACAGTACCAGACCTGATGGGAACCACAGGAAGAATACGGTAAAGACAACAGGCATATACTGGAACAGTTTCTGTTGCATAGGGTCTGTTGCCGGCGTTGGCTGCAGACGTTGCATCAGGAACATACTCGCACCCATTAGTATAGGCAGTATGTAGTAAGGGTCTTTAGTCGATAGGTCCTGAATCCAGAAAATGAATTCTGAATGACGCAATTCGACGCTTTCCAGAAGTACCCAGTAAAGTGCCAGGAAGATAGGTAACTGCAACAGCATTGGCAAACAACCACCAAGTGGGTTCACTTTTTCTGTTTTGTACAGTTTCATCATTTCCTGAGACAGTTTCTGGCGGTCACTGTTGTAACGTTCACGAAGCTCAGTCATTTTCGGCTGCAGCATACGCATTTTAGCCATAGACACGTACTGTGCTTTGGTCAGCGGGAATAGCAGCGCTTTTACAATAACCGTGGTTAAGATAATAGCCAGACCCCAGTTAATAACGATACTTTGTAAGAACTGAAGTAATTTGAAAATAGGTTGCGCTAACCACCAAAGGAAACCGTAGTCGACGGTTAAGTCTAAGTGCTCAACCAGCTGGGCCATCGAATCCTGGTCTTTCGGACCCAAATACAGTTTAGATTCAATAGTTTCAGTGCTGTTCGGATTTACTTGAGTGGCAGGGTAAACCACACCGATAATAGCTTGCGAGCCATTAGCAACACGCGAGAACAACCGATTGGTTTGTTGCTGTGTTGGAATCCATGCAGAAACAAAGTAGTGTTCCAGCATACTCACCCAACCGGTTTGAGAGGTGACATCAAGACGACTATCGAGCATGTCATCAAAGTCGTACTTCTCAAACTTGTCGTCGTCGTGAGAATATGCCGCACCGAAATAAGTTGGCATTATCATGCTGCCACTTTCGCCAGTGCCCATTGAACGTTTTAACTGACCGTAGAACTGAGTACTTAAGGTGTCAGCAGAGTTGTTTTCAATTTCGAAACGAACATCAACGTCGTATTGACCCGGCGTAAAGGTGAATATCTTACGATAGACCACACCGCTTTCAGTGGTGTAAGTCAAAGGCACTTCGACTTTTTCAGACGTCGATGAATAATCCGTCTTTTCGTAACTGTATACGGCACGACCGTTTTTATTGTCGATACCATCTGCGCCGATTAGTCCCGACTGAGCGACGTAAACAGCGTTTGATTCGTTTTGCAGTAGCTGAAAACGTTTATCAGAATTGAGCTCTTTTGCGAACTGCAACAATTTTGCCGAAACAATATCACCACCACGGGTATCTATTTGTACGTCGAGTACATCGGTTTCAACATGAATAGTCGTTGCGCTCGAGGTTTTTGAGGCGCCTTCGGCTTCAGGCACATCGCTGGATGCAGCAACCGAACCGCTTGGAACGTCAGTTGAGCCAGCGCTGTCAGCAGCTTGCTGCGTCGTCGACTCAGAATTTGTTGGAGCCGTTGTACCTGGTGCCGATTCCACAACCCAATTTTGGTAAAGGAAAAATGACACCACTAAAAAGGCAATAAATAATATTGAACGTGGCGAATTCATAGTGATTTCGTCTCTGTTGGCTGTTTCGTTAATGATTGACTGTTATTTTCTGTTTTAGCTTTTTGTTCTTGCTCGCAAGGAGGGACGGGGTCGTAACCGCCCGGGTGACCGGGATGGCATTTACCGATTCGCTTGGTGGCAAGAAAAACTCCACGGATTGTACCGTGTTTTTCAATAGCCTCACAGGCGTAATGTGAACATGACGGATAAAATCGACAACGCGGTCCAAGTAACGGACTTATGACCCATTGGTAGATTTTAATTAGCGCGATTGGTATTGCACGCAGCGCTTTGCTAATTTTCGCCATAAATAATTCAACGTATCCCGTAAAGCGGCGTTATCTTGCTCAACGATACCTGGCTTGGCAATAATAACAATGTCAAAAGCCGGTAGTTTATGTTGGCTTAAGCGAAAAGTCTCGCGCATTTGGCGTTTTATACGATTACGATCAACAGCGCGTTTGGCTCGTTTTTTACTAATAGTAACGCCGATGCGAGGATGGCCTTTCGTGTTGGGCGTTGCCAACATAGTAATGTGAGAAGTGACAGCTTTTACAGGAGGGTTTGAGAATACAGTCTGAAAGTCAGAGGGAGTTAGCAGACGTAACTCCCGTCCGTATGAGATACTCTTAAGCACTCAATACTTTACGACCACGAGCACGGCGGCGAGCCAATACTTTACGGCCGTTTTTAGTTGCCATGCGAGCACGGAAACCGTGAGAGCGCTTGCGCTTTAATACGCTTGGTTGAAATGTTCTTTTCATAACTAATCTTCCATCGGTCAGTTTGCTAGTTCCCACGCTGGCCGAAAAAGTTGAAACCAAACGTGACGGGAATTTTTTAGAGCGCGGATCTTACCGATCTTTTCCCCGCTAGTCAACGACTACGCGTGCATTTATTAGCCTTTTTCGCTGACTTTTTGACGATTTTCGCAAATTGACGTCATCCACAATTATATCGGTTAAGTTTTCTTTAATGTGGATAAATTTTGAGTTATGCACTTTTTCTAATTTTTGTTTGTTTTGTAATAGCGCTTTTAAAGCAAAATATAAGCCAGGGTTATAGCTCTTTATAAAATAAAAAAATCCTTTATTTATGCCGTTTTCAACGCATTTTGACTAGCGGAAACCGAATGACTGAAGTACAATCGATGAATACTATAATAAATAAACGATCCAGGAGAAGAGTGTGAATAATTCGCTTTGGCAACAATGTGCAGAGCGACTGCAATCGGAGCTTCCGTTACAGCAGTTCAACACGTGGATCAGACCACTTCAAGCCGAACAAAACGGTGACACGCTTACCTTATTTGCGCCGAACATCTATTCGGTTGACTGGGTGCGCGACAAATACTTAAAAACCATTAACGACAACCTTTCAAACCTTTGTAATGGTGAAACCGCCCCGAATGTGGTTTTGAAAGTCGGTGAAGTCTCTAACGGCCGCTCTTCTTCAGTGGCATCGGTGCAAAAGCGAGCAGCAGCTGTTCGTAAAAAAGCGACCGGTTTTTCGGGAAGTAGTAACGAGTCCGCGGAAGAATTTGAAAGCAATATCCACCCAGAGTACACCTTCGATAATTTCGTTGAAGGTAAATCGAATCAGTTAGCGCGCGCGGCAGCTATTCAGGTTGCTGAGAACCCTGGTGGTGTCTATAACCCGTTATTTGTCTACGGTGGTACGGGTCTCGGTAAGACGCACTTATTACACGCTGTCGGTAATGGCATTATGGCGCATAAAAAAGGTGCCAAAGTGTTCTATATTAGAGCAGAGCGTTTTGTTCAGGACATGGTTAACTCCATCAGAAACAGTTCAACGAACGAGTTTAAGCGCTATTATCGGTCGGTAGATGCTTTGCTAATTGATGACATTCAGTTTTTTGCGAATAAAAAAGGGTCTCAGGAAGAGTTTTTCCATACCTTTAACGCTCTGCTGGAGGGAAATCAGCAAATAATCATGACCAGCGACCATTACCCGAAAGAAATAGAAGGGGTGGAGGACCGCTTAAAGTCACGTTTTGGTTGGGGACTGACCATTGCCATAGAGCCACCGGAGCTGGAAACACGGGTGGCTATTTTAATGCGCAAGGCGGAAGAACGTGGTTTAAATATGCCGCATGAAGTAGCGTTTTTTATCGCAAAGCGACTACGCTCCAATGTTCGTGAATTAGAAGGTGCTTTGAATCGAGTTGTTGCAAATGTCCAACTGACCGGTCGTCCAATAACCATCGATTTTGTGAGAGAGGCATTACGAGACCTTATCGCAGCGCAGGAAAAACTGGTTACTATTGATAATATTCAAAAGACGGTGGCTGAGTACTACAACATTAAGTTGGCTGATATCCTGTCAAAACGTCGTAGCCGATCGGTGGCAAGGCCAAGACAATTAGCAATGGCGTTAGCTAAAGAGTTGACCAACCACAGCTTGCCGGAAATAGGGGACGCGTTCGGTGGTCGGGATCACACAACAGTGCTCCATGCGTGTCGAAAAATACAAGAATTAAAAGATGCTCAGAACGACATAAAAGAAGATTATCGTAATTTAATACGGACGTTGTCGTCTTAAGCATGTCGTCATTACAGGGGAATGAGTCATGAAATTTTCTATCAATCGCGATGCGTTTTTAAAGCCACTGCAAGTTGTTAGTGGCGCAGTAGAAAGACGTCACACTTTACCTATTCTCGCTAACTTATTGTTACAGGTTGAGAACGGTCAGTTGAAACTGACAGGTACGGACCTGGAAGTTGAACTGGTGTCCTCTGTAGCGCTAGAGTCGGCAGATATGGATGCATCGGTAACAGTGCCAGCTAAAAAGCTAGTGGACATTGTGCGTAGTTTACCCGATGGCTCTGTTATTGAATTTACTGCTGAAGGAGACAGCGCAACCGTAAAATCCGGTCGCAGTAAATTTAAACTCAGCACCCTGTCTGCTGATGATTTCCCGAATATTGACGACTGGAAAAGCGATATCCAGCTTGTGACAGAGCAAGGTATTTTAAAAGACTTAATGGAAAAGACACATTTTTCCATGGCAAATCAGGATGTTCGCTATTATTTAAACGGTATGTTGTTCGAAACGGACAGCGGTATGCTGCGCTCGGTCGCAACTGACGGGCATCGTTTGGCGATGAGCACCTGTGCTATCGACCAGCCGGGCTTAACTCAACGACAGGTTATTGTTCCAAGAAAGGGTGTAGTTGAACTACTTCGTTTACTAGGCGATGACGAACACGAAGTTACGGTGTCTATCGGTAATAATCACATTCGTGTTGAAACACCTGAGCTAATGTTCACCAGTAAATTAGTCGATGGTCGTTTCCCTGACTACCGTCGCGTATTACCTAGCGGTGGTGATAAAGTGGTTGTGGCAGATCGCGATATTTTACGCCATGCATTCAGTCGCGCCTCTATTTTATCGAATGAAAAATTCAGAGGTGTTCGCTTAAATTTAAGTTCGGGTGAGCTTTGCATTACCGCAACTAACCCAGAGCAAGAGCAAGCAGAAGAAATTATTGAGGTCGACTACCAGGGCGATGACTTGGAAATCGGTTTCAACGTTAGTTACTTACTTGATGTCATGAGCAACATTGATGAGGAACAGGTATCTTTCACACTGTCAGACTCTAACAGCAGTGCATTGATTGAGCCGCAGCATGATGACTCATGTTGTTATGTAATAATGCCAATGCGCCTGTAATATCATCATAGATGTTTATTGAATCTCTCAATTTAAGCCACTTTCGAAACTTTAAGGAAGTGGCTATCTCTCCTGATAGACATATTAATTTAATTACCGGCAGTAACGGGTCCGGTAAAACAAGCCTTTTAGAAGCGATTTATTTATTAGGCTTTGGACGTTCTTTTCGACCTGGCGGATTTCGTCAGCTGATAAATGAACATGCGGATCAATTCACGATATTTTGTCGTACGGCAAACCATTCTATAGGCGTCCGGCGGAATACTTCCGGTGATCAGACGTTGCGTTTAGATAATGCCAACGCAACAAAAATGTCTGAGGTCGCACGTTTGGTGCCGGTTCAGCTTTTGACTCCGGAGTCAGTCGATATTCTTTTAGAAGGGCCGAGTTTAAGACGTCAGTTCTTAGACTGGGGAGTGTTCCACGTGGAACACTCGTTTTATAAAAACTGGGTTTCTTACACTCAAATACTGAAACAGCGTAACAGTTTATTAAAGCAATACTCAGCGTCTGCAACACAAGATAAATATTGGCTAGAGCAACTCGCTTACTATGGTGAACTCATTAGTGTCAGTCGTGAAAATTATTTGAAAGAACTGTCGGATTATATACAAGAATTAGCGAAATCTTTCCTCTCAAATGTTACAATCGAGGTTCGATTAAAAAAAGGGTGGGATAGTACCCAATCACTTTTTTCGGCCTTAGAAAGCCATACAGAGAAAGATAAGAAATATGGCTTTACGTCAGTGGGTCCACACAAGGCGGATATAAAAATTTTAGCTGATGGCGTGGATGTTAAACACAGGCTGTCCAGAGGGCAGTTAAAGACGTTAGTTTCAGCATTAAAGTTAGCGCAAGGGAAGCATTTTCAGTCTGTTAAAGGCGAATCTTGCGTTTACTTAGTGGACGATCTGACATCTGAATTGGATGCGGATAATCAACGATTGTTTTGCCAGCAGTTAGAAAAGTTAAATGCGCAGGTGTTTGTCACAGCGATTACTGGAAAGCAGTTGTCGGATAAATTTCAAAAATCGCCCAAAATGTTCCACGTGGAACATGGGGCAATAAACGAATGATATCGAGATAATAACTATGGAAGAAAATAACTACGGTTCATCGAGTATAAAGGTCCTTAAAGGATTGGATGCAGTTCGTAAACGTCCAGGGATGTATATTGGAGATACGGACGATGGCACAGGTCTGCATCACATGGTTTTTGAGGTTGTCGATAACTCTATCGATGAGGCTTTGGCTGGGCATTGTTCAGAAATTCTCGTCACTATTCATTCTGACGGTTCCGTGTCAGTAAAAGATGATGGCCGTGGAATTCCAGTCGACATTCATGAGGAAGAGGGCGTGTCGGCCGCTCAAGTTATTATGACCGTACTTCATGCCGGTGGTAAGTTCGACGATAACTCGTATAAAGTGTCGGGCGGTTTACACGGTGTTGGTGTTTCAGTCGTTAACGCTTTGTCTGAAAAGCTGCAGTTAACCATTCGTCGTCAGGGTAAGGTTTATGAACAAACCTACCATATGGGTGAACCTGAAAGTGACGTTAAACCTATTGGAGATACAGACACAACAGGTACCGAACTGCGCTTCTGGCCAAGTGCTGAAACCTTCAGCGACACCGTTTTTCATTACGACATTTTGGCGAAGCGTTTGCGCGAATTGTCATTCCTAAACTCTGGCGTTGGTATTCGTTTACGTGACGAGCGCGATGACCGTGAAGATTTATTTAAATACGAAGGCGGTATTGCCGCTTTTGTTAATTACTTAAACCAGAATAAAACGCCTATTCATGAGAAAGCATTCCACTTTGCGGCGGAACGAGAAGACGGTATATCTGTTGAAGTAAGTATGCAGTGGAATGATTCATTCCAGGAAAACATTTACTGCTTTACGAACAATATTCCACAACGCGATGGTGGTACTCACTTAGCTGGTTTCCGCGCAGCTTTAACGCGTACACTGAATGCTTACATGGAAAAAGAAGGCTTCACTAAGAAGACAAAAACCTCAGCGACGGGTGATGATGCTCGCGAAGGTTTGACTGCTATTATTTCTGTGAAAGTACCAGACCCTAAGTTTTCATCTCAAACGAAAGACAAACTTGTGTCTTCTGAGGTGAAGTCAGCGGTTGAGCAAGCAATGAATGAGCAGTTGGCGGACTACTTATTAGAAAATCCAACCGAATCGAAGCTTATTATTAATAAGATTATTGATGCCGCTCGAGCGCGAGAAGCCGCACGAAAAGCCCGCGAAATGACACGTCGTAAAGGCGCGTTAGATATCGCCGGCTTGCCAGGCAAGCTAGCTGATTGTCAGGAAAAAGACCCGGCACTTTCTGAACTCTATATTGTGGAGGGTGACTCGGCAGGCGGTTCAGCGAAGCAAGGCCGTAACCGTAAGAACCAAGCAATACTACCGCTTAAGGGTAAAATTCTGAACGTTGAAAAAGCTCGCTTTGATAAGATGCTGTCGTCGGCGGAAGTAGGAACGTTAATAACGGCTATGGGTTGCGGCATTGGTCGCGATGAATATGACCCGGATAAAACGCGCTACCACCGCATTATTATCATGACCGATGCGGACGTTGACGGCTCTCACATTCGTACATTGCTACTGACGTTTTTCTACCGCCAAATGCCGGAAATTATTGAGCGTGGTTATATTTATATTGCACAGCCACCGCTTTATAAAGTGAAAAAGGGCAAACAGGAAGTCTACATAAAAGATGATCCGGCACTTATTCGTTATTTGACCAGCCTTGCGTTAGATAATGCATCTTTGCATGTGAACGAGACTGCTCCGGGTATTTCGGGCGAGCGTTTGGAAACCTTAGTAAACGGCTACCAAATGGCACAAGAAAACATTAAGCGGCTAAGTCGTCGTATGCCTGAGAAGTTCCTGCAGCGCTTATTCTATGCGCCTCGTTTAACGGATGAGCGCCTGAAAGACCAAAGCTACATGGAAGGCTGGGTTAAGACACTTAATGATGACCTAACCGCTCGCGAAGTTGATTCAGCCACTTATACTATCTCTTTGCATGAAGACGAAGAGCGTAAGATGTGGTTACCGACAACGACTATTCGCCAGCATGGTGTCGATACTGATTACCCGCTAAATTACGAGTTTTTAATGTCCAAAGACTACGAGCAAATTGTCACCCTGGGTGAAGAAATTGACTCTTTAGTTGAAGAGGGCGGTTACGTCTTGCGTGGTGAGAAGAAACAGCCAGTGTCGCATTTCGTCGATGCCGTAGAATGGCTGATTAGTGAATCCAAACGAGGCATGTACGTACAGCGCTACAAAGGTTTGGGCGAGATGAACCCGGATCAGCTTTGGGAAACCACGATGGATCCTGAAACACGTCGTATGCTTCAAGTAACTATTGAAGATGCGATTGGCGCAGACCAACTATTCACAACCCTCATGGGTGATGAAGTAGAACCACGTCGAGCATTTATTGAGTCTAATGCTCTTAAAGTGGCAAACTTAGACGTTTAAGTCAGTTAATAGTGATAAAAAAGGCGGCTACCGTTTCCGGAGCCGCCTTTTTCTTTGTCTATTAAGCGGTTATTGCAGTAATGAAATATCCGCTATTTCCAGGAAAAGTTGGCGTAAACGGTACAGTAAATTCAGGCGGTTAAGCCTGATATCGTCCTCTTCAGCATTCACCATGACGTGCTCGAAGAATTCATCCACAGGCTCTTTCAGGTTAGAGAGTTGCGTCAGGGCATCGGTGTAGTTACCGTCCTGAATGAGCGGTTTAACCGTTTGCTCTGTTTCGTCTAACAACTGATACAAAGCTTTTTCAGGCGCTTCGTTTAAAAGGTTTTGTTGAACCTTACCGTCTATCGATTCCTTAGATTTCGCCAGTATATTACCTACGCGTTTATTCGCGGCAGCTAAGCTCTCTGCTGAATCCAGCGATTTAAACGTTTCAACGGCTTTAACGCGTTTGTCGAAATCGACCGGTTTTGACGGAGAGCGAGCAAGCACCGCCTGAATGACATCAACGGAAATACCTTGCTCTTGATACCATGGACGGAAACGACCCAGCAGGAAGTCGAAGACATCGGCTTTTACCGTTTGGTTAGACAGCTTGTCTCCAAAACCTTCGGCCGAGGCTGCTAAAAGCTCATTTAAGTCGAGCGGTAAATCACGCTCAACCAATGTGCGTAAAAGTCCAAGTGCAGCACGTCGCAGAGCGAATGGGTCGCGGTCACCTTTTGGCACTTGGCCAATACCGAAAATACCGACTAGGGTATCTAGCTTATCTGCAAGCGCAACAGCGCACGCTTCTTTGCTTTCGGGTAAATGGTCGCCCGAGAAACGAGGCCAGTAGTGTTGCTCTATAGCCTTTGCAACACTGGCTGTCTCGCCATCATTAAGCGCGTAGTGTTTACCCATAACGCCTTGAGTTTCGGGGAATTCTGAGACCATATCGGAAACCAAGTCGGCCTTACACAGCAGACCAGCGCGTTCAGCTGCTTGAGCGTCCGCTTTAAGAAGCGACGCAATTTTCCCTGCCAGTTCAGCAATACGACGAGCTTTATCGCCAATACTGCCAAGTTGCTTCTGGAAAAGAACCGAATCGAGTTTAGTGACTCGCGACTCAAGAGACTGCTTCTTGTCGGACTCAAAGAAAAACTGAGCGTCAGCCAGGCGAGGGCGAATGACTTTCTCGTTGCCATGAATGATTTGCTGCGGGTCGCGACTTTCAATATTCGAAATGAATATGAATTGCGGCAGTAACTGGCCGTTATTGTCCTCGACAGGGAAGTAACGTTGGTCGTCTTTCATGGTGACAATAAGCGGCTCTTTAGGTACGTCCAAAAAGCCTTTATCAAAACTCGCAGTTAAAGCAACTGGCCATTCGACTAATGCAGCAACTTCTTCGACTAAATCATCGTCCTGAATAACGCGACCACCAAGTTCGCTTGCTAAGCGCGTGACTTCGGACTGGATAATATCAATGCGCTCTTCGAAGTTAGCGATTACTTTCGCTGCACGCAGATTGCTTAAGTAGTTGTCGACATGATCAAGCTCGAAACCTTGTTTGGAATGGAAGCGATGCCCCTGAATAAAACGAGCGCTTTTCGTTTCCAATACTTCGGCATTAATGAGCTCATTGCCAAGCATGACTGTCAGTGTGTGTACCGGACGAATAAATTGAGCCGTACTGTCTCCCCAGCGCATGGGCTTAGGAATAGGCAGTGTCTTAATTGCTGACTCAATAAAACCTTGCGCTAACTGCTTTAAAGACTGGCCTTTAACCGTTGCTTTATGAAGTAGCCATTCGCCTTTATCGGTTTTTAAGCGCTCAGCCTGGTCAACCGTAATGCCATTAGAGCGAGCCCAGCCCTCTGCTGCCTTGGTCGGATTACCTGCATCATCAAAAGCAACGTTAACCGCAGGACCTCGCTTTTCTACAACTTTGTCCTGTTGTTCTGTCTCTACCTGATTCACAAGTACCGCTAAACGACGTGGTGTCGCATAAGCGTCTATGCTCTCGAAAGACAGCTCAGCCGATTCTAAACCAGCTTGTATGCCCGACTTAAAACTATCACGTAATGCTCTTAAAGCCTTTGGAGGGAGCTCTTCCGTGCCTAACTCAATCAGTAAATTGTCTTTATTCACAGCTATGCTCTCCTTAGTCTTCGGCTTTCTTGTCGGCCAGAGGGAAGCCTAACGCTTCTCGTGCCTGATAATAAGTTTCAGCAACTGCCTTAGCCATGGTGCGTACTCGCAATATATAACGTTGCCTTTCGGTCACGGAGATTGCGTGTCTGGCGTCCAACAAATTGAATGCATGAGAGGCTCGCATAACTTGCTCGTAAGCAGGAAGTGGCAATGCTTTCTCTATGAGTAATTCACATTCTTTTTCGCAGTCTTCAAAGCGCTGAAAAAGAACATCGACATCGGCATACTCGAAGTTATAAGTCGACTGCTCAACCTCATTTTGATGGAACACGTCGCGGTATAGAATTTTACCGCGTGGGCCGTCTGTCCAAACTAAGTCGTAAATGCTGTCCACGCCTTGAATGTACATCGCCAGGCGTTCAAGGCCGTAAGTAATTTCGCCGGCAACCGGGCGGCACTCTAAACCACCCACTTGCTGGAAGTAGGTGAACTGGGTGACTTCCATACCATTGAGCCATACTTCCCAGCCTAAGCCCCAGGCGCCCAGAGTAGGCGATTCCCAGTTATCTTCTACAAAGCGTATGTCGTGAGTTAGCGTATCAAAGCCCAACAGTTCCAAAGAGCCCAGGTAAAGCTCCTGAATGTCTTTAGGCGACGGCTTCATAATGACCTGAAACTGGTAATAGTGCTGAAGACGATTTGGGTTTTCGCCGTAACGACCGTCTGTCGGGCGGCGGCAGGGCTGCACATACGCAAAGCTGGCAGGCTCTGGCCCTAAAGAGCGTAAGAATGTCATGGGATGGAATGTACCTGCACCCACTTCCATATCGAGCGGTTGCACTACCGCACAGCCTTGCTGAGCCCAGTAATCTTGTAAGGCTAAAATAAGCCCCTGAAAGGTTTTTACATCGTATTTCGACATACGCTTTCTCTGCTTTGTTATTTGTGGTTGACCGATGGTCGAAAAATATGCGTAGATTATACCCTCTGAAGCGCCTTGGTTATAGGGGATGACATGACAAATAATGCGCCAGAACGGTGTTCATGGTGTGAATCTGCTGACGATTACCGAGCTTATCACGACAATGTCTGGGGCAGACCAGTCAGTGACCCGCAAGAACTCTTTGCTAAGCTTTGCCTGGACGGGCAGCAAGCAGGTCTCAGCTGGATAACCATTTTGCGCAAACAAGCCGGCTACGAGAAGGCTTTTTTAAACTTTAACCCACAAGCTATTGTGGCGATGAGTGATGAAGATAAAGAAGCGTTGTACACCAACAGTGATATTATTCGCAGTAAGAAGAAAATAGACGCCATTTTTACCAACGCCGAAGCTTATTTAAAGCTGGAAGAGCAGGGTATTAAGTTTGAACAGTGGTTATGGTCTTTTGTTGGCGGAAAGCCCGTTATCAACAGATACAAAACACAAGCGGAAATCCCTACGGAAACCGAAGCCTCGAGAGCAATGGCAAAAGCGTTGAAAAAAGCAGGATTCAAGTTCGTTGGCCCCACCATTTGCTATGCTTTTATGGAAGCAGTTGGTATGGTTAACGACCATGTTATCAGTTGTCATTGTTACGAACCCGTCGTAAAACAAATGAAACAATTTACGTTATAGAACGTTGTCAAAAGAGCGAAGGACGAATGATAGAAATTACACTTGCGGATTATAGTAACCCCAAACACCGTAATGCCGTTATAGCTATGTTGGATGCTTACGCTAAAGACCCAATGGGTGGTGGTGAAGGCATATCAGATGAAGTTAAAGAGAGTCTGATAGATGAAATGGCAAAAAGAGACCATGTCTTTTCTTTGCTGGCCTACGATGGTGATACCCCGGTTGGCGTTGCAAACTGTGTAGAAGGCTTCTCAACCTTCGCTGCAAAACCATTAATGAATATTCACGACATAGCGGTTATTCCAGAGTACCGGGGACAGGGCGTAGCGCGTAAACTGCTGGAAGAAGTGAAAACACTGGCAGAATTCCGTGGCTGCGTGAAGCTGACACTGGAAGTGCTGGAGAACAATGACCGTGCTAAGCAAGCCTATAAAAACTTTGGCTTCGAACCCTATGAACTGGGTGAAGTTGGTCAGGCTGAGTTCTGGGAAATGTACTTAAATAAAGATAAAGCCTGACACCTAAACGTCAGGCTTTTAGTGGGACTTCCTGACCCAGTAGCGGTAAGGCATCTCTTCGGTTTCAGAGCTCACTAACTCATGCTCCATAAACTCGCAAAAGCCCGGAATATCCCGGGTTGTTGCGGGATCATCCGCTATAATCAGTAACACCTCGCCAACTTCCATCTTACGAATTGCCGCACGAACTAACATTACGGGCTCCGGGCATTTAAGGCCAAGGGTATCGAGTTCTTTGTCGCAGTTAATCTGGGTCATGACTTCTTTAAAAGACGTTAGGTGAAATTGGCGAGTAGTTTAACACTTTCGCGACTAAGAGGTGAGGGGGGAGTGATGGATTGCTGCAGTCAAGCCCCCAGGGATGGGTTCACGGCGTGTTTCTGAGTATTTCCTGACAATAAAAAGGGGCGAGCCTTCGCTCCCCCCCTTCCTCAGAGCAGTTAAAGTGTTAAACCGCCCTAACTTTGCTGTTTCTTTTAAACGCGTTCAAATACCGTCGCAATACCCTGGCCAAGGCCAATACACATGGTTGCTAAGCCAAGCTTCGCGTTTTTCTCTTCCATTAAGTTGATTAGCGTCGTTGAGATACGTGCGCCAGAGCAGCCTAATGGGTGACCTAAAGCGATAGCACCGCCGTTCAGGTTCACTTTCTCTTCCATCTTGTCGAACAGTTTTAAACCTTTAAGTACAGGCAGTGACTGTGCGGCAAAGGCTTCGTTCAGTTCAACAACGTCGATGTCGTCAATAGACACACCAGCACGTTTAAGTGCTTTCTCAGTTGCCGGAACGGGGCCGTAACCCATAATGGAAGGATCGCAGCCTGCAACGGCCATTGAGCGAATCTTAACGCGTGGCGTCAGACCCAGTTCTTTGGCTTTATCAGCAGACATAACCAACATGGCAGCTGCGCCGTCAGACAAGGCTGACGATGTACCTGCGGTTACCGTGCCGTTGGCCGGGTCAAACACCGGGCGAAGCTGTGACAGGCCTTCTGCGGTGGTTTCCGGACGAATAACTTCGTCTTCAGTCACGCGTACCAGTTCGCCGTCGGCATTGTGGCCGTTAATTGGGTAAATCTCTTTCGCAAAGCGGCCTTCAACAGTCGCTTCGTGCGCTTTCTTATGAGAGCGCGCGCCGAATTCGTCTTGTTGTTCACGGGTAATACCGAACTTGCGAGACAACAATTCAGCGGTCATACCCATGCTGCCAGAAGCTTTTGCAACAGACTTATTCATGCCCGGGTGAAAATCGATGCCGTGAGTCATTGGTACGTGACCCATGTGCTCAACACCACCGGCCATAAAGATTTCGCCGTCGCCGTTCATGATAGCGCGTGCTGCGTCGTGCAATGCCTGCATGGATGAGCCACACAGACGGTTAACGGTAACTCCGGCCACTTTATGAGGAATGCCGGCAATTAACGCTGAGTTACGCGCAATGTTGAAACCTTGCTCCAGGGTTTGCTGCACACAACCCCAGTAAATGTCTTCCAGTTCATCAACATCCACTTCCGGGTTACGCTCAAGTAAGCCCTTCATCAGCGCAGCTGAGAGGTCTTCGGCACGAGTATGGCGGAAAACACCATTTTTTGAACGCCCCATTGGCGTACGAATACAATCTACAATGACGATGTCTTTCATTTTAATAACCTCCTCAAGCCTTACTTCGCGCTGGTTGTGTCAAAGTAAGATTTACCGGCTTTAGCCATTTCGCGCATGCCGTCGGTAACCTGATAAATTTCACCCAGGTGCGCGTACTTGTCTGCCAGTTGAATAAAGTTGTCGATACCTACAGTTTCCAGGTAACGGAACGGGCCGCCACGGAATGGAGGGAAACCTAAACCGTAAAGCAGTGCCATGTCAGCTTCTGCCGCAGAGCCCACGATGTCTTCTTCCAGACAGCGAACCACTTCGTTCACCATTGGGATCATGCAGCGAGCAATCACTTCGTCTGCATCAAGCTTTTTACCTTGCTCACAGCCTAGTAACTCATAAGTCGCCGGATCAGCCTCTTTGGTTGGCTTACCTTTTTTGTCGGTGCCGTATACGTAGAATCCTTTACCGTTTTTCTGACCGTAACGCTCAGCAGCTGCCAGTTTGGCAATAGCGCTTGAGGTGTCACGTTTCATGCGGGTAGGGAACCCGTCTTCCATAACGACCGTACAGTGATCAGCCGTGTCGATGCCGACAACGTCACTCAAGTACGCAGGACCCATAGGCCAGCCGAACTGCTTCTCCATAACCTTGTCGATACCAACAAAGTCTACGCCTTCATCAACCATACCGGCAAAGCCTGCCAGGTAAGGGAAGAGTACACGGTTTACCAAGAACCCAGGGCAGTCGTTAACAACGATAGGGGTTTTGCCGAGTTTCAGTGCGTACGCTACAACAGCGTTAACCGTTTCGTCTGAGGTTTTCTCACCACGAATAATCTCAACCAGCGGCATCTTATGTACCGGGTTAAAGAAGTGCATGCCGCAGAATTTTTCAGGGCGCTTCAGGTTCTTCGCTAATTCAGTAATCGAAATGGTTGAGGTGTTTGACGTTAAAATAGCGTCGTCACCGATAACGCCTTCAATTTCAGCCAGCACTGAGCCTTTAACTTTTGGGTTCTCAACAACGGCTTCAACCACAATGTCGACATCTTTAACGGAATCGTTCAGCAAGGTCGGGGTAATAGACGACAAGACTTTTATCATCTTCTCGTTGCTAACCTTGCCACGCTCAACGCCTTTTTTCAGGATCTTGCCGGCTTCTTTCATGCCCAGGTCTAAAGCGTCTTGCTTGATGTCTTTCATCACCGCAGGTACGCCTTTGGACGCAGACTGGTAAGCGATGCCGCCGCCCATAATACCAGCGCCTAAAACACCCGCTGTTTTGATTTCTTTGGTTGCGGCTTTAGCGTACTTCTTCGACTTACCTTTAACGGCCTGATCGGCCAGGAAGATACCAACTTGTGCCTGGCATGCGTCAGTTTGAGTCAAATCGAAAAATGCGTTGTTTTCCGCTTTCAATGCGCCTTCGCGATGTTCGCGGGCGCCGTTTTCAATAGCTTCTAACGCCTTGTGCGGTGCCGGGTAGTGTTTACCAGCTTTGGCTGCAATTAAACCTTTAGCGGTAACCAGAGTCATCATTAACTCAGTGTCGTTAGCTTTCAGCGGCTCTAACTTAGGCTGACGTTTCGCTTTCCAATCTTGTTCGCCGGCAGCGGCAGCTTTCGCTAAATTCAACGCCGCTTTTGTCAGGTTCTCTGGCTCAACAATCGCATCAATTGCGCCAACTTTAAGCGCGTCTTCTGCTTTGTTGTTTTTACCTGTGGTGATCCACTCTAAAGCGTTATCAGGACCAATAACGCGAGGTAAACGCATAGTACCGCCAAAGCCCGGGATAAGACCCAGTTTCACTTCTGGTAGACCGATAGTCGCTGTGGTGTCCGCTACACGGTAATCACAGGCTAATAGTGCTTCACAACCACCGCCTAATGCGAAACCTTTAACCGCACCAACGGTTGGTACTGGCAGGTCTTCCAGTTGGTCAAATACGCGCGATGCTTTTGCAACCCAGCTACGGGTCTTTTCCTGATCAGAGAAGAGTGTCAGGAACTCTGTAATGTCTGCACCGACAATAAAGGTCGACTTGCTACTGGTGACAATGACGCCACGCAGGTCATCTGTATCTTTAAGTTTAGTCAGCGCTTCGCTGAATTCTTCTAATGTTGCCTGGTCGAATTTATTAACCGAGCCTTTCGCATCAAATTGTAATTCTGCGAAACCTGGTTCGATAAAATCGACCCGAATGCTTTCACCTTGATAGATCATCTTGGGTCTCCCACGACTTCCATTAATTTGTTGCTGTAAAGAAACTGATTCTGTTATAGCTTTGGGTTAAGGTAGAGAGAGTTTGGCGTGAATACGCTAATTTTTCAACGGTTATTTAAACATGCGTTTGAATTAATGAACAAGCAGTCGTTTATCCTACGTTACAGTCGTCCTTTTATTTTCGCTTGCGCAGTTGCTATAGGCGGGCTTTCGCATGCAGGGCCGGCGGTTACCGAAGTGATGGGGTCAGAGCAGCGAGAGCAGCAAAGAGAACTCTTTAAAAAGGCAGAGTACGCCGCCAAAAGAGGGCGTTTAAATGAGTACCGGCAGTTACTCAAAGAGCTCGAAGGCTACCCTTTAAAACCTTATCTGGAGCTTGCTCGTCTGGAGCAGGTGGGGTATTTAGCCAACGAAGACAGAGTGTTAAAGTTCCTTGAAGATTATGAAGGCACGCCATTGGATTGGCAGCTGCGCCAACCCTGGTTAAGTTATCTGGCTGGCGAAGACGAGCACAAACGTTTCATTCGCGACTTTAGACACCCCGGAACCCTCACTCATCGCTGCCAGTTTATTCATGCACGCCGTAAACAGGGCTTAGAAGACGGCCCCTTCAAGCGACAGGTCGATGCTATTTGGCAACATGGCTTCTCTCTGCCTCAAGCCTGCGACCCAATATTAAAAGAATGGACTGAATTAGGCGGGCGCACAGACGAGTTGGTCTGGAAGCGCCTGAGATTGGCTGCCACCAGTGGTAATGCGACGCTTGTTCCCTACCTGACGGGCCTGCTTCCGGAACTGCAGCAGTATCTTGGCGAGTTTTATCATAAGGTGCGTTACTCGCCGGCTGCGTTAGAGAATGGCAGTTGGTTTAAAGGCCGTTACCCCAATAAAGAGGCCGAAATTGCGACCTTTGGTTTGAAAAAGTTGGTTTGGCGAGATGAAAGTATCGCTCTAAGGACTTATAAAAAACTGAAAGACAGCCTCTCTTTTAATGATGAGCAACTCACTGAGATAGCTGAAGAATTTGCGGTGGCGCTGAGTTTAGATGACCACCCTGAAGCAAGAATTTGGCATTCGCGAGTACCACCTGAAGCATTGAATGAAAGGGTGTTGCAGTGGCGGTTAGCGGTGCATTTAAAGGATAATGATTTTGAAGGGCTAAGAACGGTTATCAACGCGTTGCCTATCGCCATAAAGCAAGGGAACCAGTGGCGTTATTGGCTGGCGCGTAGTGAGGAAAAGCTTGGGAATGAGCTTGTAGCGCAGGAGCTTTATGAGGACTTATCAGACGAGCGTCATTATTATGGCTTTTTAGCGGCCGCGCGATTGCAAAAGCCTATTAGCCTCGAGCAGGAAAAGCTGGAAGTAAGCGTACTTCAGTTAGAGCAGGTACGCAGTCATCCCAGTGTCCAGCGGGCTTACGAGTTTATTCAGCTCGAACGCTGGGTGGATGCTCGCAGAGAATGGAACCATCTACTGACCCAACTCGACGGTGAAGAGCAAAAAGTTGCTGCGTATTTGGCAAGTGAGTGGGGGTGGCACGATCAAGCCATTTGGACACTCGCACAAATCGGTCATTTTGACGCAGTGGGTATTCGGTTTCCATTGGCCTACCAGGATATTTTAAGTCGTGCATCTCAGGCTGCAGGAATCGATGAAGAATGGGCTTTGGCAATAACCCGGCGAGAAAGTGCGTTTCGACACGATGCCTATTCAAGTGCGGGCGCGCGGGGGCTTATGCAAATACTGCCAAGTACCGCTAAAAAGCTTGATGGAAAGGGCAATTGGCGACGCCTGAATAACCCTTCAGTTAATGTGCGTTTGGGCACTTATTATTTAGGCCGTTTAAAGCATCGTTTCGAAAACAATTGGTTACTGGCAACGGCGAGCTATAACGCGGGCTACTACCGGGTGAAAGAGTGGTTGCCGGAAGAGCCTATGGAAGCAGATGCATGGATTGAAACAATACCCTATTATGAAACAAGAGATTACGTTAAAGCGGTATTAAGTTATCAGCAGATTTATCGGATGTTGGGTGGTAAAGAAGATAATTTATTTGAAGACGTGATAGACATGAAAATTGTTGGTTCAGAATAGGACGACTTTATGACCACATCGGCCGGTTTATGGCGGTTGTTTCAAAGCCACATTGATGAATTGCAAAAGCGTGCAGAGCGCTTGTTAGAAAGAGAGAATTTAGAGTTACTCGCGATTCATTCAGGTCAGCAAAAGCGCTGGTTTCTGGATGACATGAATTACCCGTTTAGAGCGAACCCTCACTTCAAAGCCTGGTGTCCAGAAACGCAATTACCGAACGCCTGGATTATCGTTCAACCAAAAACGAAGCCGACCTTGGTTTTGCTGGCAGCTGATGACTTTTGGCATACCGTTAAATCGGTAGAGTCTGAAGACTGGACGGCGGCGTTCCACGTGGAACATTTGAAAACACCTGAAGCTATAGAAACGCTGTTACCTTATGACAAAAAGCACGCCGCTTATATTGGTGAGCATATAGAGGTGGCTAAAGCTTTAGGTTTTGACAATATCAATCCAGACCCGGTATTGCACTTTTTCCATTATCACCGATTGTTTAAAACCGATTACGAACTTGCCTGCTTAGAAGAAGCGAATGAACTCGCCGCACGGGGGCACATAGCGGCAGCTGAGGCTTTTGCTGAGGGCGCTTCTGAATTTGAGTGCTTACTGAGCTATATGTCAGAAACTAAGCAAGGCCAGAACGAGGTGCCATACAGCCACATTATTGGTCAGAATGAAAATGCCAGTGTGCTGCATCACTGGCAGCTTGCTACTGCAAATAAAACACCGTTGCGCTCAATGCTTGTTGATGCTGGCGCGGAGGTTTGCGGATACGCGGCAGACATTTCCCGGACTTGGTCGTACGAACATAACGAATACGAAGAGCTCATTGTGGCTGTCGATCAGATTACGTTGGCGCTGATTGATAAGTTGAAGCCTGGTGTCAGTTTCCCTGACTTGCACAAGCTTGCTCACGAACAAATAGCCAATTTGTTGTTTGCGTTTGGCTTTGTTCGTTGTAGTCCTGAGCAAATGATTGAAGAGGGCATTACAACGGTCTTTTTCCCGCATGGCTTAGGACATCCACTGGGTTTACAAGTCCATGATGTTGGCGCGGCACAGGCTGATGAGCGGGGCACTCCTATTCCGTCGCCTCAAGGTCAACTCACGCTGCGAACAACACGAACGGTTGAGGCAAGGCAGGTTTATACCATAGAGCCCGGCATCTACTTTATTGAGCCTTTGCTGAATAAGCTGGCGTCGTCGAATAAGAAGCACCTGATTAATTGGAAGCGTGTCGACGAGTTTCGCCCGTTCGGTGGCGTTCGAATTGAAGATAACATTGTGGTGTACCGTGAAAAAAATGATAACTTAACGCGCCGAACAGAACTGAAAGACTTTAAATTTAAGGTGGGCTAAGTTGTCAGACGATAGCTATTTAATTGCAATAAGTGATGCTGAAGCAGAAATTGAAGTGAAAGGCAGTCGGTTTATAGCGTGTATAAGCCCGGCGAAAAATCCTGAAGAAGCTAGCGACTTCAAAGAGTCAGTTAAGAAGCGCTACCCAAAAGCGAGCCACTATTGCACTGCTTCGGTATTTGGTCACCCTAATGACAGTAACGGTTATGCTTATAGTGATGACGGTGAGCCCTCTGGAACGGCTGGCAGGCCTATGTTGATGGCACTGTGTGACGTCGGTATAGGACAGGTAACTGCTGTGGTTGTTCGATACTTTGGGGGAACGAAATTAGGCACAGGTGGTCTTCAGCGAGCCTATAAAGATGCGGTACTTGAAGCTTTGCCTGACTTAGCTGCCGAAACCTTAATATTCAAAAAGCCTTTTTCAGTCAATTTTGACTATACCGACCAAGGGGCTGTTGAGCCGCTTTTTGAGCGTTATGACGCTGAGGTTTGGGAAGCTGAATACAGCGATATTATTAAACAAGAAGTACGAATAGAGCCGTCTAAAGTGGATGAACTACAGGAAAAACTAAAGGCCGCCACACAAGGGCGTGTGCAACTGCGGCCTTATGAACCCATCGATTAAAAGAACATTGCACTGGGTTGGAAAACTCGCTCAACCTGATCAATGTACTTCTTATCCAGTAAGAACAGAATAACGTGGTCGTCCGAATGAATGATGGTTTCACTGTGTGCCATAAGCACCTCGTTACCACGTACAATTGCGCCAATGGTCGTACCCGGTGGTAATTTGATGTCTTTAATGGCCTTACCAACTACTTTTGAGGTGTCTTCGTCGCCGTGCGCGATGGCTTCAATAGCTTCCGCAGCACCTTTTCGCAGAGAGTAAACATTAACAATATCGCCTCGACGGACATGAGTCAGTAATGCCGACACGGTTGCCCGTTGCGGCGAAATGGCAATATCAATTTCTCCGCCTTGCACTAAATCGACATAAGCGCTGCGTTGAATAAGCACCATGGTTTTGCGAGCGCCCATACGTTTAGCCAGCATAGCCGACATGATATTCGCTTCATCGTCGTTGGTGACGGCAATGAAAACATCAATGTCTTCAACGTGTTCTTCTTCTAATAGCTTTTGGTCAGACGCATCACCACGGAAAATTAGGGTGTGCTCCAGGCGCTGCGACAACTCCTCAGCCCGCGCTTCCGAGCGTTCAATCAGCTTAACCCGATGATCACTTTCAAGCTGCTTCGCTAAGCCTGCACCAATATTACCGCCGCCAACAATCATAATTCGGCGATACTTGTCTTCAAGCTTTTGCAGCTCTTGCATGACTGTACTAATGTGTCGGGTATCCGCGATGAAGAATATTTCATCGTCGGCTTCAATAACCGTTGTTCCGGTGGGGCGAATAGGCTTACCTTGACGGTAAATGGCTGCGACACGGGTGTCGATATTGGGGATGTGCTCGCGCAAGGTGGAAATAGCATGCCCCACCAGCTTACCGCCATAATAGGCTTTTACGGCAACGAGAGACGCACGGCCACCGGCAAACTCCATAACCTGTAAAGCGCCGGGGTAGTCAATAAGTCGCTTAATGTAATTGGTAACGAGCTGCTCGGGTGAAATGATGTTATCGACCGGCGCATCCTGGTTGTGAAACAGCTGATCTTTGTAGCGAATGTATTCTTCTGAGCGAATCCGGGCAATTTTCTTTGGTGTATTGAAAATAGAGTACGCGACCTGGCAGGCAATCATATTGGTCTCATCGCTGCTGGTTACAGCAATAAGTAGGTCGGCGTCGTCTGCCCCCGCACGCCTTAAAACGTCCGGGTGAGCGCCATTTCCTGCTACCACACGCAGATCATATTTGTCCTGCAAGTCGTCTAGCAAATCGGCATTTGTGTCGACAATGGTAATATCGTTGCGCTCGCCAACTAAGTTCTCAGCAAGCGTGCCTCCAACCTGACCAACCCCAAGTATGATAATTTTCATTGTGCTTTTTTGAGTCTCGCGTAAAAGAATCCGTCGCCGTCAGCTTCACCGGGTAGAATTTGCAACATGTCCCGATTCGCCTCTATGGGTATGAGAGTAGCATCGCTGTGCTGTTTTAGGAAAGCCTCAACCTGCGTTTGGTTTTCATCTCGTAATATAGAGCAGGTCGCGTACAGAAGTTCGCCGCCAGGCGCTAATGTTTCCCATAACGCCCTCAATATTTTGCCCTGAAGCTCTGCAAGCTCGCTTATGTCGCTCTGGCGGCGCAGCCATTTGATATCGGGGTGACGACGAATAACGCCGGTCGCCGAGCAGGGAGCATCTAATAATATACGGTCAAAGGGCTTACCGTCCCACCAGGCAGAAGTATCTGCTGCGTCTGCGCAATGAGCTTCTGCGAAGAGCTGCTGACGCGTTAAGTTCTCTTTAATGCGCTCTATTCGGTTTGCATCAAGTTCAACCGCTTGAACGGGGTAATCGAAAGCGTGTCTTTCCAACAGGTGTAACAATTTACCGCCCGGCGCTGCACAACAGTCGAGCACACGATGACAGGCGTCCACGTTCAAATAATCTGCCGCAAGTTGGGCTGACCGATCTTGTACGGAAACGGCACCTTCGTGGAAACCGGGAAGTTTATCAACAGAGCAGGGGGTTAACAGTCTAATGGCGTTACGGGCCTGAGGGTCTGCAACCGCTTCTATGCCCTCGGCTTGCAGCTGACGAAGATAATCATCACGAGAAAACTGCCGCTCATTGACCCGCAGCCACATTGGCGGATGCTGGTTATTTTCCCGAAGAATAACCTCTGTCTTGTTACCGTGGTCGTTTTCTAGTTGCTGAACCAGCCAGCGCGGGTGGTTTTGGTTGTTGTCTTCAGGTAATTGGCGTTCAAAGTTGTCGTTTGCCTCGGGCGCTTCTCGCAACAGCTGGCGTAACACCCCGTTAACCAAGGCTTTGTTATTCCGCTTTTTTAAAAAGGCAGCAGCTTCAACCGTTGCGCTGACGGCCGCATGGTCTTTTATCCGCTGGCAATAGAGCTGATAAGCACCGACCAGCAACAGATAATGCAGAATTTTAAGCTTACCTTTAAGGGGTTGCTGAAGCTTAGCGCCTACTAATTTGTTTAATGTCGGCAGGACACGCAATACACCATAGCTTATTGCACTTGCTAAGCGTTTATCCGACGCAGAAAGCTTTGCTGTGGCATTGGGTAAAGCGGTCGATAGAGACTCACCTTTTTCCAACACCTGAAAAAGCGCAGTGGCAGCGGCGGCTCGGCTCGCGGCTCCTGAGCCTTTACTTTCGGTTTTATTAGGCTCACTCATGATAGCTGTAGGCCTTCAGCAAATACTTTGGCGTAACCGTTTATCAGCGTAGCAGCGGGTTGTGGTTTCTTGCCCGGCATCTGCGCTTGAGTAATTCTTAGAACACCGTCTCCGGTGGCGACATCAATGCCGTCATTGGAGCTTTGTACGATGGTTCCGGGAGCCTCCCGGGTTGCTCCTTGTGCAATTTCAGCTTCAAGTATTTTAATGGTTTTCTGTTCACCCAGCTGGTCAGACTCGCACCAACTGACAGGCCAGGGAGTAAATGCGCGAGTACATCGTTCTATAAAAGCAGCAGACTCATTCCAGTCTATTTTCGCTTCTGCTTTGCTGAGTTTTTTCGCATAAGTGGCTTGTGTATCATCCTGAACGGTTGCGTTCGCCTGATATGCATCTAGGTCTCTTAGCGTTTCAACTAAAGCTTGTGGGCCAAGTGCTTCCAGCTTCTTATACAGCGATGCGGAGGTTTCGTTAGGGTCAATTGCGCAGCGCTTTTCCAGTAGTACAGGGCCTGTATCTAACCCTGCTTCCATTTGCATAACAGCAACGCCTGACTCTGTATCACCTGCCCATACCGCTCGTTGAATAGGGGCTGCGCCTCGCCATCTCGGTAGCAGGGAGCCATGCACATTCAGGCAGCCTTTGGCGGGAATATCGAGCGCCGCCTGTGGCAACAGTAAACCATAAGCGACAACAATCATGATATCCGGTTTTAATGCCTGGAGCTGCTCCTGTGCTTCCTCCGTTTTCAGCGACTCGGGCTGAAAGACGGGTAACTGATTGGCTTCAGCCAGCTGCTTAACGGCGCTAGGCTGTAACTTTTTTCCGCGCCCGGCAGGGCGGTCAGGTTGGGTGTAGACACCGACAATATCAAAGTCGGTGTCTAAAAGGTGCGACAAGTGCTGTGCCGCAAAGTCAGGAGTTCCGGCAAAAACGATGCGCATTATTGGGCTTCCGACGCAAACTTCTCTGCTAAACGCTGCTCTTTTTCAAGCTTCTTGCGAATGCGCTCACGTTTTAATGGCGATAGGTAATCTACAAACAACTTGCCGTTTAAATGGTCAATTTCGTGCTGGATACAAATAGCCAGTAAGCCTTCTGCATTCAGTGAGAACTCTTCACCATTTTTGTCCAACGCTTTTACGGTAATGGTTTCGGCCCGCTCAACTTTGGCGTAAACCCCCGGGAACGACAGGCAACCCTCGTCATTTTTAAAATGACCTTCGGCCTTGGTTATTTCCGGATTAATAAAAACCAGTGGTTCATTTTGATCTTCGCTGCAGTCAGCGACAAACAAGCGCTGGTGCACGTCTACTTGCGTCGCCGCAAGTCCTACGCCTTGTTCGTCGTACATGGTTTCGAACATATCATCGATAACCGCACGGATAGAATCGTCTACTTTCGCAATTGGTTGTGCGACTTTACGTAAACGTTCGTCGGGATATTTAAGAACTGTCATTTTTGCCATAGAAACCTCCAAAACTTCATCTACCCTATAGTTTACCTTAAATTGACCGGTGAAGGACAGGGCATGGATGCTGAGCAGTTATGTTTATTAATGGGGGCGTCAAAGGCGCCAAACAAGGTGCAGAAAGCGGCGAGGGAATGCACCTCTATTGCCGAGCTATCTGAACGATGGGGGCAATCGTTTAAACCGGTCGACCCTAAATGGGTGAAAGCGGCGAAAACATGGACGCAACCGGAGCGGCAGGGAATCATTTCGTATTTTTGTGATGACTATCCTGAGTCGCTAAAGTCTATTCAGAATCCGCCGTGGTTGCTGTATTACCGGGGGCGCAAAGAATTGTTGCAAGGCGTCGGAGTGGCTGTTGTCGGCAGCCGAAAAGCATCGCACAGTGGGTTGCAAATTACGGACTGGATAGCAAAAGACTTAGTGGCTGCTGGTATTGTTGTGGTGAGCGGTCTGGCAATGGGTATTGACGCCCAGGCGCACAAAACTGCGGCCGATAAAGGCAAAACCATTGCGGTGCTTGGGACAGGAATCGATCAGTATTACCCACGCAGAAATAAAACGCTGCAAGATTTCATTGCTCATCAGGGGCTGTTGATTTCTGAATTTCCGCCGGGACAGACTGCCAGAATTGATCACTTCCCGCGCCGCAACCGTATTATTAGTGGTATTAGTCAGGCTGTTGTGGTGGTCGAGGCGGCTCGTAAAAGCGGCTCTCTGTCGACGGCTATTCATGGTCTTAATGAAGGTCGGGAAGTGGGGGCGGTACCGGGCTCTGTGCTGATGCCGGAACACCAGGGCTGTCATTGGTTATTACAGCAAGGCGCTAAGCTTATTAACACACCACAGGATATTCTCGATTGGTTTGGGGTAAGCGCTACCGGCTCGGTCGATGGCGGCGAACCGCACGAAGAGAATCAAAGCTTGGCAAACTGCCGTTTGTTCGCTAGTCTGAATTCAGAGCCACGAACAATTGATGACATGGTACAATTGTCCGGACTCGAGGTTGCTGAAGTCATGGAGAAGATAGTGTTATACGAATTAGAAGGACTTGTGGCAGCCGTACCAGGCGGTTATATCAAAGTGGGGAGGCGCTAAATCATGTTTGATATCCTCATGTATTTATTTGAAAACTATATCCATTCTGAAATGGAAGTGGTGGTCGATCACGACGAGCTGACCAATGAATTAACGCGCGCTGGTTTCCGTGAACAGGAAATTCAAAAGGCGTTAGCGTGGTTAGAGCGCTTGGCCGACTTACAAGAGTTAGAAACTAAATCCTACATCGATGCATCAGCCACTCAGGCAACTCGCATCTATACGGCCGATGAAATGACTCGTCTGGACAGCCAGTGTCGTGGTTTTATCATGTATCTGGAAAACTTAGGCGTGTTGGACTTTGCTACGCGTGAAGTGGTTATTGATCGTGTCATGGAGCTGGAAACAAGCCGCTTTACATTAGACGACCTAAAATGGGTTGTTTTGATGGTGTTGTTTAATGTGCCCGGACAAGAAGCCGCTTATGATCAAATGGAAGGGCTTCTGTTCGAAGAAGCAGACGGGCCCTTACATTAATGTCCGCTGATGAACGCTGCCCGCGTTGTCAGCGGCCGTTAGTTATAAAACATGTTGGCCATAACAGTTTTTTAGGTTGTACTGGCTACCCGGACTGCGACTACAAGCGTGGCTTAAGAGAACAGTCTGAAATAGAGCCGGAAAACTTAGGCGTTCCCTGTCCTGAGTGTGGTGAAGAGCTGCAATTGAAAAGTGGTCGCTATGGCTTATTTGTCGGGTGCAGTAACTTCCCGGCGTGCGAATTCGTTACTGAACCTGATGCGGGTAATGACGACACCATTCAATGCCCTGAGTGTAAAAAAGGTCAGCTACGACAAAAAACCTCCCGCCGAGGCACCGTATTCTACGCTTGCGACCAGTACCCAACCTGCCAATTTACGGTGAATCAGCCGCCGGTCGATGAATCTTGCCCCAGGTGTGGTTTTGCACTGTTAGTGAAGCGAAAAACGGCCTCCGGTGTGCGAAAAGTCTGTATACAAAAGCAATGCGACTATAAATCTGACACGCTATAATACCCCGCAACGATTTAACGAGAGAGAGTGCTATGTCTCACGACTGGGAAGCCGCGAAAGAGGCGGTAAAAACCGGGGTGATAGCGTACCCAACAGAAGCCGTTTTTGGGCTTGGCTGTGACCCGTCCAACGAAGTTGCTATTCAACGATTACTCAGCTTGAAACAGCGCCCCGCAGAAAAAGGCGTTATTTTAATTGCCGCTGACTACAGCCAATTGCTGCCGTATGTCGATGACACTGCTATACCGCAAGATAAACGGTTCTCCGTGCTTTCTCACTGGCCGGGACCTGTGACGCTTATTCTGCCAGCAAGGAAAACAACGTCGCGGCTGCTGACTGGTGGGCGAGATACTATTGCTGTGCGTGTGTCAGCTCATGAAGCGGTAAGAGAGTTATGCCGTGAGCTTGGTCATGCATTGGTGTCCACCAGTGCCAACTTAACTGGCGAAGAGCCGGCACGTACCGCCGAAGAGGTTAAGCAGCAGTTTGGTGACAAAGTCAGCTGGGTAATGGATGCTCCAACCGGCGGTGCTAAGAACCCGACTCGTATTATCGACCCATTTAGCAATAAGGTGCTTCGAGACGATGCATAGTAGCTATTTAACGCAAGTAAAAGACTACTTAATGGCACTGCAGGACAGTATTTGCCAGCAGTTAGAAAAGGCAGACGGCGCAGAAAAGTTTCAGGAAGACAGCTGGGACCGCCCGGGCGGGGGTGGCGGACGCTCACGTATTTTAAAAAACGGCGCTGTTTTTGAGCAAGGCGGCGTTGGTTTCTCGCATGTGTATGGTGAAAAAATGCCTGCCTCTGCAACTGCGCATCGGCCGGAGCTTGAAGGTCGTGACTTTAATGCCTGCGGCGTATCGTTGGTGTTGCACCCTAAAAACCCATTCGTACCCACTGTTCATATGAACGTGCGCTTTTTCATTGCACAAAAAGAAGGTGAAGAGCCGGTCTGGTGGTTCGGTGGTGGCTTTGACCTAACTCCGTTTTATGCGTTTGAAGAAGACGTTGTTGGCTGGCATAAAAACGCGAAACAGGCGTTAGACAGCGTTGATGAAGCCTTTTATCCAGAATACAAACAATGGTGTGACGACTACTTCTTCCTTAAACACCGCAATGAGGCGCGCGGTGTGGGTGGTGTCTTTTTTGACGACTTGAACGACCGACCATTCGAAGAATGCTTTTCGGTAATAAAGGCGGTGGGTGATGCGTTTACCCGGGCTTATTTACCGATAGTTGAGCGCCGTAAAGATACGCCTTACACCGAGCACCACCGAGACTTCCAGCTGTATCGCCGCGGGCGTTATGTTGAATTTAACCTGGTTTGGGACAGGGGCACCTTGTTTGGCCTGCAAACAGGCGGCCGTACCGAATCAATTTTAATGTCGATGCCTCCGCTTGTGCGTTGGGAGTACAACTGGACACCGGAGCCTGGTTCGCCTGAAGAACAGCTAACATCTTATTATTTGCAACCCCGAGATTGGCTGGCAGAGAAATGACGAACCCAGTGCGTTTAGGTGTTTTCGGCAATCCGGTGGCTCACAGTTTGTCACCAACTATTCATAGTTTGTTTGCAGAGCTTCGCGATGAACGTATTTTGTACGACCGAATGCTTGCAACGCCGGCTTATTTTCCAAAAGCGGTAGCGCAGTTTTTTCGAAATGGCGGTTCTGGTGCGAATGTTACCTTGCCGTTTAAAGAGCAAGCTGCACAACTGGCAAACATCTTAACGGAAAGAGCCCAGGTTGCTGGCGCAGTAAACACTTTAATGAAAGTCGGTTCAGGCTTTGTTGTTGGAGACAACACCGACGGTGACGGTTTAGTTAAGGACCTAAATAGCAAAGGTTTTAGTGTAAGTGGGCGCTCACTTGTCTTGTTGGGTGCGGGCGGCTCGGCTCGCGGCGTGTTACCGGCATTACTGAGTTTGAATCCGGCGAAGGTGTATTTGGTTAACCGAACGTTGGAAAAAACCCAGGTGCTTAAGCAACTGCTTGTCGATTTGAGCGTTCACGGTGCTGAAAATATTCAGGTTGTATCAAATGCCGACAGTATTAACGAACCGATTGATGCCGTCGTAAATGCCACCAGCAGCAGTCTTCACAATATCGACATTCCATTGCCGGGGAGCTTTGCAGACAATGCCTGGAGCTATGACTTAATGTACAGCGAAAGCTCCACTCATTTTCTTAAGCAACTAGAAAAGGCTGGTGTTAAAAACCGCGCAGACGGCTTGGGTATGTTAATTGAGCAGGCGGCGTCCTCTTATCAATTATGGATGGGTGGGGAGCGACCCGATACGACCTTTGTTATGTCTAAGCTAAGAGCTAAAACCTATTGATTTATAAGCAATTTACGAAAAGGTTTATAAGGCTCAAAAATTACCGAACAAAAGAATATAAAAAAATGGATTTTGGTAGTAGATCATCCCGAATTTTGTGGTAGTCTGTTTGACCGGTTTGGGAAAGTTTTTCAGTCTTACTGAAACCTAAATCGACAAGTTTCCACAGAGAAGCTTGAATGATAAAAATAATAAGGTATGTCAGGGTACCTGCCGTTTTAAATCCCTCTATATCAATAAGTTAGCTATTTTAAAAGACACGGGGAAACTTTGTTTTCTGACTGTGGCGAAACTCGTTGTCAACAAACATATCAACAGCTTATACACAGGGTGTTCAGTGGTGCGAAACCCTCAGATGTGGCATCCTATAGGAAATGCTTAATCGGACACAAAACCTATGTCGGCAACAGTTCCTGAGAACCCCTTTATTCTTGTTGATGGTTCATCGTACTTATTTCGCGCTTTTCATGCGCCACCACACCTAACCAACTCGAATGGCGAGCCTACCGGCGCAATATATGGCGTAGTAAATATGCTTCGCAGCCTTTTGAAAAAGTATCAGCCGTCGCACATGGCGGTGGTTTTTGATGCCAAAGGCAAAACCTTTAGAAGCGATATTTACGAAGAATATAAAGCTCACAGACCGCCAATGCCGGATGACCTCAGAAGCCAGATAGAGCCGCTGCACAATATCGTAAAAGCTATGGGCCTACCGCTGCTTTGTATTGACGGTGTCGAAGCCGATGATGTTATTGGCACATTAGCCCAGCAAGCGGGTGATCAAGGACGTTTTACCTTAATTAGTACTGGCGATAAAGACATGGCGCAGTTGGTAAACGAGCATGTCATGCTAATTAACACGATGACTGATACCTTGCTTGATACCGACGGTGTTGAGAAAAAATTTGGGGTTAAGCCTGAGCAAATTATTGATTACTTAGCGCTTATGGGCGACAGCTCAGATAATATTCCGGGTCTCCCAAAAGTGGGTGAAAAGACTGCGCAAGCGATGCTTCAGGGCATACCCAGTATTGATAAAATTTACGAAGATGTTGAGGCGGTAACATCTTTGTCATTCCGTGGAGCTAAGTCTATGCCGGACAAGCTTCGTGAGTACAAAGATCAACTCCTCATGTCGCGTGAGTTGGCCACCATAAAGCTCGATGTAGAACTACCCATGCACCCGGATGATCTCCATATCCAGTCGGCAGACTCAGAAAAGTTGGCAGAGCTTTACGGTCAGTGTGAGTTTCGCCGTTGGTTAGGCGAGCTCATGGAGCAAGGCGCTGCAACAGACCAAGCGCTGGGTGAAGAAAGCTCCGATAAGGTCAGTAGCGATATCTCTTCGGAGAAGTATAGAACTCTGCAAACGGAAAAAGACGTAGAAGACTATTTAAACAGCCTTTCCTCGGCTGAGTTTGTTGCTTTTGACACAGAAACCACCAGTTTGAACTATATGCAGGCTGAGTTGGTAGGGGTGTCACTGGCTACTGAGCCAGGTAAAGCGGTGTATATTCCGGTGGGGCATGATTACATGGACGCCCCTGAACAAGTAAGTCGTGACTGGCTGCTGGAAAAGCTGAAACCCATTTTAGAAGGCGATAGCCCGAAAAAAGTAGGCCAGAACTTAAAGTATGATGCGCATATTTTGCGCCGCTATGGCATTCGCTTGGGCGGTATCTTAAATGACACTATGCTGGCGTCTTATGTGTTTAATAGCGTGGGGTCACGCCATGACATGGACACTTTGAGCCTGCATTACCTAAACCATAAAACGATAAGTTTTGAGGACATTGCTGGTAAAGGCGCAAAACAGCTGACCTTTAACCAAATTGAACTGGAGAAAGCAGCGCCTTATGCGGCCGAAGATGCGGACATAACCTTGCGTTTGCATAACGTGCTCTGGAATAAAGTTGAAGAAACCGGCAGTGAGCTGCAAAGTGTTTTAACCGATATCGAAGTTCCGCTTATTTCGGTGCTGTGCGATATGGAGCAATACGGCGTTCGCATTGACGCCAACTTGCTGGGCAAGCAGAGCCAGGAAATTACCGAAAAATTGGCTGAGCTTGAGAAAAAGGCGTTCGACATTGCCGGTGAAGAGTTTAATTTAGGCTCGACCAAGCAGTTACAGCGTATTTTTTTCGAGAAGCTGCAGTTGCCGGTGATTAAGAAGACGCCTAAAGGAGCACCTTCAACGGCGGAAGAAGTGTTGCACGAGCTGGCGCATGACTATCCGTTGCCGGATGTGATTTTGCAGCATCGTAGCTTGTCTAAGTTAAAATCGACCTACACCGACAAGCTGCCGAAAATGATAAACCCGGATACGGGACGTGTGCATACCTCGTATCAGCAAGCGGTTGCCGCAACCGGACGACTGTCATCGACGGATCCGAACTTGCAGAATATCCCAATTCGAACCGCAGAAGGACGCCGCGTTCGCCAGGCGTTTGTCCCTGAAGATGGTTATAAAATAGTGGCTATCGACTACAGCCAAATAGAATTGCGCATTATGGCCCACTTGTCGCAGGACAAGTCATTGCTGAATGCCTTTGCCGAAGGACTGGATATTCACCGGGCAACGGCGGCAGAAGTCTTTGGATGCAAAACTGAAGACGTAACTGATGAGCAGCGTCGACAAGCTAAAGCAGTAAACTTTGGGCTTATTTATGGTATGTCGGCATTTGGTTTGGCGCGTCAGCTTGGTATTGCTCGTAACGATGCACAGCATTATATGGACAAATATTTTGAGCGCTTCCCGGGCGTGTTGCAGTATATGGAAGACACTCGCAAACAAGCGAAAGACCAAGGATACGTCAAAACTCTATTTGGCCGCCGTTTGCCATTGCCAGACATAAAAGCAAGCAATGGCGCGCGTCGAAAAGGTGCTGAGCGCGCGGCTATCAACGCACCAATGCAGGGCACTGCGGCTGATATTATTAAAAAGGCGATGCTGCAGGTGGCGGACTGGATAGATACAAATAACTGCAAGGACGATGTGCGCATGCTAATGCAGGTTCACGATGAACTGGTCTTTGAGATAAAAGAAGCAAAACTGGACGACTATATTAAAGAGTTAACAGAAGTTATGGAAAACGCTGCACGCCTTGATGTGCCTCTAATTGCAGAAGCTGGGAAAGGGAAAAACTGGGATGAAGCACACTAGATTCAAAAAAAAGCTGAACTTTTTTTGGGCACCCTAGTCAGATTAATTGAGGGAAATAATCCACCCTCAACAAATTGTTCTCCCTGGATTACTTTTTACCCGGCTCTTTTGAGCCGGGTTTTTTATGCGCTTTTCTGAGTCGAGTTGTTTTTGCTTTTGTCCCGCGCAGGCATCCCCGCAAGCCCGGAGCGGCCCTTACGGTTAGCAAACCAAACCCCAACCAAAATGGCTGCCATGCCGACACCATGCTGAAGCCAGAAAGGTTCACCGTCTAGTACACCCAGCAAAACCGCAACAACCGGAATAAGGTACGTTACTGAGCTGGTAAATACTGTGTTCGTTAAACGAACCACATGGTTAAAAATAACTAAGGCGCCGGCCGTACCAATAATTCCTAAAACCAATATCGACACTAAAGACAGCATTGCGCCCGGTTGTTGAACTTGCGTGACAAAGTCTGTGCCAGCAAACAGATAAATCGTTGCGGGTACTGCAGCCATTAATAATGAAATGCCGGTTATTGTCAGTGGTGCGAGGTCGGTTATTTTATGCTTTATCAGATTCAGGTTAAGGCCATAGCAAACGGTTGCAGCCATGACTAACAGTGCGTAGAGATTAAAGTCCCAGCCGCCGTTAGCGGATGCGGTAATGAGCAACAGCGTGCCACCTAAACCAATAATAATGCCGATAACTTGAGCAATACGAGCAGACTGATGAAAAAACAGGGCACCGATAACCAGTGTGGTGATAGGTGTAAGTGCATTCAGCACGCCGGTGACACCGCTGGCCAGTTGCGTTTGTGCAATTGCGAACATGAAAGCCGGTATGAAGCTACCGACTAACCCAACGCTGGCTAATTTCAACCAGTGTTTACGCGTTATTTTATTCAGACGCTTCGCAATAAAAGGTGCTAACACAATGCCGGCCGAGCTGATTCTTAGTGCGCCGACTTCCATTGGACCAAAAGCGATAAGCCCCTTTTTAATCAGCAAAAATGAGCTACCCCAAATAAGAGACAGCAGACCTAATAGTAACCAGGCGCTTAATGGGTGTTGGTTATCCGTCATCTTGGCTGCCAAACCACTCATTAAGTTTGTTTTCGAGCTGCTCGACGCCAATGCGCTTTAATGACGAAAAGGCTTCGACCTGAACATCTCCGTTGAAGGCAATAGCGGCTTGTCGAGCTTGTAGAACGGTTGATTTGCGAGGACCTTGTTTTAACTTGTCTGCTTTTGTGAGCAACGCCAGTACAGGAATGCCGCAGTCAGCAGCCCAGTAGATAAGCTCTTGATCAGTTTCACGGAACGGGTGGCGAATATCCATGAGTACCACAATGCCTTTTAAGCTATCGCGCTTTTGCAGATATTCAGCCAATGCTTTTTGCCATTTCTCTTTAACAGCCATCGGGACTTTGGCGAACCCATAACCGGGTAGGTCGATAAGTCTCTCTCCGCTATCGAGCTCAAACACGTTAATTAGCTGCGTACGGCCCGGAGTCTTACTGGTTCTTGCCAGCGACTTCTGCCGTGTAAGCGTGTTGAGAGCGCTTGACTTGCCGGCGTTTGAGCGTCCGGCAAAGGCAATCTCTATTCCCGTATCAGGCGGTAATTTGGTAATATCCGGCGCACTGGTAACAAAGCTGGCGCTTGCGTAGTTCAAAGGTTTCATCGACACAGATAGGGTCACTTATTGGTTAAAAAAGCAAAGACAGACGCCATTATGAATGATCTGAGCACGTCAGCCAATGATGAATTCCAGATAGATTAGCTATTAATCATTTAATCCACACAAGTTTTGTGTAAAATAGCAACCTGTTTAAGGTGATTTGTTGGGGCGCATGGCGCCATCCAGAACAGAAGAGAAGCAAACATGAAAAAATTCGCAATCTTATTGGGACTTTTCTTCGGTACCACGGGTATCGCATTAGCGCAAAGTGGCGATGCCGAAGCTGGTAAAGAGAAATCGCAGGTATGTGCGGCTTGTCATGGGCCCAATGGTGAATCTCCGACCGATATGTACCCGCACCTGGCCGGTCAGCATGAAAAGTATCTGTTAAAGCAATTAAAAGACTTTAAACTGGCGTCTGAAACAGGCGGCGAAGAAGGTCGAAATAACGCCGTAATGATGGGCCAGGTTGCTAGTCTGTCTGAGCAGGACATGGCCGATTTAGCCGCGTTTTACGCGTCACAAGACGAGCCAAAAGGTGAAACGCCTGAAGACTTAATAGCCAGAGGCGAAGACTTCTTCCGTCGTGGTAATCCTGAAAGTAACATCCCGTCATGTGCCGGTTGTCACGGACCTCGTGGTAACGGAATGGGCTTAGCGGCATTCCCGGACATTTCAGGTCAGCACGCAGCTTACACTAAGTCTCAGTTGGAAATGTTCCGCAGCGGCGAACGCGCAAATGACCCTAACGGTATGATGCAAGGCGTTGCTGAAAAGATGACAGATGAAGAAATTGAGCTGATGTCAAAATTCTTAAGTGGATTGTATTAAGCCTCTTAAAAAGTAGATAAACATTCTAAAAGCGGCTCCGGTTATATATAGTTGTTTGGACTGTGTATAATATGTATTAAGGCAGAGAAATCTGCCTTTTTTTATGGTCAAAACGCGAATGAATATATAGTGTACTCTATGTACTGTGTATCATCATACCAAGCCTTCATCCTGCTAAACCGCCGCGCAGCGGCTATTACAAAACAACAAGCGTTCCCAGATTAGAATGTACATACTGAATGTACATACCGTGTACATTCTTATCGCAATAAAAAGCCCAGCATTAACTGGGCTCGCACTCACTCACTCGCAGTTATACACAGTTTTCACTATATACTCTTCCCCCCGCTTTTTTTATAACTAAACTCATAAGAAGTAAGCTGTTTTTTCCATTGTTAACAAAAAGTAATAAAAAAGTTGGTTTTTAGATCAAGAAAGTTGTTGAATTAATATTTGGTTCAAGTATTGTTAACAACGCTCGAGGACGGTGTAGCCTGACAAAAACAAAAATAATTGGCACAGAGTCCTTGAGAAAATAATAAAAAGACTGTAAAAATACAGCTGACTCGATACAAAAAAATAACAAGAGGTCGAGGAGATTATCGAAAAGTTAGATTTCGTTTTTATAAACGGTCATCTCATTTATCGATAATCCAGGGAGTAAATAGCCGAGAGGCTTGCGGTTGCTCCATTTAATAATAACAATAATAAAACCAGGTTACGGAAGACCGCAATAACAACTCGGAAGCAGTGACAACCATTCTCATAGTAGCAGTGCGCTGCCAATCATATGAGAAAGCAGGCGATGGAAGCATCGCCTTTTTTCTTTCTATACCCTCATTACTATTCCAACAATGACGTTATACGCATTATTGCGTTACAATACCCCTATATCTTCATACAGACAGTTTTCCTAACCAGGAGCGACAATGACTCGCCGAAAGAAAACACGTAAGACAGGGCCTTTGGCGCCTTCGAAGCAGCCAAAAGACAAACGCCCAAGTGAGCCAACTACAAAAGGCAAAAAGATAGGTAAAGGTCAGCGTCCGGGTCAGCGGCACTTAGAGAGTCAAAAAAATAAACTGACTCACAGTAAAAGTGACGATGAGAAAGATCCTCGCGTTGGTAGCCGCCGTAAAATAGAACTCGTAATGACGCCTGAGCAGGAGCTGCAACAGCTGCAAAATGACGAGCGACTGCAACGTCTGGTCGAGCGATTTGAGGAAGGAGAGACTCTCAACGCTGACGATCAACGCTATTTGGACGAAAAATCAGAGCGTTACGAAACACTTATCAGCAAGCTGGGATACGAGCTTGATGACGACTGGGATGATGAGGAGTACTAATGTCCAGTGAATTACTTTGGGTGATAGCCATAGTTGGGCTCGTTATTATTATCGGGCTTGGGTGGTATGCGGCAACGCTCATGCTGCGCTTGCGTGGTCAGAACGACCTGCGCAAAGCGGCTGTACAAAAGCGTGTTGATAGGATTGATGAGAGTATTATTACGATTGCTAAAGCGATGCAGCAAGAGCAATGCCCGCTTTCTGAGGGCTGTCTGCGCATTGTTGTGCTGCTTGATCACAGACCTGAAGCTGTAAAATATGACTACTCGCAGGATTACCCTGCGATGCACGACATGTATGAAAAAATAAAGCACATGCCGACGCATGAAAACCGTAAGAAGTTTCCGAAGAAGAAAATTCGCGAACTTGATGATGAGCGTGAAGGTTATGAGAAAACGATGCGCGACATTATTCTTGCAGACGTCGACAAGCTATTGAAAAACTTTCCCGCCGCCTGAGGAGGCCGCATGGCGTTTTTTAAAGGAATGAAAGAAGACATCGCCAGTGTATTCGAGCGTGATCCAGCTGCGCGAAACACAATGGAGGTGCTGTTCCATTATCCTGGACTGCATGCCATTTGGTTTCACCGCATAAGCCATAAACTCTGGACCTGGAAGCTTTACTGGTTGGCTCGTTTTCTTTCAAACGTCGCGCGCTGGTTGACCGGAATAGAAATTCATCCCGGAGCCAAAATTGGGCGCCGTTTTTTCATTGATCACGGTATGGGTGTCGTTATTGGTGAAACCGCAGAGATTGGTGACGATGTGACCTTGTATCATGGTGTGACTTTAGGGGGCACCAGCTGGCATAAAGGCAAGCGACACCCGACTTTGAAAGACGGCGTTGTTATTGGTGCCGGTGCAAAGGTGTTAGGCCCTTTAATCGTTGGACAGCAAGCGAGAATTGGCTCGAATGCCGTGGTGGTACGTGATGTTCCTGAGTTAACAACGGTTGTTGGTATTCCTGCTCGTGTGGCGAAGTCGGGTGTCGACAAAGAGACCAGCGAACGTCGTGAGAAAATGGCTAGAGAGTACGGTTTCGATGCGTATGCCATTTCCGCGGATAACCCAGACCCTGTAGCCACGGCAATTGGTCGTATGCTCGACCATGTCCAGGTTCTCGATACAAAAGTTTCAGACTTGTGTCAGGCGGTCAATAAGCTTGGCGGAGATGTGTGTGGTGAAATTCCGGAAGTTGATGTCGATGACGTGGACTTTTTGGAAGAAACTGAGCGCGCCGCTGAGCGACGCACTCACCATAAAGAGCAGGATAACTCTTAGGACTTCAAGTCAAAGCGTTCAATAAGCGAGTAGAGCTGCTTAATGGTTGATTGCAGCTCTGTGCTTGAACTTTGAGTCTGCTCTGACGTTGCCTGAGTAGAGCGAGCGGTGTCAGCAATAGACGTGATTTGTTCACTAATGTGTTCAGCAACACCGCTTTGCTCTTCAACGGCTGACGCCATTTGTGTCGACATATCGGAAATTTCCTGAATAGCCGTTGATATTTCACCTAACGCGGCATCGGCTTCCCGAACCTTGTTAACTCCGTCCGCTGCGGCTTCTTCGCCTTTACTGGATACAGACACCGCATTGCTGGCTTTGTCGCGCAGCTGTTGAATAACCTGATGAATGCTGTCTGTTGACTGGGTTGTGCGCTGAGCCAGGTTACGTACTTCGTCGGCGACTACCGAGAACCCCCGGCCGTGCTCTCCAGCACGAGCTGCTTCAATAGCGGCATTAAGCGCCAAAAGGTTTGTTTGGTCAGCAATAGATGAAATTAAATCTGCTGCTTCGCCAATAGCCCCTGTTGACTGATCTAGCTCATGGACTGTTTGAGCAATCTCTTTAACTGCATCGTGCAAGCTGACAATGACGTCACTTGCCTGACGGGCTAAACGGACACTGTTCTCAACGTTCGCATTAGCAGACTCGGCTTGCTGCGCATTACGCTCAACGGTATCGGCGACCTCCTGAATGGCTGAGGACATCTCGTTCATTGCTGTTGCCGTTTGCTCGGTCGACGCTGTTTGTCTGTCAATTTGAGCTTTACTGTCGGCTGCTTGCTGATGCGTGTCTTCTGCAATAGTGAGAAGCCCTGACACTGCGTCCTTCATGCGGCTTAGTGCGGTTCTATTACGTGCGCCTTCACTTAGCAACTGCATTGCCAGTTTTGCTTCACGACCCTGCATATCAAAATAGGTCATACCAACAAGCTCAGAGTCGAATGCTTCCGGGCGTAGGTTGAGTAGCCCTTGCAGCATACGGCCAATATAGGCGCCGTAAGCAAAGGTCGTTACGGCGGTTGCCGCAAGCGCAATGAGCGCAGAAATAGGTTGTCCCATTAAGGCAATGACGGCACTGGCCACGGCGCCTGGTATTACTACGGGCATCAAGTCTTTGCAGCCAAGCCATAAACGCTGTGCTAAAGGTAATGCGTGCTTGCCTGCGTTTAAGCGATCATAAATGGCTTGCGCGCGTTTTTTACGATTGTCTGATGCGGCGACACGAACGGACTCAAACCCTTTAGGCTTTCCGTCTTCCATAATGGGCGTGACATACGCACTGACCCAATAGTGGTCGCCATTCTTACAACGGTTTTTGACAAGCCCCATCCAGGGTTTACCGCGTTTAATGGTTTTCCACATTTGCTCAAATACGCCGGCAGGCATATCCGGGTGTCGAAGAATGTTGTGTGGCGAACCGATAAGTTCGTCTCGCGTATAACCGCTGACATTAACGAAGTCCTCATTGCAGTGTGTGATAACACCTTTGAGGTCCGTCGACGAAATTAACCGATAGTGATCGGGGAAGCGGTTTTCTTTGCCGGTGACCGGACCATTATTCTTCATAACAACCTTGTAACAAAATGTTGATTAACATCAATATTAGTAAGGTTATCGTATTTTTGGGGGGAAAGTTTAGGGAAAACCGAAATAAAGTTGTTTTTTCCATAAAAAAACGCCGCTTAAAAAGCGGCGCTTCGAAATTCTTTAAAACGCTTAATGCACAATGTGCACTAAGAGTTCCTTACATAGGAACTACGTTTTCAGCTTGAGGACCTTTAGGACCTTGAGCAACGGTGAAAGAAACTTGCTGGCCTTCAGCCAAAGTTTTGAAACCGTCTGCTTGGATAGCGCTGAAGTGTACGAATACGTCTGCGCCATTTTCTTGCTCGATGAAACCGAAGCCTTTTGCTTCGTTAAAGAATTTTACTTTACCAGTAGTAGTAGACATGCTGATATTTCCTCGTAGTGCATGTTAAAAACAAAAATGCTCAAAAAACTTGGTATTACTTGGACTTACAAAACGAGGTACAGCAAAAAGGACTTCGTAAATAATCTCAAATCAATAGCCGAAATTTTCTCAGCGGCTTCGAGTATACGCTTAATACAGCCCGAGTCAACAAGACCTTGTTTTATTTTAACCAGTTACGACTAATGTGGCGGAAAGTATCGGTGCCAGACTTCTCAAGCCATTCAAACGCCGCCATTTCGGAGGTAATAATTTCAACGCCCGAGTTTCTCATGCGCTCTATCGCACATTCTTTGTCTGTGGGGCGTCGTGAGCCGACAGTGTCAGACGGCAAAAACACCTGGTAACCGGCGTTTTGCATATCAATAGCGGTTTGCATGACACAAACGTGAGTTTCCATACCCATGACGACAATGTGCTTTTTATTGTATTCACTAAGAACATCGCGAAACGTTTGCTCTTTCAATGCACTGAAGTGCGTTTTCTCTACCACACGACCCGCTTCAATAATTTCCTGTAGAGAACTGACGGTGTAGCCCAGGCCTTTGGGGTATTGCTCGGTAATTAAAATGGGTACGTCCAGCTGCATAGCAATTTCGCCCAGCCAGCGCATACGAGAGGTGACAACGTCTCGTTGGTGAATGGCGGGTAACAGCCGTTCCTGAGCATCGACAATAAGAAGCAGCGAATCTTGGGCTGAAAGCAACATGGAATACCTCATTAGCAATGTTTTATTGCATTCTACCTTAGCGGATTAACAAGGCGATTAGCAAAAAGTCGTAACCTGCTTAAAAAATCCGCAGTAAATTTGCAGTCGTGCCCGCCAATAGCTACAATTCCCGCCTTTCCAAATGCAGATGCACATCCAAAACAGTAAATAAAAGGTGACACCATGGCTCCGGTATTGATTCTAATGGGTTCCCAGTCCGATTGGCCGGTAATGCAAAAAGCAGCAGAAATGCTGGAATCGCTGAACGTAAAGTGGCAGGCGAAGGTCGTTTCTGCGCATCGTACGCCGGACTTACTTAAGTCGACGATGGAACAAGCCGAGCAAGACGGAGTGCCTGTGGTTATAGCCGGCGCCGGCGGCGCTGCTCACTTACCGGGTATGCTGGCGGCTTATACGGCCATTCCGGTGTTTGGTGTGCCGGTTCCAAGCAAGCAGTTAAAAGGTTTAGACAGCTTATTATCAATTGTGCAAATGCCTAAAGGTGTGGCAGTTGGTACTCTGGCGATTGGTGATGCCGGTGCGGCCAATGCGGGCTTGCTGGCTGCTCAGGTTATTGGCAGCTTTGACAGCGAAGTGCGTAAACGCGTCCATGAATTCCGCAAAGCGCAGAAAGAGAAAGTGATGGCTGACTCAGATTTGGAGCTGCCAAAATGAAAATTTTGATCCTTGGCAACGGGCAGTTAGGCCAAATGCTGGGTAAAGCCGTTATTCAGCAGGGGCATGAATGTGTCTTATACAGTGACCGGCTGGATAAGGTGATGGCTCTAGGTAGCCAACAACCTTTGGCAATGACGTTAGCTGAGGCGAATGACTGGGCGGATGTAACCACCTGGGAGCACGAGCATTTAGGCGAAGAGCTGGTTGCTAAAACCGCCGATAAGTTCTTATTAAAAGCAGAGCGTTTCAACGGTTTAGTTGATCGTCGTACGCAAAAAGCGCTTTGTGATGAGCTGGATATTCCGACTTCGGCCTGGAAGGCTTATGAGAATGTGGCTGAGCTGACGGCTATTTTAGAAAGTTGTGACCATGCGGTTGTCATTAAGTCGGCGAAAGGCGGCTACGATGGCAAGGGCCAGTGGCGCTGGAAGCCGGGTGAGGACATTGCTGCTGTCGCTGAAGAGGCAGGGCAACGCCCGGGTATTGTTGAAGACATGATTAACTTTACCGATGAGGTTTCTGTTGTAGGCGCTCGTTCGCACAAGGGGGAACAGCGTTGTTTTCCGCTGACCTTAAATGTTCATACACAGGGCATTTTGTCTTACAGTCTGGCTGGCGCAGAGCACTTTTCTAAAGAGCTTGAAGCGTTGGCTAAAGAGCATCACAAGAAGCTGACCGACGCACTGGATTACGTGGGCGTATTAGCTATTGAGTTTTTTGTCGTTGGTGAAGGCGAAAACCAACATTTACTGGTGAACGAAGTGGCTCCGCGGGTTCACAACTCCGGGCATTGGACGATGAGTGGTGCTAACTGTGACCAGTTCAACCTGCACATTCGCGCCATTACAGGCTTACCGCTGCCTGAACTGCTCATTGCGCCTACTCTGATGGTGAACGTCATTGGTGTTGCGGGTATTCCTGAAGCTTTATGGGAAGCCGCTGCAGCCGACTGCCATTGGTATGGTAAGGATGCGCGACCCGGTCGAAAAGTGGGCCACGTGAATATAATGATCGATTCGTTTGAGCGCGGTGAGAATTTAGCCTCTACCTGGGCCGATAAACTGCAACTGTTAGTGAGTTGACGCTCGTTGCGATGAGCGGTTAAAACCGCTCATCCAGCCATTTCTGCATATCCTGAACCTGCTCTAAGCACAACGAGTGCGGCATTGGGTAGGTTTGATACGTCACTGAAAACCCTTTCTCTTTCAAAATTGCACAGGCTTTCTGGCCAAGAACTTCCGGAACCACAGGGTCCTGAGTACCGTGTTGAACCAAAATGGGCAGTTGTGCATTGGCTTCATTTACCTGAATGTCATCGGCTGTAGCAAAGTACGTAGAATGCGCCATTAAACCCGCCAGCGGTTTTGGGTAGGTTAAAGCGGCTTCATAACCCACGGCACCGCCTTGAGAGAATCCGGCAATAATAATGCGTTTACTGTCGATGCCCTGAGCAATTTGCTCGTCTATCATGGCATGCACTTTGGCCGCGGACTCGCGCAACTGTTCGCTGTCTATCTGGCGGTCGATGCTCATGTCGGTAATGTCGTACCAGGCAGGCATGACCATACCCTGGTTTATGGTGACCGGCATTTGTGGTGCGTGAGGAAACAAAAAGCGAACCTGCGCGTTGGCAAATTTTAAGTGTTCGGTCATAGGGACAAAGTCATTGCCCGAGGCTCCCAGGCCATGCAACCAAATGATAACGGCGTCGGCTGTGCCTGCCGGCTCGTGTTTTATGACTTCCAGAGACATTACTGCTTTCCTATTTCTGCGGCAGGGTAAGAGCCCAGCCAGTGAATGTTGTTCATAGCGGCCAATTCTTTAAGAGCCGAAGCGACACCCGGTTCGCTGCGGTGGCCATCAAAGTCGATGAAGAAATGATAGTCACCAAACTGACTACCCGCCGGCCGTGACACTATGGAGGTTAAGTTAATTTGCTGCTTCGCAAACACCTGCAAGCTGTCGACCAGCAAGCCGGGATGGTCGTTGTCATCAATGAGCAGCAAGCTGCTTTTCCAGCGCTCATCTTTTCTGTATTCCGGCTCTTCAGACGCTGCGGATAATACCACGAAGCGTGTTTCGTTGCGTGGGTTGTCAGCGATATTGTTACTCAATATCTGCAACGTCTGCGGGCAACTAATGTGTTGGGGAACTATGGCTGCAGACGCCTCTTCAGCCGCCAGCAGAGCTTGAAGCGACGCGGCGTTACTGGCTGTATGAATAATGGGCAGCCCTAGTTTATGTAAGTACGAATTACATTGTCCGGCTGCGACAAACTGTGCCCATATCTGCGTAGGATTTGCACTATTACTGAGACACTGGAAGCCAACAGGAATACGGATTTCCGCCTGAATGCGTAAGGGTCGTTGCACCAAATAGTCGACGACCGGAGAAACGAAACCTTCGGTCAAATTTTCAATAGGAACAACGGCAGCGTCGCATTCTCGTCCAACCGACGCCAGGCAGCTGACTAGGTTATCCAGTAACTGAATGTCGTGATTTTGTTCCGGCTGGTAAAGCCCTGCGGCAACCTCCGAAAAGGTGCCGGCAGGGCCTAAAGTGGCTAGCTTCATTTCTTATATTGCTCGAACCAGGCCAGTGCATGCTCAATTTTGGCAATCATGTTGGAAGGTCGAGCCGTAACTCCGTGAAAAGCGCCCGGAACACGAACCATAGCTGTATCTACTTTTTGCAGCTTTAATGCCTGGTAGAACTGCTCGGTTTCCGATATCGGTGTGCGACGATCCTTCTCGCCGGTGAACAGCATGACCGGTGTTTCAACGTCACCGACCATAGACAGCGGCGAGCGCTGCCAATAGTGTTCTAGTTCTTCCCATGGCATACCCGGGAATTGGTTGGTGATTTGGCCTATTGAGCTGTCAGCCGTCAGTACTTTACTGACCCAGTTAATAACCGGGTTAGTGGCTGCCGCGGCGTTGAAGCGATTGGTTAGCCCTACCGCATAGGCAGTGGCGATACCACCTGCGGAGCCGCCGGCAATAAACAGGTTGTCTGAGTCGGCAATGCCTTTATCAATGAGTAAATCAATGCCAGTCATGTGGTCAGCAAAGTCATAAGGTGACGAGTAATTGCCGTCCAGCAACATGGCGAAGTCTTTACCGTAAGAAGTACTGCCGCGGTGGTTTACATAAAGCACCACATAGCCCTCGGCTGCATAGCGTTGGTGTTCTGCGGCAAAATGCGGACCATAAGACAGGTGAGGACCGCCGTGTATTTCTAACAGTAACGGGTACTCTTTGTTTTCATCGTAGTTTGGCGGAGTAATGTACCAGCCATGAATCTCCTCGCCGTCATAGCGCGACTCATAGCGAATTTCGTGAACTTCACCCAACTCACGGTGACCAAGCAGGTCTTCATTAAGCTGAGTAAACTGAACCGCTTCACCACCTTGTGGCTGATAACCGACATCGGCGGGGCGATATTCAGACCCTTTGGTGTAGGCAATAGCACCGGTTTTTGAGGCTGTAAAAGAGCCCATGGTATAAGGGCGGCTGACATAAATGCCTGAAACATCATCCACTCGGTTTGTCAGTTCATTGCTCAATGTGACATCAGCAACAACGGTTTTCCCCCGGTCAGCGTATGAAACCGCTAGTGATTCATTGCCAGTCCACTGTGGCGAGCTGAAAGAACGGTCAAAGTCAGCTTGAAGTTCTGTCTCTGAGCGTTCGCTCCAGTCCATGACCCACAATTGTGACTTATGGTAAGGCACCGGCTCGTTCGAGCTGTGTAAGTATGCCAGGCGCTCGCCGTCAGGCGAGAACTGCGGTGACGACTCACGGCCAGGCTTGTCAGTGACCTGTGTTACTTCTTTTGAGCTCAGGCTGACGCTGTAAAGGTCGCTTTCATTCACCTGATACGCCCAGTCTTCCGAGCGGTTGCCGGAAAATACGATTTGGCTGTCGTCTTCTGTCCAGGCTAAGGGGCCGCCATGTCGATAAGGGCCTTCGGTCAGCTGGCGAGCAGTGCCACCCTCAGCCGGAACCACAAAGAGTTGTGTATGCGCCGGCTCCAGAACACCTTTACCGTCGCGCTGATAATAAGCTTCTTCCACAATAATAGGTGACTTAGACCACTTTGCACCTTTCGGCTTCTTCGGTTTTTTTACGCTTTTAGCGAATGGCGTCGGTTCAGCATTCACTGACATGGTGAAAGCCAACTGAGAATCATCGTTAGACCAACTAATGCTACCCGGGCTATTGTTTACGTGAGTGACTTTGGCGGTGCGCTGCTCTTTAATCCAGTGCACATGAATTTGGTTCTTTTCCGAGCGATTAGACGCAAAGGCAAGACGAGTGCCGTCGTTTGACCAGGCCAGGCTACCGTAGCTAAATTCATCGTCAAAAATCGGTAAATGTTGACCGGTTTCGGTATCAATCAGCCATAATGAACGACGAGTATTGTCTTTCATGTCGTCGAAGCTGTTGCGGATGTACGCAATGTACTTACCGTCTGGTGAAATACTGACTTGATTGGCGTATTCCAGCTGGAAAATATCTTCCGCCTGAAAGATCGTTTTGGCGGTTTCCTGAGCCAAAGCTGGCGCGGAAGTGAAAAGTAGCGCTAAGCTACCTGCGATAACGGATTGCTTTAACCACATTGTTGTTCTCCTTTTGGTTATGGCTTTACGTTACTCAAGCTGACGAAGCGATGCAAAGAGTTCCGTTCAAGTTCGCAGAAAATACGGTAAACTGACACTCTGTTCCCAAAGCAGGTATAAGGAAAACGCATGCACTACCGCCAAACTCGCGCCGAAATATCGACCGCAGCAATAGCACATAACGCTCAGTGGGTGCGTAAAACAATGGCGGGTGGCAAGCTTCTGGGAGTGGTAAAAGCAGACGGTTACGGACATGGTGTTGCTCATGCTGCCAATGCGTTAAAGCCGCATGTCGATGGTATGGCGGCTGGTTTTATGGAAGAAGCGTTAGCGGTTCGTGAAGCTGGGCATCAGGGGCCTTTGGTCATTTTGGAAGGCTGTTTTTCGGCGTCAGAGCTGACTGTGTGTGCAGAATATAATTTAAGCCCCGTTGTTCACTGTGAGCAGCAATTACAGGCTATAGAACAGACTGCGTTAAACGCGCCGCTGTGGGTATGGTTAAAAGTCGACACAGGCATGCATCGCCTGGGTTGGTCTGAAGAACAGGCGCAACAAGCACTGGTGCGATTAAACGCAAGCCAGAATGTGGCGGGTGTTACCCTCATGTCGCATTTAGCAAATGCGGACGCAGACCATAAGCTGAACGCAGAGCAAAAGCGACTGTTCTGCCAGTTGTCAGAGAGTACCAAAGGCTACCAAGCCCGCAGTTTCCACAATTCAGCGGGCTTATTGAACCCGGCAACCCAGTGGGTGTTGCAGGACAATGATTGGGTTCGGGCGGGATTGTTGTTGTACGGCGTTAATCCGTCAACGGTCACAGAAGTGCAGTCTAGTTTGAAACCAGCTATGCGTCTGGTTGCTCCCGTTATTGCGTTGCATAAGCTCGAGAAAGGAGAATCGGTTGGCTACGGTAGTGCGTGGACAGCTCAACGACCAAGTCTTATAGCAACCGTAGCAATGGGCTACGCGGACGGGTATCCTCGCCAGGCTGAAAACGGAACGCCTGCTATGATTCGTGGACAGACCGTTGGTTTAGCCGGTCGTGTGTCAATGGATATGCTGACCATAGATGTGACAGATGTTGCCGATGTTCAGATAGGCGACGATGTTGAGCTCTGGGGGCCAAATGTCGATGTGCGTGAGGTTGCGGCTCATGCCAGGACTATTTCCTGGCACTTGCTCACGGGTGTTAGCGTGAGAGTGCCCAGGGTTCGGGTTTAAGGTAAGGCACCCATTGGCGGGTACCTTTTAATGAGAAGCCTGGTGTTGCTTATTGTTCTAACTGATGAACCCATTCAGTTAACAAGCGCACTCCAAAGCCGGTTGGTCCTGCCGGATGAATACCGGTATCTGAACTGACCATCGCGTCAGCGGCCATATCGATATGGATCCAGGGCGTGTCACCGGCAAAGTGCTTAAGAAACGCTGCACCGGCCTGTGTGCCCGGAGAGCCAATGTTACGAATATCGGCCAGCGGACTGTCGATAATACCGTCATAGCCTTCTAATGGCAGTTCCCAGACTTTCTCACCAGTGACATTGCCAGCCTCAATAATGGCTGAGCGTAAGTCGTCTTCGGAGGCAAATAAAGCTGCGTAGCCGGTACCCAATGCACCAACTTTCGAACCGGTTAAGGTCGCAATATTGGCAATGGCCCGAGGTTTGAACTTGTCGTTGGCATACCAGTTACCGTCGCCAAGAATCAGACGACCTTCGGCATCGGTGTTGGCAATTTCTACCAAAGTCCCGTCACCCGCTTTAACGACGTCGCCCGGCAATGTTGCTGAACCAGAAATAAGGTTGTGCGACAGCGGTGCTACAGCAACCACATTGACCGGTGCTTCTTGTGCCGCTAGCGCCATAACCGCGCCAATAACGGCTCCAGCACCAGCTTTGTCGGTTTGCATGCGCAAAATAGATGAAGAACTGGTTTTTAAGTTATAGCCACCGGTGTCAAAGGTATTGCCTTTACCGACCAATGCGATTGGGTCAGCGTTACTGCCCTTATAGTGGGCGGCTAGCAGGTATGAACCATGTTGGCTGCCTTGGCTAACGCTTTTTAATAAGCCCATGCCCATTTCGTCGACTTGCTCAGGCGTGACAATAGTCAGCTCAATGTTTAAGTTTTTCATGGCCTCCTGAGCTAACTTAACGATGGCTTCAGGGTAGCCGTCGCTGCCGGGCAGAGCGGTAATGTCGCGGGCAACAAACACGCCTTCAGCAATGGCGCGCGAGGCCAGATATTTTTTCTCTGCCATGTCATGGCTTTTCACTAACCAATGGTAAGCCGTTTGCGGACGCTCTTTTGGCTCGGACTGATAACGGTCAAAGCGATAGTTGCGCAAGTCGATACCATGAGCAATGTGCGAACTGAGTTCGGCGGCAATGCCCGGGTTGCTAATTAGGCGCGTGTCGAAAACAACGCTTTCTAGCTCAGGTTTTAAAGCGGCGGCAATAGACGCACCTAACTTTTCTGCTTCAAAACGGGAAAGTTCAGTTGGGTTTCCTACGCCCGCCAGAAGCAGATGATTGGCCTTAGTGCCCTCAGGTGCAATAACCGTGGTTAACTGTGATGCCTCGCCTTTAAATTCTTCAATTTCTGCAGCGCGGCTAACGGCGTTAACGTCAGTGCCTGACCATTCCGGCAGCTCAACTTCAGCACCTTCTGGTACAAAAATAACGCGAGTTTTGGTGTGTTTGTTTTCATCAGAAAAGCTCGTGGACGTGTCCAGGTAGTCACTTGCCAACGCAGGCAGCGACAAAACCGAAGAAACAGCCAAAGCACTCATGACTTGTTTTAACGACATAGTGTTTTCCTTGAATTAGGTTTTCTTGAGTTGTCTGCGTTTACTATAAAACCATAACCCACTGACTGGCAAAACGATTAAGCCCAAACCCGATAAAAGCACGATGAACAAATAAAATGCTCCGCCAATAGCGGCAACATGAGTCGGATAAATCATATTGGAAACTTGATTGCCCAAAGGTGTTGCGCGCTCATCAATAACCTGACTAACCTCTCCGGTTTCAGAGAACTCAATATAGTTGCGGCCATTCGGGTGCCATTCGTTTGCGTGTTTAGCTCTAATTCGCAGCTCTTCCAGATAAAGCAAACGAGCCTCCGCCGTTGGGAGAGCTTGCTTTGCCAGCTCTAGCCGTTGTTGCCAGTTATCGGCAGCCATAGAAGGCGGTACCGGCGTTTCAATTGACTGAGTAAACGGGAGTAGGAAAATTAGTGCTGATTTTACCGGAGCGGCGTACATGATGGCGGTACCGGTGATTAGTACGATAGTGACAGGAACGAAAAGTACAGCACCAATGAACCGGTGCAATTGCCATAAGGTTTGGCTACCGCGCTTAGTGAACGGGTTAAAGAACCGTACGGACAAAGCGCGCCGGAAACTCCCCCTGCGTGGCCACCAGCGAGTTAAGCCAGTACCGATGAGAACCAGGCTTAACAAACCCAGAATTCCCATTATGTCCTTACCCAGTTCGTTGAGTGCTAAGTGATGGTGCAGCTCAACAAGCCAGCTGATGAGATCTCCTAGATATTCTCGCTCAAGCAGTAGATTGCCGCTGGCGTCATAGTAAAGGTGTGTTTTGTCCGCATTAACCACTTCCAGCCAAGGGCGGTCAGCGGTGGGCATTAGGGCGTAGCCGTTTTCGAACTGGTCTAAAGCGGCGGCAGCGTCTGTGGTTTCAACGGGCTGTGCTAAATTGAGCTGTGGATAAAAAAGCTGCAGCAGGTCATTTTTGTAGAGCAGCAATGAACCACTTACTGCCATCAATAAAAGCCAGAGGCTGAGCGTTAAGCCCAGCCATCGATGCCATTGAGTTAATGTCGGCAGCTTGCGCTTAAGCGACATGGCTTACCATTGGTAATTCCAGGTAAAGCTAATGGTGCGTCCGCGACCTGTGAAGTTACGGTTATCTCCGCCGACCGTTTGCGCGTAATAGGTGAAGTAGTATTTATCGAATAAGTTCTCAATACCCAGCGAGAACTGACCCATATCACGAGTCTCAACCAATAAGGTGGCATCAACGGTGTTGTAGCCGTCGAAGTTGTTGATGGCGTCTTCACCGCTGTAAATGTCGCGATCGAACAATTTATTCCATTGTACCCGGCTGCTTATCATGCCTGTCCACTGCTGTGACCAGAACAGGTTGGCGCGCTTCGGTGCAATGTTACGGCCGCCTAGTTTAGTATCGACTGAGCCGTCATCGTTGCTGTCATACTCGCCATTGGTGTCAGCGTAGTTCAGTCCTAGAGCGGTGTCATTGGATAGCGCATACTCGGCACTAAACTCAATACCGTCAATGTCAGTCTTTTCACGCTGAACACTGTAAAAACCGTCAGCATCGGCTTGTAGGCGGGCGCCCAGATCAGAGCTTGAACGGAAATAGCTCAGTGAGGCATTCCATGCATTGCCCTGATACTCAATACCCACTTCCTCGTTGTCAGCGATAACCGGTTGTAGATCCAGGAAGCTGCTAACGCTTAAGTCAGGTGTTGAAATCCCGCGCAACACACGGCCAACGTCGGGCATACTGAAGCCTTCAGAATAACTTGCGAAGACACGCCATTCGTCGTTCAGAGCATAAACAGCGCCCAAATTACCCAGTAACTCGTTAAAGCTTGGTTCACCGCCTGCAACGAAGACAGACCCGTAAGATGCCAACGTGGTGAAGTCATCGGCTTTTAATTTTCCGTATTCATAGCGTAAGCCGCCGCTTAAAGTCAGACCGTTTGCTTGATAGCGCAGTTGCGCATATGGTGCCCAGTTTTCGAATTCCGTTGCCGGTACCCATTTACGACCTGTTTGAGCCAGCTCCTGGAAAGTTTCGTCGGATAAAAAATCCAGCCCGGCGCTAACGGATACAGGCGATTGCTGAATGTTATTCCAGTTTAGCGTTAAGCGTGAACCGTATTTACGCGAGTCGTTGCGTGACTGGTCAAAAATTTCGTCGCCGTATGCAGGATCCTGAAACGTCGCATAGGTACCGCCACCGTAAAGCGCGGAAAAGTCCTGGAAGAACAGCTGCCAGTTTACGTCAGCCATTAAAAAGTCACTGTTGCTGTATGTCAGACTTGAAGTGGTAACTTCGTTTTCAGGAGCATCGCCAGGATACTGACCTTCGAGCGATAAGGTCGGTACATTCGCCGAGCGATCGCCGTTTACTGAGTAATAGTCGCCGTTACCAGCCATATCAAAGCGGTTGAGCATAAACTCAAGGCGCTGTTCGCTATCAATGTCATAGCCAACCTTTGTGAACAAGTCGTAGCTTTTTGAATCCATGGTGTCGCCTTGGGCAACGTCAACACCAATGAGCTGACCTTTGCCATCAACGTACATGCCGGTGTCACGGTACTGAGCGCCAAAAACAATGTCCCATTTGCCGCTGCCATGGCGCAGAAGGTATCCGGCTTGGTAGCTTAAGCCTTCTGAAACTTCAGAATCCGGCGCGCTAAAGCCTGCGTTAACCTCGTGGCTGGTTCCGTCTTCGGCTTTTTTTGTGACGATGTTGATGATACCACCGCTAGCGCCCATACCCTGGATAGCGCTGGCGCCGTGAATCACCTCTACACGCTCAATCATGAAAGGATCGATGGTGTAGGCGGCACGCGAACCGTTACGCAGCGGGTTGGATTGAGGTACGCCATCAATTAGATAAAGCGGCTGGCGGCCTCTTAAGGTTTCACCTGAGCTTGTTAGCTTTTGGCGAGACGGGGAATAGGCGGGGATCAGGTTTCCAAGAATATCTGACAAGGACTCGGCCACACTTAATTGCTGGCGCAACTCTTCACCCTCAATAACCGAAACGGTAGCGGGAATAGCGCTTTGTGGAATACTGGTACGAGTTGCTTTAATTTCGATGGTTTCATCCACTTTTGCTTGTTGTGCAAGCGCAGAACCAGAAATTGCGGCGAGGATTGCAAGGGCCAGAGACTTCTTAAACATGAGAATCCTTATCATTTAAATAATTTGACGCCAATGATAACGATTCGCATTTTGGTGTCAATAAAAACTTAACTCAGTTTCCGCTATAGTTGATATCGGTAAAAACGAAACAGGTTGTGGTAGTCTGAGAGAAAACAAGAAAAAGGTCATACCATCATGAAAACATTATCTAAAATTCTGTGTGTTAGTGCAGCTGCTGGTGCGTTATTGGCTTGCTCTGACAATGCAAAGGTTGAGCAGAAAGAGGGCGTTTCACTGGAGCAAAAAATTCGTCAAGCCGCTGAACAGTCTCTGGATGCTTTTAACATTCCGGGTCTGGCGGTTGTTGCCGTAAAAGACGGAGAAGTGGTTTTAGCGGAAGGTTTTGGCGTACGCGATATTGAGTCACAAGAGCCAGTTACTCCAACAACCTTGTTCGGCATAGCTTCTCATACCAAAGCTTTCACTGCTGCGGCTATGGCAACTCTGGTTGAGCAGGGAAAAGTGGACTGGGACGATAAAGTCATTGAGCACTTGCCCAGCTTTAAACTGGCGAACCCTTACATCACTCGTGAGCTGACCATTCGTGACTTACTGAGCCACCGCTCTGGTCTTGGGCTAGGTGCCGGTGACCTGATGATTTGGCCGAACACCGACAAAACCACCGACGAAGTCATTGCCGGGTTGGCGAATGTACCTATTAAACACGGTTTTCGTGAGCGCTTTGACTACAACAACTTAATGTTTGTGACAGCAGGTGAGGTGATTAGCGAAGTATCGGGTATGCCGTACCACCAGTACGTTGAGCAAACACTGTTTGAACCAATGCAAATGGACGAAAGCACCATTGGCTTTTCTCGTATTGATGCCAGTTACGACAATGTGGCGGTTGGTACCATTGAAGTGGAAGGCGAACTACACCGCTTCCCGCTCGACTTTTTAGAGGACTTTTCTGCCGCTGGCGCAACGGCAGCCAGTGTTGATGATATGAGCCGTTGGTTGCTGACTCTGCTGAATGAAGGCGAAACACCGACCGACAAACGTTTATTTAAGGAAGAGTCGCTGCATGATATGTGGCAGCTGACCACGCCACTGCCGGTGTCGGCTGATGCGGCAGAGCAAGGGACTTACTTCCGTGGTTATGGTCTTGGCTGGTTTGTGAAGGACTATTACGGCGTTAAGCATGTATCGCACAGTGGCGGTATTTTGGGCATGCTGTCTTTCACAACGGTTATTCCCGAAAAAGAGTTTGCTATTACCGTTCTGAGTAACCAGCAGGCGTTTGGTGCGTTAACCGCAATAGTGCAAGAGTCGTTGGAAGAAGTCCTGGGTGTGCCGGATCAGGACTGGGTTGCTAATGAAAGTAAGAAGTATCATGAGTTCATTCAGAAAAAAGCGGATTTTAAAGTAGAAGTCGTTGATGAACCACAGCCATCGCTGCCGCTATCAAAATACGCAGGAACCTATACCGATGCATGGTACGGCGATGTCGTTATTTCTGAGCAGGACGATAGCCTGCGTATAGACTTTACCCACACCGAGATGCTGAAAGGTTCGCTGGAGCACTACAACGGCAATACTTTCATTGTGCGCTGGGATGAACCCTTGTTGGAAGCCGATGCCTTTATTGACTTTAATGTGAATAGAAACAACGAAATAAAGACGGCAACCATGGAAGCAGTGGCAGACTTCACTGATTTCAGTTTTGACTTTCACAACCTGAAACTCGAGAAGCAGTAACCATGTGAACTCTGGACATAGCGGGGGCCAGTCCCTATAATGCCCTCGCTTTTCCCAAAGTATGCGCACCCTTAGCTCAGCTGGATAGAGCGTTGCCCTCCGGAGGCAAAGGTCATAGGTTCGACTCCTATAGGGTGCGCCATTTTAGCAACACTTTCCTTGATAGTACCCGCTTACTAAAAACGTCATGTGTCCAAATTGTGTCCGAATATTTTCGGACTAACGTTTCATAAACTAAACTCAGCTTGCCACTGTACATTAATAAGGTACTACCATATTAAAAAGGCGAAAGAGTGTTAAAACCCAAAGCTTTGTTTCCTCAACAGTTCATAGGCGGGCACCCTATTCATCAAGGGGAAGAGTTCGGTGTGTTGTGCTGGAATACACAGAAACTGACCGAGAAGCCAGAGTTCCAGCGTACTTTAGCAAGCGTTTTAAAGGACTACCCCAGTTTGTTTTTGTTGCTTCAGGAGGTGAAGCTGAGTGCCCAAAATAATTGGCTGCTTTCTGATTGGTCTTATGCAGTGGCGCCGAATATGCAAACACGTCGCTCCGTGTATGGTGTTCTCACCGCTAGCGGTTATGCGTTTAAAGAAGCTCAGGCTCGACTGAGTAGCAAGCGCGAAGGCATGTTTGCAACCCATAAAAGTTACATGCTCTCTCATCATTCGCTGGCAGAGGGCGGTTCACTTCTAGTCGTCAATGTCCACGCGATTAACTTTGTTCGTGCGCGCCGATTTTCCCAGGAAATAGAGCTTATCAAAGAAGAAATACTAGAACATAAAGGACCGCTTATTGTGGCGGGTGATTTTAACGTGTGGAGTCGCCAGCGCCGGTTAAGCTTGTTGCAGTTCTGTCGAAGTGTGGGTCTTCGGCAAGCAATTATGGTCGACCCACATCATGTTAAGGCTTACCGACAGCATCCACTTGATTTCATCTTTTATAGGGATCTCACACTGCAAGAAACAATAGCGATCGATACCAGTAAAGTATCTGATCACAATCCGCTTTATGCGCGATTCAGACTATAGCTACTCAGAACTAGCGTTTTGCCAGAAAAAAAGTGAGGCCCTGCTACAGAGCTCACCTTCCTTAGAATATGTATATAAATCCAAAGCCGACTTCGGCCTCGTAATTGCTACGAGCGATTGGGCTATTGCGAACTTCACTACTGTAATATTCAAACAAGGCTTCGCCATAGAGCTGCCAGTTATCATTGATGTAGTGGCGATAGTTGTAGTCAATGCCAACTGAGCGTAAGCCGCCACTCATTGACGTTTGCGGTAAGCCCGATGCCGCAGCTTGACCCGCGTCTATGCCAAAACCTTTGTTGGCGTACTCGCTGTCGTGAAAAGTGGCCACGACATTAATTTCAGAGCCGGTACCGTCGAGCTGGTCACCAAAGCGGCGGCCGACGCCGAACAACGCCAGATTTCCTTCATCACTGGCGACAACACGGCTCACCAACCAATAGCGCCAATCAGCATCGAGCGCACGACGCGCTTGCAGCACCAGTTCAGCACCTTCGTCCTGGTCACCAAGCCCATCCAAATAGCCGTCCTCGGAATCATTCTCTTCACGGCCCTCATCGAAGCCAATGGCAGCCTCTAAAAGCCAGTGCTCGGCGCGCAAACCACGCCAGCCGAGTGCTTCACCCGCAAAGTAGAAAATGTTGTCACCGCTGCGCCATTGCACAGCGCCCGCAGGCTGAGGCTCAAATTCAAATTCGTCCGAACCTTCGTAGGCGGTTTCGTATTCAACCGTTAATCCCAGACCGAAGCTCCAGCCGTCTTCACCTTTGGAAAAGTCGTCTTGCGATGGTAAGGGCACCATTGTTGTTTTTTCATCTTGTGCCATTGCAGTTTGCGCGGTTAGTCCGCTAATGCAAACAGCTAACAGTAGGGCTGTAAACTTTTTCATGTCGAGCTCACTTTAGTAAGGGTTGGTAATATTAATTCTGGTTCTAAAGCAGAAAAACGCAAAGTTTTTGTACTTAGATCACAGGCCTGCAATAAAGGTGAGAGGGTCGTCAATGAATGGCGCCCCGAAACGCTGTTAGAAATATACTTAAGTACATTGGGGCGTAGCGTTCGAGACGTTAAAGATAATGACGCAAGAAGAGCTCAACCTGTTCAACCGTTTCGAGTTGACCCGCTTGCGCTTGCTGAACAATCTGATGTTTAAGAGGGTGATCGCTGGTTTCTTCAAGGGCACTCAAGTTAGAAATAATATGGGCTAGAGCAGCATGAATGTTTCCTTCAAGCAAATAAAACTGGCAGCTTTGCACGATGCCGCTTATGTAATCATCGATATGCTCGTCTTCCATTCTTAGCCCTGCATGTAATTAAAGATGTCGCGTTCTGCTTCGTCTTGAAAATACTTAGATAAATTCAGCCAATACTCACCACAATCTTGTATGTTGTCGTCCTTGTCGAAGCGACATATTTCGTATATCGGCTTTCCGGAAAAGGGCTTACCGTAAAATTTAGGTCGGTATTGGTAAGAGTACCCATAGAGATTAGGAAGCCCCTCTTTATCAATAAAGGTCACCTTAAACGTATCATTATTATCAACACGTCTCGCATGTACGGTTGTCAGCTTTGCCGGAAAATCTTTCGACTTTAATAACGCCGTGAACTGATAAGGGCCGATTTCCTCCACCAACGTAATATGGATAAGATCAGCAGGTACTTGAGGGTGATCTAGTTGACCGTATGAACCAAACGCCTTTTCTGCTTTTTCTACGCTGCTTTTCACCACTCGTTTGGCTAGTGTTTGCTGAGACTCGGAGAGTTCACCCGCCACTTTAAACTCTAACAAGTCTTCATATTCATAGTAGTGCAGCGTAGAAGCGACGACTCTTGCTTTGCCAGAGGTAAATACGTGTAAAACCTGCCTCTCCGTTAAGTTTACAGGATCCATGTACTTTTCATCCCCCTCAATTTGCTCTAGCAGAGTATGGGACAGGCAAACGCGAAACTCAGTATAGGGTGGTTGCTTTAGGCACAGGGTTATTGTGCCGTTTAAATAGACATCAATAGGGTACTGGACGCCCGAGGTTGCTTCGACGTATCCCGTAAAGACCCCGGAGTCCTCAATGTTATCAATATAAACGGTTTGGTTGGTTATGGAGTTTGATAATAACGTAGCTTGCTCGGCTGGTTGAGGCAGACCGGTTTTGCTTTGCATAGCGAGCGTTGCAAAACTGATAAGGTAGATAAAACTCGAGCACAGGGTCGTGATGTAACGCATTGAAAGTTTCCAACTCTTAATTTTTATAAGAGTTTAGTCGAGTGTTATGAAAAAGTTAAGCTTAACGCGTACTAAAACAGCTGCGTAATGCCCAGCAAAATAGCGTAACGACCCGATTTACTGACGAAGACCAGAATCAAGAACTGCCAGAAGGTGAGTCGAAGCATACCGGCAATAAAGGTAAGAGGATCGCCAATAAATGGGGCCCAGGCCATAAGGAGAGACCACTTACCGAAGCGCTCAAACCAGCGATGACCAAGCTCCAGAGATTTAGGTTTGAACGGGAACCAGCGACGATCCTGATACTGCACCAGGAATCGGCCCAGAATGTAATTCACCACAGACCCTAACGTATTGCCAATTGAGGCCAGCCACCATATCGCCCAAATGTTGTAACCCATCTGTTGAGCACCCGCGACAACAAACTCAGACTGCGCGGGTAGTATTGTGGCGGCGAGAAACGCCGTTAGAAATATACTTAAGTACATTGGGCCATAGTTATTTTGAGTAGCTTACATCGATTAAAAACCATATTACACTTACGTAAATAAACACCGTTATAGTTTATGTTGAGTGAAAGACAACAGGAAGCAAACACAATGACTGAAAAAATGATTGTCGCGTGCCCTTCATGCCACAAGAAAAACCGCATTTCTGTCGATAAGAGAAACGAGAACGCCGTCTGCGGTCAGTGTAAGTCATCGCTTTTTAGCGGAGAAGTTATTGTCGTAAATAGCGATGAATTTAGAGCGCATCAGAGTGCGGATATGCCGTTAGTTGTCGATTTTTGGGCGAGTTGGTGTGGTCCTTGTCAGCAGTATGCCCCGCACTTTGAACAGGCGGCGAAAAATATGCGATATGCCGCCCAATTTTTAAAGATAAGTACAGAGCAAGAGCCACATTTAGCACAACAATATGCCGTACGAAGTATTCCGACAACACTGTTGATTAAAAGCGGACAAGAGGTGGCGCGCCAGGCGGGTGTCATGTCTGCGTCGCAGCTTCAGCAATGGGTAGGCCGCATTTCATAAGCGGCCATACCCTATTAATTAAAGACCCTGTTAACGCTTTTCTTTTTCTAATAATTCTAAGAAATAGGCTTTTTTAGGTTGGTAAATGGCCCGTTTTAACCCATATCACCGTTTCTTCATCAACAAAGGGGTGATGAACGCTCATATGTGGGCTGCGCATCCAGGTATCTTTTGGGTAACGACCATGCTCGTCACAGAATTCACCAGCTAATACCAATATTTCTTCGCCGCCCATGTGGCGGTGGGGTTTGAATACTTCTTTAGCTGGCCACTTCACCAGTGCAGCGTGCTCGGTGCCATGGCTATGTAACGGCATAACTTGAAGGCCGCCTTGTCCGGGTAACCATTCTGCTTCATTGGTATTAATACGCACAGTTTGAGTGTCGTCTGTTTGAAACTGGTGGAGCTTGACCAGTAGCTTGCAGCCATCTGCACTAAATGGTGCATGTGAGCTACCAGGTGGATTACGGATATAGGTGCCGGCTGGATAGTCACCGTACTCATCAGAAAAGACGCCTTCGAGCACCAATATTTCTTCGCCCAGTGGATGTTCATGAGTATTAAATGACGCGCCTGGCTTATATTCAACAATGCTGGTCGCGCGGCCGCGTTCAGCTTCTTCACGCTCCAATAATTTACGACGCACGCCGGAAGCTGGGCTGTCGACCCAATCTTGTTGCGCTGTCTCAATAACTACCCGTTGAGAAAAATCTAAATTTAGCATTATGTCAGTCTTACACCCGTCAGAAGCCGTATTGGCATGTTTTAAGAAAATCTGGGCTCCTTCACAGCTAATCGCTTTCGAACAAGCCCAAATTCACAACTTTTAAAGTTCCTGCTTTGTCGGACGAATAACCATTTCATTTACATCAACCTCGCCGGGTTGTTCAATAGCAAAGGTAATAGCTCTGGCTATCGAGTCTGAATCAATGGCGTCATTGTATAAATCATCTGCCATTTCTTTCGAATCTTTATGCGAGATATGATCCGTCAACTCGGTGGCTACTGCCCCTGGGGATATATTGGTTGAGCGAATTTGGCCATTAGATTCTTGGCGAATGCCTTCGCTAATCGCTTTAACAGCGAATTTGGTTGCACAATAAACTGTGGCGCCAGGGAATACGACGTGACCAGCGACCGATGATAAGTTGATGATGTGACCACTTTCCTGCTTGCGCATGGTGGGTAGCACAGCACCAACGCCGTACATAACGCCTTTAATGTTCACATCAATCATCTGATCCCATTCGTCCACTTTTAGCTCATCCAGTGGAGCCAGTGGCATTAGACCTGCGTTGTTGACTAGCACATCAATGCGTCCAAACTCGTTGCGGGCAGCATCCGCCAAGGCCTCGACTTCGCTTCGTTTAGTGACATCAACGGTCTTATAAATGGCTTCACCGCCACTGTTTTTAATGTCATCAACCAGCTGTTTTAATCGCTCTTCGCGGCGTGCGCCCAAAACCAGCTTAGCTCCCTTTTCGGCCAGCATTTTGGCGGTTGCTTCACCTAAGCCACTGCTAGCTCCGGTAATTACTACTACTTTTCCAGCTACTTCAGACATAACGTTCTCCGTTGCTTAAATATGTATTCAAGTAGTACGGCTTTTGCAGTTTTTGGATTACCTTTCCTGTGGCTTTAGGTAGCCGACATCATTGTTTTAAGTTGATATCTAAGCACGGGCGAGGTACTTTTGCCGACTCTTTCAATCAATAATAAGCGTTTATGCAACGGCTCACTAACTGGTTAAAAACGCTCAGTGCTATTCCTTTGGCGCTGGGAGTTATATTTCTCGTCCTTTTACCCTCAATTTTACTGTCGATGCTGGTAGTTGGCGTGTTCGACTTGTTGTTCCTGGAGCTTACCTGGATGTCCTGGAAAGCCTTTTGGTGGGTATTGGGAACTTGGTTTGTGCTAGCGCTCATAATGTTAGCGAATAGCTCGGAGAAAATTCTATTTGGCTTGTGGCGCTAATAACTAGCGCCGTTCGAATAAAACAACTCTATTGCTCAATACTTCAATGTTTAGTTCGAATTGCTCTGCTAGCCAATGCATGGTTTTGGGCGAGTAGAAACTGACATGGGTAGGGTCATTTTTATATTGCCATGACTTAAAGAATTCGGGCGATTCTCTGGTAAACATGGATGTCATAATACCTAGCCACCCATCACGTTTGACTAAGCTAACCAGTTGGGGCCAGGCTTCACTGGGGTTATAGAAATGTTCGACAACTTCCGTACTGGTGACAAAGTCGTATTGACGAGTCACCTTGTTCTTGTCTGGGGCATAGTAAATGTCGTATATCGACATACTCATACCATGTTCTTCCATTATCAGGTTAAGAACGGGGCCGGGCCCACAGCCAAAATCCAAACCTTCCATACCAACCGAAAGTTTATCCAGAAGTGGCGTCGCAAGCTGGTTTAGAAATTGACGGTAGCCATCGTCATTAGGGTCGTTCTCATGAAAGTCATAAATCGTTTTTTCGTCGCTATCGTTCAGGTAACTGTCGGGGGAGGCAAAGACTAAGTCACACTCAGTACAGCGAAAGTACGAGCGTTTTTTGTCTTCACAAAAGAAGGCTGAAGGTGAGTGGCATAAGGTGCAGTTCATGCGCTTATGGTATGTGAGTTTGAAGTTTTGTCAAAAGCAGGCTCGATCTTTTCCTTTCTTTGAGCTGTATCTATAAAACCTATTAAAGCAAACGGTATGTTGCCTTGGAGTAGTTGGCAAACCGTTGCTATAACTAATACAACGATAATTAACAGTTCACTTGAAAGAAGGAAGACGTAATGAGTAGCTCAAACGGTGGCGGTAAATGCCCAATCATGCATGGCAGCATGACGTCTGAAAAGAAAACGAATACCCATTGGTGGCCAAATTCACTGAAGCTGGAAATTCTGCGCCAGCACGATACTAAGTCGAACCCGATGGGGGAGGACTTTAATTACGCAGAAGAATTCAAAAAAATTAATTTAGAAGAATTAAAGCAAGACTTAAAAGATCTTATGACCGACAGCCAAGACTGGTGGCCGGCCGACTGGGGTCATTATGGCGGTTTAATGATTCGTATGGCTTGGCACTCGGCGGGCTCTTATCGCTTGGCCGATGGCCGTGGTGGCGGCGGCACGGGTAACCAGCGCTTCGCACCTATTAATAGCTGGCCAGACAACGTTAGCCTGGACAAAGCGCGCCGTCTGTTATGGCCAATCAAGAAGAAGTACGGCAATAAACTGTCGTGGGCAGATTTGTTCATTTTGGCCGGCAATATGGCTTATGAGTCTATGGGTCTTAAAACCTTTGGTTTTGCCGGTGGTCGCGAGGACATTTGGCACCCTGAGGAAGACACATACTGGGGTAGCGAGAAAGAATGGTTAGCGGAAACGAAGAACCGCTATAGCTCTGATGACGAGCGTGAGTCGCTGGAAAACCCGCTGGCCGCAGTGCAAATGGGCTTAATTTATGTGAACCCGGAAGGCGTTGACGGACAGCCGGACCCAGCGCGCACGGCAAAAGACGTGCGAGAAACTTTCAAACGCATGGCAATGAACGACGAAGAAACCTGCGCGTTAACGGCGGGTGGTCATACTGTTGGTAAATGCCACGGTAATGGTAAAGAAGAAAACTTAGGTCCGGAACCGGAAGCGGCTGACGTTGAAGAGCAAGGTTTTGGTTGGCGCAACAGTGGCGGTAAAGGCATGGGTCGCGACACTGTGACCAGTGGCATTGAAGGTGCCTGGACCACAGAGCCAACTAAGTGGGACAACGGCTACTTTTATTTGCTGTTTAACTACGAGTGGGAGCTGAAGAAAAGCCCGGCTGGCGCGTGGCAGTGGGAGCCCATAAACATTAAAGAGGAAGACAAACCGGTCGATGTGGAAGATCCGTCTATTCGTCATAACCCTATTATGACTGACGCTGACATGGCCATGAAAGTAGATCCGGAATACCGCAAAATTGCGGAGAAGTTCTACAAAGATCCGGAATACTTTGCTGATGTGTTCGCTCGCGCCTGGTTTAAGCTGACGCACCGCGACTTAGGTCCAAAAGACCGTTATTTAGGTCCTGATGTGCCGGAAGAAGACCTGATTTGGCAGGATCCAATTCCAAAAGTGGACTACACCCTGAGTGAAGCGGAAATTGCCGACTTAAAAGACACGCTGTTAAATAGTGGCTTAACCTCTTATGAGCTTATTTCTACAGCATGGGACAGTGCTCGCACTTTCCGGGGCTCAGACTTCCGTGGTGGCGCAAACGGTGCCCGTATTCGCTTAGCACCGCAGAAAGACTGGCACGGTAACGAGCCGGAAAAACTGCAAAAAGTGCTGGCGAAACTGGAAGAGGTGCAGTCATCTCTGGACAAAAAAGTGAGCATTGCAGATTTAATTGTTCTGGGCGGTACGGCAGCCGTTGAGAAAGCCGCGAAAGAGGCGGGCTACAACATTACTGTGCCGTTTGCTCCTGGTCGTGGTGATGCCACAGACGAGCAGACTGACGCAGAAAGCTTTGAGCCACTGGAGCCATTGCACGACGGCTATCGTAACTACCTGAAGAAAGACTATGAAGTTCCGGCAGAAGAGTTGATGCTCGACAGAACGCAACTCATGGGCTTAACAGCGCCGGAAATGACGGTTCTTGTCGGTGGCATGCGCGCTTTAGGTGCGAACTACGGCGAGTCTAAGCACGGTGTATTTACCGACCGTGTTGGCGTATTAACGAATGACTTCTTCGTCAACCTGACCGACATGAACAATGTCTGGAAAAAAGCTGGTGACCACTACGAAGTTCGCGACCGCAAAACAGACGAGCTTAAGTGGACCGCCAACCGTATTGACTTAGTCTTTGGTTCAAACTCTATTCTGCGTTCTTATTCAGAGCTTTACGCTCAGGACGACAACCAGGAGAAGTTTGTAAAAGACTTCGTGAAAGCCTGGACTAAAGTCATGAATGCCGACCGCTTTGATTTAAAGTAATCGGTTAAACCTGAATAAAGGCGTGTCTATTGGCACGCCTTTATTACGTTTTCAGGATCATTTTCAATTGCCTTAATTAGAACCCGAGCTGGGCCTGTCGGCTCTCTACGACCTTGCTCCCAGTTTCGCAAAGTGCTTACTTCAACACCAATTAAACGAGCGAATTTTGGCTGGCTAAGCTTTACCGATTTTCTAATGTTTTTGATTCGTATCGAAGCAATAAACTCTTCCCTGGATGGCTCCCTTTCGCCTTTAGCAATTTCATCCATTTGTTCAACGCTTTCCAGTAGCTCGTTAAATAATTCACTTTTCATTGTGACCACCTTTCAACAATTCCCCTTAGCTGACTGAGTTGCTCATCAGTAAGGTTGTCTTGCTCATTCTTACCGAAAACAAATAACATCCGTAGTTGCCTTAAGCTTTCCATAAATATCATTAGTGCGTCACTGGCGTATATATTGTGGGTTTAAAAGCAGGGTAAGTCAATGGCGTACTATGCTTTATGGAAAGAAACCATAATAACCGGGCTGAAAGCCACCATTGTCGATTGGAGTTTTTTCTTACAGCTAGATGAGTTGATCGCTAACTCGTGATCATGAGTACAATAGAGTTAGTTAAGTAAGATTCAGGAGGAAGCATGTCGAACGTTCTATTAATTACCGGTGCCTCAAGTGGTATCGGTGAAGCCACGGCGCGCAAAGCGGCAAAAGAAGGGTTAAAGCTAATATTAACGGCTCGCCGGAAAGACAAGTTGGGTGCGCTGGTTAAAGAATTTGGTGAAGACAACGCCGTTGGTGTTGCAGCCGATGCTGGTAACTATGACGAGCTAGAGCAAGCTGTTAAACAAGGCGTTGATAAGTTTGGTCAGCTAGACGCGGTGTTCGCAAACGCAGGAACCGGTGTTTCAACGCCAGGTACTGAAGAAGGTGACGCTGAAGAATGGAAGCAGATGGTTGATGTGAACATTAACGGGCTTCTTTATACCGCGAAACTGACCTTGCCGCATTTACGCAAAACGACGGGCCACTTTTTAATGACCGGCTCTGCTGCCGGACGTATTACGCTTAAAGGCTCGGTGTATGGCGCCACCAAATGGTTTGTACACGGTTTCGCACAGAACTTAGCCGAAGAAATGAAAGAGTGGAACGGCCGTTGCACGACCATAGCGCCGGGTATGGTGAACACGCCATTCTTTGACGAACCTAAGCCGGACAAGCTGGACCCGGATGACGTTGCAGACGCTGTGTTGTACGCAATAAACGCAAACCCGCGTAACTGTGTGCGTGAAGTGTTCTTAATGCCGGCATATTAACGGGCAAGTCTTAGCGCCTTGTTTTGACATACTTTCTCCGCCCCCTCATAATCTCAGGCAGATACGAAGGGGCGGAGAATCATTAATGACAACCGAAAGTAAGGATACGCAAAAGCCCCAAACGTCAGGGAAACGACTGCTTTTGTTTGCGTTGCTGTTCATTGCACTTACAGCCGCTGGTTTCTACGCCATTTATGATCACTTTTCTAACCGTGAGCTTACCTTTGACTTCCGGCTGTTTGCACCTGAAGTTATCAGCCTGACCATTCTACTTCTAATAGTGTACTTCGCTGCTGACGGGCTGCGACTTTATTACACCTTAAGAGCGCTAGGCTACAGAATACCCAAAAGCGCAATGGCTAAGCTAGTGTTCATTAATATCTTTTTCTCGAATATTACTCCTATGGCTACCGGTGGCGGCTTCGCACAGGTTTGGTTTTTGCACAGGCACGGGGTTCCTATTGGTAGGGCGACCGCAGCAACCACCATACGAACGGTGCTGGCCATTTTCTTTATTTTTTCGCTGACGCCGGTGTTTTTGCTGACTTTACCCCCCTTGCAAAACGAAGCCTTTATCAGTGACATTGGCGGCGCACTGGCTGTCTTTATTGTTCTTTATTTGGCTTTTTTCGCTATTGTTTTGCTAAGAGCTCATTGGCTCATTGGCCCGTTAAGTAAGCTGTTTCACAGTTTGTACAAATTGCACTTAATAAGCGAGTCACGGCACCAGCGCTGGCAATACAAAGCTCGTCGGGAAATGCTTCGTTTTAGTCGAAGCTTTGCAGAGTATTGCCGTGGTTCAAAGTCAGCTATTGCGTTGTCGGTATTTTTCACCGCCGTGTTTCTCATCAGTTTATTCAGTTTTCCTGCGCTTTTAATGTGGGGACTGGGCTACGATATAAATTACTTAGTGAGCCTTGGCTTACTGGTGATGACTACCTTCATTATGTATTTCGCCCCGACCCCTGGGGCATCAGGCATATCAGAAGGTGTGTTCGGCAGCTTCTTTAATGATATTTTGGCGAATAATCATTTATTATTAGTTACGTTCAGCTGGCGCTTTTTGACGATTTATCTGGGAATGATCGTCGGTTTAATTGTATTGCAAAGGTATCTCGTTAAATCTGCTCATAAACAGGATGTATCATGACAAAAACCAAGCTTTTAAAAATCCTGTTTTATTTAAATATCGCCATTATTGTTGGCCTTATTGGTTATAAAATTTACTTAAACTTAGTTACCTCAGAGTTTAAAGCGGAACACACTGATCAATTGGCTGCCATTAGTGCTCGTCTGGAAGGTCAGGACAGTTATAGCTTTGCGGTTGTCGGCAACATTAATAACTCGGTAGGAATATTCGAGCGCCGCATTATTCCTATGCTTAATAATGAAAACATCGACTTTCTGATATCTGCCGGTAATGCAGTGAGCAGTGGCGGAGAAGACAAGTACCGAGCGATACGGGGCACTTTGTCCCACCTGGAAATGCCTTACTTGCTTACGTTTGGTGAAAATGAATACGAGGAATTTGGCAGCTTCCGTTTTTATGACCATTACGGCCCGCATTTTTTCAGTTTTACAGCCGGTAACAGCCGCTTAATATTCTTGGATAGCACGGGTAAAACGCCTTGGCAGTGGCAGCTGCGTTGGCTTAACGACATTTTAAAAGCCGATAACTCCAAGCATCGGTTTGTGTTTATTGGGCATCCTCCTATGGAGCCCGCAGAAGAGTTTATTCTTGCGGAAGAGGATGACTATTTACAGCCCATCGAATTTCGTCACGCACTACAGCAGACACTCAGCAACCATGGTGTCGACAGGGTGTTTTCGTCAAACATATCCATTTATTCCGAGCGAGAACATAACGGCATCCCCTATATCACGACCGGTGGTGCTGGCGGGTTGGTATTGAATCAGGACGAGAGTTTTTATCACTACGTCAAAGTGACCGTGAACGCGGATGGTTCGGTCGACCACTCAGTTCAAGAACTGGAGATTGGCCAGCATCCGATACTAAAACAACTAGAGAGCTTTTGGTTTTTCATCCACTCGTTGTTTTACGTGGGCTATTTAAACTTCATTTTATTAGTGGCGGTGTTTCTGGTTATCAGCACCAAGCTCTATAACGCTGTTTTTATAGGAAAGGATTACTATCCGGACTATGACATTGATGCCGACCCATGGTTAAACCGCCACCTGAAAGTAGCCATGTTCACCAACAACTACCTGCCGTTTATTGGTGGTGTACCTATTTCCATAGAACGTTTGCGCTGCGGGCTGGAGAAGCTTAAAGACACAGTGCTCATTGTGGCGCCGCGCTACAAGAAAACACGAAAAAAAGAAAAGAATGTCATACGCATGCCGTCCATTTTCTCGTTTGGTGAAAAAAGTGAGTTTCGCTTCGCCAATATCTTTTCGTCTGCGGTGCGCAAAAAAGTCAAAGCCTTTAAGCCGGATATTATTCATGTACATCATCCGTTTTGGATAGGTTCACTGGGTGTTTACATGGCTCGCCGCTTGAAAGTGCCGGCTGTTTATACGTATCACACGCGGCTCGAGCATTACGCGCACTTTGTGTTTTTACCGGGGTCTCTGTTTCGTAATATTATTGCGCACTTTCTAGTGCGTCGATTTGCGAACAAGTGTGATGCTGTCATTGTGCCAACCGACTCAACCGAAGAGTACCTGCGCATGATAGGGGTGACAGCGCCAACTTATGTGCAGCCGACAGGCATTGAATACGACCGCTTTCAGCACGTGGAACCAGCGCAAGTTGAGAAGCTTAAAAAGCGGCTGAAAATAAAAGATGAAACGGTTTTTGTGAGCGTGTCGCGACTCTCTAACGAGAAAAATATCGATTTTATGATAGACGCGCTGGCAGAGCTCAAGAAGAACACCGACAAGGCGTTCCGGCTATTAATTGTGGGTGATGGACACCAGAAGCAGCGATTACAAGCGAAAATAGACGAGCTCGGTTTAACGGAAACCATTCAGCTGGTGGGCTCGGTAGCGCCTGAAAATATGGCCAACTGGTATCAGCTAGGAGACGCCTTTTTGTTCGCGTCTCAGTCGGAAACGCAGGGCATGGTTATTTTAGAAGCTATGGCTGCGGGCTTACCGGTTGTTGCGGTTCGCTCTAGTGGCATCGATGACGTTGTGGAAGACGGATTTAACGGTTATAAAACGCCTGCTAAGCAAGCGGTTTGGTTGGAAAGAGTTGAGCGTATCCTTAATGATGAGAGCTTGCGTAAGGAGCTTTCCGACAACGCTGAAAGTTTTGCCAAAGCTTATTCAGTAGAGCGCTTCAGCCAGGATGTTCGCCATATTTATGCCGAAACCCTGGCTCGTTATCATGAAGCAAAGAATTAAAGAATATGATTCCCGAAAACTAACAGCTCACAGACTATTACCGCTGATGTCAGTATTAAGCGAATGCGGTAATAACCCATGTAAGAGGTCATGGCTGAGCTTCTTGCCAGCTTCTGCTCGAAGAAAAGCAAGGTCGCGAATCCGGCCATTTGAAGACCTAGTGACCAAGCGGATGAGTCCAGCAATAGGGTTAGCCAGGCAAGTATGGCAAAAGCGTTGCTTAGAACCAGTAGCGCATTAGTGGGTTCGCTCTCTGCTCTGTGCAGCGCTCGGCCCCACAGCACACCACCGAGAAACGTCAGAATAATCGCACCGTAGGTAATGAGTAGATCAAGTGGTTGAAAGCCGAACAGTGATGTCACCTGCATAAGCTCCGCCAGCGAGCTAACGATAAAAGGAATGAGCCCGAGAAACCCGAGTGTGTATATCAGTTTGTTTTTGGCTGTGTTCATGGCAAGCCTCAATTATTGGAACTTTTAATTTAGATTCTAATTTAAACTTTATCAAAGTGACCTTCCAATACTTACGCTGGAAGGTCACTTCTTAGTTCACTGAGGCTAGCTGACTTAAAACATACAGCCAGTTTCCGGAACGTTTATCGTTCTGCCATTATTAATAAAGAAGCCTCCAAAACAGGGTTTCTTTTCTTTAGCTGCGACTCTATCGATTCCGCGGAAAATATAGAGAGTAGGGAACCCTTTGCTTGCTTCTATTAAAGCATTGGTCTCTTCTACATAGTCCATACCGAGTAGAGTAATTTTGTCCTGATAGTCTTTTGGTGTGTCATTACCCCAGATCTCTTTTCCTTGATATTCGGAAATATCGTCTAACTGCCTAACTAACATTAAGTTTTGGCTGTTGGTTCTGATACTGCCGTCATCAAGCGTATATTCCTGCACCGCCTTTCCTTCAAAGTAATCGAAAAAGAATCCAGCGCCTGAAAACTCAAACTTGTGAAAGTTATATTTTTCGCCCTTACCTGACTTATCGTAAATATCCGCCAGTTTTAGCCAAAACGCACCTAAACTCTCGTTAACGCAGTCTCGGCTTGTGCATTTGTCATCAATATGGAAAAAGTAATTATAAGTCCACTTGTGGTGGCGCATTCCCTTGTTGGTTAACGAATCTAAAACGAATGAGGTAAGAGCCATTCCATCGACAAAGCTACCCGTTCCAGCCCATACACCGGTATCGGCGAAGAAAATTGCAGAGCCAGCTAAACCTGAGCCAACAATAAGGTCAGAAGTACTTCCGCCTGTACTGTTAACCTCATTCAGGTTTTGCTTTTCTACCAACAGTGCGTTTTCGTATAGTTCGGTGTGGTCGCTAAGATTTGTAGCCACCATCAATTCAGCACCTTCGGAAAATTCAAAATTGTCAGGTACAGATGAACAGCCAGAAAGAAAAATAACAGATAAAAGAAAAAGCTTCGCCTTTGACATCATACTTCCTTTTAACAAAAACAAGTTATCCCCTTCTGAGGAGGAGAGTAATTTAAAAAGTTCTCGGAGAGTTATGCATCTTGGTTTGATGCACCGAAATAATACCACATGGGAGTTTATTACTATCTCAAATATTGAAAAGTGACAATCTCCAATTGATGTATTTTTGAGTTGAGGCAGTCTATTTCCGGTATTTTTTAGTAAGTAGTATTAAAGATTTAGAGAATGACCGCATGCACAAATACCAAACAAGCTTATTTGTTTTCCAAAACGACTTGCGAGTGACAGACAATCTTGCGTTACTGGAGGCCAGCAAGAGTAGTGAGTCACTTGTTTGCTGTTTTTGTTTGGATCCCTCTGCAACTCGTTATGGGCGTTACGGCATCCCGTCATTAGGCCAACACCGCTTGAAATTTTTGCAGGAATCACTTCAATGCCTTAGCGCTGAGTTAGAGAAAAGGGGTCAGAAGTTGCTGGTTTTGAGAGGATCTTTTGAAAAGGAGGTTACCCGGGCAATTTCTGAGCTAGGTGCTGATGCGGTATTCATTAGTGAACATCAGGGTGTGTATGAACAACGACACTTGGCTCTGGTTAAGAATCGTTTTCCATTTCTACCTTTTTACGAAATTTCTAATAACACACTATTTAATGAGCATGATTTACCGTTTTTATTGGATGAATTGCCGGCTACTTTTTCGCAGTTCAGGAAGCAGGTAGAGCCTTTAAAAGACAGCTACCATGTGGCTGATATTAAGAATCTTGCACCAGCACCTAAAAACTTTGACGTAGCAATAGTTCCTCCCTTTGAGAGCTCAACCACCTATCAACTGTATAGAGGTGGGGAGTTAGCAGGGGTAAGCCATTTACAGAATTACTTTAGTGAAGGCTATGCAAGTGATTATAAGCAAACTCGGAATGCTTTAGACGACTTTCAAAGTTCGACTAAGTTTTCGCCGTGGTTAGCACTTGGTTGTATGTCAGCTCGCCAAGTTATGTCTGCGCTTAGAAGCTACGAGCAACAGCATGAAGCGAATGAATCAACGTATTGGATAAGCTTCGAGCTATTATGGCGTGAGTTCTTCTTTTGGTATGCGAAAAAACATGGGGCTAAGTTGTTTGCCTTTAGAGGGCTTTCTACTACATCACCCAAGACAAGCTTTTACCCAGAGCGCTTTCAAAAATGGTGTTCTGGCAATACACCTTTTCCAATCGTTAACGCTTGTATGAAGCAGTTAAATGCAACTGGCTATATGTCCAATCGGGGGCGACAGGTAGTGGCAAGCTGCTTTGTGCATGAGCTAGGTCTTGATTGGCGATACGGAGCCGCTTATTTCGAGCATCAGCTTATCGATTACGACGTATCTTCCAACTGGGGCAACTGGCAGTATTTAGCGGGCGTTGGTGCTGACCCTAGAGGCCATCGTCGATTTAATTTAGAAAAACAGGCCGCTCAGTATGACCCTGAGGGTGAATTTATAAAACGCTGGGGTGGCAATATTAAGGCACAGCCAATAGACAGTGTTGATGCAGCAGATTGGCCAATAACAAATGAGAAATTATGACTAAAGAGTTGATCACTTTTGGTAATAAAACGTTAACCGTTGAAGATATCGTTAATTTAGCTAATAAGAACAAATGCGTTGAGTTGTGCAACTCTCCAGGATTTCGTAAGAAAATCCAAGCTGGGGCTGATTTCCTAGATGAAGTACTCCTCGATGATGGGGTAATTTACGGAGTAACAACTGGCTACGGTGACAGTTGCACCGTTCCGGTTGACTTGCCTTTGGTCGATGAACTCCCTATTCATTTATCGCGTTTCCACGGCTGCGGGCTTGGTAAACACTTTGATCAGCAAACAACGCGAGCCATTTTGGCCACCCGCCTGTGTTCATTATCAAAAGGGTATTCCGGAGTTAGCTTTGCTTTATTGGAGAGGCTGGTCCTTATGCTCAATGAAGATGTGCTTCCTCTCATTCCCGAGGAGGGAAGCGTTGGAGCGAGCGGCGATTTAACTCCATTGTCCTATATTGCCAGAGCACTCATTGGCGAAGCGGATGTTTTATTTCAAGGGGAGCTTATGTCTGGAGCTGAAGCTTTTGATAAGCTTGATGTTAAACCTTATACATTAAGACCCAAAGAAGCTTTAGCTTTAATGAATGGAACGGCAGCTATGACTGCGATAGCTTGCTTAAACTGGAGTCGTGCGGAGTATTTGACTCGGCTATCCAGCAAGATAACGTCTCTTTCTTGTTATGCTTTAGGTGGGAACCCTGAACATTTTGATGAAAGGCTATTCGATGTAAAACCACATTCTGGTCAACAAAAAGTCGCAGAATGGATAAGAAGTGATTTGGGGGCTGTCGAAGAAAAAAGGAACTCGAATAGACTTCAAGATCGTTACTCGATTCGCTGCGCCCCTCATGTTATAGGTTCTTTGAGAGATGCCTTACCTTGGTTAAAAGAGACGATAGAGAATGAACTAAATAGTTCGAACGATAACCCGATTATTGATCCTGAGAGCCGCAGAGTATTGCATGGGGGTCATTTCTACGGTGGGCATATTGCAATGGCTATGGATACTTTAAAAACTCAAGTAGCCAATTTAGCTGATTTACACGATAGGCAAATGGCTTTGCTGATGGATCAGAAAGTAAATAATGGCTTGCCGGCAAACCTGTCTGGAGCAAAAGCGGAGAGACAACCAATAAATCACGGCTTTAAAGCTATTCAGATAGGCTGCTCAGCTTGGGCGGCAGAAGCTCTGAAATTAACCATGCCTGCGAGTGCTTTCTCTCGCTCAACGGAGTGTCATAATCAAGATAAAGTCAGTATGGGGACGATAGCAGCCAGGGACTGTGTGAGAATTTTAGAGTTGACTGAGCAAGTTGTTGTATCAAGTTTACTCGCTGCTTCTCAGGGGGCACGGTTACGCTCAGAGATGAATCAAGAGCAACTGCCTTTGGCTATCTCTAAAATGGTAGAAGATGTGGGGCGAGATTTTGAGTTTTTGGAAGAAGACAGAGCGTTAGAAAAAGAGTTGAGGTTTTGGCTTGCTGAAGTAAGAGAAAAACGTTGGGACCTTTATTCTAGCCGTTGAACTTACTACTTTTTCACTTAAGACTCTGTTAGTTTATGGACGGTAATTATTAGTAATAAGGATAACAACAATGAAATACTTACTAGGAGCGGTTGCCGTAAGTTTGCTGACAGCCTGCTCACAGTCACCAAGCAATGATGAAGAAGTGAATAATCAGATGCAGTATCCGGAAACGCGTAAAGGCGATGTCGTCGACACCTACTTTGGCACTGAAGTAGCGGACCCGTATCGCTGGTTAGAAGACGACCGTAGCGAAGAAACGGAAGCCTGGGTAAAAGCGCAAAATGAAGTGACTTTTAGCCATTTGGAAAAAATTCCATTCCGCCAAAAAATTGAAGAGCGCTTAACGGAATTGTGGAATTATGAAAAAGTCAGCGCGCCTCGTTTTGAGGGTGACTACATCTATTTCTACAAGAACGATGGTTTGCAAAACCAGTACGTTGTTTATCGTAAGAAAAGTGAAGATGCCGAAGCGGAAGTCTTTTTAGATCCGAACAAGTTCAGTGAAGATGGCACAACGTCGCTGGCTCAGCTAACGTTCAGTGAAGACGGCTCTATTGCGGCTTATTCTATTTCTGAAGGTGGTAGTGACTGGCGTAAAATTATTGTGATTGACGCAGAAACTGGCGACCAGCATGAAGAGCCGTTAGTGGACGTGAAGTTCAGCGGTATTTCGTGGAAGGGCAACGAAGGTTTCTACTACTCAAGCTATGACAAACCGGAAGGCAGTGAGCTGTCAGCAAAAACAGACCAGCATAAGCTGTATTACCATGAGATTGGTACGTCTCAGTCTGAAGACGACCTAATTTTCGGTGGTACGGAAGCTGAGAAGCACCGCTATGTTGGTGGTTATGTGACCGAGGACGATCGTTTCTTAGTGGTCTCGGCTGCTAATTCGACATCTGGTAACAAGCTGTACATTAAAGATTTGACGCAGCCGGACTCTGAACTGGTCTTGGTTGACGGTAACATGGACTACGATACTTCAGTACTGACAAGTCAGGACGGTACCTTGTATCTAGAGACCAATATGGATGCGCCTAACGGTCGTGTTGTTACCGTGGATGCGAGCAATCCAACACCTGAAAACTGGCAGGACTTTATTGCACACAGCGAGCATGTGCTGAATCCATCAACCGGTGCGGGTTATATCTTTGCAGAGTATATGGTTGATGCGGTATCCAAAGTCGAGCAATACGACTACGACGGTAAGAAAGTGCGTGACATCGCATTGCCGGGAGTAGGTAGTGCGAGTGGCTTTAGTGAAAAGAAAGACGCTGAAAAAGTGTATTACAGCTTCACGAACTACAGCACGCCAAGCACCATATACGAGATGAACCCTGAAACGGGAGAGTCGACCGTGTACGAAGAATCGGGCGCAGACTTTGACCCTAACCAGTATGTGAGTAAGCAGGTGTTCTATACGTCTAAAGACGGCACTGAAGTGCCTATGATCATCACTCATAAAAAAGGTGTTGAGCTAAACGGTACGAACCCAACTATTCTATACGGCTACGGTGGCTTCAATATTAGTCTGACACCAAGTTTCAGCATTGCTAATGCAGCTTGGCTGGAAATGGGCGGTGTTTATGCGGTTGCCAACTTACGTGGTGGTGGTGAGTACGGTAAAGAGTGGCATAAAGCTGGCACTAAGATGCAAAAGCAAAATGTGTTCGATGACTTTATTGCGGCAGCGGAATATCTGATAGAAGCAGACTATACTTCGTCTGAGCGCCTGGCAGTTCGTGGTGGCTCAAACGGTGGCTTGCTAGTTGGTGCGGTAATGACACAGCGCCCTGAGCTGTTTGCGGTTGCTCTACCAGCGGTTGGAGTTTTGGACATGCTGCGCTATCACACATTCACTGCGGGTGCTGGCTGGGCGTATGACTACGGTACAGCAGAAGACAGTAAAGAAATGTTTGAATACTTGCTGAACTACTCGCCAGTGCATAACGTAGAACAAGGTGTTGAGTATCCGGCAACGCTGGTTACTACGGGTGATCATGATGACCGGGTGGTGCCTGCCCATTCCTTTAAGTTCGCAGCAGAGCTTCAGGATAAAGCGGGGGGCGATAACCCACAGTTAATTCGCATTGAAACCAATGCGGGTCACGGTGCAGGGACACCAGTTTCAAAAACGATTGAGCAGTATTCGGATATTTTCGGCTTTACGCTCTATCACATGGGCTTCGAGTCACTTCCTAACGAATGATAGGAGACTGATATGAACGCATTAAAATTAACCGCTATGGCAGGTGCAGCGGCACTGTTAGCCGCTTGCAGTGCGGAAGAAACGGAAACTCGTTGTACGACGGCTCCGCAATCAGAATGGATGGATCAAGAGCAGTTCCAGGCTGGTTTAAAAGAGCAGGGCTATGACATTAATGAGTTTAAAGTCACTCCCGGTAACTGCTATGAAATTTACGGCAAAAACCAGGCTGGTGAGAAAGTAGAAATTTACTTCAACCCAGTCGATGGCAGTGTCGTAAAACAAGAGAAAGAGTAAGTTAATGGGTAAGCCAGTGGTTATTTGGGATAAGTTTATCCGCATTTACCACTGGCTTATTGTTATTGGCTTTACGCTAAATTATTTTGTATTAGAGCCAGGTGAAGTGGTCCACCAGTGGATTGGCTATAGTGTTTGGGCTTTAGTATTTGCTCGTGTTGTATGGAGCTTCGTTGGGCCTCAGCGAGCAAGGTTGAGTGATTTTTTTCCGACCCCTAAACGAATATCTGAACATCTGCGTGAACTTAAAAATCGCAAGATTCCTAAAAAATCCGGGCATAACGCTGTTGGCGGTATGCTGATATTGCTGTTTTGGTTATTGCTTTTAGCGCAGGGCATTACCGGTTTTCTGCTCGAAGAAACAGACACCTTCTTTGGCAGTACGCTTGTCGAAAATATTCATGAATACATTGCCCATAGTTTATTTATAGGCGCTCTTATTCATGTTGCCGCAGTGCTTTTGACAGGTTGGTGGGGTCGCATTGAGCTTATAAAGCCCATGATTACAGGGCGTCGTAAATCTTAAATTTATAACAACCGTTCATCTTTTCTTTTATTAAAAACTACCGTAGAATCCTGCTTATAATCAGTGTTTAAAAAGTAGACAGATTTGGAATCCTCCCCTTTATTGGCTGCCCAGCCCATTTACGACAAAAAGAATCGGTTTTACGCAGTAGAGCTACTGTACCGAAGCGCCATTAATTTATCGGCTGAAACTGTGGGTGACACCGCAGCGACCAGTGAAGTCGTGTTTAACTTATGTGCGGGCATCACTGAGCAAACCACTCAGTACGATGCAACGGCTTTTATTAATGTTTCCAGCGACTTTCTGCTGTCTCAAAGCTTCCTGCCTATAGAGCCTGATAAGGTCGTTATTGAGCTTTTAGAAACCATAAAGCCAACCCGAGCCGTTGTGAATGCAGTAGCGCGTTGGCATGAGAAGGGTTTCCGTTTCGCGCTCGATGATTTTGAGTTCGACCCAGCGTGGGAGCCATTGCTAAAGTATGCATCGTACATAAAAGTAGATGTCTCTACGGTGACCGTTGAGCAAGTTCGGGCGTTTAAAAAAGACTTAACTCACTTTAAGGGTAAGTGGTTGGCCGAGCGCGTTGAAGATGAAGCGACTAAAAATGCCTATGAAGCGTTGGGTTTTGAACTGTTTCAGGGGTACTACTTTGCCAAGCCTGAAGTTATTTACGGCACTCGGTTAGAGCCGTCTTCGCTACAGCTAGCGAAAGTGCTGTCCTTATGTTTTGAAAAAGAGCCAGACTTAACTGAGTTATCGAAGGTAATATCTGAAGATCCTAAGCTGTCAGTCAGTCTTCTGAAAATAGTAAATAGCCCTTTGTATCCAACGGCGAGCCCAATTACCCGGGTCAAAGATGTGATTATGCGACTGGGTATTGAGAAACTGCGCCGCTGGATAGCGCTTATAGGCTCCGTTGCTGCCAGTAGTCAGGAAGCATCACGCATGGTGCTGGTGAGGGCACAAATGTGCTATGAACTGGCTAAAGGGCAGAGAAATAAAGACTTAGATCCTGATCAATGCTATTTCGTGGGGTTGCTATCAGGTATTGATATTATGTTGGGGGTGGATAAAAAGGCGTTTTTTGAAAAGTTGCCGCTTTCACCTGAAACACAAGCTGCAGTGAATAACTTGAAAGGGCCTATGGGTCAGTGTTTGAGTATTGCGTTGAAACTGGAACGCCTGATTCAAATGAAGCAGCGACTGGAAACTATCCAGCCGCGTCTGTTATCAACCTACCGTTTGGTATCCAATAACGTACAAGAGTTATTTAATACCATTTAAGCGCTGGCGTTTTTGGCCAACTGCTGGATTTTTCCAACAATAGCTCTTAATCCATTCCCTCGAGTTGGGGTAATGTGGTTTTCTAGGTCAAGCTGGTTAAAGTACTGGTCAATATCAAACGCCAAAATCTGTTCAGCCGTTTTGTCATGGTAAGCCGCCATAACTAGTGTTAGCAGCCCCTGCACAATGACCGCATCACTGTCGACGTGAAACAGCAACTTCCCGTCTTTCTCTTCACTAATAAGCCAAACATTACTCTGACAGCCGCGTACCAGATACTCTTCTTTATGCTGCTCTTCCGGCAAGCCTGGTAGTGCCTTGCCAAGATCAATAATGTATTGGTAGCGCTGTTCCCAGTCGTCCAGGAATTCTAAATCATCAAGAATTTCGTCAGTTGTTGGTAAGTTCATGGCTAATTCGGTATTCCTGTTTAGAAAAACACACCAGCTTCAAGCTGCGCTTCTTCACTCATCATATCGCGCGACCAAGGAGGATCGAACACTAGGTTTACATTGACCTTGTCAACATTCGGCACCAGTGAGACACGATACTCAACGTCACCGACCAGTACTGGACCCATGCCGCAACCCGGCGCGGTGAGAGTCATATCAATATTAACCCGCGAACTGTCTTGGTCTATATCGACTTTATAAATAAGCCCCAGAGACACTAAGTTAATGGGAATTTCCGGGTCATAAATAGTTTCGAGCGCATCCCAGACTTGCTGCTCTGAAATGTTACCGTCCTCTGGCTCGGGAAAGTCTAACTTCTCCGGCTTCCGACCAATGGCATCGCCATCAGTGCCGTCAATGCGCAGCATATTACCTTGCCAGGTGACAGTATAGTTGCCGCCCAGGTCTTGGGTAATATTAACAAACTCCCCTTTGGGAATGACTTTTGGCTCGCCGGATGGCACCTTTCGCGCTTTGACTTCGCGTAAGGTATTCACCATTTTCTGTTGCATGATGTCGTTATCTTTCCCGTTTAGCTAACGTTGAAGCTTTCGCCGCAACCACATTCGTTAACAACATTAGGGTTGTTAAACTTCACAATGCCGTTAATGCCTTCTTTAACGTAATCGATTTCTGTATTACGCACTAACTCCAACGCGTTCGGAGCGATAGCAACCTTAATGTTGTCGTTAATTTCTACGACTTCATCACCGTCCTGAACCGCATCAACAGAGTCCAGAACATAAGCATAACCGGTGCAACCGCTTTGCTTTGTTGATAAGCGTATCAAGTTGCCCGACTCGCTTTTTAGTCGCGATTCGAAATATTTAATGGCGCTGTCCGTCATGGAAATAAGCGATGATGACGGGCTAAAAGTTTCTACAGACATTGTGTCCTCCTGCCGTTAGGCTAACATCATACGAGCTTTGTTGATGCCCACAAAGAGCTGATCAACCTCGTCTAATGTATTGTAGATGGTAAATGACGCACGTGCGGTTCCTGGCACATTCAGGCGCTTCATCAATGGTTGCGCACAGTGGTCGCCGGTACGAATTGCGATACCCTGTTTATCTAACAGGAAGCCGATGTCAGCCGGATGTGCGCCTTCCAAAACAAAGCTGAGTACGCCAATTTTATTAGGGGCGTCACCAATAATTCTCAAGCCTTCGGTTTGCTTGGCTAATTCGGTCGCTCGTGCCAGTAACGCTTGTTCATGTGCACGTATTTCTTTAGCGTCGTACTGCTGAATCCAGTCGAGTGCTGCGGCTAAACCAATAACGCCCGCTATATTCGGCGTGCCTGCTTCTAAACGGTTAGGAAGCTCGCCCCAGGTTGCATCCTGATAGCTAACGGTAGCAATCATTTCGCCGCCAACTAGCCACACTGGCCATTCATTCAAAACATCGAACCGACCCCAAAGCACGCCAATGCCGGTGGGACCAAATACTTTATGGCCTGAAAATGCGTAAAAATCGCAACCAATATCCTGAACGTCTATTGCACCGTGAGCAACGCCCTGGGCTCCATCAATTAAGACTAAGGCGCCTTTGCTTTTAGCCGCGGCAGTCAGTTCTTTAATTGGGTTTACAGTACCTAGCGCGTTGGATACATGCGGCATGGCAACAAAAGCGGTGTTGTCACTCAATAACTCATGAAACGCATCAACATTAAGTTCGCCATTGTCATAAATGGGCACAACTTTTAGGGTAGCGCCAGAGCGTTTACAAGCCTGTTGCCAAGTGACCAAATCAGCATGGTGCTCCATTTCGGTGACCATGACTTCATCACCGGTTTTCAATCGTTGCGCAACGCCGTTAGCGACTAAGTTAATACCTTCAGTTGTACCGCTGGTCCAAATCACTTCTTCGTTACGGTTCGCATTAATGTATTTTGCAACCGTTTGGCGCGCAGCCTCGTAACGGCGTGTTGCTTCGTCTGACAGGTAATGAGCACCGCGATGCACGTTAGAGTTGCACTGCGTGTAATAGTCCACCAAGGCATTGATAACTGCCTGCGGCTTTTGAGTCGTAGCGGCGTTGTCTAAGTAGACCAACGGGCGACCATTCACTTCGCGTGACAAAATGGGAAACTGCTTGCGAATGTCTGCAACACTTAGGCTCATTGCTGCTCCATCATACGCTCGAAGCGTTGCTTAAGTATTGGCTGAAGCCAGTCTGCTAATGCGCGATTTGGCATTTGGAAAAGCAGCTCCTGTACAAAGCCGAAGTTAAGCATAACCAATGCCTGCTGCTTGTCGATACCGCGAGTCAGCATGTAATAAAGAGCTTCTTCATCAATTTCTGCGACAGTAGCACCGTGAGCACACTGAACATCGTCCGCGTAAATTTCCAGCTCAGGTTTGGTATTAATTTGTGCGCCACGAGTGAGTAACAAGTTACGGTTGTTCAGCTCAGCCAGGGTTTTTTGCGCATGGCGATGTATGTGAATACGACCGTTAAATACCGCTTTTGCCTTGTCGCCAATAATGCCGCGCGCATTTTCTTCGGTGGTACCGTTAGGCTGCGCATGCTCTATGGTGCTGTGTAAGTCGAAATGCTCTTTCGGTGCCAACAAATAAATGTTGTTGAACTTTGCAAAGGCGTGCTCGCCTGCGTGTTCAATATCGACATCCAGACGTGTCAGCTGAGAGCCGTACCCAACTAAGGTGCTGTTAAGCTTAGACTCATTGTGTAAGCGGAAATGGCTACCACCAACGTGAATGGCTTCGCCTTCGTGCAGCGCTAACCGGTAATGTTCTAAAGCTGCTTTGTCGGCAATGTCGTATTCTGCGAAGGCGGTATTCAGGCTATGACCATTACCCACACCGTGCTCAATAATAACGGCTTTGGCGCCTTCACCGACACGAACCAATGAGCGCTGATGCGACTCAACGCCATCGCTGGCAAAGTTAACAATGCGTATTGGCTGCTCAACGTTCGCGTTTGGCGCAATATCAATGACCACACCGTGCTGAGCGAGTACATCGTTCACCAAACCAAATAAATGATGCTGAGGCTTAACTTGTCCAAACACACTTTCCGCTGCATCGCTTTTCGCGTCCAGAGAAGCAATTGTTACGCCTTCAGGCAATGTCAGGTTGGCAATGTCACTAACCAGGCGACCGTCAACGAAAACCAAGTCAATGCTGTTTAAGCCTTCTACTTGAGGCGCTTCAGCGGTTGTCTCGTTGCTTGTCGTTGCAAGGTTTAAGTCTGCGACTTTGTGCAAAGACGTGTAGCGCCAAGCTTCTGTGCGACGTCCTGGCCACTCTTTTTCTTTCAGCTCTGCTAACGCTTTCGAGCGCGCAGACGCTAACCAGTCGTCAACATTGCCGGCACGCTCAATAACTTGTGCTAGCCATTGACTCATGCGACTTCTCCTTCCTTAAGCCAAGCGTAGCCTGACTTCTCAACTTCTTTAGCCAACTCAGGGCCGCCACTTTTCACGATTTTGCCGTTTGACAGAATGTGAACATAGTCCGGCTCAATGTAGTCCAGCAAGCGCTGATAGTGAGTCACAACGATAAAGCTGCGTTTGCCGTCGCGTTGGCTGTTAACGCCTTTCGCAACAACCTGAAGCGCATCAACGTCCAAGCCAGAATCTGACTCATCGAGAATAGCCAGCTTAGGCTCAAGCATAATCATTTGCATGATTTCGTTACGCTTCTTCTCACCGCCGGAGAAGCCTTCGTTAACGCCGCGCTTTAGGAAGTCGAGAGGCAACTCAACCTGCTTACAGGCTTCCTTTGCCTTTTTCAGGAATTCAGCAGAGCTTAGTGCGTCTTCACCGCGAGCTTCGCGCATGGCATTGACTGACTCTTTCATGAACTCCATATTGCTAACGCCTGGAATTTCGACTGGGTACTGAAACGCCAGAAATAAGCCTGCTTGCGCACGCTCTTCCACTTCCATATCCAGTAGATCTTTGCCTTCCATGCTGACGCTACCGCTTTCTACTTCATAGCCTTCGCGGCCTGAAAGCACGTAGCCTAGTGTGCTTTTACCGGCGCCATTGGGGCCCATAATGGCATGCACTTCACCCGGCTTAATGTCTAGGTCAAGGCCTTTAAGAATCGTTGTTTCTTCCACGCGAGCGTGTAAATCTTTAATTGATAGCATGTCTTACCCCACTGAACCTTCAAGACTGATTTCAAGCAACTTACCGGCTTCCACGGCGAACTCCATTGGCAGTTCGCGGAATACTTCCTTACAGAAGCCATTCACAATCATTGAGACTGCTTTTTCAGGGTCGAGGCCTCGTTGCTGACATAAAAAGAGTTGGTCGTCACTCACCTTAGAGGTGGTGGCTTCGTGTTCAACAATCGCTGTTGGATTGCTGCTTTCGATATACGGGAATGTGTGCGCACCACATTGGTCGCCAATAAGCAGCGAGTCACATTCGGTAAAGTTACGCGCGCCTTCAGCGCCAGGGCCCATTCGAACCAAACCACGATACGCGTTATTGCTGCGTCCGGCGGAAATACCTTTGGAGATGATGGTCGACTTGGTGTTTTTACCTAAGTGGATCATCTTAGTGCCGGTATCGGCTTGTTGCTTGCCGCGAGTTAGAGCAACTGAGTAAAACTCACCGACACTGTTGTCACCTTTGAGAATGCAACTTGGGTATTTCCAGGTAACCGCGGAGCCTGTTTCAACCTGAGTCCAGGAGATTTTTGCGTTTTTCTCGCACAATCCGCGCTTGGTTACAAAGTTATAAATACCACCTTTGCCGTCTTCGTCGCCCGGGTACCAGTTTTGCACTGTCGAGTATTTGATTTCTGCATCGTCTAAGGCGACGAGCTCGACTACGGCAGCGTGTAACTGGTTTTCGTCACGTTGTGGTGCCGTGCAGCCTTCTAGGTAGCTGACGTAACTGCCTTCTTCGGCAACAATGAGTGTGCGCTCAAACTGACCCGTATTCTGCTCGTTTATACGGAAGTAGGTTGATAGTTCCATAGGGCAGCGAACGCCTTTTGGAATATAAACAAACGAGCCGTCGGTAAACACCGCGCTGTTTAACGCCGCGAAGAAGTTGTCGCCTTTTGGAACTACGGTTCCAAGGTACTTCTTTACGAGCTCTGGGTATTTGTGAAGAGCTTCGGATATTGGGCAGAAAATAACGCCTGCTTCTTCTAGTTTCTCGCGGAAGGTGGTCACCACGGAAACCGAGTCGAATACGGCATCAACCGCAACACCTGCTAGCATTTCTTGCTCGTGCAAAGGAATGCCCAGCTTTTCATAAGTGCGTAAAAGCTCAGGGTCAACTTCGTCGAGCGATTTGGGTTTATCTTTCATGCTCTTCGGTGCTGAGTAATAAGAAATAGACTGATAGTCGACTTTTGGGTAGTCGACATGCGCCCATTCGGGTTCGTCCATTTTCAGCCATTTGCGGTAGGCCTGCAGACGCCATTCGGTCATCCACTCTGGTTCACCCTTTATTTCCGATAAACGGCGAATGACATCCTCGTTTAAACCGGGGGCAAAGGTTTCCGATTCTATTTCAGAGACAAACCCAGCATCGTATTTACGTTCTAGAGCCTGATCAATTTGTTCGCTCATGTTTACCACCTTACTTATATGCGAATACTGAGTATTATAAAATACCTGACTAAAACACTCAACTTTATCCGAAGCCTTGTTTTAAGCTGCGCGCATTATACGTTTGTTTGCATAATTTGTCGCCTTTGGGAGGGAGGTATTGGCTCTGGTGGGATTTGTTATTACGTAAGGCTGATGTAACCTTGTACTAACAATTTATTATGGAGGGGTTAATCAGTAACCCTATGATTTTTAAGGTTAGTAACAAATTGTTACATGTTGACGGGGCTGATAGTCTTCAAACCTCTCAAGTTTTGCTATTATAAAGAGTCTTGACTTTCGTTTAAAAAATGTAAATAAAAACTGGGGAGTCTTTGTAGTCGGTTTTAAGGGGTGTTATGACGCGCTTTTCTCAACTTGCTCTAATTGAACACCAAAAACGGACGCAGAACCTTGCTTTGCTTGCAGAGTCTCTTGAGATTGAGGTAATTCACCCAAGCTTAAGTGAGCTTCTTAGCCAAGCGCCAGATAAAGATATTATGGTTGCGTACTCGTTAAGTTCCGAGCAACTATCACGAACAAGTACAGCGAATGAGGTGGCTGCGCTTGCGAAGAGTTGTGCCTTGTTTTTGGTTAATGTTAAGCCGGACTCGGTTAAGCCGTCGCAAGCGCTGAATTTAGGTGCCCGCGGCATAATTTATGAGAATGAGCATTTAGACCGGGTGTTGACGGCTCTTAAAGTCATTAGCCAGGGAGAGCTTTATTACCCGCGCTCATTACTGTCTGACAAGATAGAAGAAATGATGTTGCGTCGTCATGCTGAAGATGATTCTGCGGCGTCTTTCTCGCAGCTAACCTCGTTAACGCCGCAAGAACTAAAAATTATTGAGCTTGTCGGCACCGGCGCCAGAAATAAAGAAATAGGTGAGCAACTTAATATCAGTGCGCATACGGTTAAAACGCACCTGTCTTCAATTTTCCGAAAGACAGGCGCGCGTAACCGAGTCGAACTTCTGAAGTGGGCGAGTTACGCGTCAACCAATTAACCGGCTGCTAGCTATCTGCACGCCAAAACCCGCGCTCCTGACCTTTTTCTATCAGTTCCACTAACGCTTTTTCCATCGCTTGTTTCACTGAAAGTTGCACAGGTTCATTGGTGGAGTAACCGCCTTCAAACTCCGCTAAACGATTTAATGAAACATAACGAAATAATCCTGCTCTTAGCTCTTGTGAAAATACCTTCTTGTTAGCTGACACCGATAGCAGCACTTGGCCCGTGTAAACGTCGACAGCACGTAAGTAAACAGATACCTGGTCTTCCCGGTAAAGTTCCGATGCGCCGATACCAAAGTACTCAGCACCAATACCACCGGTACTGACGTTAGTGTCATAGCTGATAATTCCACCTTCGAGTAGCAACCTCGCTTCACGAAGTGGGGGTAAGTCCGAGTCTTTACTGGAATTATGGATTTTACGTTCAGTCAGCAGATTTTGAAGGTTTTCACGCTCCATCGGTAAAAACCAACCTGATTCCAGTAGCATCTGCGTCAGCATAGAGGTTGCACCTTGAGTCACTGCTGTTGAGAAACTTGAGACATTAGCCTGTGGTTTATATTGCCCGGTTTGATCACGAAAAGCGTACACCGAAACAGGAATACGGTTTTTTGGCACGGGCTGTTCCTGAAGCATAACCATCATTGAGCTCGGTGCGTCGATTTCAGCTGGGGTAATGTTTAAATCGGTTGGCTTTGGCATCATCGCACAACCTGACACTGCCAGCGTTAAGCACAGTAAAGTAATAATACGAATATTCATGGTCACTCTCTTTTAAATCGCTGGCATGGTAATGACAGTTTGCTCTCCGGTCTCGTTATGCGTTATGTAGACCAGAACGCTTCCGTCTGGCTGACCGATAACTTCTACCGTATATTCTCCGGTGTCATAAAGACCTTCAACAATTTCCCCATCGGCAATGCGACGGGTAAGAGAGTTGATGATGTTGCGTTCCAAAGCATCGCGAAACCTATCAACGAAGGAACGCCCCTCGTCTGGAGCTGTATGAGCATTTTGGCTTTGAGCTTTTTGCAGAAGGAAGCTGCCATTCATTGGGTTTCCGCCAAAGCTTGGGTTTATTGGCTGGTATACAATCTCAGTAGCACTAACGGATGCCGATGAGACAATTAAAGCCAGCATGGTAATTGAGAGTTTTTTCATAATTAACGCCTTTTAAAATTCATTATTGTTTGGCGAGTCGAAAACGGAGTCCGCTTTAATGCGAGCGACTTCGTTAATACTAATAAGGATGGCCTGTTCGGCTAATTTTTTAACGTCGTTCTGGCGTCGTCCAAAATAGGTCTCGAACACTTTCTTTTGTTCCATTTCCACCCACAAATAAGTTCCTGCTTGAGGGTAAACGCGTTCGTTGACGACGACGGTAATACCGTTAGTTGACGGAATGTCCCGCCAGTAACTCGTGTAATAGAAGAAAAAATCTTTACCAAAACGAGAAATCGTTCGGTCTAAAACCATACCGCCAAGCTCAATTTCATCGGCGTGGCTAAATGGTGTTATTAAAATTATTATAAATAATAGTTTCTTAATCATAAGAGCCTAAAAAGCGGCTACCTGAAAGTAGCCGCTTTACTATCGAGCTAATACTGAAATATTAGTACTGAACGACGGTTGCTACGTTGTAATCGCCTTGCTGATAAACACTCATTGTGTTGCTATCGCTAAACTGACCACCAGTTACAACGTTGTTGTTTCCAATTTGTTGAATGTCAACATTACCACCATTACCACCAACAATAAATGAGCCTTCATCGCCAGCGATAACGTTGCTGTTACCTTCTTGAGCAAAGGCAATAACATTGTCACTACCACCGATAATGGTATCAATTAAGTTGATGTCACCTGTTTGCGTAGATTGCAGGTCGTTATCTGAAGTGGTTCCCGCATCGTAAGAGTAAGCAAGTAGCGTGTTGCTGTCGCCGTGCTGGCGAGAGTACACATCATTATCGTCACCAGCGATAACAATTTCTGCGGTATTTACATCACCAATTTGGCGGCTATCGGCTTCGTTACCTGAACCAATCAGGGCAACACCGTTAAAGTTCTCGTCACCGCGGCTGGAGATGTAGATATCGTTGAAAGAGCCATAAGATTCAGCGACAGCAATGTTGTCATCGCCGCGTTGATCCATTTCGATGATGTGATCATCACCCTCAGTCGCAAATACGGCGTAGTTGTTATCACCTTCTTGGTTTGCGTCAACGGTATTGTAGTTACCGACCATGCCTGTAGCCGCTTCTACAACGTTAGTATTGCCTTCTTGGTTAACAGCGATCTCGTTAACATCACCTTGAATTGGTTGAATAAGGAATTCGTTACTCGAACCATCTTGGTAAACGTCGACTAGATTCTCATTACCTGAAAGGCTTTGTGCGATGAAGAGGTTTGCTGAACCAAATTGCTGAACATACACTTCATTCATATCGCCGTCAGCACCAACAACACCACCAACGTTTCCGTCGCCTTCCTGGTCAGCAATGAATGTGTTCATATCGCCAGTTGCAGTGAAGTAACCAGCTTCGTTAGAAGAGCCTGATTGGTTCGCTTCAAAATAGTTGTCACTACCTTCAATCTGAAAGCTTGCCCAGTTCAGGTCGCCTGATTGAGCAATAGACGCGCTGTTGTAATCGCCTGCTAAATCGATTGAGCCTGTGTTCGCGCTGCCAGACTGTTCGACAATAGCAGTATTAGCATTACCTTCAAGGAATACTTCAGCAACGTTGTAGTCACCTTCCTGGAAGCTTGATAGTACGTTTTCGTCACCTTCAATATTCGAGTCTAAGGTGTTCCAGAAGCCATACTGCTCACCTTCGACTAAGTTAAAGTCACCAGTGACATAAGCGTACGCTTCTTGAAGGCTGTCTAGCTGTAGCAAGAAAGTGTCGTTTCCTTCACCGTATTGGTCAGCGTAAGCCCAGTTTAAGAAACCACCTTGCTCGATATACATGTTGTTGCCTGATTCAACAGCTTCAGATGAATCTTGGTTCACAACTGCGATGTTAGCTTCAGCGGCCGCATAACCTGAAAACGCTAAGGTTAAAGCTAAAGCAACTGCACTTTTTTTAAGAATTGTATTAGACATGATTGTTCTCCATTGATTGTTCTTATTTGAACTGCGTGATGGACATTTCAGCGGCAGCACCCGTCTGCTGAATGGTTATTGAATTGCCATCACCAAGTTGTTGAAGCTGAATAACATTGTTCGCACCAACTTGAAGGATGGTCGCTGAATTACTGCGTCCAGACTGCTCTGCAGTGACAGAATTATTGAACCCTTGCTGCTCGACGGTGAGGGTATTTTCCAACCCAAACTGAGTGAGATATGCGTAGTTTTGCTCGCCTGCCTGGGCGAGTGAAGTGAGGTTATAAGAGCCTAGCTGAGCAATTTCCGCATGGTTCGCAAGGGACTGCCGCTCCAGTAACCCTGCTAAAGCAACAGGAATGTCGCCGGCTACTCCCGGAAGAGAGACCAACATAACGACTGTTGCTGTTAAAAGTTGTTTTAAAAAAGTCAAAGCGGAACACCTTTTGTTAATAATTCCGCTAACAAGAATAACGGCTGATTTTTACTCAACAATCGTATGAACGGTGTATTTTTAAAATCGTTTTTGAACGAAAATTATCAGCTAATACATGGTGTTATGTTTCTGTTGTGAGTTAACCCACCTAGATGTCCTAGTCCCTTTGTCGTATTTAGCGTTAAGAAACGTAAATATCTAACTTTTGGCGTAAATTGCTGTGGAAAATATGCTACTTATTTTTTTAGTGACGAGATGAGCAGTACGCACATTTGAATGAAATTCCTACAACAATAATGAGGAAGGAAGAATGACGAATTTAAAAAAATTAGTCGTCGGCGTATCCATGGCGCTAGCAACGGGTGCTGCGGCGGCTAATGGTAAACAGGCGGATGACGATTCATTGCTGGTAGTATTTAAGCATTCAGCGACGAAAGAGCAGCGTCAAGATTTAATAAGCCGCGCTGGTGGTACGCTAAGAGCCTTGGATAACCGTGGCCGTGACATCGCGATGCGTAATATCGCCGATGGCCGCATTGCACAGGTCAATGTTCGCAATGCAAAACAGCGTGATGCGCTTATTAAACGCTTATCGAACCACCCGTTGGTCGATGTTGCTGAACCGAACTACATCATCTCTATTAATGACACGAAAAGCTCTAACTTCAATATCTTAGCGACTCCTGATGATCCGGGCTTTGGCGATATGTGGGCTTTCGAAAATACGGGTCAAAGCGGCGGTACGCCAGGTGTAGATATTGATGCGCGTCCAGCTTGGGATATTACGACCGGCGACTCTAACGTTGTTATTGGTGTTATCGATTCGGGTGTTGATTACACGCACCCAGACTTAGCCGGTAATATGTGGGTTAACCCGGGCGAAGTTTGTGACAATGGTCAGGATGATGACGGTAACGGTGTAGTCGATGACTGTTATGGTTACTCTGCGGTTAATGGCAATGGTGACCCAATGGATGAAAATGGTCATGGTACGCACGTTGCAGGTACTATTGGCGCAAGTTCAAACAATGGTGAAGGCGTAGCCGGTGTTAACTGGGACGTTGAAATTGTTGGTTGTCAATTCTTAGATGCTTCTGGATCAGGTAGCACCTCCGCGGCTATTGAATGTATCGATTACATGACCAATCTGAAAGTGAACCACGGTGTTAACTTAGTTGCGACGAATAACTCATGGGGTGGCGGTGCATACTCTGAGTCACTTAAAACCGCTATTGCTGACAGCATCGACCAAGGCATCATGTTTGTGTCTGCGGCAGGTAACGACGGAATTGACTCTGATGTTACGGCAAGCTATCCAGGCGGTTATGACCTGGACGGTATTGTTAACGTGGCAAACACCACACGAACCGACTCAATGGCTGCTTCGTCAACCTATGGGGCTATTTCCGTGGACTTAGGTGCGCCAGGTACTGAAATTCTGTCAACATACTTGGATGGTGGTTACGCGACTGCATCAGGCACGTCTATGGCAAGCCCACACGTAGCCGGTGTTGCTGGTCTTGTTTGGTCTATTGCTCCGCATTTGAGCGTGGCTGAAGTGAAGCAAATTTTGATGGACTCTGGTGAGAGCATTCCTGCATTAGCTGGTAAAACCGTTTCAGGTAACCGCTTAAACGCATTAAATGCGCTAATTGCAGCTGACCCAGATCCGGCTTACCGCTTAGAGCTGAACCCATCAAACCAGGAGATTGTTGCTGGTGACAGCACAACCCTAACGCTAGATGTTGGCAGCATTGCTGACTGGTCTGGTGCGGTTGACTTAAGTGTTTCTGCTGAACCTCAGCTAGACGTTTCTCTGTCTTCGAACCAAGCGCAAAACGGCGAAACTGTTGACGTACAAGTGACGACAACGGAAGAAACTGCGTGGGGTGAGTACGTTATTACCGTTAGCGGTACTGATGTAGAAACAGGCGAAATGACTCGCGATGTAAGTGCTACGGTTTACGTACTTCCGCAAGGCCTTTCGGATTTCTATTATGAAGACGCCGCAAACGCAGATATTCCAGATGACGACAGTAACGGTATTAGTCGCGTTATTAATGTTCCTGAAACAGGTGTTGTATTTGGTGCTGAGGTGAGCGTTGATATTACTCACAGTTGGCGCGGTGACTTAATCGTTACTTTGACTTCACCTGAAGGTACGACTCAAACCCTGCACGATCGCGCGGGAAGCAGCGAAGACGACTTAGTAGCAACTTGGGATGTTGACTCGTTCAACGGCGAAGGCATGACGGGTGATTGGACTCTGAATGTGTCGGATAACGCTGGCGCAGATACCGGTACTCTAAACCATTGGTCATTAACTCTGACCGCAGTTGAAGAAGACGATGGTTTGCCAGATGCTCCGGTAGCAGGCTTTGAGGCTAGCGTTGAAGACCTAACTGTCAGCTTTACCAATACCTCAAGTGATAACGATGGCGACATTGAAAGCTATTTCTGGGAGTTTGGTGATGGCAGTACTTCAACCGAAGCCAACCCGGTTTACGCGTACTCTGAAGAAGGTACTTACGATGTGACTCTAACAGTGACTGATGCAACTGAGCTGTCAGATACTGTGACGCAGTCGGTAACAGTGAGCCTGACGGATATCGAGTTAGATGTTTATCGTTCGCGCTTATTACGCAGCGGTACTGCTTTAGTGGACCTTCGCTGGTCAGGTGCAGCAGGTGATGTCGACTTGTATCGTAACGGTGAGTTTGTTGAAACACTGTCAAATACAGGTCGCGCTCGTGACCGCTTTGACTCAGACGGTAGTGACGTTGTTTACCAGCTGTGCGAAGCGGGTACAGAAGCTTGTGACTCGGTGACTGTTAGCTTCTAATTAACATTGAGTTAACAATCTAACTGGCATTATAATAGGGGCCATTAGGGTCCCTATTTTATTTTTTGGTATTTAGTTATGCGACGTAGTAAAGGATTTACATTAGTCGAGCTTATTATCGTCATTGTTGTACTTGGCGTGCTATCGGCTACAGCCGCTCCTCAATTTATTAACTTCTCCAGCGATGCTGAGAAAAGCCGACTTCATGGCTTGGAAGCGTCATTTAAATCAGCGTTAGACATTACCTACAGTAAAGCTGCTATTCAGGGAATAGAGCAGCAAAGTGCGGCCTGCTTGGGTGGTAAGTTTGATGACGTTAATATCAGTTGCCCGGACGGAGGCACGCTGCTTTTTTATGGTTATCCGGCAGCAAAAGGGAATGTGCTTAATAATGTGATTAACTTAACCGACTGGACAGTGTCTGAAGTAGGCATTGGCAGTGTTATTCGTATTGCGGCAAGCAACGACCATATCGATAGTTGCTACTTAACATACTCAGAAGCAACCTCAACCAGCGAGCCCAGCGTACAAATTTATGCCGACAACTGCTGAGGTATATCGCTGTAAAACTTTTCTGTGACATCCGGGTGCGATCGCTTACGCCCTTTAAGAACATTCTCGCCCACCTGTCGCAGCAGTGGGTTCTTAGGATCGCTGCTAGGTCCGTGCGCCAAACGCTTTAAGTGCTCTGGCAGTTCCAATACCGGAATATCGGCATCAAGCTGTGCAGCCATGAAAAACGCCGAAGAATAACGCGTTACTCCAGCCGGCGGGCTAACAACTCTGTGGTTGGTTGCCTTTAAATAGCCGTCTGACGCTAATTCAAGTAACTCCCCGATATTAACGACGAGAGCACCGTTACGAGGGCTTACAGAGTGCCACGCATTGTTAATCTCAACTTCTAAACCGCTGTGTTCATCTTGCAGGACAAAAGTTAGGTAGCCAGGATCCTTATGAGCGCCAACGCCTTGGTTGTCAGTAGTCTTGCTACCTGGGTATTTAATCAGTTTGGTATGCCGGTAGGGTCCGTTTTCAACCGTTGGCTGCAATGCGTCCGCAGGTTGCTCCAATGCTTCACAAAGTGCCGACAATAATGTCAGCCCTACCTCGGTTAAACGGTCCTGCCAGGTGAGTAGTGTCGAACGCATACGAGGGAGTGCTTTTGGCCATTGGTTAGGGCCAATGAGCTTTTGCCATTCATCAGAGATTAAGTGGCTGTTTACTGCAGGCAACTCGTCCATAATGTCGAATTGCTCACGAAAGTCTGATGCTCCCGCTGTCACTTCTGCGTGTGTTTGGTTATAACCACGAAAGTGCGGTGAGTTTGCCATTTTCACTTGTTGTTTTTCTTTTTCACTCAAGGCAAAAAATGATTTTGACAGTGAAATAATGTCCTCTTGCTCTGTTTGAGTTAAGCCGTGATTTTCCAAGTAGAAAAAGCCAACATCTCTCGCCGCAGCGCTCAATTCCCGTATAAACGACATTCGCACTTCGTTATCAGTGCTTTTATAGTCAGCAAGTGACAGAGCCGGAACTGAAGAAGACATAACACCCCTAGACAAAGCAAATCGCTTTAAAGTTTGATCTGGATTCTACGCCCAGGTGGAGCGGCACTGAAGAATCAAAACGTTCTATGGTAGATATATTGGCTATATTGCATCGGCTGTGTAGAATTACCGACTTCTGTATTTTTTAAAGAGAGTAAGACGATGGGTCGCGCCTACCAAAACCGTAAAGAGTCGATAGCCAAAACTGCTAATGCGAAAAGTAAAGTATACAGCCGCTATGGCCGTGAAATTTATGTGTGTGCAAAACAAGGCGGGGCAGACCCTGACGCAAACTTGTCTCTTCGTTCTCTCATTGACCGTGCTAAGAAAGACCAAGTACCAGCACACGTTATCGAAAAAGCCATAGATAAAGCGCAAGGCGGTGCTGGTGAAGACTTTTCGCCCGCTCGCTATGAAGGTTACGGACCAAGCAGCTGCATGGTGATTGTCGAGTGTTTAACCGACAACCCGAACCGTACATTCGGCGACGTTCGTAATGCCTTCACTAAGAGTAAATCAAAAATTGGCGAGCAGGGTAGTGTCATGCACTCGTTCGAACATTGTGCGATTTTCGCCTTTAAACACGACAGTGAAGACGAGGTTTTAGAAGCGTTAATGGAAGCCGATGTTGATGTCACTGACGTTGAGTTTGAAGACGGTCAGGTCACTGTATTTGCTCCGCATACCGAATACGCAGCGGCTCGTCAGGCACTGACATCAGCTTTTGAAAACATTGACTTTGACGCTGACGAAATTCAATTCCTGCCGCATGTCACTACGACAATTTCGGAAGACGACCAACCTATGTTTGAGCGTTTAATGGATATGTTAAACGACTTAGATGATGTTCAGCGCATTTACCACAACGCCGAACAGTAAGTTGATATAGATCAATACGCGCAAACATTAAACCTTTTAAGCTTTATGGGTATTCAATAACAAGGAGTTACCCGTGAAGCTTAAAGCGTTGTCTTATGGTGTATTGTTGAGCTTGCTAAGCACTCCTGCTTTAGCAAATGATTTTTCCCTCAATGTTGGTGCCATCTCGGTAATGCCTGATGACAGCAGCTCAAACCTGAATGTCGTTGAAGGCGTAGCAGGGTTGCCGGCAAACAGCACGGGCGTTGGAGTTAATACTAATACGCAACTTGGTCTGACTCTAGACTACGCGGTTAACAACAACTGGACAGTTGAACTGGTTGCAGCAACACCGTTCAGTCACGATATTACCGCCACAGGCGCATTGGCTGGTTTGAAAGTGGGTAAAACTAAGCATTTACCCCCAACACTACTTGCGCAGTATCACTTTGATTTAAACAGCGATACGTTTAAGCCGTTCGTCGGTATTGGCGTGAACTACACCGCTTTTTTTGATGAGCAGGTCGATCCGCAATTGCGTTCAACATTGGGTAGCCTGGGCGTTGTTACCGACAGCGACTCGGTCGATTTAGCGCTTAAAAACAGCTGGGGTTACGCATTACAGGCGGGCGTGAACGTGGCCATTAATAAAGACTGGGGTCTGCATTTTATGGTCAGCAAAATGGATATTGATACCACCGGTGACGTGCGTGTGAATGGCAATACCATTCAAAGCGTTGACGTTGATATCGACCCTTATGTTGCTATGGCTGGTGTGCGCTACAACTTCTAAAGCGGTCAGTTAACCACAATCTCTAGCAAGATAATGTCGCTATTATCATGAAATTTAAGGCAAAGCGGGATGCGGCAAAAGGTAGCATCCCCAAAGGAATATCACTAAAGAGACGGACAGAATTTGGTTTTCAGCAACTTCATGAAGGCTTCGGTATCCGGATCTTTAATTGAATAGAAAACTGTTTGAGATTCTTTTCGAATAGTGACCAGCTCTTGCTCCCGAAGTACTGCTAAGTGCTGTGAAAAAGCGGACGCGCTTAAATCAAAATGCTGGTGCAATTCACCCACACTTTGTTCTCCTAATGCCAGCCGACATAGGATTTGTAATCGATGGGGGTTGCCCAGCGAGCGCAGAAAGCTTGCTGCGTTCTGCGCTTCATCCTGAAGCATCTCTTGTGATTCAGTTGCACTCATGGGGTCTTTATTTTCCTGCTTTTTCTAACTCGCGCTCAGTTTTGAGTCCGAATATTTTCTTCATAACCATACTTGCCGGGCAGAAGCCGGTAAATGATTGTTGGAATAAATTAGCACCGACAAACACAGTTAGCCACATCCAATTTGGGTGAACCCAGTAGGTTAAAGCTACGGATAACAATACCATAAAGCCGGCAAATGCGGTTAAAGCTCTTTCTACGCTCATCGTAAAACTCCTTCAGTTTCTCGCATTAAAAGGCGTATCTCATACGCAGATACGCATTGTTATTCTCCGTAAACTGACCGAAAAAGGTATTCGGAGTCTCGCGGAAGAACAGGTTAAAGCCACCGCTGAACGACCAGTTGTCGTCAATGCGGTAGTCAAATGTGGGGCGCAAGTAGCCGTCGTTTTGATTCGGCGACACAAAAGCAAATAGTGATAGATTCAGGTCATCACGCTCGTCGCGCCAGGTTAAGCGGGTGGTGAGTACGGTGCGTGTTTGGGTGTCGCCTTTCTCAATGTAGGCTTGAAAGCCGCCGGTAAATCGTGTCCACAGCTCTTGCTCATAGCCAACCAGTGCACGCCAGTGGTCTGCTGCGTCGTGACGGTTGTAATTGGCCACCTCGGTGTTAACCAGACCCGGGCCAAAGGTCATTCGCACTGACGCACCCACCACAGTTAAACGGCCGAAGGTAGGCTGAAAGTTTTCAGTAACGGCTTCGGGGCTTTTGGTGAAGCCGTCGTAACCATAAACAGCGTATTCCACACCATCGTAATTACGGAACAGGCGCACTGCGTACTCGTCGCGCGTAGGCTCTATAAACTGAATAGATGGGTCGTTACCGGTTAATTGCCCTGTGAGCGGGTTAAAATAGGAAATTCGCTCACCACGAACGTAGTTATCGTGATCAAATTCAGGCGACCAGACAAAGTCGATATTAAACCAGTCGAAATAGCTGGTAATTCGCAATGCATCAGAAGGTGCTTTTAAGTACTCCTGGTCACGCCCGACAAAGAAGGACTGCCAGTCTTTCGGAAACAGGTCATTCAGAAAAAGGAAGTCACCGGTGCCCCAGGTGAGCACCTGACGGCCAACTTTTATATCGGTATTATCGAAAACCGTGAACTGGGCATTCAGCTCGCGAATTTGGCCATGCCAGGTTTCATCGAAACCGTCGTACCAGCCGTCGGCTTTTGCTGCCCAGGTAATGTCCTGCCAGCGCTCGTCAAAACCGAGCTGAAGTCGAGGTTCGGCAATAGACAAACGCTTGTGATAGGGGGAGGATTCAAACCGTCCGCCTATTGCCGCCTCAACGAAACCATAGACATTAATACTCTGGTCTTGTTCCGTTCCCCAGTCACTGTCCCATTGCTCATCGCCCCAGGAGTCTTGCGCTGACGCGGCCTGAGCCAAAGTGAAAAGAACGGTAAAGAGGAAAAAAGCACGATATGTCATGACTAGTCTCTCAGTTGCAGCCATTCTGCCGGCGGGTTACGCAGGCTACGCTCGCTGAAAATGCTGTCCGGCAAACCGATGTTGTACTTCATAAAGCGAAACTGCATTTCTGTTTGTCCGCCATTGGTTAAGTCAGACATACGTGAATGAGTCACGGTTGGATAGCCCTGTACCGTTTCCACTTTCAGGACTTCCATTTTTCGGTAGGCGTCGCCGCTGTCGTTATAGAAAGTGCTTTCTACCGGCAGCATGTGCTCTTTATCAATGACCACTTCGTAGTAGCTGAACTCGACGTTGCCAGGATCTTTTGGTGTACCTTTTAATACGTAACTGTTTTCGTTTTCAGAAATAAGCTCGTAGTTATCCAATGCCGTATTGCGGCCGGAAACGTCTTCATAGAAAAAGTGTGACCCCACAAAAGAGGTGCGCTTATCGCCAGCGGATATACGTTTTACTAAATCGAGATCAGGTAAATACAACCAGCGGTCATCGTCGTCGTTGACCTGTTTGACCACACGAAACACCGTGTCGCGCACGTCAGCAGGGCGTGAGAAAAATATCATCATGTCTTGTACGCCGCCGTCCTGCTGGTCTTTACGCAAAATGGTGAATTGGCGCATTTGTTGGCGGCCCTGATTATCGGTAATGATCATGCGCGCCGCACTGCGACCGTCATCGCCCGAGTAATAGGCGTTTAATTCAGCTTGTTCGACAATCTCACGAGCGCTTTTTTCAGCGCTAATAGTCTGGCCACTAATGAGCAACAACGCAGCCGATACAGCGGTTAAAAATAAAGCTTTCATGATTGACCTCCACGGAATATCAGGCGGCTAAAGGCAGTCATTACCGCCGGGAGCATAATAAGTGTCACTATGGCGGATATCGCCATAATGCTGGCCAGGAATACACCTACGGTAATGTAGGGCACTAACGGTGCGAACAGCAGTGGCGTAAAACCAATGGCAATGACAATGGCATTGCGGGAAATGGCACGCGCGGGCTCGTCAAACATAACCGCCAGCGTGTCTTGCCAGTTACCGGTTTGCTTGAAGGTAGCGCGGGTGCGTTCAATAAAGTGAATGGCAAAGTCCACCGACAGCCCAAGTGTCAGCGACGACAACACCGCAATAGGCATGTCGTAGTCTTTACCGACCCAGCCAATAAGGCCATAAATAAAGGCAATGGTCAGACTTAGTGGTAGCATAGCCAACACACCGAAGACCACCGAGCGGAACAGCAGTACCATCATAATAAACACCACCACAAAGGCGCTGATTAAGCTATCGAGCATGCCCTCGACCATGGCTTCCTGCCATACCACGTTCAGGTAAGCTTTACCGGCCCAGTCTATTTCAATGTTGGCGGGCAGTGGGTTGTCCTGAATGTAGCTATCGACAGCGTTGACGACTTTAGTTACGTGCTGGTTGTCACCACTGGTCAGCTGCAGCCACATTAAGCTGCGTTTGTAGTCCGGTGTAACAAAGTGCCAGAGGTCCTGCGGACGGTGCGATGACTGGTATTGCAACAGGGTTTGCGCAACACCGTTGGCATTGTCCGGCAGCTCGTAGTCTTTCTCTTCGCCCGAGCGTAACTCGCGGTTCACCGTCTTAACCACGTCGGACAGACTGTTTGACTTGCCCACCAAGCCTGTCGTTTGCAGGTAAGCTTGCATCTCGCTCATGTAAGCCAGTAACTCGGGGCTTTGGAACGCCTTGCTGGAGGTATTCAGTTGTTCCAGCTCAGTCATTAAGCGCTCTAACGGCTCTAATTGGTCAGAGCCGACGCTGAAGAGCAAGTCATCAATAGCGATAATCCACTGGTTAAAGTTAACATCGTCTTGCTCCAGCAAGGTATTTAAAGCATCGCGCGACTCTTCAGACAGCTCTTCGTTATTCAGGGCGTTACGAACCGCTGAGCGAGCTTTTTCGGTCGCATCTAAGGTATTTTCAAATACCACATACGCGTTGTACGTCCCGGCAAAGTGGTCGTTTAATACTTCGTCAGCAATACGCACCTCGTGGTCAGGTTTAAACCAACGCACCGGGTTGTCGTTAATGTTAATTTGCTGAATACCGAACCAGGCAAAGGCTAATACGGCCAGGAAAAAGCCTATCCACAGCTTCGCATGACGAGCGGCAACAGCGCCGAGTTTTTGTAACCACCCGTCTTTATGTTCTTCATGAGTCGCTTGCGCAAATCCTTCCAGGGTTGATGGTTTTAGTGCGCACACATAGGCCGGTACGAAAATAACGGTAATTAAGAACGCCAGAAGAATACCGGAGCCAACGAAAGCACCGAACACTTGTACCGGTGGAATCGGAGTTAGCATTAATGAGTAAAAACCAATGGCTGATGTGACTGACGTAAACAGCATGGGGGTAAATAAGTGACCCAACACATCTTTTATCGTGTCTTTCGCGTTTCCTTTTTCACGGTATCGGTCAGAGAACTCAGACATAATATGTACCGAGTCGACCACCGCAATCGGCATTAGGAAAATGGCTATCATCGACGACATAATGTGCACGGTGAAGCCAAACGCAATAAGCGCACCCATGGTGATGAGTACGGTCGACATCGCGACTATCATGGCGGCGCTTATGAAACGCACATTACGGAAAAAGACCCAAAGCAATGCGAAAATAACAGCGGCCGCTAGCGGTGCAGAAATGCCCATTTGCACAAACATTTCAAAGCCGAACTGGTCTTCAGCTACCGGTAAGCCGGTAATGTGCCAGTCGTCGCCGCTCTCTAAGGTACTGATTTTGTCACGCAGTTGCTCCGCCAGCGCATAGCTTTCGTCTTTACTTTCAATAGGCACATAAATAGCGGCGGCTTTGTTATTGCCGGAGACAATGGTGTTATAAAGCAGTGGCAGGTCTTCAACTTGCTGCTGAATGTAGCGAGCTTCAGCGTTATTTTCCGGAGGTTGCTTCATCATCCATTCAAAGCGAATGGTGCCGGGGCCTTCCTGAGTAATATTGTCAACGTTAGCCAGCGACATCAGGTCATCACTAACCACCCCGTCCAAAGACTCGGCGTAACTCGACACGGTATGCAGGTCGGTTAATGTCTGTTGATTATAAACACTGTTCTCATTCACTACGCCAACGACAATCATGTCATGCATAGCGAAGGTTTCTTTAACCTCATTATGGAAAACCCGCTGCGGATTGTTGTCCGGTAGCATGTTCTCAGGATCGGTATCAATGGTAATTGAGGGGATAAAAGCAGCAACGCCAAGCGTGATCAGCGTCAATAACCAAAACACGCTTCTGCGGTACCCTGTCGCCAATTTCATAATGACATCGATCATATTATTTCCGTATTTGCTAATTTAGATAAATGCGAAATATAGTCGATCTTTTTCATTTTGTCATCTATTTTGGTTAAAAAACTATCAGAGTAATTGCTATGACCACACCTCATATTGCTGCACAACCAGGCGCTTTTGCCGAACTTTGTCTTTTCCCTGGCGATCCGTTACGCGCCAAACACATTGCCGAGACACACTTAAGTGATGCAGTACTCATTAGTGGTACACGCAACATGCTGGCGTTTACCGGCAGTTATCGCGGCGTGCCTGTGTCGGTGATGGGGTCGGGAATGGGTATGCCGTCCTGCATGTTGTATGCACAGGAGTTGTTTCAGCATTATGGTGTTCAGCAGCTGATTCGGGTGGGCAGCTGTGGCTCGGTAGCACCACAGTTAACGCTTGGTGACATTGTCGTGGCTCAGGGCGCTTGTACTGACTCTGCTATGAATCGCCATACCTTTGGTGACTACGACTTTGCACCTATTGCTGACTACAACCTACTGAGCCGCTTTGTTAACCAGTGCGAAGCAAACCATCAGCGCATTGCCGTGGGTAATGTGTTCTCTACCGACAGTTTTTATCACCCGGATAAAAAGCTGAACCAAAAAGCCGAAGCAATGGGGGCCTTGGCTTTAGATATGGAAGCGGCAGCCTTATATGCCGCAGCTGCGGTTCATAAGCGTCAGGCGTTGGCTGTAATGACCGTGTCCGACGAGCTGCAAACCGGGCGAGGTCTGTCAGCGCTGGAACGTCAAACCGCTTTTAACGACATGACCGAAATGGTCTTAGAAAGTACGGTTATTTATTAAACTGACGTACTTTTTTGACCGAGATCAACTAACCGTTACCTATTAAGTTATAACCCTATATTTCATGTGACTAATGCCGATGATTAGGCACAATAGCGAGTTTGTCGCTCAATGTATTCACATGAAGTGGAGTGGTTATGAAGTGGTTGGATAGGCTAACGCGACCGATTCAAAAGTTGTTTAATGTGCTGAGCTTTCGCCGGAAGTTCAGCCTTATTGGTTTCCTGTTATTTTTACCGGTTATCGTGTTAAGCACACTGACTGTTAGCGACTCCCTTAATAAGAGCGGCGCGCTGGAGCAGAAACAGCAGGTAGCAACATACTGGCCCGAGTTTAAAGGCTTATTTGAGCATATTGCGAAGCATAGGGGCATGACCGGAACGCCGGAGCAACGCCGCTCATTTTCAACGGACATTCAGCGTTCGGCACAGCAAGTTGACCAACACCTAATGGCGTTAGCGGACTTAGCCAGCCGTAATGACAACCTTTCTGAAAACCGTGTCAGTGCATTTAAACGCAGTTGGCAGCAGTTGAAAGGATCTACCGGCAAGTTTGACTCACATTCGCAGCTTATTGCACAGCTGCACCAAGCGTTAAAACAACTTAGTACCGATGCAAAACTGTTACTGGAAGATGACTTGGTCAGCCTGCAGCTGGCGCGCTTAAGCACAGAGTCATTGCCGCAGCTGGTGGAGCTAAGTGGCCAGCTACGTGGTTTAGGTGCCCAATGGCTTAACAGCGCAAACTCGTCCTCTCAGCAGCAAGTTATGACCCTAAGCTACGTACTTGAAAGTGACGTTGAACAATTCGTGCAGGCCGTTGAGGCGCTCACTGACAACAGCAACAACGAAACCCTAATGAGTCATGCTAAGGCGGCTGAGCAGCAGTTATCAATGTTCAGTGACTCTGCCGCCGAGCACTTAGCGCAGCGCACCATGCCGGCTGACGACTTTTTCCGTGAAGGGTCGGCAGCCATAGGCACCTTGCTGGGTTTTTACGATGCCGTTATTCCGGTGTATAAGCAACGCCTTGACGCACGCCTGGCGAAACTGGACAGCGTTATCTGGAAAAATATTATTCTGCTGGCGCTGGTGTTGTTGCTGCAACTGCTGCTATTCACGAGTTTGTATTTAGGCATTTATCGGGCCATAGCGGCTAACATCAACATGGCCAAACAATTGGCCAACGGTGACTTGAATAGCCTGGGCGTTGCCGAGGGTAAAGATGAGCTGTCTAAAATTACCGACTATCTGAATTCCGTTGCCATAGAAACCAGCTACTCGGTTGATGCTATTCGTAAGTCCAGCGACGGTATGGATCACCTGGGTGACGGCAACTACCAGGCGATAAAAGCCCTAGCGGAGCGAGCGAAAGAACAGGCGGCGCAAATGCAAAGCGCGGCGGCAGCGGTAGAGCAAATGACTGCCGCCATTAGCGAAGTGTCCGAGTCGACACAACGAGCTGCCACCGAGGCCGACAATACCATGACCTCTGCGCAAAACGGTCAGCAGGTGGTCAATACTATGGTCGAGGCTATTCAGCGGCTTGAGCAGGAAGTGTCTGAGTCTCAACAGGTCATAAAAACCTTATCGGAAGACAGCCAGGCCATTTCGAAAATTCTTCTGACTATTAACGATATTGCCGACCAGACTAACTTGTTAGCACTGAACGCGGCTATTGAGGCGGCGCGTGCCGGCGAATCGGGCAGAGGCTTTGCGGTGGTTGCTGATGAAGTTCGCCAACTGGCGCAGCGCGTGCAGGCATCGACGGGTGAAATTCAGAGCGTTATTGGGCGTTTGGAAAGTAACACCGAGAACGCCGTTCATACCATGGAGCGGAACAAAGCGCTGGCTGGCGAGAACGTTGAGCACGCTAATAAAGCGTCGATGTCACTGACCGACATTGTCGAAAACGTGGGGGTGATTAACGACCTGAATACGCAAATTGCTTCTGCGGCCGAAGAGCAGTCCGCCGTCACCATGAACATTCAGGAAAACGTTAACTCGCTGTCAGAAAGCGCGAAAGTGATAGATGAGCGCTCTCAGGAAGCGTTGGAGAGCTCGGCTCAGCTAACCACTCTGGGCGGTGAAATCAAGTCGCTGGGTGACCGTTACTACATTGAAAATGCCGTTATTGAGAAACGCTTACAAGAGCAAGATGTGCTTATTGAGTGGTCCTCGAAGCTGGACGTCGGCATTGAAGAAATTAACCGTCAGCATCAGCGCTTAATTTATATTGCTAACGAGCTGTATCGACTGAAGTTACGCGACGGCGACCAGCATGCGCTGCAACGCTTGGTGGACTCGTTAATCAACTACACGGCCACGCACTTTAATTACGAAGAGCTGCTCATGGAGCGAAACGGCTATCCGGATTTAGAAAACCACAAAGTGAAACACAAGGACTTAGTGCAGGATGTTATGCGCTTTAAACACCGCGTCGATAACCATGAAGACGTAATTGATGAGCTGTTGGACTTTGTGAAAGCGTGGCTAATGAACCATATTATGAAAAGCGATATGGCGTACAAGAGCCACCTAAACGGCAAGGGCATTCGCTAACTTTTATAGGAATTTATAGCCCCAGGCTAATCACTGGGGCGTTGCTGCCTTCTTGCACAGTGCTAAAGTCATCTTTGCTGTTAATACCACGCCAGTCCATAGCAACCAGCGCCTGACCGGTGGCACCGCCCAGACTGTTTCCTGGTCCTAACAACAACAGCTTGTCCGGGGCAAATTCGCGTAATGCCACACGAATAGCGCGGCTGTAGTCATAACACTCAGTGACCTGATGCCCAAAGGTATAGTGCTTCAAGGTCTCTTTATTAACTGCGCCGGGCTCCCAAATAACGCCACGGCCGTCCACTAACGGTACCTTGGGCTGAGAAAATGTATCCACCGACCAATGCTTCAGAGCGCCTTCTGACGCGTCAGACATCAGCGGTGAATGGAACGCGGCATGACCCGGCAGAATCATTGGAAAACGATCATCAATTGGCTCTAAGGTGTTACTTGCCGTGCGAATTGCCTCGGTTGTACCGGCTAACAACGCGTATCCGCCGTAACGAATGGATAAAAACAGCTCGCCCGGATGTTCATTAATGAGTGCGCCAATAGCGTTTTGTTTGTCAGCGTCAGGTTGCCACTGCTCGTTCATTACTGGGTAAATCAACTGTGCGCCGTCGCCTCTGGCGGTACGCATGGCCATGTCGGTAACAATTTCCATCGCGGTGTCGGGCTGCCAAACTCCGGCGCACGTCAATGCGGTGTACCAACCCATCGAGTTGCCGGTAATGGCGACAATGTCGTATTGGTCGGTATCAATGGCGCAGAAATCGGCATAACCGGCGCCATAAATGAGCGCGGCGGAGTTTTCCGGGGCGTAGTGAACTTTGTGCTTGAAAGTAGCTTCGCTGTCGAGCTCTCGTACCGTCGGGTAGCCCAGCTTTTTACGCACACGGTCAAAGGTGTCTATTAGCCTGGCTTGTGAAGGTAAATGACGGCTGCTAATGGAGCCTAACTCCGGTTTGTTATAGCCGCCACGTCCGGGGCAAACGACAACAGCGGTTTGTTTCATAACGACAGTTGTTCCTTCAAATATTCGATAATATCTGCTTTTTGCGGTAACACCGTATTCGCGGCGCCACCCAACGGAATAAAGCAGTCTTTCGCGGTAATACGGGCAATGTGCAGCCCATCCAGGTTCTCATGTATCGCGGTGACCAGCTCCTCGCTCAACGAGCCGCGCTGGCGGCACTCGTCGACAATCAGTATGTGTTTGCTATTGCCTAAAGCTGAAATGACCTTATCGATATCCAGTGGCACTAAATAACGCAAATCGAGAATACGAATACGCTGCTTTAATGACAGCTCCGCACACGCCTGGCGCGACAGGTAATAGCCATTGCCATAGGTAATAATGGTCAGCTCGTCGCCGGAGCCGTAACTGCCGGGCTCGCCGAATGCCGGAAGTTCTGTGCTTTCAGGCGGAAATTCATTGAGCCAGCCGTTGTCGCCTTCTTCGAGTAAGTCCCGAGTCATATAAAGCGCTATGGGCTCTAAAAATATAACCACGCGTTTTTGCACATGAGCGAGTTCTATGGCCTGACGCATCATTAATACGGCGTCGTACCCGTTAGAGGGGCACATCACAACAACCCCGGGGATGTCCCTGAAAACAGCAAAGGAGTTGTCGTTGTGGAAGTGTCCGCCAAAGCCCTTTTGATACGCTAAGCCGGCAATCCGAATGATCATGCCGTTATGGTATTGGCCGTTCGAGAAAAACGGCAAGGTAGCAGCTTCGCCCCGAATTTGGTCTTCGGCATTGTGTACGTACGCTAAAAACTGGATTTCCGGTATTGGTAGAAAGCCTTGTTGGGCAAGACCAATGGCCAGCCCCAGTATGCTTTGCTCGTCGAGCAATGTATTAATCACTCGGTTTGGTCCAAACTGATCAAACAGCTGATTGGTCACGTGATAAACGCCGCCTTTCTTGCCGACATCTTCACCAAACACCAGCGCGTTTTTGCAACGCGACATGGCTTCATGCAGTGCCCAGTTGATCATCTTGCCCAGTGGCTGTGGCTTACCCCAATTACGCTTGTCGAACGCCAGTACACCCTTAGTGGGCTTTGGCGCGCCGGGCAATGGCGTATGGCAGCCCGATGAGGGGTGTATGGAAGCCATAACATGGTCTGCACAGGTGAGTTTTGGTCGCGAGGACGCATCGACCGCAACACGGGTTATTTGTTGTTGCCAGCGGCTTAAGCGCTCACTGAGTTCGGTCGTTGAGCAAATGCCTCGAGCAATAACTTGCGACGCGGTTTGCAGCAGTACGTCGGTTTCAAACGCCCGCTCTATATCGTCTTTGGTGCGGTAGGCAATTTCGGCATCCGCGCCCGCATGACCAAAGAAACGCTGAGTTTTTAAATGCAGAACAGCCGGCTTACCAGTTCGACGAATAAACTCAGCCGCTTGCCGTGCTACCTGATAGGTTTCAATCGCATCGCCGCCATTGGCAAAGTAATAGCGAATGCCGGTATAACTCTGTAATTGTTTCTGCGTCCAGCCGTTAGGTGTTCGTGTAGAAATGCCAATACCATTGTCTTCGCACACATACAAAATAGGCATGGGCATGCCTTGGTAGCTTGCCCAGCCGGTGGCGTTCATGGCGCCAACGGCCGTGGAATGGTTGGCGGAGGCATCACCAAAGTTGCACACCACTATTGAGTCGTCAGGCCAGGTGCCTTCGTGTTCGGTGCGGCGGCTGAGACCAATGGCATACGCCGTACCCATGGCCTTGGGTAAATGCGAGGCGATAGTCGAAGTCTGCGGTGGAATATTCAGGCTGAGGCTGCCTAACACTTTATGACGACCACCGGAAATAGGGTCCTCGCTGGAGGCACAAAACGACAGCATTAAATCGTAAAGTGGGTGGCTACCTTCAAGCTGCTTAGCTCTTTGTAGGAAGAAAGCGCCGCTTCGATAGTGCAAAAATGCAGGGTCAGTGAGCTTTATTGCGGCAGCAATGGCCGCATTGGCTTCGTGGCCGGCACTGCCAATGGTATAAAAACTTTTTCCCTGACGTTGTAAGCGTCTTGATTCTAGGTCAGCGAAGCGACTTGTGGCTTGACTGTGAAATAGCGAGAACAGCTGCTCGTTGCTTAATTCGCTGTCGACGGATAATGGCGCAGGCAAATCGCCTTGCGCCACTCGTTCAATAAAGTCCTGCTGCCAACCATCGGGTTCGCTGCGCATATCAACCTCTTAAAATGCAGGAATGTCGGTTTGAGCCCGACCGAGAATTAATGCGTGAATATCGTGGGTACCTTCGTAGGTATTTACAGCCTCTAAGTTCATGACATGACGAATAACATGATATTCGTCGGCAATACCGTTACCGCCGTGCATATCGCGAGACTGACGAGCAATATCCAATGCCTTACCACAGCTGTTGCGCTTAATCAGTGAAATGGCAGTTGGGTTTAAGGTGCCGTTATCGAGCTCACGGCCGGCTTGCAGACAGCCCAATAGACCTAAGCTAATTTCGGTTTGCATGTCCGCCAGTTTTTTCTGAATAAGCTGGTTTGCCGCAAGAGGCTTACCAAACTGGCTGCGCTCGAGTGTATATTGACGTGCGGCGTGCCAGCAAAACTCCGCCGCACCCAGCGAGCCCCAGGCAATGCCATAGCGCGCTTTATTGAGGCAGCTAAATGGGCCTTTTAAGCCTTTCACTTCCGGGAAAATATGGTCTTCTGATACTTCAACGCCATCCATAACAATTTCGCCGGTAATAGACGCACGAAGTGAGAATTTCCCGTCAATTTTCGGGGCGCTCAGACCTTTCATGCCTTTTTCCAGAACAAAACCGCGAATCTCGCCGTCGAGTTTCGCCCATACGACAAATACATCCGCGATAGGCGAGTTGGTTATCCACATTTTCGAGCCGGACAGCACATAACCGTTGTCGGTGCGCTTCGCGACCGTGCGCATACTGGCAGGATCCGAGCCAGAGTCAGGCTCGGTTAAGCCAAAGCAGCCGACCCATTCGCCGCTGGCGAGTTTTGGCAAATACTTTTTACGCTGTGCTTCAGTACCAAAGGTATAAATAGGGTGCATGACTAAGGAAGACTGCACACTCATGGCACTGCGGTAGCCGCTGTCAACGCGCTCAATTTCGCGGGCAATAAGGCCGTAGCTAACGTGGTTCACACCGCTGCCGCCATATTCTTCCGGTAACGTTGAGCCCAGCAGGCCCATCTCACCCAGCTCACTCATGATGGCGCGATCAAAGTTCTCGTTGCGGTTGGCTTCCAGTACTCGTGGCATCAACTTTTCTTGTGCGTACTGATGCGCGCTTTCCTGAATCATTTTTTCTTCATCAGTGAGTGCGTTTTGCCAGTTGAGTGGATCGGACCAGTTAAACCCAGCGGATGACATGTAACCTCCTGCTTAGCGCTTAAGCGACGCGACGCTCCAATGCGCTTAAATCATTAATTGTTAAAATGGACTGTTTGGTTTGAATGAGCTCTTGCTCTTTCAATGCAGTAAATATACGGCTGACCGTTTCAACTGCCAAACCCAGATAGTTGGCAATGTCGGTACGTGTCATGGGCAGTCGGAATTCACTGCGAGACAGACCATGTTGCTGCATGTGCGTGCTTATTGAAAGTAAAAACGACACCACTTTTTGCTCGGCGCTGGTGTTCACAATGTTTAAGTAATGCTTGCTGTTATTACCCAGGCGCCGGCTCATTAGACGCATCAGGTTACCTTCTACTTTAGGAAGCTCTTGCGCAAATAGCTTGCCCAGCTTAATTTCGCACAGCATGGAGGTTTCCAGTGTTTCGCAATAAGTGCTGGCGTTGCCATTGGCAAGAGACTCAAGCCCGACAATGTCACCCACCATGTGGAAACTGGTAATTTGCTGCTTGCCATTGCTGTCTATGGTGTAGCACTTCACTGAGCCGCTTTTTATCGCAAAAACCGAGTTCAGTGCTTCGCCTTCGCTAAACACCACGCTGCGCTTATTGTATAAGTGCGGTTCACGGCTGCTTTTGTCGAGAATTTCGACGTCGCTTGGAATAAGTCCCGCAGGTACACAAATAGATTGCATGCTGCATTGATTACATTGAATTGGAGTACGCATAGTCATCTCATCGACTGTATTATTGACCTGGCTCACTATACAAAACCCTCCAATTGATTTATGTACCTCTAAAGAGAGGGGGGACGTACCCCTTTTCTTATAAAATATCGACTGCTTCTACCGGGCAAACCGCATAACAGTTAGGCGTGTCGTAATACCCCTCGCACTCAACACACTTATCCTGATTAATTTCGTAAATGTCGTCGCCCATAGCTATCGCTTCTGTTGGGCATTCGGGCTCGCACATATCGCAGTTAATGCAACCGTCGTTTATCTTAATCATGCCGCTTTCCTCGCAATGCTTTCTTTGACCAGGAAACAGTAGGGGATGTCTTTTTCATCAATGGCGACCGGTGTGTCTAGTACCACGGTGTAGCCAGATCCGGGCGCGCGAATCATGGCTTCGTCTCGTGTCGAGGTCATATCTGCCAGCTGAAAACGATGATTCCCTTTCGGTGTCATTAGCAGAAGCTCATCGCCAATGGCAAAACCATTTTTCACCGCCACCTGATAGCGGCCGTCGCCGTGCGCATCTATAAGTTGGCCAACCAGTAAGTGTTGACCTTCGCTGTGTGAGCGTTCGTAGTTTTGTAAATCCTGCGGTGTATGGCGCTGCAAAAAGCCCGCTGTGAACCCGCGGTTTGCCATACCTTCTAAGTCGTTGAGCAACGTCGGATTAAACGGCTTACCGGCGACCGCATCATCAATGGCCTGACGATACACCTGAGCGGTCCGGGCAATGTAATAGTCGGACTTAGTACGGCCTTCAATTTTCAGCGAATGAACGCCCATTTTCACCAGATCGTTAACGTACTCAACGGCGCGCAAGTCTTTTGAATTCATGATGTAAGAGCCGTGCTGGTCTTCATCGAGCAGCATTAAGTCTTGCGGTTTTTTAGGGTCGCCAAGTAGCACTGGGTCGTACTGACCAACGGCATTTTCTTTGGCTTCGTGCACTTCATAGCCCCAACGGCATGCATTGGTGCAGGCGCCTTGGTTCGGGTCGCGTTTGTTCATATAACCCGACAGTAAGCAGCGGCCGGAGTAAGCCATGCAAAGAGCGCCGTGCACGAACACCTCGACTTCAATATCGGGCACCTGTTGGCGCATTTCGGCTATTTCTTTTAAGCCCAGCTCGCGCGACAGAATGACCCGCTCAATGCCTTGTTTCTGCCAGAACTTAAGCGCCGCCCAGTTAATGGTGTTGGCCTGAACGGACAAGTGCAGCGGCTGCTCGGGGAAGTGCTCCTGCAGCAACATCACCACACCGGGGTCCGATACAATTAACGCATCGGGCTGCATGTCGACAATAGTGCGCATGTGTTCGACAAAGCGCGTTAATTTTGTATTGTGCGGAGCTATATTTACGACCACATAGAAACGTTTACCGCGCTGGTGGGCTTCTTCAATGCAGTCGCCTAAATTGTCCAGCGTGAAAGAGTTGTTTCGCACACGCAGGCTATAGCGTGGCTCGCCGGCATAAACGGCATCCGCACCATAGGCAAAGGCCATACGCATAGCTTCAGGGCTACCCGCAGGGCAAAGCAGTTCGGGACGGAAATTAGCGGCTGACGCAGACATAAAACACCTGTATGACCAAATTGGCGGCAAAGATTAGCAAATTTCCCAGGTGCTCAATTTGATGTAAATCAAGCTCTGTGGCCAAGGTGTACCCCTTAGGTGGTACTCCACCCCTCTCTTCCTGGGAATTTCGCCCGCAAAGCCTTTCTACTAAGCTTTCCACACTACGCCGAGCTGCTGGCTCTAACCCCTTAATGCTGGAAAAAGTAAGGGTATGAACAGTATGCCGTGGTAATTCTGCCACCAGGGTGCATTTGGAAACGAAGGTACCTCCCGACATTTGGAAAGGTGTGAATATGCAACCATTACAAGATCGCTTCTCGCGTCGCTTCACTTATTTGCGACTGTCGCTGACTGAAAGCTGTAACTTTCGCTGCGACTACTGCCTTCCCGACGGTCCTGACTGTAGCTCTCGTAAATACGAAATCACCTTACCGGAAGTTCGGCGGTTAGTGACGGCATTTGCCAAGCTAGGCACCACAAAAATTCGTTTAACCGGCGGTGAACCCTGCCTGCGTAAAGACTTAAGCGAAATTATCGCGACCTGTAAGTCGGTGCCGGGTATTGAGAAAGTGGCTATAACCACGAATGGCTACCGAATGAAACGCGACTTGCAGGACTGGAAAGAAGCAGGGCTGGATGCCATTAATGTCAGCGTTGACAGCCTGGATCCGGGCACTTTCCACCTGGTCACGGGCCAGAATAAATTGCCGGATATTATTGAAGGTATTGATCAAGCGGTTGATATGGACTTTGCCACCGTCAAAGTGAACACCGTATTGCTAAAACAATACAACGGTGGCGAGCTGCCGGAGTTTCTAAAATTTATAAAAGACCGTAACGTGGCGCTGCGTTTTATCGAGCTGATGCGCACCACCGACAACGCCGACTACTATCAGCGTCAGCACGTGAGCGGTCAGGACATTAAAGAACGCTTACTAAAAGAAGGTTGGTCGTTAACCTCAAGAGCGGACAACGCAGGCCCGGCTCAGGAGTTTGCGCACCCGGACTACAAGGGCAAAATGGGGTTGATAATGCCTTACAGCAAAGACTTCTGTGACGACTGCAACCGCTTACGTGTATCCAGTTTAGGGCAGCTGTTTCTGTGTCTGTTTACCGAGCAGCATCAGGACATTCGTCAGTATTTGCAGGATGATGACCCGCAACCCCTAATTCATGCCCTTCGCAATAACGTCATGCTGAAAAAAGCCACGCACGGATTGCACGAAGGTAACAGTGGAGCGACTCGCCATTTGGCGATGATAGGTGGTTAACATGCCGGGTGGAATTCCGTTTAGCGGGCTACTGCTGGCCGGCGGGCGCTCCCGTCGCATGGGTACCGATAAAGCCTTACTGCCGGTGGGTGAAACGCCGTTGCTCGACATTATGGTCGACAAAATGTATCGCGCCGGTTGCGATGATGTGGTTGTTAGCCGCAATGAAAGCGGCTACACGCAAGACATTATTGCCGAAAAAGGGCCGCTGTCAGGCTTACACGCTGGTTTACCAAAGTGCCATCACCCCCGGATTTTAGTGGTCCCCGTCGATATGCCCGGCTTAACCGTCGAAGCGATGCGTACGCTTGCGACTGCTTCTGAGTCGGTCTATTTTGAAGACTGCGCATTGCCTTGCGCACTGAAAAGAACGGCAGACCTAAAAGCTTATATTGAGCATCAACTGCGCTCTGACAACGGTCGGCTTTCAGTCTACGCATTACTGAAGTTCATTCGCGCCAAAGCGCTTCCACGCGGGGATGAAAGAACCTTATATAACACCAACACGCCAGAGCAATGGTCGACGTTCTGGCGCAGTGAGGAGACTTACCATGAAGGCGAATAAGTCGTTTAAGCCTTTAAATATTGCTGTTTTAACCTTGTCTGACAAGCGCACCGTCAATGATGATACCACCGGCGACTTGCTGGATGAGCTGGCGACTGAAGCCGGGCATTCGGTGGTTGAGCGCCGCATTTCGGGCCACGATTTGTATCAGATTCGGGCGGTTGTCAGTCAGTGGATTGCCGATGACAATATTCATGTAATTATTACTAACGGCGGCACAGGTTTTTCAGCGGACAACGTTACCCAGGATGCAATAGAGCCATTGTTAGCCAGTCATATTGACGGCTTTGGTGAGTTGTTTCGGCAACTGTCTTACGACGATATTGGCACTTCAAGCATGCAGTCGCGTGCTTTTGCCGGCCTGGCGAATAAAACACTGCTAGCTGCGGTTCCTGGCTCAGGTGGTGCGGCACGACTGGCCTGGGAAAAATTGCTGGCTCCGCAAATAGATGCGCGTCAGGACCCCTGTAATTTTGTCGGACATTTAGTGTGAGGTTGTCATGAGTGAATTAACCCATGTGAACGAAAAGGGCGCAGCCCACATGGTGGATGTTGCCGATAAGGCCACCACAACTCGGGTTGCCGTTGCGCAAAGCAAGGTAACAACCCGCAGCGATGTCATCGAGTTACTAGAAGCAGCCGCAGCGAAAAAGGGCGACGTCATAGCCACTGCGCGCATTGCCGGCATTATGGCGGCGAAAAAATGCAGCGAGTTAATACCCTTATGTCATCCGCTGGCACTGACCAAAGTGAGCATTGAGTTCGAACTCGACCGTGATAAGGGCGAAGTGCGTATTCAAAGCTTATGCAAAGTGACCGGAACCACCGGTGTGGAAATGGAAGCCTTAACGGCGGCGTCTGTCGCAGCGTTAACGGTGTACGACATGTGTAAAGCCGTGGACCCGGCCATGGTCATTACCGATACCTGCTTACTGGAAAAAGAGGGTGGTAAGCGCGGACACTGGCAGCGAGGAGGCAAGCCGCTATGATTAAAGTGAAGTTTTTTGCGGTGTTACGGGAACGTTTAGGCACCTCTGAAATGGCGCTGGAGCCAACGGGTATTCATACTGTGGAAGATATTATTAAGACATTGAAGCAACAGTCTGAAAAGCATCAGAAGGAACTGGAACGGTATCAACTGCTGTGTGCGGTGAATCAGGACATGTTGCCCTTGTCGGCGAGCGTAAAAGCGGGCGACGAAGTGGCGCTGTTCCCGCCAGTAACCGGGGGCTAATGACTATGCTCACCCGTATTGAGGTGCAGGAAGAAGACTTCTCTGTCGCTAAAGAGTATGAACTGCTGTCAGCAAATAGCGCCAGCGGTGCGGTAGTGACTTTTTCTGGCTTGGTACGCAACACACCCGATGGTCAGTTAAAAGGTCTTGAGCTTGAGCATTATCCGGGCATGACCGAAAAGGCGCTGAACGCTATTGTGAAAGAGGCGAGTCAGCGCTGGCCGTTGCAGGGCGTGACGGTCATTCACAGAGTGGGTTACCTGCCTGTGAACGAGCAAATTGTGTTTGTCGGGGTTGCCAGTGGACACCGCCAGCAAGCGTTTGATGCTGCCAGTTTTATTATGGACTATCTGAAAACTCAGGCACCGTTTTGGAAAAAAGAGTACACACAGTCGGGCGAACAGTGGGTCGAGGCAAAAACTTCTGATCAACAAGCGGCTGACCAGTGGCGTAACAGTGACACGGGTTCACAGGAGTAGGTTGAATGCGCGGGTTGCTGTGTCTGTTAATGTCACTACCTTTGTTTGCAAGTGCAGCTGATCTAACCATTGCTGCGGCATCTAACTATCGCTTGTTGCTCGACGACGCAGTGCAGCGTTTTGAAAAAGCGGAGAAAGTCGAGGTGAGTGTTATTTACGGCTCTTCCGGCAAGCTTGCCACGCAAATTCAGCATGGCGCACCCTATGACCTTTATTTCTCAGCGAACGCCGCTTATATGACGCGACTAGAGCAGGCCGGTGAGCTTGCAGGTATGGTGATTACCGACGGTTATGGACAACTGGCACTGCTGGCGGCCGAAAAATCGGAAGAGCCTTTTGTCGAGTCATTAGATACTTTGCTGAAAGGAAAGGCGATTGCCATTGCTCAGCCCAGGCACGCGCCGTTTGGGCAGGCTGCCGTCAGCTATTTAGAGTCAAACGGTCTGTATGAAAAAGTGAACGAGTCTCTGGTGTATGCAGAAAATGTCGCACAGGTGATGCACATGGTTCGCTCGGGCGCGGCCGAGTACGGATTCGTGGCATTGTCTCTCATTAAACAGGGATCAGATGCGGCACAACGTCTTAAAATTCTCCCGTTAAAGGACAAAAGCCTTCTTAAACAACAGCATGCAGTTATTGCTGGCGCTAAAAATACAGAGCTAGCCAACCGTTTCAGTCAATTTATGCAGCAACCCGAAATAACGCAGTTAAAACGCCGTTACGGCATAGAGCCCGAAAACGACGACGTTAACAATGGAGCACCCGGCAATGGCAGAGGCTGACTGGCAAGCCGTTTGGCTAACGCTAAAACTGGGCGTTGCCAGCACCGCCATTTTGTTGCTGGTCGCCACGCCGTTAGCCTGGTGGTTAGCGCGGCGCAGTGGTTGGCTCGCGGCCTCTGTTCAAGCCGCGGTCGCGTTGCCTTTAGTTCTGCCGCCCACGGTACTGGGCTTTTATTTGCTCTTATGGCTTGGACCAACCGGTTTTATTGGTGAAACGCTGGAGTCTCTCGGGCTGAATCATTTAGCCTTCAGCTTCGAGGGTATTTTGGTTGGCTCTATTATTTACTCACTGCCCTTTGCCGTGCAGCCTTTGGTCGAGTCTTTTCGCCGCATTGACGACGAGCAGCTGCAAGTCGCCGCAACTCTGGGCGCTAACTTTTGGCGACGCTTTTGGACCATTGTCGTGCCTTATTGCCGCGGGGGCTTTTTAGTGTCGGCAACGCTCAGCTTCGCTCATACGCTGGGTGAATTTGGCGTCATTTTAATGCTGGGCGGCAGTATACCGGGCGAAACGCAAGTGTTGTCGGTGCTAATATACGACCATGCAGAAGCCATGAATTATGACGCTGCGCACCAGCTGTCTTTAGGGTTGCTGGTATTCTCCTTTGCAGTACTGGTGTTGGTGTACGGTTGGCAACGACGCACCACCGGAACTAGCGAGGCCCGACTATGCTAGACGTTTCGGTGAAGGTGTCTCTGGGAAGTTTCCAGCTTGATGTTGAACAGCAATTCTCCGATACCGGTGTGACGGCCATTTTTGGGCCTTCTGGCTGTGGTAAAAGCACGCTGCTTAAAACCATAGCGGGGGTTCTAAATAAAGCGAAAGGTCATGTTACCTGGCGCGGTCAACACTGGTTGAACGACTCAAAAACGCTAAAGCCCGAGCATCGGCGGTTGGCTTTGGTGTTTCAAAAGGCGCACTTATTCGAGACACAAACCGTGCGGCAGAACTTGCTGTATGGCTTTCCTAAAAACCGGAAGGCGGCTATTTCTGAGCAGGACGTTGTTGCCATGTTGTCACTGCAGGACTTGCTGGATCGCATGCCGAGCCAATTGTCGGGTGGGCAGCAGCAGCGCGTCGCCTTGGGCAGAGCGTTGCTGTCACAGCCCGAATTGTTGCTACTCGATGAGCCTATGAACGGGCTCGACAACAAAGCCAAGCGCGACATTATGCGCTACTTGAAGCAAATTCAGCAGCGCTTTAATTTACCGATTATCGTCGTGACGCATCACGTCGATGAAGTGGTACAGCTAGCTGACAATGTTGTGCTTATGGAGCAGGGAAAAGTGGTGTCGAGCGGTACTTTGCAAGAACAAGTCGCCCAACTGTCCGGTCATTCGGAAGGGCCGTTGTCGGTATTGGATGTTTCAGAGTCATTAGCTGACGCTAGCCCGGCTCAGGCAATGTCGACTTGGACACTGGGTGAGCAAAGCATTGTGCTGCCCAAAGTCGGTGAAACGAATGAGAGTCAACGGCGTTTGCTGGTTTGGGCGCGGGACGTGAGTGTCGCCACTCACTTTATTGAGTCAACCTCGCTGACGAATCAGGTTAAGGCACAGGTTCAGGGGTTTGAAAACGCTGAACACAGCGCCGAGGTTATTGTGTTGCTTGAGGTCGCCGGGCAGAAGCTTCGGGCGCTAATTACCAAAGCCTCTGCCGAGCGATTAGGTTTGCAGCCCGGTCAATGGGTTTATGCGTCGTTCAAAGCCGCCGCTATGCATTGAGAAAACGATACGCAAAGCGGTCTAAACGCTCAGTGCGTGCATCAGCAGCAAGTGCTACCTCAATAAACGAGACTTTTTGTGTCTGTTTGAGCGCACTTTCCACCGCGGTTTCTAACTGACCTTCGTCGTTGACGGAGTGATACTCGCAGCCCATGCTTTCACTGAGTTTTTGATAGTCCCAACCAGTTAAGTCAGTGCAACCTAAGTCTGGCGCGAAGGCCTGAATCATGTCCCAGCGTTTGTTGTTAAACAGCACCACAATAGGAGCGTAGTTGTGCCGCTGAAAGTGCCCAAGCTCTAATCCGCTCATTAAAAACGCGCCGTCGCCGACCAGAACCATCGGTCGCATACCGGTGGCGGCTTGAATGCCATAGGCTGCCGGAACGGCGTAGCCCATGGACGCATAATACGCTGGCGCCAGGCACAGACTTGGCTGTGCTAATAATGAAGCAAATAAACAGTCGCCAACGTCCGTTACAAAGGGCACTGTGTCTTCTGAGGACTCGAGTGTTTTGTGAATGACTCGAATAGCATGGTCGGCTGTGAACTTACCTTTGGCTACTGTTGGCTCGTTTATTCTAGATGCAGAACGATCGAACCACGGCAACGACGCTTGGTTGAGGCTTTCCAGTACGGTTTTTAAATTCACCTGATGGTACTGACTTTTACCGACTCGGCAGCGGTTTTGCTGTAAGTCGAGCAGCTTTTCTTCGTGGAGCAAATAGTTGTGTGCCGCGAAATTACTGTCGGTGCGAATAATGCCAACTGACAGTATCAAGTCGGCGTCTGTCAGCAGCTGATAGGCGGTTGAATCACTGTCGTCCAAAAACACCCCCGCGTAATTGGGGTGTTTCACGTTAATGACTGAACGGCCTAAAAACGTGGTGACAATCGGTATGCCGGTTTTATCACTAAAGCTTTCTAAAGCCGTTGATGCATTAAAACGACGCACATCAACACCCGCAAGAATCACTGGATTTTTGGCCTTTTGCAGGCGTTCCTTAATTTGGGCGTTCAGACTGGTTAGTTCAAGTGAAGGCATTGCAGGCTTCGGCCAGTCTTCCGGCGCAGGGACGTCATAGGCAAAGGCATCACGCGCCACTTCAATCAGAATAGGGCGCGACTGTCGCTGACATTCGGACAAGGCATTTTGCAAACGAGCGGTTGCTGTTTCCGGCGAGTCAATACGCGTTTGGTAGCAGGTGACTTGCTCAAACACCCGCAACTGCGAGTCGGTATGTTTTGCCTGGTGATGTATATGCAGTCCGCGATCAATCTCTTTTTGCGCCGGAAAACCGGCAATGACAATGAGAGGAACATGCTCTTCATAGGCCTGAGCTACCGCATTAACGGCATTTAAAGCACCGGCACCATAGGTTAAAAACACAGCAGCGGGGCGGTTGGTAATACGCGCGGCGGCATCAGCACAAAAGGTTATGGCGGGCTCGTGACTCAAATAATGAAAGGGTATGTCACTGCGCTTTTGAATGTCACTTAACAGCGGCAGAATAAAGTCGCCGGGAATGCCAAATAACTCTTTAATGCCTAGCTTATTGAGTTGGTCGAGTAATATGTCGGTAAATTGCATGGACACCTCCTTGAGCAGGACAGTGTCCATGTTTTTCAGTTGGCTGAATTGATACTAATCAAACTTTAATCAAACAGGCGTGAAAAAGGCAAAACCTTAACCGTATCACCTTGTTCCACGGCGCCTTGCTCCTGCTCTAACAATATTAAACAGTTGGCTTTTTTCACCGTACTCAATACCGCAGAACTTTGTGAGCCAGCGCTGCTGACCGTCAGTTCGCCTTGCGCATTCTGCTCGTAGAAGCCTCGTTGGTAGTCCGCACGTCCAGGACGCTTCTTCAGTGGCGCTGACGCAACCGCGTTAAGTGCCAGCGGCTTAAAGTGCTTCTCACCACTTAGATGTCTGAGAACCGGCTGTGCGAGCTGATCCATGGTCACCGTCGCGGCAACCGGATTTCCCGGCAGCCCAAAGAACCAGGCGTTACCGAGCTTCCCAAAGGCGAAGGGTTTGCCGGGTTTCATGGCCACTTTCCAGAAATTGACCTCGCCGAGTTGCTCTAACGCATCTTTAGTAAAGTCAGCATCGCCGACAGACACGCCGCCACTGGTAATAATGGCGTCACAGTTACTTGCCGCTTCAGACAGCGCCTTTTGCAGGGCGTCTAAGTCGTCTTTCAAACACCCCAAATCGACAACATCAACTGGCAAGTTGCTGAGCATGGCTTTCAACAAATAGCGATTACTGTCGTAAATTTGTCCTTCGGCCAGCTTACCGCCGGGAGCGACTAGCTCATCACCGGTAGAAAATACGGCAACTTTGGGCTTTTTAAAACCGGACACTTCCGCCACGCCTAAAGACGCCAACAGGCCAATATCGATAGAGCTGAGTTTTGTGCCCTCGGCAATGACCTCCTCTCCCACGGACATGTCACTGCCGCGCAAGCGAATGTTTTCGCCTTCCGAAGGGGCTTTGTTAATAACAACGCTGTTGTCGTCTGCTGCCTCAGTGTTTTCCTGAATAACCACGGCGTCAAAGCCCTCTGGCACCGGTGCACCGGTCATAATGCGCACACACTGACCAGCTTCCACTTTGTCGTTAAACGGATGACCAGCCGATGCAACACCCGCTATGGTTAAACGCGTACCGCTCTGAGCTTCCTTGCAGCGAACGGCATAACCATCCATGGCAGAATTGTCATAACCGGGCACGTCAAGTGTTGAATTAACAGGCCGGCTAAGAATGCGGCCGTGCGCATCATTAAGCTCAATTACTTCCTTATCTTTGGTTATTTCAACCGCCGCCAGCATCTCTGCCAGCGCTTCTGTAACGGGTTTGAGTGGTTGACTCATTCCTGCTCACCTTGTTGGTTAACCATCCAGACTGCTGCTTCAACACGTGAGCGCAGTCCGAGTTTTTTCAGTAAGTGTTTAACGTGTACTTTTACTGTACCGTCAGAAATATCTAGTTCGCGTGCAATGACCTTGTTGCTCATGCCTTTGGCAATAAGGCTTAGAATTTCATACTCGCGATTGGTCAGCGAGCTTAGCTGCGAGCTTGGCGATTTGGTTGGTTGTCGCAAAGCCGTTGCCAGAATTTCAGTAATGGCTTCGCTTAAGACCATTTTCCCGGTCACTGCTCGATGTATTTGCTCCAATAGCAGCTCTGGTTCCATATCTTTTAACAGATAACCGTCGGCACCATTGGTTATTGCCGCAACCACATCGTCGTCTGCGTCGCTGACTGTCAGCATAATAATACGAGAGGTAACGCCGTTGTCGCGCAGTTTTTTCAGCGTTTCAATACCGTCCATACCCTGCATGTTCAAGTCCAGAACAATTAAGTCAGGGTCGTGCTCTTCTGCCAGCTTTAAAGCGTCGGCGCCACTACTGGCTTCCGCAACAACCGTCATGTCGTCTTCCATGGCAATCAGTTGTTTGAGTCCTTTACGTAACAATGGGTGGTCGTCCACCAACATGATACTCGCTGCTTCAGTTGTCATGACTTTCTCCGTAAATAACAAACTGTTGATAGTTTGACATAGGTCGTGTGTAAATTCATTGCTAACACCCCGACTTGCCCATTTTGAACCAAAAACTACCCACAAGGGGGTAGCGACATACCCCACAATAACCCCCTAACTAACTAATGATGCAAGTTGCGCATTAGCTGGGCACAGGTCAAAGTTTCACTATGATTCAAAACCCTATATTAGCCAATAGCGACTTCTCTATGCAGACAACGTCAGCGAATCGCTGGACAACACTAACGACGCTGATGCTCGGTGTGACGCACTGGGCGAGTTGGAGTGTTATTGTTGTATTGTTGGCGAAGTCGAATTTAGCTCTGAACCAGTCGCAATTGATGTTGCTGGTAGGGTTGGCTGGTGTCAGTGGCGCGGGGTTTCGTTTTGTCGGAATATTTCTTGGTCGCATGCTGAATCAATGGAAGCCAGCCGCAACGAACCTATTGCTACTGGGATTGTCAGTGTTGGGCTGGCAAATTTTTTCTTTATTTGAGGTCAGTTACGTCAACTTAATGGGGTTAGCGGTGTTGTCGGGGGTTGGTTGCATGATGTTTGCGCCGGCTTTCGATTTAACCAGACGAGACAAAGAAACTGATCGCTTGCCCATGTCTATGAGCCTGGTTATTGGCATGATGATATTCGCCATGTTTACCGCTCAGTTAATTATTCCTTTTTTGTCGACCTGGCAAGCCGACTTTATGCAATCCGGGCTGATTTTAGAGCGCAGCAGCGGGCACTTTTTCTCAAGAGTCGATGCCGGTCAGAAAATAATGCTGAGTACGGTCAGCGCGATTTGGGTTTTGGTGTTTGTGGCCATGTCGCTAATGAGTATCGGCGTCGCCTTCCTTACACCCAAAAGTGCTCCGTCCGAGACAGTCCAGTCGAACAGTCACCTACTGCGTAATGCTCAGGTTTGGTATTGCAGTATTTTGTACAACATGACCTTTGGCAGTTTCATCGGCTTTGCCATGGTGTTGCCTCTAGTGCTGGAACTCGTTTTTGGTTATAGCACGCTTATTTTGGTTTGGATGGCACCTTTTATTGCACTGCTGGCGCGTCCGTTTGGACGTTGGCTAGCCGGTATTTTCGGTGGTGCCGTGGTCACACAAATTAGCCTGCTGCTCATGATTGTCTTTGGCGCAGTGGCTGGCTGGTATCTCTATTTAGCGCAAAACGATACGGCTGAACTCTATTTTGAGCCGTTTTTCATTAGCATGATGGGTCTGGTATTCACTAGCGCATTAGGCAACGGCTCCGTGGTTGTTACCATGACCAAAGTGTTCCCCAGAGCCTATACCCATAAAGTCCTTACCTGGGCTGGAACTGTCGCCATGCTTGGCGCCGTTTACCTGCCATTCCGCTTTACCATCGCATTAGAGTCACAGTCACTCGACATGGTCTTTGTTGATTTTGTTGTCTTCTACATAGCGGGCGTAATACTCAACGGCTGGATGTACCTTCGCAAACACGTGCAGTTTTACAACCCGTAGAGCCGGTAAATTTACCGACACTGAGTAAATAAGTTGAGGTTTGATGCAGATCGTGTTGTATTTTAATAGGCTAGTATTACCTGTTAGAAAAGGCTCCGGGTCATGAAAATAGATCGTTCCTTCAAAAAGCTCTCTACGGCACTTCCTTTTATGCTGGCGTATGTTGATAACCAACGCCGGTATAAATATGTAAACCAAGCTTATGAGCGTTTCTTTGGTATTAAGTTAAAGGAGCTGAAGGGTAAAACAATCGCGGAAGTTGTCGGGCGTAGCAGTTACGAGCAGATATCGCAGCTGCATGACAAAGTGCTCCAGGGAGAAGAGTTAAGCTTTGTCGACAAAGTCGTTTTGAACGATGGCAGAGCGTTGCAACTTGACGTTAAGTACGTTCCTAACTTCGAGGGGTCTGAAAAAACAGTCAATGGCTTCTTTGCGGTTATCAATGATATTACCGATTATGCAAGCGCTGCAGAAGTACTGCGAGCGGTGCATGATGTCGTTAATAGACAATCTAAAACACTATCCACTGACCGTATTAATAAGTTATTGCGGTTAGGCTGTCACTATCTCAACGCTCAAACGGGTATTGTGAGTTTTGTCGAGGGAGACGACTACATCGTAAAATACGCATACACGGAAGGTGATCCTATTCCGCCGGACACCAAGTTTGAATTGGGTGAGACCTATTGCTCAGTGACGCTAGAGGCTGATGATGTCGTTGCCACCGCTCACGCGTCTGAAAGTAAAGAATATTCAGGTCATCCGTGCTTTGATAAATTTGAACTGGAGACTTATTTAGGCCTTCCCGTAAGAATTAACGGTAAGGTTTGGGGAACACTTAATTTCACCAGTCCTGAAGCTCGCATAACACCTTTCACAGAGCTAGATATAGAGTTAGTAGGCCTAATTTGCTCTGCTATTGAAACCATCATAATTAATTCTTCTAAGACTAAAAGGCTGGAAAAGTTAGCCTATACCGACTTTTTAACCGGACTCACCAACCGACTTTTTATTACCGAGCGTTTTGCCGAGTTACAAGCTCATAAAGTGTCAGAAAATAATTGCTCGTGCTTTGCAATTATCGATATTGATCACTTCAAAAGCGTCAATGACACTTATGGCCACGACGCAGGCGATAAAGTTTTGCAACAAACTGCTCGTACAATTGCTGAGCTGGTGAGGGTGAGTGATTGTTGTTCAAGAGTCGGGGGAGAAGAGTTTGCGATTATATTGGAAGATATCCCGCTTAAAACGGCAGCGGATGTATTAGAAAAGGTACGAACATCAGTAGAAGATATGATTGTGGATATTGGAAATGAGCAAAATGTCTCAATTACCGCATCAATTGGCGTTACTCAGTTGACGGAAGAAGATGAATTTAATAGTGCCTACAAAAGGGCAGATATAGCGTTATACCGCAGTAAAGAAGGTGGAAGAAACCAAGTCCAGTGGCATGAAGGGAGTGAACGTTAACACTTATTCTTCGGGACGGTACTCATGTTCAGTACTCGCACTTTCTAAAGGCTCGCCTTCTTCATCCTGCAGTTGGTGACTAAAGGAGCCACTAAACTGATAAGAACGAAACTGATAAGGGGGAGTGCGGCGATAACACCAATTGTGTTAGCGCTAATTTCGAGGTCAGCACGAATCTTGGGGTTACGAAAGCCGTGGCGCTTTAGTTGGACGTCTAGAGATCCATAGTTATTTTTGATACTATACCTCTCGCATTAAGAGTAGAGCGATGCTCTCGCCAACCTGCCGGTCTGGGTAAGGTGGCTACTAAGGAACCCCTTAGGATGTGCCTGTCGATGCCAGGAACCATCAGACACACATTGCATTGCTCTCCTTATTTGCACTTTGTTTAACGCAATTAAGGAGATGCCCATGAGTCATCCACATGACTATCTACGGGAACAAGCCCCTAAAGCTTATCTGAAACGTGAGTTTGTCGAGCCAATACCCAGGCAAATTACCTTTGCGGGAATGATAGGCTCATACCGAATTTTTGTACTCGACTTATCTCAGTATTACTCCGCAATTAAGTCTGGTGCGGGAGAGCCCTTCATTTGCTCGGCTATTCAAAACGATAAGGGTGGTATTCACGGTGTGCGTGGCACCGTTAGTCATTATGTTTTGGTAGTCGATGACAAAACCATTGCTCGCTATGACGCCGACGGTCGTTTTATCGATGAGCCTGGCGATATTCCTTTACCTACCGCAAAAAGCAGTGCCCGGTTAAAAGGCAAAAGCTCGTCGCTGCAATTGAAGTAATGGGTTTTTGAATAAGGAGACTGTCATGCAATCGATTTGGAACTACATTGAAAATGAGGCCCTGGTTAACTGGAAAGAGCATTGTCGTCGTGTAGAGCGCTACGAAGAGGGCACTGAATTTATTCGCGAAGGGCTTAACGAACTGGGGATGCCCGGTAAGAGGAGTGTCGAGCGACTGAATAAACTCAAAACATTCCTGGGTTATACCAACCAAAAAGCAGCTGACTCGTTGGTTATTGACGCAAAAGTGGTTGTCGCGCGACTCATCCATCATCAGCGCCTTGAGTATGGACTGGATATACCGGAAGACGACCTTCAGCTTTTAACTGAGTTAGGTCACATAAAAGAGCGACTTCTGAGCTACGCAGAGCAGTGGAGTCGTTCATTGTCCCCTACTGGTGAAGAGCGGGCGTTCGGTAGCCGTTTGTGGACCGGGGCAAAAGTGCATGTTGAAGAAGGTCAGCTTGTGTATCGAGATAACGGCTCGCGTATGTTCATTACATTGCCCAGCCCTTTCGCTCAATACGTATCGAAGCTCTTTATGGGGGTGTTTGATGCCGCCCGTGAAATTACCAGCTACCACAACAAATACGAATATGTTGGACGACCCGCTGAAGCCGTTGGCGAGTTAATTAATAACGACAAACCATTCTTCGACAAAGATCTTTACGAAGTCATTAGTGGTCGTGCTTATCAGGTTATTGATGAGTGGACTTTAAACCTACTAAAGCAACAAAGGTTTAAAGGCAGTAAGTTCAGAGTGGAAGATTTTTTCAACGGCTATGAATCTAGTCTTTAATGTTTTTTAGTGATAGATACTATTAGTATGTAATTAAAATGTTTATTTAAATACAAGGAAAGTAATTATGGCCGAAGATAATACTAACTTTTACTCAAAGCTTTTTGCTCTCACTGTAGTCTTGGTTATTGGGCTTTCATGGACTAATGCCCTGGACTACCTTGCTATCAATTATGTTGATGATGCGTTATTCGAAGCAGGCATGGCGTTTGCCGTAGGACGAGGAATCAACGCGGTGGGATCGGTTCTGGAATCGACCTCTGTCTCCTTTCAGTTGGCTGTTGGCGGGTCCCTTTCTATTGGTGAAGTCATTTCACCACTACTTGATATGGTCGAAGATTTTTCGACGGTCATGAAGTTTGCGATTGGCTCTTTGGTTTTACAAAAGCTGCTCGTTGAGATTGTTGGTACTACATTTTTTAATATTGTTCTTACGTTAACCGGAGGCGTCGCTGTTGCTTTGTATTTATTCGGAACAGCGAAATACCAGTTAATTGCTATGAAATCATTTATCACTCTTGTGATGATTCGGTTTCTAGTCGTTTTAATGGCTTTACTGAGTGGTGTGACGAGCCAAATGTTTCTCGATGAAAGACTTGAGCAAGATTTACAAGCACTGAGTAAGGCCGAAGAAACAATGGAAAATATCGATGCTGAGCCAGTTATCCCTGAGGAACTGAAGAACAAGCTTGAGCATCAAGTGGAAGTTAATGAATCAAAAAGGCAGTCGTTGACCGAAGAAGAAGGTCGGTTAACAGAAGAGTTAACTCGACAACAGGAAATAGTAACTCAGCTAGAAGATGAGATGACACAATATTCAGTTACTGACACATACAACCCGTTCACTTCAAATGAGGATGCTCGACTTACGAAAGAAAGACTGCAAAAAGCCGAGGCGTCTTTAGAAGAACTGCAGGATCAACTTGAGGTTGCCGAAAGTGGCATAGAAGATGCCGATGATGAACTAGAGGTTCTGGCCAAGCAGCTAAAAGGAGAATCTACAGGTGTATTTGGTGGTATCTCAGACTCTGTTGCTGCATTAGGTGGCAAGTTCAGTGGCATGGCCGATAAGTTAAGTTATGAAGAGCTAAAAGGCTCGATGTCCAGTGTTATTGACTCAATGCTGAATGCAATGGTCTCTTTCATCCTTCGGGCAATTCTGCTTCCGTTACTTTTCCTATACTTAGTGTCCAAGTTCTTTAAAGTCGTTTGGGGCCTAGACCTAGGTAAAAAACTAAAAGAAAAAACTGACGGCGTGAAAAACAGCTCCGAACAGAAGTCTGTTGAAACCCAATCTTAATTTCGGGCCTTTTGGTTGATCTGGGTTGGTAACAGTTGTTATCAACCCAGGCATATTAAGCGTTTTTTCTAATTCGGCTGGCATGACAGGGAGTATCTGTTTACTGGTAACCTAGCCCCAACTCTTGCTCAACGATGATGATGACCTCGACCAACTAATGCCCTGGCACATCAACGCCGACAAAAACGGTCAATCAAACTGATTCGCTACGGACTGTTCGGATAGACCGAAATCGGTGATCGGATTAAAACGAAATGCGTGTTCGGGTGGCACCGACATTATTTCAGCGACAATTATCTTGGCCGGTTGTGTGGTTTATGCGACGCTTACTTTTATGGATACTTTAAGCCAATACGGATTATTGGCGATGAGCCGTGAAGAGGGTATTTGAAGAATTAATTACTCAAGGATTTAATATCTCCTGGATTCATCTACTAAATTGATTTTTTCAAATCTATCTTGAAAAAATGTTGTATATTTCGATTCCTGGCTGGTAAAAATAACTAAATTAAATTTCGCTCTAGTTAGGCCCACGTAAATTAGCTCAGCTGTGTCGCTCTCATTTACAATCAAGAAGACAGTTGGACATTCGTAGCCTTTAAAGCTATGGATAGTGGAGACTTTCAGAACTCCGCTATTTAAGTTAAACCCATACTTCTTATTACTACGAATTTTTTCGATATTATTTCTATCGACTCTAGGCCCACTATGTCAACCTTGTTGTCCAGTTGGCAATTTCGCCATTAGTTAATAAACAGTGGGCGGCATAGGTTCATGTATGCCACGTTATTCTGAAGAGCGTAAAGCTGCAACGCTCAAAAAATTATTA